>ERZ777003.83-NODE-83-length-179802-cov-7.418204_pt1 | contig 179802 bp, 139 predicted proteins | sample MGYA00374956_ERZ777003 | MGnify/ENA primary metagenome ERZ777003 (study PRJEB29302, sample SAMN06268252) | bioreactor metagenome | isolation source: Joint BioEnergy Institute, California, USA | place: USA:Joint BioEnergy Institute, California, USA | collected... | reverse complement strand
GGGGGGTGAGGGCAGATAACGCTGACCGTATGTCGATTTGTGGCTAATGTACAGCCTCGCGGGAGAGGGGTCGGGGGAGAGAGAGGGCACTCGCTCCCTTCTCCCGCATTGCGGGAGAAGGGTCGGGGATGAGGGCAGGTTCGCCGATCTGATAGCCGAAGGCGGACGCGCTAGAAGCCGAATGGAGGGGAGAGACTTCGTCGCCAACATATGCTGTTGTAAAGATGAAAAAAGCTCCTTGCGGTTGGCAGGGAGCTTGCAGTTTGCCACAAATCTCGCTCGATCAGGAGATGTTTGGATCGGAGCTTAAAGGTGTTTCGACTTTATATGAGGAGTGTTGTGTGAATTTGATGGTCTGATAGATGCGATATTGGGTCGCTACATACTCTAGCATTGCTTCGGGGATGTTCGTTTGGGGCAGTTGCAGGCGTTCACTGACTAACTGGGCCAATTGGCTGGCCAAACGGGCACGGCTGCTGCTCGAAAGGTGTGAACGACAGGTCAGAAAGTCGTGAATCAGCTCGAACTCCTCCATCTTGAGCTGATCAACATGTTGCAGTTCGAGCGGCGGAATCGGCTCGCCCGGCTTCAATGGCAACAGGTATTTGGCATTGTTCTGGTTAGATGTTAGGCTCTCAAGCGTGACGACGCGCTCCTCTTTGATCACCAAGGTGCCAGCCGCCAGATCGCCCAAGCGGCGCGAGCGCGCATCGATAAACATCGTTACAACGCCCAAGGCATACATACTGGGCAGAAAATCGACCACCCGCACCAGATTGCGTATGGCCGAGCCGATAAAGCTAATCGGACGACCGCCGGTGTGCACCACCCGCAGGCCAATCAGGCGCTTGCCGGGGCTTTGACCGTTCCACAACAGCTCAAACAGAATGTAGTAGCCCCAGGTGATCAAAAACATTACAATGACCACTATCGCTACAAAGACGCTTGACCATTCGTCCATGACGCTATTCGCGTAGGCAACGGCGAATAAAAGGACAAAATAGATCAGACCGATCAACAGAGTGTCAATGATTCCAGCCAAAAAGCGGGAGCCAATGCCTGCAACACCGTAACTGACCGAAATATTTTCAGGCGTGTCTACAATGTAACGATCGTCCATGCCCATCCTGAGATATGTAAGGGTGCACACCGATTGGGGTGCACCCAGCGATCAAAACTATGCGAAGCCCTCAGCATCCTCGGTCGAATCGGAACTTGCTACTTGCTCTAGCACAGTCTCGCCAAGATGGGCGGTATCGTTATAGGAAAGCAGTTCCCAGGTATTGTTTTCATACACCATCACACTGATCGAAGCATTGTTGAGATGGTGAGCGTTGAGCGCATCAAGTGCCGCACCTTTTGTGCTCTGACGCATAAGAGCGCGTAGCGAACCTCCGTGACCAACCAAACAGAGCGTTTCGCCCGGATGCTGCTCTGCGAGCGCTCTGACCGATTCGCTCACGCGTTTGGTCAAAGCAGCGTTGGTTTCGCCGCCACCACGGGCGATATCTTGGCCCTGCTCCAGCAACGAGAGTTCGATCGGGTAACGAGCTTGAATCTCCTCGCGCGTGAGTCCCGACCATACACCTAGATCGATCTCGCGCAGAGGGGGAAACAATTGGACCGCGACGCCCACCGCGGCACCTATGGCCCAAGCCGTTTGGAAGGCACGGCTTAGATCGCTGCTATAGATCGCGTCGAAGCGCACTTCTTCAGCCCGCAAACGGTTTGCAACCAGTTCAGCTTGGCGTTTTCCTACATCGTTGAGTGGTATATCGGTATGGCCTTGCCAACGTCCTGAGACGTTCCACTCGGTTTCGCCGTGGCGGATGAGATACAGTGTAGTTTTCATGTGCTCCTATTAGGTTCTGTTATAGGGCAAACTGCGAAAGCCGTTCCCCGGTTTCCATAGCTCCGATTGTGGAAACTCTAGGGCAATCATACCAGCAAGCGCGTTTAGAGTAAAGTCGATTTTGAGCAAGCTACAAGCAAAAAAAGACCTTCAGAGCTAGTCATTTAAGCGTTCACAACAACATTTTGACATGCCTGAGCAAGCATTTAGTGCATGCTGATGGAGAAAAACTGCGCTACGTTTCGCGATTCTCAGTTTTTTGACAAATAATCTGCTGAGACGTACCATGGCTCCGCCAATGACAATTCGTAGAACCTACACAAAAACAATCGGTTCTGATCCTCAGATCCGCACTTGAAGCTATCTCGCCCGACGCTAAGGCGTTTTTTGGTGAGAGCCAGCTGAAGCCCACTGTTGGAACAGAAGCCGCTGGAGTCGTGCGTCATAAGCTTGGTTCCCGCTAAGCGACGGCTTGGGCCATCTCGTCTCACAACAAGCATCCCCGAGTATGGCTGAGCTCCAAGGCCCAAAGCAGGGCTTGTGTAGGTTGTGTTCCAAACACAACACACGATTTGGATATTGGAAGTGTATTCCTCCGTATAGGCAAAGTGAACAATCAGAAGGTGGAAACAATGGCAGCCAAAGTCGGTGTCATCGGATGCGGCAATATCAGTGATATTTACCTTCAGAACGGTCAGAAATTTACGACGTTCGATATCGTTGCAGTAGCCGATATCCTGCAAGAGCGCGCCCAAGCCAAGGCCGAGAAGTATGGAATTTCAAAAGCCTACACTGTCGAGCAGCTCTTGGCCGATCCCGAGATCGAAATCGTCATCAACCTGACCATTCCAGCGGCTCACGGTGAAGTCGCACTGGCCGCCCTCAATGCAGGGAAGCATGTCTACAACGAAAAGCCGCTCGCTGTCGATCGCGAAACTGCGCAGAAGATGTTGGCTCTGGCGAGCGAGAAGGGCCTGCGCGTGGGCTGTGCGCCCGACACCTTCTTGGGTGCTGGCCTGCAGACCTGCCGCAAGTTGATCGACGAAGGCGCAATCGGCGAGCCGGTCGCCGCCACCGCATTTATGCTCGGCCACGGCCCCGAGAGCTGGCACCCCGATCCCAATTTCTTCTATCAGCCGGGCGCTGGCCCCATGTTCGATATGGGTCCCTACTACCTGACCACCTTGGTAAGCATGCTCGGCCCAGTTCAGCGCGTCACCGGTAGCACCCGCATCACCTTCCCCGAGCGCACCATCACCAGCCAGCCCAAGTACGGCGAAGTGATCAAGGTTAACACCCCGACCCACGTCGTTGGCGTGATGGAATTCGCCAGCGGCCCGATCGCAACCCTGATCACCAGCTTCGATGTCTGGCACTCGTCGCTGCCCCGCATCGAAATCTACGGCACCGAAGGCACGCTGTTGGTTCCCGACCCCAACACCTTTGGCGGCCCTGTGATGATCGCTCCGGCTGGCAAGCGCGAATGGAGCGAAGTCGAGCTGAGCCACGCCAACGCTGGCAACAGCCGCGGCCTCGGCGTAGCTGACATGGCTCAGGCCATCACCAGCAATCGCCCGCACCGCGCCAATGGTAAGATGGCTTACCACGTGCTCGATCTGATGCACGCCTTCCACGATGCTTCGCGCGAAGGTCGCCACATCACCCTTGAGAGCAACTGTGAGCGCCCTGCTGCCTTCCCGGCTGGCCTCGAGGACTTCGCCATCGATCAGTAAGCCTCACGTCTCTGATCGATCGTCTTGGAACATGCGACCGAGGGGCGATAGTTCTCTTCGCCTCTCGGTCTCTCATATTCAAAGGTCACGCAATTATGTCAATCCTCCTGCTCTACAACGGCGTCATTCGCACGCTCGACCCACGCCAACCCGTAGTCGAAGCACTCGCCATTCGCGATGGACGCGTCGCAGCCATCGGCAGCGCAGCCGAGGTCGCCGCCGTGGTCGGCTCGCAGCACGAAGCCATCGACCTGCGCGGACGCACGGTTGTGCCCGGCCTCTGCGATGCCCACGTTCACATCACTTCGCAAGGCATCAACGCCCAGCGCATCAGCCTGACCGATGTCGACAGCATCGATCGTGCCCTAGCGGCTATCAAAGAGCGCAGCGCGCAGCTGCCCGAGGGCGCTTGGTTGCGCGGCTGGGGCTGGGATCACAGCTTGTGGGGCGGCGTCTGGCCGACCGCAGCTCAGCTCGACGCCATCGTGCCCGACAAGCCGATCGCCCTTTCGCGCAAAGATGGCCACGCCTCGTGGGTCAACAGCCTAGCCCTCAAGCTGGCGGGCATCGACGACAATACTCCCGATCCCGAGGGCGGCCAGATCCAGCGCGATAGCAACGGCAAAGCGACCGGTATTCTGCTCGAAACCGCTCAAGAACTGATTCGCCGCGTTATTCCGCCCGTCAGCACCGAGGAACGGCTCAACGCGCTTCAGTACGCTTTCAACGAAGCGCTCTCCTACGGCCTAACCAGCATTCACGTTCCTCCGGGCGGCGAAGCGAGCGATGGGCGCAACACGCTCTCTGACCTGCAGATTCTGCGCGAGCGCGGTCTGCTCAGCGTGCGCAACCATGCCCACATCGCTGGCATCGATCTCGACCACGCCCTCGGCTTAGGTCTGCGCAGCGGCTTGGGCGATGCCTGGCTGCGCATCGGCGGCCTTAAGCTGTTTGCCGACGGCACGCTTGGCTCGCAAACCGCCGATATGTTGGCACCTTTCGAAGGCACTGATAACTACGGTCTGCCGACCTATACCGTCGAATTCCTCAACGACACGATCGCGCGTGCGATCGCTGGTGGCATCAGCATCGTGGTACACGCCATCGGCGACGGTGCCAACCAAAAGGTACTCAACGCGGTCGAAGCCGCTCAGGCTGCGAACGCCGCCAAGGGTCTGCCGCTGCCCGCTTTGCCCAGCCGCATCGAACACGCTCAGATCCTCGATCCCAACGATATCCCGCGCTTTAAGCAGCTGGGCGTGATCGCCTCTATGCAGCCGATCCACGCTACAGGCGATATGCTGGTGGCCGATCAGTTCTGGGGCGCACGCTGCGCCAACGCCTACGCTTGGCGCTCGCTGCTCGAATCGGGCGCGGTACTGGCCTTCGGCTCCGATGCCCCCGTCGAGTCGATGAACCCGTGGTGGGGTATTCACGCCGCCGTCACCCGCCAATCGCGCGCCAACAGCCCGACTGGCGGCTGGTATCCCGAGCAGCGCCTCAGCGTCGAAGAGGCGCTCTTGGCCTACACGGTCGGGCCGGCGATCGCCAGCGGCGAACAGCACGAAAAAGGTCGCCTCAGCGTCGGCATGCTGGCCGATCTTGCTGTACTCAACAAAGACCCCTACAACTGCCCGCCCGAAGAGCTGCACACCATCAGCTCCGAACTGACCATCGTCGACGGCAAAGTCGCCTGGGAACACAAAGCCTAAAGCTGAGAGAGGCACAAGAAGCGTTCTCTTGTGCCTCTCTATTTTTCCCCTCCAAGTACATAGGCTCAAGCAAAAATATAGCAAACACCAATTAGACCATTTTCAAATGCTATCGAGTTCACCCCAAGCGTTCTAGGTGTGCGCAAGGCCCTTATTCAGATCCAAAGCAACGACGCCAAGCAACCGAGCTTTAGCTTCAACATTCAGGGCGCCGGCCTCTCCTACTCACCCAACGCATTCGTCTATCTGCCGATAGTGCAGAACTAGCTTAAACACAACAGCGACCTTGGCACTCAGTTACCAAGGTCGCCCCTCATTCTGCTATCAAATCCGCTTGTTCACTTTAATTACATTGGCGGAGAAGTTCCAACCTTCCATTCGGCTTCTGGCGCGTCCGCCTTCGGCTATCAACATCCTTTCCAAACATTCGGCTGCTTGTCTACCTGCCCCAAGCGCCCTCTGAAACGTCAAGCAAGCAGATCTCAAAGCTGCCGAAGGCCAAAACACAACCTGTTCAACCGAATTTCGCATGATCACTCATACACTGACCCAGTACTACGCTTTGCGCCCCAAAATCAGCTCGGTATCGCCCGGCCAATCCCAAAACTTGCCCGTGTCAGTATGCTCGGCCAGCAAGGCATAGAAATCGGCCACAAACGCGTCGAAACGCTCGCCAAACAAATGGGGCGCTGCAAACGAGGTCGAAAGATAGTTCGCCAGCACCTCCTCGGGGGTGCGCACCAGATCCTCGCGACCGGCAGCATACAACACCAGCGGCTCGCCGAAGCGAGTGCGCGCCATATTTTGCTGAAAGCGCTCGTCGCTAAATGAAGCCTGACCTTGGCCCGCCCGCCGTCGAGGGCCTAGATACTTGGCGATCAACGCGCGGATCTCAGTATGCGGAATGCGCGGATGGCCTGGCCCCGCTGGAGGCTCGCGATGATCGATGTTATGGGTAATCAAGGCGACCGCACCGCCCGGTGCTAGCAGATCGTAAACCATCTCTAGCACACGCTCGCGATCGGTCCAGTGCAAGGACTGACCAAAGGTCACCAAACGCACCCCGCTCAAGCCCAAATCGGCCAGATCCTCGGCCCGCGCCTGCAGCCACTCGATCTCATTCAAGCCCAGCGAGCGCGCATAACGCTCACCCTCGGCCAGCATCTCCGCATCGGGATCGATGGCCGTCACCCGTTCGAAATAGGGCGCCAACAAGGTGCTGAGAATACCCGGCCCACAACCGACATCGACCAAATGACCTCGTCCATCTAGGCCAAGTTGTTCGCACACTAGCTGCGGCAGTTCCGCCGAATAGGGCGGGCGTCCACGCCGATAGTAGCTGGCCGTGCCCATAAAAAGCGTTGAATCGTAGTCTGGCATCGTTGCCTCCTTGCAAAACAGTGAAATCTAAGCTGTATCGTTGGGTCGCCGATCGCAAAGAGGCATTCTATCAGAGTTTATTCGGCCTACTATGCATCTCAGGCCCGATTTCATGCTACGGATTCGCTTTTAGGATGGTCTCTCGGAGCGGGCAGATACAAGCCTTATTGTAGCGAGCAAAGCGTTGATAGCCGTAGGCGGACGCGCTAGAAGCCGAATGGAGGGCTAGGAGCTTTCCGCCAGCGTACAACATGCTTCAAGCGGATGCGGCCTCAAACGATAGGAATGAATATTGGAACATTTCTAAAAACGGCGCGTCTTTAATAGAAAAGGTTCTTGAAGCGAGCTTATTGTTATGCTTTCCTCTTTCATAAGGTTGGCGCAAGCAAAAGCGTGAAAGATGCAATTGTTATGGGACGCATTTGGAGTTTTCTTGTCATACTCTCTACAGTCCTACTGTTGAGCGCTTGTACCACAAGCCAAGCGGCGGGTCAGGCGAGCGTGCTTGATCCAAGCCCAAGCGCTATCACGCATCTGCCCGTGATTGTACAGCCCACCATTGTTGAAATAGTTACGCCATCGATCACCTTACAGCCCACTAGCAAAACGGCTGCCCCTTCGGTCACTCTCCAGTCCAGCACTACTGAAACACTCGAAGCTTCGATCACCCCTACCCTCACCGGTTCTGATATTGTCCAAGGAAGCGTCGTTTTAGAGGATGGTCGTTGTTGTGTCGGCGGCGAAGCTGGCAGCGAAGTAACGATCCGCGCGGACTTCAGCGCTAGCAGCGAGCAAGGCCAAGTGAACGAGATGCGTGTCTCGACTAAGTCAGGTTGTGCCAAAGAAAGCGATCTGGCCGAAATAGCTTGGGAGCCGTTTGAGGCTCAACGCAGCTTTACAACGCGAGCCGCGAGCGGCTGGGTTGGTTTCTATCTTAGCGTCCAATTCCGCGATAGCAATGGCAATCTATCGCCCGTTTTTTGCGCTGATATCAGTGTTGAAGGCATGCCAGCACGTCCATAAACTATCTGCGCTCTTTCGCTTTACCACAATTAAAAAGGGCCTCGCAATCTGTTGCGAAGCCCTTTTTGCTAGCTCTAGCTAGGTTTAGGAAGCGTCGAGCACGCTATCGGCGAGGGTTTCATCTTGGTTCTGAGGCGGTTGAATCAGCACCTTGTCGATGCGCATACCGTCCATATCGACCACTTCGATCGTGTAGCCTTCCCACTCGATCTTATCGCCGACCACTGGCAGGCGGTCGAGCAGAGCCAGCACAAAACCAGCCACGGTATTGAAGCCAATCTCTTCAAGCTGCTCGGAAAGCTCGGGCAGTTCAAGCACACGTTGGGCATCGTCGAAGGAGAGCAGGCCATCGACCAGATAACTGCCGTCTTCGCGCTTCACGATCTGCTGGCTGGCCTCGTCGTACTCGTCGTCGATCTCGCCGACCAGCTCTTCGAGGAAGTCTTCAAGCGTCACAAGGCCAGAGACTTGGCCATATTCGTCGATCACAATCGCCATATGCACTTGACGCTGCTTTAACTGTTGGAAGGCAGGCACGGCGCGCTGCGATTCGAGCAGCATCACGGGCGGGCGTACCAAGTCGCGCAACGAGACCTTCGGCAAGCTCAGCTCGGTCGCGGTGTTACCGCTCACGGTGCCCTGTTCGCTACTGGTAGCCTCGGGCGAGCCGCGATCGATCTCGTACATGGTCTCGGGAGCGACCGTCGAACGCAGCAGGTCACGGGCGTGCAAGATGCCGACCACATTATCGAGGCTCTCTTCATAGACCGGAATACGCGAGTAGCCCGAATCGGCCACAACGTGGATAGCCTCGGCCAGCGGGGTGTCGACACTGAGCGCCACCACTTCGGTGCGCGGCGTCATTACATCGAGCACGGTGCGGTCGGTGAAGCGAAAGACTCTGCCGATCATGGTCTCTTCGGCACTTTCGAGGCTGCCCTCTTCGGCTCCGGCGCGCACCATCGCCAAGACATCGTCTTCGGTCACGCTTTCGTCGGCGGGCTTGTTTCGCCCCAACAGTTGCAAAACCAGATTGGTCGAAAGGGTCAAGAAGCTGATCACCGGCGCGGCTAAGCGCGAAATCCAGGTCATCGTGGGAGCTACAAAGCGGGCTACGCCCTCTGCGCCCTGCAAGGCCAATCGTTTAGGCACCAGCTCGCCCACAATCAGCGAGAGATACGAGATCGTCAAAACAACAATACCGAGCGCCAGAGGGGTTGCGTAAGGCGCAATAAAGGGGATCTTGACGAATACCTCCGCCAATACATTGCCGATACGAGCACCACCAAAGGCCGCAGCCAAGGTGCCAACTAAGGTGATACCGACCTGAACAGCCGAAAGGAAGCGACTAGGGTTTTCTACCAAGGCGAGCGCGCTTTGAGCACCCTTATCGCCATGTTCTGCCATCTGCTGCAGTCGCCCTTTGCGTGATGATACAATCGCTATCTCTGACGCTGCAAAAAAGCCATTTGCTAAGATAAGCACAAAGATCAGGACGATCTCCACAACTATCGAACTCAATGATGTCTCCTTAAAGTAAGCTTTATAACGAGGTTTATTACAGCTCTCAAAACGGGAGATCTGCTTTTCAAACAAAGCGACCATCAACCGCCAAGCTGTCATAAACGCTTAGGCAGCAACTACAGCGACACTACACCGATAGGCCAATAAACGGGACATAGCTACATAGCCCAATTCGCAGAAACGGGCGAAAACGTGCGGGGCTTTTTGAGCGATGATCGTGCTCAACCTAGATCGATAGGGGCAGTAGAGGGCTATAAACCAGCTTACAAGAGATGAGCCATTGAGAAGAGAAGCTTCTAAGAAGTTGGTGGAATTTGAGGGGTAGGATTGAGAGAAATAACGGGCAGCCGTATATGTCTGGTCGTGAAGAAGCTCACGACCGTTGGTACGGTGATAAGGTTCGTCAGGTTCTGAAGCAGGCATGATTTCCTCAAGAGAAAAACTATAAAACCAAGCAGGCACTCAGAAGAGTACAGCTCTTTCTTGTGATCGAAGGTAATACCACAAGCTTTATATAACCAGTATAGCATATTTTCAAGCGCTTTGTTAAGAAGGATTTACACCTTTCCTGCAAGCAATATCAGTTCATGTTTCCTCGATGCTTCCACCTGCTTTTCAAGAAGGGAGATTTCAAAGCCAAAAGCTGCTTGAATTGCTTGTGACATATGTTACAATATCACGCTAATACGGCGTATAATAGAGAAAAGCGGATCATAAGTGTAAAGCCAAAAGGCGGTTCCGTCTATGCGCCAGCCAAGCAACTTGGAACGATATACCCATCCGCTTGGGGCGCTTTGCCTGCTGTTGGTCTGCCAAACGGCGGTCGCACTTACGACAAGCAGTCTCGAGCTGGCAAGCCTGCTCTTTACAGCGCTGATTCTGATATGGGCCAAGCTCTATGAAGGGCGCTCGTGGTGCTCTTTGGGTTGGTACGATCCTAAAGCAGCGCTCCATCTGCTGATTGGATTCGCTCAAGGGCTCGCGATCTGCCTAGTCAGCGTCGGACTCGCCTGGGCGTGCGGAGCGCTCAGCTTTAAACCGGATCTTACAGTTCAGCAAGGCTTGTGGCGGGCGGTTGTTCTACTTCTGCTGGTCAGCCTCTCTGAAGAGCTTGTGTTGCGCGGCTGGTTGCTCCCCAACCTTACTAGGCCGCTGGGGATCTGGCCCGGATGCCTACTTGCTGGTCTGGTTTTTGGCTTTTTGCACGCGAATAATCCTTATCTGACGGGCCTTGGCTTTCTTAACCTTGGGCTCTTTGGGGTCGTTGCAAGCCTCTATCTGCTGCACGACGCTTCACTCTATCGGGTTATTGGGCTGCATAGTAGCTGGAATCTAGCCCAAGCATTGCTGGTCGGTCTGCCCATCAGCGGTCTCGACTATCAGCAAAGCGGCTTGTTTCAGCTCAACCAAGCGGCCTCCCATTGGCTGAACGGCGGCCCTTTTGGTTTAGAAGCGAGCATACCATTTAGCTGTGCGTTAAGCGCTCTATTCGTGAAGGTGTACTGGCATTTCAAGCCGAAACAAGAGTCTAGCTATACTCGCAAATAGAGTGACCATCATATATTCGAGCTATAAGTCTGATATAATATGTGATATCTATTGGCGATGGATAGCGCATTAGGTAGCATAGGAAACAATGATTCGACACAACTTGCACAAGCGCGCACATGCGGCATCGCAAGCAGCTCAGCCCGGCCCTTTGGCAAGCGATGGTTTGGGCAGCAGCGCTGTGCGAAAGCAACGTTTAGAGATCTATCCTTCGCCTGGGCCACACAATGCACTCTGGTATTTTCCCAAGCTAACGGGTGGCTATCTACGAGTCGCCAAAAATGCGCTTGTGATCCAGCTTGCCCGTTACACCCCGATGCTTTGGCTCAAAAATATACTCTATCGCATGCTGGGCATACAGGTCGGGCCGCATACGTCGGTCGGCCTGATGGTAATGATCGATATCTTCTTTCCCGAACTGCTCAGCATCGGTGAAAATAGTGTAATCGGTTATAACAGCGTGCTGCTCTGCCACGAATTCACTCGCAACGAGTGGCGGCGCGGCCCAGTTCAGATCGGGCGCGATGTAACGATCGGGGCCAACTGCACCATTTTGCCGGGCGTTGTGATCGGCGATGGTGCCACAGTTTCGGCTATGAGCTTGGTAAACCGTGATGTACCAGCGGGAAGCTTTGTTGGAGGCGTCCCGATTCGGCTGCTGCGACCCAATCAAAGCTCTGATCCAGCCTAAAGCGGCTTGAAAGCGATCGCCCAACTGGGTAGATCGCAATCTCAACAAGAGGTTCATTCCTATGCTTATGAAACTTCTGCGCTGGACAATGGACTTGATCCTGCGTCAAGCATTCTTATTCTGGAGCGCTTTTATTATCAACGTCATCGGCGTGGTCTGGGGTATCTGCTTTTGGTATTGGCCCATGCTGGAAACCAGCCCGCTCTGGGCCGTACCATTTATTCCCGACTGCCCCGAGGCGGCGCTCTTCTGGTGTATAGCCGCAATTGGGCTCTGGTTGGGCAAACGCTGGCCTACCTTTACGACCTTAACCGCTTTTGCCTGTATTAAATATGGCTTCTGGACGCTCTTCTTCTGGACGCGTCACTGGATGGGTGGTGCTCCGGTTGAATTTATGCAGATCGTACTCTTCCTTTCGCATATCGGCTTGATCTGCGAAGGCATTCTGCTGTTGCCCTACATCGGCTCGATCTCGCTGGGCAAACGACTGATGGTGATCGCTTGGTTCGTGCTTTCGATCTTTATCGATTATGGACTCGGCTATCACCCACCCATGACGGCCTATGTCAGCGCCCAGTACGCTGGTTGGTTGGCTGTTATTTTGACAAGCTTGTTGAGCGTTGGTCTGTTGTTTTGGCCGTATCATCAACAAGTTTCGCACCCTTCAGGGGCGAATGTTCGCGCTGCCGACGCATAAGCATCGCTATACTCTTTCATCTTGGAATCGTATCTCTATAGCTATACTAAAGTTGCACCACCTATGCCAAACCAACATCAATCAACGCTGATTCTTGCTGTCGGCGACCTTGTGTGGGACGTTGTTGTTAAACCCGATACCAAACTGTTGCCAGGTGGCGACACCACCGGCCAGGTGCTGCTCAGCCCAGGAGGTTCGGCAGCTAATACCGCCGCGTGGATCTCGCGCGTGGGCGGCGATGCTGGCTTTGTTGGTTCATTGGGTGCCGATTTCTTCGGCGATGCCATCGCACGCGACCTCGAAGGCGAGGGCGTAAAAACCTGGTTGACACGCACCAAAGAGCGTGACACTGGCGTAGTGTTGGTGTTGGTCGACGAACAAGGGCAGCGCAGCATGGTTACCAACCAAGGGGCAGACTTTGTGTTGCGCCCTGAAGATCTGCCGCTAGATGCGCTCGCAGCCGCTAGGCATGTTCACCTTACGGCTTGGTCGCTCTTTACCGATCCACCACGATCAGCAGCTCTCGAAGCGGCCCGCATCGCCCAAAAGCATGGTGCAAGCGTCTCGTTAGACCCCGCTTCCTTCCAGATGATTCACGAATTTGGACGCGAAGCGTTTATCGACCTCTTCAAAGATATTCACATCGATATTCTCTTCCCCAACCGTGAAGAAGGTCAAGCACTAACAGATCAAGAGGAACCGGAGGCGATCGCAAACGAACTGCGACGGCTCTTCCCAGACGCTTTAGTTGTTCTCAAACTTGATAATGAGGGGTGTTACGTCAAGTCACAACAGTTGAGTCAGCATTGTGCTACTGCTCAAATTCAGGCAGTCGATACAACTGGAGCAGGAGATTCTTTCAACGCTGCCTTTTTAACCTGTTATCTTGCAAGCAAAGACGCCATTTACGCAGCAGAAAAAGCCAATAGCATCGCTGGTTGGGTTGTAGCCCGCACTGGTGCGCGGCCAGCCATCGATGATGAATTGCGTTTACTTCAGTCAGGCATCCAAACCGAAGCAAATAAGCGTTCGGTAGGATTTTGATACAAGTAACGTACCTTGACATAGTTCTGTTTAGAGTGCTACACTTTAAACAAATTGAGCCACCCAAAACGAGCGGAGGCGTTGTGGAACGTGTTGAAATCCCACCAGACGTAGTTATCAAACGTCTACCTTTGTATGCACGCAGTCTTCGTCATCTTTTAGATGAAGGAGTTACTTCTGTATCGTCTCAAGAACTTGGCGAACGGATTAACTACACAGCGGCCCAGATTCGCAAAGATCTCTCTTATTTTGGCGAATTTGGCAAACAAGGGATCGGTTATGATGTAGAAAAACTTTTAGGGCATATTGAACGCATTTTGGGCCTAACTCAAGAATGGTCAGTCGTTGTTATGGGCGTCGGTCAACTTGGCCAAGCAATCGCTAATTACGATGGGTTCCGCGAAAATGGACTAAATGTTGTTGGTCTCTTTGATAGCGACCCGGCCAAGGTAGGCACCCAAATCAATACACTTACTGTTCAACATATCGATGATGCACCTCAATTTATTGCCAAACACGATGTCAAAATGGCGATTCTGGCAGTGCCTGCCAACCGCGCTCAGGGTGTCACCGATATGTTGGTAGCTGCGGGCATTCGCGCCATCTTGAACTATGCACCGATCGTGGTTCAAGTCCCTCAAGATGTTTGGGTACGCTATATCGACCCCGTGCGCGAGTTCCAAAGTATGACCTACTACCTCGCCCGTGAAGATAACCTCCTGCCATCAGAAAATCGCAGCGAGGGCAACGAAACAAGTTAAAGCCCAAAACAATTGTTAGGCGCAGTGGCGCTAGAGACGCGCCGTAGCGCGTCTCACCGCCGAGCCTAACTACAGTTATGCCTCTTGGGATCGAAGTAGCTCCGCCAATTGTGCAACGACTGCACTCTGAACTTCCTCTATCTTGGAAACCTGATAATCAAGCCAGAAGCGCACACTGAGATTCAGCTTTGTATCGCTGATCGACAGAAACAAGACGTGAGGCTGAGGGTCGTTCAAGATCGCCTTCTGTTTGGTGAGCATAGCTTGAATGCTGCGCTCGAGCGCGGCAGTATCGCTCGTAATCGGCACGCTAAACGGCAGCTCAACGCGCTGCATGCCGTAACGACTATAGTTGGTGATCGGGCTAGTATAGACATCGGCATTCGGTATGCGCACTTCAAGTCCACTAGAGGTGCGCAAAATTGTGCCCATCAGCTTCACGTTAACCACATGGCCCTGAAAGTCTTTGACCTTGATCTCGTCGCCGATCTCGAAGGGACGCAGCGAGAGCAACAAAGTGCCCGCCGCGAGTTGGCGGGTCAGGTCTTGCAGGGCAAACCCCAAAATCAGGCCAGCCACACCCAAGCTGGCGATAAAACTCAAAACGACATGGCTTAAACCGAGTAGATTGAGGATCAGAAGTGCGCCTGCAAACAGCACAACGCCGCTGATGGCTCGACGAAACAAGCTCACAAGGCTAGGGGTCGCGCCGGCCCGTTCGGACAAGCGCTGCACAAAACGGCTGATATAGAAAGCGAATATGCAGGTGAGGGCTGCGATCAGCAACACTAAAATAAGCTGAGGCAAAAGATCAACAATCTTACTGAGTAACATCTTAAGCCGTTGGTAGAGATACTCAAACTCTTGAAGCTTATCCACAAACGGTTTACTTTCTCATTGAGTTCGTACGAGGCACTCCAGAATACGATTGCAAGAATCCAGCCACAATTTTAGTATACCGTCAGGTTTTCCAGCCTAAACATGAACAGATTGTAGTAGCATACCCGCCTAGGGATATGCTACAGTATGCGTAGATCGTAAAGTGTTACGATCCGCTTTACGCATCGTTGTACAATGACTGAACTAGAGGAGCATACACATGCAGGTCAATCCGGGCATATTCAAAGCCTACGATATTCGTGGAATCTATCCTACGGATCTCAATGAAGATGCCGCCTACTTGATCGGCAGAGCGTTTGTAACCTTTTTGCAAACCGATACAGTGATCGTTGGGCGCGATATGCGCTTGAGCGGTCCCCAAATGTTCGAAGCGGTTACACGCGGCATCATGGACCAAGGTGCCGATATCATCAACATCGGCATGGTCAGCACCGACCAATTCTACTTTGCAGCAACCCAACTCGATAAGCCCGGTATGATGGTCACGGCTTCGCACAACCCAAAGGAGTACAACGGCTTCAAGATGGTTCGCAAAATGCCCTACCTCCTGAGCGGTGCCGAAGGCATTCAAGACCTGCGTAAACTGGTTGAGAGCGAGAACTTCCCCACCCCGACTCGCAAAGGCACGATGCGCGAGCTCGATCTGAGCGAGCAGTTCATCGAGAAAGTGCTCAATCTGATCGATGTTAAAGCTCTGGAAGGCAAGAATATCAAAGTAGTCGCCGACACAGGTAACGGTATGGTCGGCCCGATCTTGCAGCGCGTCTTCGCCAAGCTGCCGGTCGAGCTGGTCGGCATGTACCTCGATCCCGATGGCAGCCTGCCCAACCACGGTCTCGACCCGCTTCAGCCCGAGAACCGCGCCGAGCTACAGGCCCGCGTTGTCAGCGAGAAGGCCCATGTCGGCTTCGCCTTCGATGGCGACGGCGATCGCTTCTTCGCCATCGACGATCGCGGCGAGTTTATCTCGGGCGACTTCTTGACCGCGCTGATGGGCGAATATATGCTCAGCAAAGTGCCCGGCTCAAACATCATCTACGATGTGCGCGCCTCGTGGGCCGTGCCCGATCGCATCAAGGCGGCGGGCGGCACCCCGCTGATGGAGCGCGTCGGCCACGCCTTCATCAAGCGCCGCATGGCCAACGAAGATGCGCTCTACGCCGGCGAAGTCACCGGACACTACTACTTCCGCGACTTCAACTACGCCGACTCAGGCATTATTCCGGCTCTGATCATCCTCGAAATGCTGGCCACCAGCGGCAAGTCGATGGCCGATCTGCTCAAGCCGCTCGAAGAGACCTACTTCATCTCGGGCGAGATCAATTCGACCGTGAGCGATGTCAAAGCCAAGCTCGATGAGATCGCCGAGCGCTACAGCGACGGCAAGGTCGAGCGCATGGATGGTGTCTCGGTCAGCTACGATACCTGGCACTTCAATGTGCGCGGCTCCAATACCGAACCGCTCATCCGCCTCAACCTCGAGTCGATCGCCTCGAAAGAGGAGATGGAGGCCAAGCGCGACGAGGTTCTGGCCCTGATCCGCTCCTAAGCCATAGATCACAAAGGCCATCCCAGTGCGTTGGGATGGCCTTTTTTTCATCTGGCGGAGAGGTCCTAACCTTCCATACGGCTTCTAGCGCGTCCGCCTTCGGCTACAAAATCGCCGCTCACCCATTCAGTCCATCAAGCGTGCCGCTGCCTTCCTTGACTTCGCTGACTTCGCTGCAACCTGCCAGGCGCAAGCGCCTAGCAGGTTCAAACGTTGCATTTCGCTGCCCAAAACCGTCTGATACCAAATTCGTTTAAAGACTTGCCCACGTGGAATGTAAGAAAACCAAACCGGGGAAAGAATTGTGTGACATTTCGCGCGATAGTGCGAAATGTCACACAACAAAAAGAGACAAGTTCCACTCTGCCGAAGGCCAAATAGAATGAAGCAACCGAATTTGGTATGAAACCTTCAAGCTGCGAAGCTGCTGGAAGGTTAATGGTCAGGACGCCAGTCTTAGACTATCACGAATGAGCGGGAGAGCATACGCCCTTCTCCCGCAATGCGGGAGAAGGGTCGGGGATGAGGGCTGGCTTGCCGCTCTGATAGCCGAAGGCGGACGCGCCAAGGACCGAATGGGAGCTAGCAGCCCCGCCGCCAGAAAAGAAGACGGACGAAGCTGTGGCTAGGGGGCGAGACGTTCGATTAGCCAAAGGTCGCCTTGGCGGCGATAGCTAAGGCGATCGTGCAAGCGACTTGGGCGGCCCTGCCAAAACTCGAAGCTCTCGGGCACAACTCGGTAGCCGCCCCAAAACTCGGGGCGCTCGATCTGCTGGTCGGGGTGGGCCGCTGTGATCTCTGCGACGCGCTGCTCTAGCTCAGCGCGCCCGCTGATCACCTTGCTCTGCGGCGAGGCCCATGCACCCACGCGGCTGCCGAAGGGGCGGCTGTTGAAGTAGGCGTCCGATTCCTCGGCCGAAACACGCTCGACCGTGCCCTCGATGCGTACTTGGCGCTCGAGCTCGGGCCAATAGAACAGCAGAGCGGCCCGCGGGTTGCTGTCGAGCTCGCTGCCTTTGCGACTGGTATAGTTGGTGAAGAAGACGAAGCCGCGCTGGTCGTAGCTCTTCAGCAGAACCATACGGGCCGAGGGCCGACCATCGGGGGTGGCGCTCGCCACGGTCATGGCGTTCGGCTCAAGCTGTGTGACCGAGCGCAGCTCTTGAAACCAGCGCTCAAATTGCTGAAAAGGATCGGGGTTGAGGTCGCTCTCTTGCAAACCGCCCCGAGTATACTCTTTGCGTAGATCGGCGATATTTGTCATGCTCTGCTCCTTGCTGCTCGGCATACAAGGAACAGGAGAGCGAGCGATACAAAGCAGAATCACCCGCTCTCTGACCCGTAAACCAGCAGCTAGATCACTTCAAGATAGTTGCGGTCGGGCAATTCGGGGAAGGGCGCGTGCGGCTCCTGCTGATACCAGAAGCTGACCGAGGCGATATCGTCGCGCAGCGGCAGATAGCGCGGCTTGCCGCCTTGAGGCGAGCGCCATCCCAAAGCCTGAATGGTAACACGCAGATCCTCTTCAAAGCGAATCGGATCCATAACATGCCAGCGATACATGCCAAAGCGCTGCTGGCTGCGGTAGAGGCCGTCGGGCTTGATCACTTGGGGCAGGCCCAAGAAGGGCGTCGAATAGGTACCGTATTGACCTTGTGGATGCTCAAAACACCACGCGCCGCCGAAGTAGTCCTCGGTGCCGGTGCCACAGATGGTCGGATACTCGTCGTCGCCGTCCATATAGAACTTGATCTCGCCTTCGCCCCACCAACCGTTGTTGTTCGAGCCCCAAGCGATATAGGTGCCGACGTAGTGACCCTGGCCCTTCACGCCGTCGAGCAGGGTGTGCTCGGGCACCTCGCCCAGTGGATTCGTGCGCCGCCATTGGGCATGGAAGTAAGCCGCGTTCTCGGGCACCTCGGTTAAGGTGTAGGTGATCTGGTAGAAGAAGCCTTCTACAGCGTCGTCGCTCAGATTCTCGATCGTGATGCGGGCCGACTTGCGGAAGGGCATCTCCCAATAGGAGTTGAAGCCGCCCGCAGGATTGACCGCGATCGGCAGCGAGTTGACGTTGCAGCGCTCGCACCAGCCGTTGCAGAAGAAGTCGCCCAGCGGCGTCTCAACCGAAGGGCTATCCTCGCCATCCCAGTACATGCGCAGCACCAGCGAACGCCAAGTTTTGGGGTGCACCGTGATCCAGATATGCTGGATCGCGCCCGGCCCTTCGATCTCGGCCAAGCTGACCGTCGAGCGCGGCTCGAGCGTGATACAGGGCGAGACCTTCCAACCGACGCCCAGCTCGCGGGCCGAATCAGCGCCCACACCAGTGGTCGCCCGTGCGCCGCCACCCTTGCTACCATCGAAGTTTTCGGCGCTGATCGAGCGCGTTTTGGCGTGCGAAAGCAACGAAAGCGTACCTAAACCCATTCCCAAACCGTTGAAGTCCTTCATCGCAGGGCACTCCTCGTTAGCTAGTATAGCGCATCAGCGCGCATTCAGCTCTCAAACATAGCTAAAAGCGAGTGTAAACTCGACGTTCTACACTCGCTTAAACAGGCACTATCTCGAAATCTAGATCACTTCAAGATAATTACGATCGGGCAGTTCGGGGAAGGGAGCGTGCGGCTCCTGCTGATACCAGAAGCTGACCGACGAAATATCGTCTTGTAGCGGCAGATAACGGCTCTTGCCTTCCATAGGCACGCGCCAACCGAGCGCTTGGATCGTGACGCGCAGATCGCTCTGGAAGCGGATCGGATCCATAATGTGCCAGCGATACATGCCGAAGCGCTGCTGGCTGCGATAGAGGCCGTCGGGCTTGATCACTTGGGGCAGGCCCAAGAAGGGCGTCGAATAGACACCGTACTCACCTTTAGGATGCTCGAAGTTCCAAGCGCCGCCGAAGTAGTCTTCGGTGCCGGTGCCACAAATGGTCGGGTACTCATCGTCGCCGTCCATATAGAACTTGATCTCGCCTTCGCCCCACCAGCCGTTGTTGTTGACGCCCCAAGCGATGTAGGTGCCGACGTAGTGGCCCTGGCCCTTCACGCCGTCGAGCAAAGTGTGCACGCTCTTGTAGGGCAGCGGGTTGCTGCGTCGCCACTGGGCGTGGAAGTAGGCCATATCCTCGGGAACTTCGGTCAAGGTGTAGTCGATCTGGTAGTAGAAGCCGTTGGCCGGATCATCGCTCAGATTCTCGACCGTGATGCGAGCCGACTTGCGGAAGGGCATCTCCCAGTAAGAGTTAAAACCACCGGCCGGGTTCACTGCAACCGGCAACGAGGAGATATTGCAGCGTTCGCACCAGCCATTGCAGAAGAAGTCGCCCAGCGGCGTTTCAACCGAGGGAGTCTCCTCATCATCCCAATAGATACGGAAGACAAGCGAGCGCCATTTGGTCGGGTGAACCGTCAACCAGATATGCTGGATCGCGCCAGGGCCTTCGATCTCGGCTAAGGTAACGGTCGAAAGCGGATTAATATTGATTGAGGGGGACACCTTCCAGCCGACACCCAATTCGCGGGCAGCGTTTGCGCCAGTGCCCTCGGTCGCGCGGCCACCACCACCCTTACTGCCATCAAAGTTTTCTGCACTGATAGAACGTGTCTGTGCCGACGACAGACGCGCCAGATTGCCTAGGCCCATCCCTAAGCCATTGAAGCTAGCCATTGCTTTGGTCCTCCTCATCAAGAACGCTGAGATGGGCATAGTATACCGTAAGCATCGATCGCCAAAACAGGCTTATATCGCCTTTCAAACAAAGCGTTTTGCTCGAGGTTCGGTCGATCAACAGTTCATTGGCGCACAAGCGCTAGCAAACGAGCGAGTCTTTTCTGCATCATAAAGCCAAATCGATTCTGGCGTGTGTCGGGTGTAGGCTGCTTGCATGCCGATGTTATCCATAACATTGGTTTGAGATGGCGAGGCGATCTATCCAACAATCTTATAGAACCGCCATCTTTGGAGCAATGGTCGACGGTTAGCCTAAATTGGTATACCAAAACACGAAAATAAGTATTGACAATTTGGTATACCGTATGCCATAATAGGCCCATCACCCAAACTAAGCATAGAAACGAATAGGCGATGGCTGCCCACAACTCTCAGATCCTAGGCTCAATCGATGATGTGCCGATTAAGCGCACTTTATTAAAAGTCCAGATAGTAGAGTTATTACGTTCACGAATCATCTTCGGGCAGATTCCGCCAGGAACGCCTCTCGTTGAACGTGAACTTGCAGAGATGCTTCATTGTAGCCGTTTGCCAGTTCGTGAAGCCCTGCAAGAACTTGAAAAAGAGGGCTTAGTTACCAGCACAAATGGTAATCGACGCTACGTCATCGAGCTAACGGCTAAAGATATCGTCGAATTGTATGAGGTTCGTCTACGTCTCGAACTATTAGCAGTCGAATTGGCGGCACGTAATACGAACCCCGAGCATCAAGCACAGCTCAACCAAGCATTGGCTGCTATGGAAGAGGCTTATCGCTCTCACGACGATTCGGCCTTCCCGCGCGCAGATGTCAACTTGCACTTGGCGATCTGGCAACAGGCGGGCAATTCACATCTCAACAAATTGCTGCAGTCGATGGCCGGACAGTTGTTTATGTTCGCGGCTAAACATAGCCAGATCTTTGCTTGGGAAGAAGTTGTCGATCTCCATCGTGATCTGATCGAGCATATCAATGCGGGTGATGTCGCCAACGCCTGCAAAAGCATCGAAAGGCACACGCAAAACTCGCTCGAACGTGCACTTAAAGCGTTCATTCCGACAACAGACTCCGCGGCTTCCGATACATAGGCTGGAACTCCATCAAATCACAACGGAGTGATGCATGAACCTCAAAATTACAGATATCAAGGCGTATCCCACCTGGGTCGGACATCGGAATCAACTCTTGGTCAAAGTCGAAACTAACGAAGGCATCTACGGCTGGGGCGAATCAGGCCTCTCTGGGCGCGAACTGGCCGTCGTTGGCGCGATCAATCATTACCGCGAATTTCTGATCGGCAAAGATCCCCGTCAGATCGGCCGCATCTGGCAAGAAGTCTATCGCAGCCAATATTTCGAGGGTGGGCGTGTGCTCTTGGCAGCACTCTCCGCCATTGATATCGCCCTCTACGATATCCTCGGCAAGGCGCTCAATGTGCCCGTCTATCAGCTGCTCGGCGGCAAACAGCGCGATGTGGTACCCTGTTTCGCAACCACCGGCGGCAGCACAGTCGAAGAGCTGATCGAGAAGGTTCAGATGTTGGTCGAACTCGGTTGGGAATGTATTCGCGTGGGGCCAGCCAGCACGAAATCGGTGTCGCGCATCGATCGCCGCGCAGTTCGCAGCGCCAACGATACCGACAACGATCCCTTCTTGTTCGAGCCGCGCCAGTCGATCGCCGTTACCGCCGAATGGCTCACCAAGCTGCGCGAAGCGGTCGGCCTCGGCCCAGTCTTGGGCATCGACTACCACCACCGTCTCAATGTGGCCGAAACGGCCTCGTTCTGTCAGCGCATGCCAGTCGGCACGCTTGACTTCCTCGAAGAGCCGATCCGCGACGAGACGCCCGAAGCCTACGAAGCACTGCGCAAACTCACCAGCGTTCCCTTTGCGATCGGCGAAGAGTTCGCGAGTAAATGGCAGTTCCTGCCTTATATCGAGCGCGACATTACCAACTTTGCCCGCATCGATGTCTGTAATGTCGGAGGCATTACTGAATCTATGAAGGTAGCTGGCTGGGCCGAAGCCCACTACATCGATCTGATGCCCCACAACCCGCTTGGGCCGATCTGCACAGCTGCTACCGTACATGTCGCCGCCGCTTCAGCCAACTTCTCGTGGCTTGAAATGCGGGTTACCCCCGGCGAAAACAGTACGGGCTACCATGAAGAAATCTTCCCAACACAGCTTAAGCTGGAAGGCACCGCGATTCCAGTACCAGATGCACCTGGTCTCGGTGTCGAAGTCAACGAAGAGGAGATCAAAAAGCAGAGCTTTAAGTTCTGGGAAGCACCTCATCTCCACCGCCATGATGGCTCGGTTACCAACTGGTAAACGCTCAAGAGTCGAGATCACACCACGATAGTGGGTTTCATATAGACCCGATAACGAAGTCCGGTCATTCAGATTGTTCATTGGCGAACAAACAGATGCCCCAAGGAGGAGCAGATCATGGCAAACTACAAATTGTCGCGACGTGGTTTTCTGCGTTCGGCAGCGCTGGCCTCAGCAAGTATAGCGGGCGGCGCTTGGTTGGCGGCTTGTGGCAATTCGGGTGGCGGAGGCAGCAGCGGCGGCAAAGTTGACGTCCGCTTCCATGCTCGTATCGGCGCGCAAGAAGATGCGCTCTACGATATGATGATGCCGAAGTTTATGGAGGCGAATCCCAACATCAATCTGATCAAAGAATCCTTCCCTGGCGGCGAATATCCTGCTAAAATCTCGACCCTGCACGCTGGTGGACAGCTCGGCGACGTAATGTGGAGCGCGCTCGGTGGTGCCCTCATTCAGTATCACTACGGTCAAAACATCATTCAGCCGCTCGATGACCTAGTCAAAGGTCAAAACATCGACCTAAGCCAGTGGTACAAGGGCTGTCTCGACGCCGTAACAGTCGACGGCAAGCTCTTAGGACTGCCCTTCAAAGCCCACCCTGGTATGGCAGTGGTCTACTACAACCAAACCGCCTTCGAAGAGGCTGGCCTGCCCGTCCCGACCTCCGATTGGACCATGGACGATCAGTTGCGCCTTGCCAAGGAGCTGACCCGCACCGAAGGCGATCGTGTCACCCAGTTCGGTTACTTCCCCAACACTAGTTGGAAGGGCTTTGTAACCTTGATGCGCGCTTTTGGCGGCGAGCTGCTCTCAGACGATCGCACCAAGATCCAACTGACCTCCGACGCTGGCCGTCAAGCGATCGAGTGGCTCTACGATATGTTCCATACCCACAAGGTAGCACCGCGCCCCGACCAGATCACCGGTACGGGTAGCGATGCAGCCAACCAGATGTGGGCTAGCGGCGTGATCGCGATGTACCAAGGTGGTACCTCCGTGGCCAACCTCGAATCGACCATCGGCGACAAGTTCAAGTGGATGGTGGTTGGCAATGCCAAGGGTCCGAGCGGCGTCGGCGGCTCCGACTTCGAAGCCGACTGTTTCGCACTGACCGCCAACACCAAGAACCCCGAGCAGGCCTTTGAGTGGATCAAATACCTCTGCAACTACGAGAGTGGCAAGCAGCTTGGTATCATCGGCGGTACCATCGGCGGACGCCCCGACGTCTACGGCGATGCAGAACTGCTTCAGAAGCCCTATCGCGTGGTCTTTAAGGAGCTGATGGACAACGCCCAACCCAGCCGCATCCCAGCTAACTGGCGACAAACCGAAGCCGAAAGCGCGCTTACTCAGTTGACCCAGCCGCTTTGGTCTGGCGAAGCCAAGCCCGACAAGGCCTTTATCGAAGATATCAACTCCCAGCTTCAGGCCATTTTAGACAAGCCCAAAGCCTAGTATTGGAATCTCTGGCGGCGGGACGAACTGTATAAAGCCAGCTTCGTCCCGCCCACACCATGGCCGTCGATCAAGGCGTCACACGGTCACAAAGGAGTACCTATGAAAGCTATGGCACGCTCACGGGCGAGCGGCATATCGCCGTTGCGACGTCGCGAAGCGCTCGAAGGCTATCTATGGATCAGCCCATGGATCATCGGTTTTACCGTCTTCACGCTCGGGCCGATGCTTGTTTCGCTCTACCTCAGTTTCACAAGCTATAAGATCGGTGCGAACCCAACCTGGATCGGCCTCGAAAACTATGTCGAAGCCTTTACACGCGACAAACTATTCTGGCCCTCGCTAGGCCGCACCTTAGCCTACGCCGTTGTGTTGGTCGCCTTAGGTGTAAGTTTATCGCTCCTAGCGGCTATTCTACTCAACAATATTCGCGGCAAGTCCTTCTTCCGAGCGCTCTTCTACCTACCCTCGCTCACACCAACCGTCGCGCTCGCCGTGATCTGGGCTTGGTTGTTGCAACCAGAGTACGGCTTGGTCAATTTTGTACTCTCGTGGTTCGGCATTCAAGGGCCGGGTTGGTTCACAAGCCGCACCTGGGTGATCCCCGGCATTATTCTGGTCTCGCTCTGGGCCAGCATCGGCGGCGGGCGTATGATCATCTTCTTAGCCGGTCTGCAAGGCGTACCTCAAGAAATGTATGAAGCAGCAGAGATCGATGGAGCTGGACAAATCGCTCAGTTTTTTCATATCACGATTCCTTTAATTTCGCCCACCATTCTGTTTAATGCCATCATTAGCATTATCGGCAGCTTCAGCGTCTTTTCGCTGGCCTATATCGCCACCGAAGGTGGTCCGAACTATGGATCCTGGTTCTACATGCTGCATCTCTATCACAACGCCTTTAGCTACTTCCAAATGGGCTATGCTTCGGCCCTCGCTTGGATCCTGTTTGTGATTATGATGTCGCTGACCCTCTTCCAGATGTGGTTATCAAAGCGTTGGGTCCATTATGAATACTCGGAAGGTGGCCAATGACAACCAATGCCGCACAAAAAACTGCATCGAGACAGGTCAGCCAGAGCATCGTGCGACCTGATCTGATCTGGAAGCTGCTCGCCTATCTGATCGCGATCATCGCCGCGATCTTCTTCGCATTGCCCTTCTTCTGGACCATCGGCACATCGCTCAAGCAGCAGACCGAACTCTACACCTTTCCGCCGACCTTTATTCCTTCCAGCCCGCGCTGGACCAACTATAGCGAAGTCTTTCGGCTCGCACCCTTCGGCACCTTCCTGCTGAACACCGCGATCGTAACGGCTGCGGCGGTATTCGGCCAAGTGCTCTCATCGGCGGTTGTAGCCTTCGGCTTTGCACGCTTCCGCTTCCCGGGTCGCAACGCCCTCTTTGTGGTTGTACTGGCCACCATGATGCTGCCTTGGCACGTAACCATCGTGCCGTCGTTCTTGCTCTTCCGCAGCTTGGGCTGGCTCAACACCTTCCTGCCGCTAATCGTGCCCTCCTTCTTTGGAGCGAGCGCCTTCTCGATCTTCTTGCTGCGCCAATTCTTCCTCTCGATCCCGCGCGATCTCGATGAAGCGGCCAAAATCGACGGCGCAAACTCCTTCCAAGTCTTCTGGCAAGTGATTTTGCCGCTCTCAAAGGTGGCGCTGGCGACCGTCGCGATCTTCGCCTTCATCGAGCACTGGAACGAGTTCATCGGCCCGCTGATCTATCTGAACTCGACCGAGAAGTTCACCGTCTCGATCGGTCTGCGCTACTTCCTCGCCACCCCGATCACGGGCGACGAGCCGCGCGACGCGATCTTGATGGCGGCCTCGCTGATCGTGGCCCTTCCGCCGCTCCTGCTCTTCTTCTTCGCCCAGAAATACTTTGTCCAAGGCATCGTCACCACCGGCATGAAGGGCTAACATCGCCTCAAACCATTATGTCAAACCAAAGAGCGCTGGTCAGAGAACCTAGCGCTCTTTTGCTTGCCTGAAAAAGCTTTTCGCCGCTCGCTCTGTTCATTCATCTGGCGGAGAGGCTTCTAGCCCTCATGCGGTCCTCACCGCGTCCGCCTTCGGCTATCAACATCCTGTTCTCCCATCCAGGCCGTAAAGCGTTTCGCAGCCTTCATCGCGATCTGCCTACTGTACTAGCCAAGTCTCGTTCTGCTCTGCCAAATGCGAAAAAGAGAGCAAGTAATCATGCGGTTGTGCAATGAGAGCGTTTTAGGAAAAAGAAAGCGCCTACTCTGCTTCCGCTTGCGCGAGAGCAGAGGGATGGGGAGGCTCCTTAGCCCATTTGATAGCCGGAGGCGGACGCGCTAGAAGCCGAATGGAAGGTTAGGATCTCTCCGCCAAGCTAATAAAGCGCCTGAAGTGAACAAGCAGATTGGGAACCAGGATCGAAAGCGATCAAATGGAGTTTGTCAAACGCCTGCGAAACTCGGTCTGCTTAATAAAGCGCCAGACAACCAGCAAAAACCAAGGCAGACTGGTTAGAAACAACATCGTCAAAAAGAAGCCGACCGGACTGCTGTTAATCAGTGCTGCGATCGCGCGATACTGCCAATAGAGCGGCAGAACGTAATAGAGCCTATGCCATGCTTCTGGCACAAAGGCCGCCGATAGGCCTACGACCGAAAAGAGCGGCATAATGATTTTGAGCACTCCTATGGCCGCTACATCGTTGTTGGCAAAGCCCATAAGCAGGAAGACAATCATTCCCGTGACGAAGATGCTGCAGGCCGCCACGACTGCGAACAGCAAAGCCTGTTCAGCTCGACCGATAATCAACGCGCAGACCGCAGAGCTGAGCGCTCCAAGCAGCACCGCAGCGATCAGCTTGGCCACTACATAGGTCGCAAGCTTCATTGGGCTGACCGCAAAGGCCAGAAGCAGCCCGTGCTCGCGCTCGTTCACCCCGTTCAAGCCTAAACAAGCTCCACCGATAAAAAGAGCCAGCAGGAAAATACAGACAAGCGAAAGCTCGTAGACCAAGGGCGGCCTTGCGCTAATCCGCTCGCTGCTATAGGTCGGGATCGTATCCTCTGCGGCAGCCGCTGCCCGCACAAAGGCTTGCATCTCGTCAATGAAATCGGCGGGCTCGTTGCCTTCAACGATCAAGAGCAGCTGCTGATCGCTGAAGCTGAGCCCTGCAACCGCATCGGGCGCCGCGACTCGTCTCTGCAGACTGGCCAGATCTGCGACCTGTTCGAGCTGCGCGACGCTCGAAAGCTGCCCTACAAGCTCAGCTGGCACAGAATGATCGACCACCAAGGGAAGCGCAACGTTTTGCAATGTGCCAAACACAGCCATAAAGATCAGCGCCAAGATCGCCGGGGCCAACAACATATAAACAGAAATGCCATTTCGCAACAACAGAGTGAATTCACGCTGCATGCTTACAAGCAATGCCTTCATACAAAGACTTTCTGTCTTCTAAACAGGATCTTGTTGAGCCAAACACGACCGATAAGATAGATGCAAACGCACCAAACGCTTACATTCAGCACGGCGGGCACGATCGATTCCCCGATATCGAACAGGATCTTTTCGTAAGCGCTAATCAGCGTGTAAGAGGGGATAAATCGCAGCCAGCGAGGAAAAAACGAGGGCGCGGCATAGGCAGCGGCAGGCAACATATTCAACGATAGCAACACAGCCATAGAGAAAAACCAGCTGTTCATATCGCGAAACGGCGCTGCAAACACGAGCCCGAGCAATGCAAACAGCGCGGCCCCAAGAAAACTCAGCAAGACGAAAGGCAGCCAGGCCACTTGAAGCCCAATGCAAAAAACGACCATCAAGCCCGCATAGACGATGCCAATCAGGCTAAAGAGCAGGGTTTTTGCCAGCATATAGCGGTCGACGCCCATGGGCGAGATGCGCAGCGCTCGGATCACGCCGCACTCTTTCTCGGCCAACAGCAGAGCACCTCCCAGAATAAAGCCGATCACTAATGCCTCGAAGCAGATAAACATAGGCAGCACGCGCAGATTGAAGGGTATTTCGCCCTTATCGGCTACCAACGTTACAACAGCCATATCCAGATCCGCCTCTTGCGCGTAGGCCTGCAGTATCAAGGCCCGCACAATCTTCTCCGAGATCCCCGAATGCACCACCCTTATGCTGCCATCGGGCGCTCCGATCAGCCCGATCGCTCGCTCTTCTGCCACCAAGCGATAGAGTTCGGCTTCGTTTTGCAGCGGCTCGGCGGGGATCTTTGGAGTCGTTTGGAAAGTCACGATCCGCGCTGTTTCGGGGAGGAGGCTCTTGGGCAGCGCGAAGTTCACCAACAGAACGATAGCAAGCAGCGTAACGCTGATCACCCAAAACAGGGCATTTGATAGCAGCCGCTTGCAATCCTGAAGCATCAGAGCCAATAGAGCGTTCATAGCGTGAGCCCCTTCCCCGTGACGCGCAAAAAGATCGCTTCGAGGCTAGCTTCCTGAGAGTGGATCTTGATCGGCTCAACTTGTTCGAGGAATGCCGCCAATGCATGGCGCTCTTCCAGCGCAAAGGTTCGTGTTCGCTCCTCGCCCTGCTCGGCATAGACCACATGCACTTGGCGTTTGCCATAGAGGCGCTTTAGGTTTTCGGGCGTATCCATTGCTGCAATACGCCCTTCAAACAGAAAAGCTACCGTATCGCAGAGCGAGTCGGCCAGCTCCATATGATGGGTGGTGAGAAAGATCGCCGCCCCATTTTGGGCCTGTTCCCGAATAAGCTCCCGGATCTCGGCGGCTGTGGCTGGGTCGAGTCCACTGGTCGGCTCATCTAAAAACAGGTAGCGCGGTCGATTGATCAGTGCGCGCGCCAAGGTCAAGCGTTGGCGCATACCCTTCGAATACTCGGCCGCCTTTTTGTGAGCCGCATCACGCAGGCCCACCCGTTCTAGCAACCGCATTGGCTCAATTGTGGGCAGCGCAAAGAGAGCCGCGTAATAACGCAGATTCTCGTAGCCCGTAAGGGTCGGGAAGACGTTCGGTTGCTCAAACGAGACGCCAACCTGATTAAAGAACTGGCTCGGTAAGGCCTGAACCGGAGTATCCTCGTAATATATCTCCCCTTGTTGCAAAGGGAGCAAACCCGTCATCAAGTTTTGCACCGTCGACTTTCCAGCACCGGACGGCCCCAGAAATCCAAAAATCTTCCCAGGCTCGACCGTGAACGAAATATCGGCGACGGCATACTGCCCTTTGCCACTGTAGTCATGGTACACTCGACTAACACGAATCATGGGAATTCCTTTCTAGCGAAGGCCCAAAATTCAAAGCAGCCAAGCGATCTAATCGACCCAATGAAGAGAACGAGCGATCTCTAAGCAGCTAACGGCTCCTCAGCCAAGCATCGAAGCGACCAGCCAAAAAGTGAGCGAAAAACAGGTTGAGCAGCATAGCCAAAAGGCTTAGCGCACTCAAGATAGCAATCTTCGGCCATTCCAGCCAACCCAAATCATAACAGAGCGCTAAAGCCCAGAGCGAGTAGATACTCCCCAAAAGAGTCGTGATCAACCCGGGAATATAGCGCCGATAGAGCAGAAATTGCCCGATATGCATCAGAAAATGGATAAAAAAGGCGACCAATACCGCCGCCCAAAGCGTATAGGCTTGCCAATACAGACAGGCCAGACACAGCAGCACAAACAGCACAAACTCTTCAGTGACCGCCAGCGCAAAACCCGAAGTCGTCAGGTTACGGAATTGGTGTAGGAAGCGATCGGCGAAGCCCGGAAAGCGCTGGCGCAGACGCTCAGCTTCGCGGTCTAGCCAAGGCCGCACCATAATGATCTCTTCTAGATCGTGCAGCATAAACACCAGCGGAAACGACCACACCAAACTCTCGATCGAAAACATTGTATTGACCTCTTGACGAGCTTTGTCTATCGCTCGCATCAATCGAACAGCCATACCAGTCTGGCCAACCACGCTAGTGTAACCGATGCGCCGAGCGAGCGTGATGAGGGTGAGTGAGGGATTATGATCTGTTTGATGAATGTTACAATACTAACAGTCATATAGACACACCAAGCTCCGATGTCATATCAAAGGGGCCTTAACGCCAACTATTGAAATGAACCTAGGCGGTCGCTTCAACGTGGGCCAGCGAGTTACGCGCATCGATCTGCTTGACAAAGAGCACAACCAGCACAAGCCCGATCGTCGAGACCGCTAGACCCACGCTTAGCATAAAGCCAACCCCGCCGCTGGTGTCAAGCATTATGCCGCCCAAAAAGTTACCAAGCATACCGCTGATGCCCATTCCAAGCACCATACTGGTCTGGCCCTTGACCTTATTGGCGCCGTAAATCACCTCGTTCACATAGTAGACCGAGGCAGGAATAAACATCGCGAAAGCGAAAAACTGCAAACACTGCGCGACATAGATCCAAGCAACGTTGGGAGCTAACATTGTGACCAAGGTCTTCAGCACCAAGAAGAAGCTCGACCAGACAAAGATCGTGCCGACCCGCTTGATGCGCTTCATAATCAGGGGGAAGAGCGCCATGGCTGGCAGCTCGAGAAAGCCGCTGATCGCCGATGCGATCCCTAAATCGCTGCTTGTGCCGCCCACGCGGTTGATGATCTGGATCGCGTAGGTGCTGATCAGAATGTGCGAGAAGTAGAGCAGGGCAACACTGCCCACCAGCGCCATAAAGAGCTTATTTTGGCGCATAAACAGACCAAAACTCACTGCTTCAGCCTCGGGGCGCACCTGCGTCAGCTCGCCACGCTGAGCGCTCGGAAAGCGCAACACCAGCACCATGCCCACAAGGCTGACCGCCATACCGATCGCCACGACGATCCATCCGCCGTACTGGTCGCTTAGGATGCCCACAAGCAAAGCCAGCGCTGCAAACGCAAAGGAGCCGACCCCGCGCGCAAGGCTAAAGTTGAGCGGCGTGCCAGCGTTGACATGCTCCATGGCCATGGAAGTGATCAGCGGCACTTGGCAGCTATAAGCGCAGGTCAACAAGATGTAGAGGATCGCTGTTATGACAAGCAGGGTCGGTGTTAGCAGCAACAACAGACCAAGCAAGAGGCACAACAACAAAAAGCCAGCGATAATCTGGCTCAAGCTTAGTCGTTGCGTTCGATCAGCGAAGGCGGCGATAAAGGGCTGAGCGAGCAGCGTCACAGCGCTGCCGATCGCTAGGGTCACGCCGACTTCTGCATTACTAAAGCCGCGCGAAAGCAAAAAAACCGCTGCGAAATAGACAACGCAGCAGTAGCCCATATTGGAAATACTTTGGATCAGAGCATAATTGGCGGTGAGTTTGCGACTAAGATACTGAGGGCTCGACATGCAACAATCCTTCTGCTCGGCTCCATCAATCTGCAGCATGCAAGTGAGCTACCAAACTCGATCGTTCGAGCGGCATCTCCTTGCAAAAAGCACACACTGATAGACTGTATCGGATAGGAAATCAAATCTATCATACAGTAATTCAGCCAACACGCAAACGAACCAAGCCATCAAGGATCGCCGCACTCCAACTCACGGGCATCGTCATATCAAGAGAAACTCTTCCAACAACCAGCGCTCCTGTTTCAACATAAGCAAGTGGTCAAGTCCAGCGAGCTCTCGCTGGCAAGCAATGGATCTTTGATCTGGACCGCGAGTTGGCCCCATCATGAAACGAGCTTGAAGGAAGCCGTAACACAAAAAGCGATACTGGACAGCCTAGTTCCAGTATCGCTCTTGATTGGAGAAGCCTAAAGCAGGTCTAGTGAGCCGCTTCTCCCTGCGGCTTTGGCCCTAAGTTATACAGCCAAGCGGTGATCACAATCGCGATCGGGAAGATCAGCGCCACAAACAGGCCAGCGCGCAGCCCATCGATGCCCAAGGAGGCCAGCCACGAGCCGATGCCGCCGAAGAAACCCGCCCCGCTCAAGGAAGCGTCGGCGACCGCACCGGCCAACCAAGGCCCAAAGGCTGCCCCAGCGTCGCCCATCACCGCCAAGACGCCGAACATGGCTGCGCCGCCCAATGGAAAGCGCCGCGCAGCGAGGCTAAAGGTGCCCGGCCAGAAGAGACTGACCGCCAAACCGCAAAGCATGCAGCCCAACAGGCTAAACATCGGCAGCGAGGCGAAAACCGTCAGCAGATAGGAGCAGATCGCCAGCAGCCCACAGCCGATCAAGGCCGGAACCAGCGGAATGCGCTCGCCCCAAAAGCCATACACAATGCGTCCGATCCCCATAAAGACCCCAAACAGACATGCACCAGCGATATCGCCCCAAACTTTGGGCAAACCGAGCGATGTCTCGGCGAACAGCGACGACCACTGCGACATGGTCAGCTCCGATGCGCCAGCGCACAGCATTAACAGCAACGCAGCCAAGAAGGCGGGGTTCACAAAGAGCGTGCTCAGCTTGGTACGCTGCTCCTCCGACACAGTAGCGGGCAAGGGCACCCGCGTAAAGGCGATGCTATTCAACAACGGCACAATCGCCCATAGAATCGGCAGAAGCTGCCACCAATCGCGCCCAAAGACGGCCAGAATCAGGGTCGTACCGAGCACCACACCGACCTGACCCCAACAATAGAAGGAGTGGAGCAGGCTCATCGCGGCGGCCTTGCCCTTCTCGGGCATCGGCAAGGCATCGACGATCGGGCTGACCAGCACCTCGAGCAGGCCGCCGCCGATCGCACAGAGCATGACGGCAATGCTCAGGCCAAGGTAGGGGCTCGGCAGCAGCGAGGGCAACAGCCCCAACGAGATCAAACCCAAGACCGACACCACGTGAGCCAGAATCATAGGCGGGCGATAGCCAGTACGGTCGACCACCTTCACCGCCACAATATCGGTGATCAGCTGGGTCGTAAAGTTCAGCAGAATCAAGCGGCCGAGCAGTTCATAAGGGATAGCGAACTGGGTTTGGAAGATGATGAAAAGCAGTGGGGCGAGATTATTGATAATCGCCTGTGTTATATACCCGGTATAACACGCCCAACGGGTATGGTTTGCGTTCATGAAATCCTACTACGATGTAAAACACTATTGAGAAACCGATTTGGGAAAACGCTCGCCATTATAGCATCACTCTTAAAAGCCCAAACCTCCAAACCATCCGCGCTTGTAGCTTTTCGCAAGGGCATGTATGATGAGAGCTGATCGCAAACTCTGCAGACGACAGTAAGAACTATGGACCCAGAACTGCTTGCACAACTGCGCGCACGCAACCAGCGCATCATCGACGCTATTATCGCCAAGGCCCAGCGCGAATGCCCCGACTCGCTCGCCCTGATCGGCATCTGCGGCTCGTTCTACAGCGGCGACGTTCACCCACACTCCGATCTCGATCTCTGCGTACTGATCAACGATCAGCAAGGCTACAAGCTTTCGCACTGTTTCATACTGGGCGAGGTAGCCCACGACATCTACTGCACCACCTGGCAGCAGCTCGAACAGCAGGCCGAATACAAGGATCCCTACGTTACTAAGCTGCTCGATCTTGAGATCGTCTATAGCCACGATGATGCAACCTTGCAACGCTACCTTGCGCTGCGCGACAAGCTCAAAGCCAAGCTCGACAGCCCGCTAAACCAAGCCGATCTCTCTGCGATCCGCGCGCACCTCGATACGGCCATGCTGCGCTATGCCGATCTCTGCCTGAGCGACGAGCTAGGCGAAGCGCGCTACGCCGCCGCCGAGATGCTTTATTCGCTTGAGTTCGTGATCTATATGCTAAACAAGCGCTATATCTCGCGCAGCGTACGCCGCATTCCTCAAGAGCTCAGCAGCATGCAGCGCCTGCCCGACGATTTTATGGCGCAGCACCACGCCCTTGTGCAGGCTATCACGCTCGACGCGCTCAAGCAGTGCGCCTTCCAGCTGCTCAAAAGCGTCAAAGCCTTCTATCAACAGATCGAAGAGGGCCTGCACAGCAGACCCCAGATCACAACCGACAATCTGCGCGGCAGCTACGAAGAGATCTTCTCGAATTGGAAGAATAAGCTGCGCCTTGCAAGCGAGACAAACGACCCATACCTCGCGCTGATGACCATGGCTAGCTGCCAAAACTTCTACAACTATATGCACAACAGCTATGCCATCCCCGCAATCGACCTGATGACAGGCTTCGATAGCCAAGATCTGGCCGCCAGCGAGCGCGCCTTCAACGCAGCGATGCAAGAGTATCGCAAACTCTACGATGCGAGCGGGCTAAAGGTCATATACTACGACTCGTTGGAAGAATTCGAGCGCGGCTATCTCGCTAGGTAGCCAAAACACTATTCACAGCACGGAGGCATCGGCACATTCGTACCCTGAGCCTGTCGAAGGGTACGAAAACACTATTCACCACACGAGGCACAGAGTCACAGAGTCTTTTTAAGGCTTGATCGCGCGATTTCTGTATGATTGAGAGGTATCTATAGGGCGGAAAGGTCCTTATCCTCAAAAAGACTTCTAGCGCGTCCGCCTTCGGCTATAAAATACCCGCTCCAAAACCAGAGGTCCCTTCTCTCTTCGCCTTCGCTGCGACCTGCCTAGTGCAAGCACCAAGCAGATCAAAGCCTGCATTGCGATGGCAAACATCGCTAAGAGCTTTGGAAGATACATCGTCAACATCCCAAGCCGCTTAGCAGGCAGACCAAAGCAAGAAGCCCACATATACAAAAAGCGTACCCTGAGCCTGTCGAAGGGTACGCTCAGCCTCACGATGCCAATACACAGGCCAAGAGCGTGCTCGGCAGCGCCCACTCTCCTTATCCTACCCAGAAGAGACTAGCGCTAAAAGCTGAAGCGCATCACCACACGCTCTACGCGAGATGGATCAAGCGTCGTGCAAGAACCCCTGTTCGTATTGCACAGCTCCCCAAGCGCCGTGCAAGAACCCCTGTTCGTATTGCACAACTCCCCAAGCACCGTGCACACTTCCCCAAGCACCGTGCAAGAACCCCTGTTCATATTGCACAGCTCCCCAAGCACCGTGCAAGAACCCCTGTTCATATTGCACAGCTCCCCAAGCACCGTGCAAGAACCCCTGTTCGTATTGCACAACTCTCCAAGCGCCGTGCAAACAATTAAAGAGCCCTGTGCAAACTCAAACGTGTACAAAGCTCTAGCAGCAAGCGCCCAAGCAGAGCGATAATCCAGTTGCCGCCCGCGCGTCTCGGCTCAACGCGCGGGCTTGTCCGTCACTTGCAGGCACGCCGCGCAACCAAGCCTTGAAAGCAGCAGGCCAAGCACAGATCTCAAGGCGCTATTTAGACCTGCAGCAGCTCCATACAACTGATCTCTAGATCGGGTTGGAAGATCTGAAGGATTGTGCGCAGATACTCAAGCCCAGCTTGATAACGCTCTCGCTCGATGCCGGGCACACCATCGATCAAGTAGAGCGCATCGCTGGTCTGTTCGCGAATGCGGGTGCGCTCGTCTTGGCCATAGATAATCGAGAGGATGGGCCCTGCCTGATCGCGCATAGCGATATCGCCCTTTTTCAGGCTGATATCACGCCCGCCCGCGCCCACATAGCTCTCGCCGCCCTCGGCAGCGAAGATCTCAAAGGGCAGCGCTGAGTAGGCAAGGTCGTGAGCAGCGATCAATAACGAGCTTCGCAGCTCGCTGAGAAAGAGCGCCTGGATGAGCGGCAGCCCGTCGGGCAAGTCTTTGCCTGCCAGCACACTTTCGATCTGATGCAAGACGTGGTAGCTCTTCTTGAACTTCTTGTAGTAGCGCACATAGGCCGCGATCACCGGATCTTCTGTGCTTAAGCGCTTGCGATCGAAGCCAGCAAAGCGCTCGCGCAGTTGAGCCAGTTCATTAGCAGCGAAGCGGGCGAATCCCTCTCTCCCCGCCAAGCTCGGCTGGAAGTTACGCACCACCAACACACCGAAGTAAGTTCCCTCATAACGCTCTTTCAAGCTAGAGTCGAGACCGATCATCGCTAATGACCTCTCTGAATCAGCAAATCTTGGCTAGAACAAGCATAACACAACCCAAAACGATTCTCTAGCCTCATCAATATCAGTAGATCGCTCTTCAAACCGGCTATCTTAAACGCACTGAGAGCTAGTCGCATACGCTTGCGCTTCTCAACAAGCAGTATGCGCTAGCTCCCAGATCAGTTCCAAGCTTCAACCAGCAGCACTCAGCCTAAAGCTAGCGAAGTGCTGAGTGCAATTGAGCTAGAGACGATCGGCCCCTTCAAGCTCCGCGATCTTAACAGCTTGACCGCTCGCAGCCGAACGGTTAGCCGCCTCGATCAAGGCCGTCAGCTTGCGGCCCAAATCGATATTCTCGGGCGCTTTTGTGCTCTGCTGAATGTGTGCGACCCATTGGCTAAAAGCTTTGGGCGCTGGCGGAACAGTGATCTCTTGCACCAGCCAACCGCCCTTGCATTCCTCGACCAAAGCGCTGCGCAAACGCAGCTTGCCATAGAGCGCGGTCACCTCGTTTTGAGGTGGCTCTGCGCCCGGAGCCGCTCGCATGGCCGCCGCCCGCTCGCTAATGCCCGGCTCGCTATAAATCAGACTACCTTGGGTTCCATGCACTTCGATGGTGAAGGGCGCAGAGTGCGTCACAAAGCCCGTCTCGACGACCGCAAGTGCGCCCTTGGGATAGTTCATCATCACAACGGCGTTATCTTCGACTTGTCGCCCCGTCACATAGCCAAAGGTTGCGCTGACTCGCTCGGGCAGGCCCATAAAGTGGGCGGTCAGATAGACCGGGTGGCAAAGATCGGTCAGCGCGCCGCCTTGAGCTAGCTCTGGATCGTAGAAATGCTCGGGCAGTCTGCCGCGCGGGAAACCTTCGGCTGGCAGAGCGAATTGATGCCCATCGTGAATACGTAGCTTGGTGATATCGCCCAATACCCCTTGCTCGATCACCTGCTTAACAGCCTTGGTGACAGCGATATCTGAGCGCCACATCGAGACCATAAAGGTAACGCCGGCCTGCTCGACCGCATCGAGGATCTCATTGACCTCACGCAGCGTCGCGGCGATCACCTTTTCGGTGAAGATATGCTTGCCAGCACGGGCAGCTGCTAACATAACATCACGGTGCATGCTGGTTGGGGTTGTCACAATCACCCCATCGATATCGGGCTGAGCCAATAGCTCATCGAGCGATTCATAAAAACGAACGCCGCGTCGTTCAGCCTCGGCGCGGCCTCGTTCGGGCTGCTCATCCCAGATCGCAACCAGCTCCACCTCCGGGTGTTCCTCTGCTTCCCTAGCGTAATCCTTACCGTGCACATGCCAGAAACTTAAAACAGCCACTCGTAGCATTGGTTGTTGTCTCCATTGTAGGCACTTATCACTCTGCCACCAGCACATAGAACGATCTGCGCGCCCGGCCTCCATGGCCAACTGGCTCGTTATGATTCACTTCCACATACTTTTGGCAGAAAACATACTACGCTGTTTGCCCAACAATAGCAAATCGGCTCGGAACCGCCTAATAATAGTCACAACCGCGTTCCAACTAAGCCCGTTATCAAATCTGACAAGCTCTGTACAATAAGAGCTTGGCCTAGATATGCTTACCATTACAGCAAGCTATCGTCCTTTAGAGCCTCGCTAAGGTTCATGTGGTTAAGCTGCCGCCAACCAAGGTGATAGGCCAAAGCCACAGAGCCGAGGATCGCCAGCATAAACAGTCCGAGCGGCAAAATCGGCAACTGGCTTAGGAACTCGCGCGGGTCGAGGTAGGTCACATTGAGCGCGAAGAGCACAAAGAGGGCTGTGAGCGGCAAGGTAATCAACAAGGGGCGGCCCGCGATCACAAGCGCCTCGATCGCAAGAATCTTGCGGATGCTCGCTGGCGTCATGCCGAGCGAAAGATAGCGCGCGAACTCGCGCCTGCGCTGATAGATGAGAGCGAGTGCGTTTGTGAAAACGTTGGAGATGCCGATCAAGGCGAATAGAGCGCACAAGGCCCCAACAATTGTGATATAGCCTTGGAAGATCGTGCGATTGTTTCGCTCAGCTTGCGGGCGGTTCTCTAGCTCGATCTGCGGGCTTTGGCCCAAGAGCTGCTCGAGCTGAACATGCAGCGCGTCGATCTGATCCTCATTGTGCAGCAAGATGCGCAACTGGCTATGCGGCTCGACATGTTCGATCTGTGGTGCGATCGTTTGCCAAAGCGATAGCGGCAGGAAGTGAACCAGCGTGTAGTTAGCGTATTCCTCGCGCAAGACTGGTCCTTGCATAGCGTAGCCAATGATCGGCAGCTCAACACTAAGCACTTCCCCCTGCTTATTGCTCAATTGCAGACGCTGTTGGCCCGGCTTGAGGAAGTCGATATAGAGCTTGTTACGGAAATTGCTCTGCTTGCTATTCCAGATTCGGTTGAGCAGGATAGCACCTTGGGCCTGATCATCGATACCAAGCGTCCGGCGGTAGTCGGCAAAGGCTGCGTCATCCAGAACGATCAGCGGAACCTCGACCAGATAGCTATTGTCTGCGAGGCGAACAGCCTGCTCACTTAGAGCTGCGAGGCCGCCGAGCTGTTGCAGCTCCTCGCTCTGCTGATCGAAGCCAATGCGCGCATAGGCACGGGCCTTCTGATAGGCCACAACGCTAGCGACGCCCTCTAACTGAGCGATCTGAGGCCGTTCGCTGACAGCAACATCCATCAGATCTCGCTCTTTAAAGGTCACCATCAGATCCCAAGCATCCTTATAGCGCTCGAAGTAGGTGTGTTGAACGCTGATGGAGGAGAGCGTAGCGAAGCAAACAAAGAGCGTAAAGGCCAACAACGAGAGACTCAGCGAGAGGTTAGCGATCCAGAGGGCCTTGCGCCGCGCCTTGAGCGAAATGCCAGCCAGCTGGCCTTCGATACCGAACAGCAGCGCCAACAAACCAACACGCTTTTTGCGCTTGAGCTGCGGCTCAGCGATATTGCGTATAGCCTCTAAGGGCGCCATACGGCTGATACGTTTGGCGGGGCCGCGCGCCGAGAGATAGACGGTCAGACAGGTCAGCAATAGGCTGGCCAAACAGACCCAGCCATTGAGCTGAAAGCTGACGGGCATGCGCTGAAAGTCTTTGCCGAACTGATTGGCCAACAAGGAGAAGATGAAACAGAGCGCGATACCGGCCAGATTGCCTAGCACGATCGGCAGGGTACAAAGTCCAAAGGCTTCCTGCAATAGCCCGATTCTGATCTGACGTGGGCTTGCGCCAATGCTGGCAAGCATGCCGAACTGACGCATACGCGCGCCGAGCGAGATCATAAAGGCGCTACGAATGATCAATACCAGCCCAAAAGAGGCGATCGCAAGCACCGCAAGCGAGAAAGGCAGGAGCAAGGGCGGCTGAGCATGCTGCGGATCATAGATAAGGTACTGCGACAAGAGCTTGGTATGATAGCTAAGCGCCGAATCATCTAGCCCGAGCTGTTCGGCGAGCTGCGGAGCTAGCTGGTAGGTCTCGCGCATGTCCCGAAAGGTGATATCGACCCGCTTGCCAGTGCGATAAGCGGGCAAATCGTCAACCCTTAGCTCGGCGACGCTCGGCAGAGCGCTGATCCACTCTAGATCGGGGAGATCGCCCGTGAACTCTAGGCGCGCGTGCCAGTCACCCTCTTCAAAGCGGATAAGCTCGGTATCGTAGTACCAGAAATTAAAGAAGAGATGGGCGAGCAAGGAGAGAAAGAGCGCCGCGATTGCGGAAGCTAAGGTCAACGATAGGCCAGCGGCTCGATTATGCTTGATCGAACTGAGGGTATAGGCATTCCACATACTTAACTCGACCGTTTGCTATCGCTGATGATCCGTCCGTCTTCGATCTGAACAACCCGATCGGTCTGAGCTGCGATCCGGTCATCGTGAGTGACCAGCAAAATGGTCTGCTCTAAGCGCTGGTTAAACTCCCGAAGCAGAGCGATGATCTCTGCAGAGTGGCGCTGATCGAGATTACCGGTCGGCTCGTCGGCCAAGAGCAGAGCCGGGCGATAGATCAGGCTGCGCGCGATGGCTACCCGCTGTTGCTGGCCGCCCGAGAGCTGTTGCGGCAGCGCATCAAGCTTCTGCTCAAGACCCAAACTGCTCAGCAGCAGATCAAAGAGGGCGGGATCGGGCTGCTTGTTGTCTAAACGCAGGGGCAAGAGGATATTCTGCTTCACGGTTAGGGTGGGGATCAAGTTGTAGAATTGATAGATCAGGCCGACTTTGCGCCGACGGTAGATCGCTGCCTTCGTCGCATCGAGCGCCGAGACATCTTCGCCGTCGACGATTGCCGTGCCAGACGTTGGCCGATCGACGCCCCCAAGGATATGCAGCAAGGTCGATTTGCCGCTGCCAGAGGAACCTACAAGCGCAACGAATTCGCCGCGTTCCAGCGAAAAGCTTACTCCCGCGAGAGCCTGAACAAGGTTCGACTCGGTTCCGTACTGCTTGCGCAGCTCTATGGTTTGTACAACGCTCATATTTACATCTGCCTATCAGGGCTAAACAGCAGTTCGAAACGGGCAGGCATGCAGCTAAAGCCCGCACGTATCAGCCGCTCTAGAGATAGCAAATCAGTGTATTGGCCTATCCTAACATGAGCTTTCCAAAGAGACAAATGAGAATGGAAAGGAAGTTCTCAGCTGCAAGTTGGCTTCGACAGGATCTGTCAGGGCCCGCGCGCTTCGTACATGGGCGATCCGCTTCGTTGGGAGATCAGACCTCTTTGTTGGAAGGGATGTTGATAGCCGAAGGCGGACGCGGTGAGGACCGAATGAGGGCTAGGAGCCTCTCCGCCAAAATAGTGAAGAAAACAAGCAGAGTTGGAAAAGTGGTTCGCAAGAGCGGGCTGTTGGGCACGCACAGAAAAAGTGTGTAGGTTAAAGTAGCATATAAGCTACTGAATGATGCCTTGCTGCAAGGCCAAGCGAACCGCCTCGGCGCGGTTGTTTGCGCCCAGTTTGGCCAAGATATTTTGCACGTGGGCCTTCACCGTGCGCGGTGTGATCGATAAAGCTTCGGCGATCATAATGTTGTTGAGACCATCGGCCACTAAACGCAGCACCTCGATCTCGCGGCTGCTCAAGGGCTCGGGGCGGCCCTGCGAGATACCGTGCACCAGACGGGATGCGATCTGAGGCGATAGCTGAGTCTCGCCGCGCTGCACGGCTTTAATGGCAGCCACAAGCTGATCGGCGGAAGTATCCTTCAACAGATAACCACTCGCACCCGCTTTTAAAGCGGTAAAGATAAACTCATCGGTAGCGTAGGTGGTTAGCACGAGCACGCGCGCCTGCGGATCTGCCGCGCGGATCTGACGAGTCGCCTCGGGGCCATCGATCTCGGGCATTTGAAGGTCCATCAAGACCACATCGGGGCGCAAACTGGCATACATCGCGATCGCCTCGCGTCCGTTGGCGGCCTCGCCCACAATTTCAATCTGCTCTTCATCTTCGAGCAGAGCCACAATACCTTCGCGCACGATCCGCTGATCTTCAACGATCAAGACTCGGATGCCCATAGGGCTGCCTCCTGTTGCTGGGGAAAACGAATCTCTATCAAACTGCCGCTTGAATCGCTCTGAATGGTTAATTGACCGCCCAAAATATGGCTGCGCTCACGCATGCTCAGCAGCCCAAAGCCGCCTTCGGCGCTGCTTCGCACCTGGCTGGGATCGAAACCTTGACCGTCATCACGAATCTGCACCCAGACCATCTCATGTTCTAACCCGCTACGGATCCAGACCTGCTGGGCGTTGGCATGTTTGCGCACGTTCTGCAAGGCTTCTTGCACGATACGTGAAAGCTGGAATTGCTGCTCGCTACTCAGCTCAAGATCGGGGCCATCATGCTGATACGCAATCGCTAGGGCGTGTTGCTGGCGCGCATCGTCGCTAAGCGTGCTCAATAGCTCACACAAAGTCTGAGCTTCGATAGTGGGCGATGCTAGCATCCAGACGCTCTGGCGCACATCGCGCAGAGTCTGATGAGCTAACTCGGCCGCACGGTCGAGGCGCTGGCGGGTACGCTGCAAATCGCGATCGAAACTGCGTTGGGCGGCTTCAAGCTGCATACAGGTGGCGGTCAAACCTTGGGCGATGGTGTCGTGCAGCTCGCGAGCGATGCGGTTACGCTCCGAAAGAGCGGCGCTTATGCTGGCTTGCTGATATAAACGAGCGTTCTCGGCGGCTAAGGCCGCTGCCGCATCGCGTTGCAACGCTAAATCGGCGGCAAGCGCATCGGCCCGCTGACGCGCCTGGGCTTGGCTATTGCCCAACTGTACAAAGGCGTAGAGGAACAGAAAGAGCATAGCATAAACAGCACCGATCGGCACGATTTGCGCGGCTGCGCCAGCTAGCCACAGGCCCACTAGCATCAAAATAGCATAGAGAGCACCCACCCACGCCACCAAACGCTGATTCTGCGATAGAACCGCTTGAACAAACGGCACGCTAAAGGCCATGGGCTGCAGCATAAGGTTATCGCACAAGAGCAATAGCGCTGTGCACAACAGGCCAAGCAGCACAAAACGAACGGGGATCCACCATGTATGAGTCACGCGCGTATAGCAGGAGTCGAGATCATACATAACCATGCCGACCAGCAGCAGATACAGCAGCGCACAGAGCAGATAGGCTAGCATCTGGGCTGGCGGCATGGCAAAACTAAAAGGAACCGTACAGGAGATGAGCGCTGCGGCCCAACCAGAGATCTGGGTTATTCTACTAAATTCAGCGGGTATAGCTGGCGGCTTCATGTTGTTCCTGCTGCGAGCTACGGCTGTTTTACTCTAGGCGCATACGCGCTTGCTGATAAGCATGGGTGGCCGGAATCAGTTTGCCGACCGCGCCCAAACCGATCGGGGGCATGTTGCCATAAACGCTCTCGTATTGACCTTGCTTGATGAGATAGGTCTCGTGCCAAATACCGACAACATCTGTATTATATCCAACCTTTTGATTGAAAGCTTTCCAGGCTGGTAAGTGGTGACCGGTTTTATTGCGGGCATAGGCTTCCAGATGTTCGAACGAACGCCAGTATTGCACTATCACGGAGCGGGCCGAAAAGCCGCCCAAATAGCCTAATTCGGGCTGTTGCTCAAGCTCTTTGAGCATTTTAGGGAAAGCTAGCGCAACGGGCAACCATTTATGGATCTGTAAAGGCCGATTGATGCGCATACCGAGTAGAAAGACTACAAAATCACCTTCGATTTGAGCTGTGAAACGTCCGACATTGATTGAGCTTGCCATATATTCCTCCTTGCATATGATCGATGGCTCTAGAATAGCGTTCTAATGCGGCAAACACATCGTCTCTTCTGGCGATTTTGGGCAAACTTTTGGACATATCGAAAGATTGTCCAAAAGGACAATTGACAAACCTAGCAAACAAGGAAGCGTACTTGGCAAGTATGAGTAGTAAAGCACTAAGAAGACACAGTAGGGGGCGATGCAGAGTAGAGATGTGAATAATCTATCCAGTTAGGTCATATAGCCATACTAAACAGGCGATAAAACGATCAACCTCCAAGCGTTTTGCCTTGGAGGTCGATTATTGCATCGAAGACATAGGTCTATGCCATTCGAAGCCTTTTAAGGTAGAGGGCGAATCAGGTTGGCGGCCCAAGGCTGCTCGGGCGCGATGGACTGAATATCGAGGGTGGCGGCTACGATAAAGAGCATACCGTAGGCGAAAAACTGCTGAAGCTCGCGCTCGTCTGCGCCGGTCAGCTCGGCTACAAAGTCGTAGACCTCAGCGAGGCGCACGCGGCCCAACTGCATCATATCGGGGTCTTTGGCTGAAGCAAAGGCCTGGAGCAAGAGCACCAACTCATCGCGCTGATGCATCAAACGAGTGAAAGCGTCGTATACGGCAGCTAAGGAATTGCCCGGGTCGGCCTTGACTGCCTCCTGAAGCGTCAGCTTGATTATGTTGATTACACGCTCGACGCTCGCCAAAAAGAGTTCTTTTTTCGTACCAAATAAGCGAAAGATATAGGGCTGCGAGATGCCTGCATTGGCAGCGATCCGTTCGGTCGAAGCGCCATAATAGCCTAAAGCTGCAAACTCAACTACGGCTGCATCAAGAATAGCTTCGCGCCGCTCCTCAGCAGATAGTCGTCCATCACCATTCTTTTTCACATTCATATCTCTAAACATACACTCTATCGATTCAAAGATGAAACCGCGCCTAAACCGCCGTGTTTGGTTTAGGCGCACTTCACACTATGGCACGATCGTCACGGTCGCGCTCATAAGCCAACGTAGGCGCTCGTCCCACTGGTTTGGAGTGATGGTTACAGTATAGGTGATATCGCCATACTTATCGGTGCCCAAGGGTTTAATCGCTTGAACTTTGCCGTCTAGCTCAAGGTCTGGAATGGCTTCAAAGCTGATCTTGGCCTGCGAACCGACCGTAAAACGCACGACATCGCGCTCGGTGAGGTTATCGGTCTCGATCTTCCACTCGCTGGTATCGGCGATCAATACAGCCGGCCCGCTCAAACTACTCACCTGCTCGCCCAGATCAAGATTCAATTCGCCAATTGTACCATCAAAAGGTGCAAGCAAGCTGGCTTTGTTGAGCTGGTGTTCGGCCTGACGCACCTGAACCTCGGCCGACTGAATGCGAGCTAAAGCTAGATCGAGGTCTACAGCGCGCGTCTCGGCGGTAACCTCTTCGAGGTTGGCTTGGGCAAGACGCAGATTAGCCTCGGCAGCAGCGATCTGGGCGGCGCGCTCGCTACCGCGCAGCTTATCGAGCTCGGCTTGGGCCTGGGCAACCTGAGCCTCGGCCGCGGCAATCTGATCGGGGTTGGCGTCGGCCAATAGATACTCCAGATTGGCTTGCGCCTCGTTCAGTTGAGCTTCAGCCAAGGCGATTCCCGTCACTTCATTCTGGCGCGCAGTCTCGTATTGGGTCTGAGCTTGTTGCAAAGCGTACTCGGCAGCTTGCATAGCGGCCTGAGCTTGAACGTAGGCATCGTAATACTGCTGACGTTGGGTGTCGTTAAGCTTATTTTTCGAACTATTGCCTTGAGCATCGCGCAAGGTCGGGTTGATGGGATCCTCGCCCGTATCTTGAACCTTGTTCCAGTTGGCTTGGGCAGTAGCATAGTTCGACTGAGCGATCGTCAATTGCTCCACGGCTTGTTGCATGGCTAAATAGGCATTGGTCTTTGCAGCCGAAAGCAGATCGCGTTGAGTTAGCAGATTGGCCTGGGCTTGGTCAACTTTGGCCTGAGCGATCGAGATCTGCTCGGGGTCAGCGCCTTCCAGCAGCTTGGCCAAGCGCTCTTTGGCTTGGCGCACCTGTGCTTCCGCCGCCGCAAGATCGCTAGAGGTGACGGCAGCCTGAACTTGAGCGAATTGCGCATTGGCTTGGTCGCGTCGCGCGCGAGCGGCCGCGATCTGCTCGGGCGTTGCGCCCGCTTCAAGCTGCGCGTAGGCGGCTTGCGCTTCGCGTAAGACAGCGCGCGCCTGTTCAAGCGCCAGTTCAAGGTCACGCGAATCGAGGCGCGCCAAAACATCGCCCCGTCGCACCGTTTGGCCCTCTTCGACCAAGATCTCAGCCACCGTTCCGGCGATCTCAAAGCGCAATTCACTGACCTTGGCAGGCAAAACCGTTCCATCGGCCACAATCGCTCGCGTTTGGCTGGCGGCAGTAAACGCGGTTGGGCTGGTGGCAGGGCTTGAGTTTGGAATGGCAGCGGAAACAGCACAGCCAGACAACAACAATCCAAATAGGGGTATTATGCAACTGAGATAACTCGTTTTACGCATGGGAACGCACCTCATCACGAACAATTCGGCCATCGGCGATCTCGATGGTACGGCCTGTACGGGCAGCAAGCTCACGGCTATGGGTCACAAGCAAGACTGTTTTGCCCGCTGCGACCCATCGCTGGAAGAGTGCAAAGCAGGCCTCTGCCGAGCGGGGATCTTGGCGTCCGGTCGGCTCGTCGCCAAAAATAATCGGAGGCTGGTTAGCGTCAGCACGCGCGATAGCCGCTCGTTGTTGGTCGCCGCCGCTCACCCGCGAGGGCAGCCAATCGGCGCGATCGGCTAAATCAACCTGTTCCAAGAGCTGCATAACTCGCTGCGAACGCTCTGCAGGGGTGTACTTACCCGCTAACTCCATGGGCAAACGCACATTCTGAGCGAGAGTGAGGCCGGGCACTAAGTTGAAGAACTGAAAGATGATGCCGACTTCGTGGCGACGCCAGAGCGCGAGCTCGTTTTCGCTCAAATTGGGCAATAGCTGCTGGCCAACGCGCACCATCCCGCTGCTCGGGCGATCTACACCAGTCAACATGTTCAACAAGGTCGACTTGCCGCTGCCCGATTGGCCGACGATCGCAACAAACTCGCCCGCCCGCACTTGAAAGGTGATGCCCTTGAGCACGGTGATCTCGCGATCGCCGACCGGGAAGCGCTTGACGACATTCTGTACATCGATCACGATCTCACTCATAGGCGAGGCTCTCCTGAACATTAGCGTTGATGGCGCGTTGAGCGGGGGCCAAGCTGGCGCAAACTCCGATCACGCTGGCGAGTACAAACCAAAAGAGCAGGCCGCCCCACGAATATTGATAGACGATACTGATGCCGATGGTGCTAGCTAGCATTCGACTGAGCAGCAGACCGACCGGATAGCTCAGCGCGAGGGCCACCAGCCAACTGAGCCAGCCCAAGATCAAGCCTTCGATCACGAACAGACTGCGCACCACCCGCGGTGTTGCGCCGATCGCTCGCAAAACACCGATCTCGCGACGGCGTTCAAGCACACTGATCTGCAAAACACCGCTGAGGGCAACCCCGCCAACCGCCGCCATGATCACAGCGATCGCGAGCAGCAGCATTGCGATTACATCGAGGTTGCTGGCTTCCATTTCGCTGCGCTCGGCAACGGTGTCGTTCATCGTGGTATACATCTCGACACCTTGTCGATCGTAGAAGTCGCGCAAGGCACTGGCGATCTGAGCGGCATTCTGGCCAGTCGCAGCGGGAATCTGGATCTGAACACGAGTGAAGCGCTGGCCGAACTGAGCTTCCTCGATCAACGTATCGCGCGGCGCAAAGCCAAAACGACTGAGATTGCGCAAGTATGGTTCGAGCACGATGCCTACCACCTCCCACTCGCGTTCGCTGGCCCAGACAGTTCGGCCATCACGCGAAGGAATAGCGATCTTGACCTTATCGCCGACCTCGATATTGAGTTGAGTGGCCAAGCTTTCAACGAGAGTCAGAGCGTAGGTGTCATCAGCTTGGAGCCAGCGTCCAGCGTACAACTGTGGACGATATGCCTGTGATGGGAGTGGCACTCCATTCAACTGCAGGGCGCGGCTATGGCCGTCGGCGGTCTCTAAAACAACGCTCAAGGTCTGCCAAACCTCGATGCGCTCAACTCCGGGCAGATCGGCAGCTTTGCTCAGCTGGGCCAGGCTGACAGGGCGTTTTGTATCGAGCTGAACTTCAAAAGGATAGATACTGTGCATCAAGTCGCCGCTGGTATAGTATAGGGTCGCTTGGGTGCTCAGTACCGCTACAAGCGTAACGCCCGCCCCGCCCAGCGCAAGTTGGGTCAGCACCAAGCGCGAAGGGTTGCGAAAGGCATTACTGATGGCCATCGAAACCACACGCGAGAGCCAGACGAGGCGCGCAAGTACAATATCGATCCGGTTGCCCGTGCTGCTCAGACCATAGAAGCTGATCGCCTCGCGTACGGTGATACGTGCGCCGCGCAAAATGGGGAATAGCGCGATCAAGATCGGCGCGAAGATACAGAGCGCCAACTGTATCGCTAAGGAGCCCCAACTGATATGGGGTGGCCCGGCATCAAGGCCAAGGCGTGTTATCAAGACGATCCGCAGCAGATTGGCCCCAATAACTGAAAGAGGCGCAGAAATAAGAGCCGCCATCAGACCATAGGCCGCCACAAGACAGAGATAGACATAGACGATTTGTCGGCTGCTGGCGCCGATCGCCTTCAGCTCGCCGATCTGCGCGGTCTGCTGGGTGATGATCGCGGTTACGGTGGTATAGATCAGCAACAGACTCAGGCCCATAGCGATCGCGCTCACAACCTGCATCACTAAACCGATGCCTGTAATCAGCTCTTCAAACCACGCCCGCTGTGGGTCAACGACGGGCGAGCGATCGAAGGCAGCCGGAAGCAGGCTAAAGCCCTGTTCCGAAAGATCGTTGTAGAGTTTGCTATAGATTTGAGTGGCGGTCTCAAACGAATAGTTATCGACAGCGGCAAATATCGTCGAAAAACCCGTTTGCCCCGTCATTTTGCTGAAGCGCTCGCGTGTGGTATAGACGACCAGATCGCCGCCTAAACTGGCCGCCATAGCTACGCGATTGTAGATCGTTCCCCCAACAGGTACTTCGATACGCCGATCGTTGATCTGCAGCTCTAAACGATCGCCCACCTCGACACCGAAACGACGCTCAACCGCCACGCTACGCCCGAACGGCCATTCGCCTTCTTCCAACAAGAGCAGATTCAGCTCTTGCTGTTCGTAATCGTCGCGTGCGATCAGAGTGGCTGGCTGCCAAGGTTCGTCGGGGCTAGGGCGCCACACAATGGCCTGCTCCATTTGCGCATCGACTTTGAGCAGCTCGGGGCGGTTGCGCAGAGCCTCAAGCAGTTGGTCATCGGCGGGCGGATTGACACGCAGCAAGATCGAAGGGGCCTCGACCGTAGACCAAGCCGCTTTGGTGTCGATCGTCACACCCTGTTTCGCGCCTAAAATCGTACCGACCGCAAACGCTCCTATCGCGATAGTGAGCACTGCCTGGAGCGTACGCTGGCGCGCGCCCCACAAGTCGAACCAGAGCTTATAACGCAAGACAGTGCCAAAGACATCACGCATGAGCTGCCTCCGCGCTATCTCTCACGATACGACCTTCTGCAAGCGTGATGCGGCGCGGCATCCGGGCCGCCAGCTCTTCATCTTGGGTCACCATTAATACGGTGGTGCCAGCGGCAGCCAGCTCACTAAAAAGCGAAAAGATCACCTCTGCCGAACCACTATCGAGGTTGCCGGTTGGCTCGTCGCCCAAAATCAAGGGTGGATCGTTGGCGAGCGCGCGTGCGATGGCGGCACGCTGCTGTTGGCCTCCGCTCACACGCGACGGCAGCTTGTGAATATGATCGCCCAAACCGACGCGCTCGAGCAATTCGGTAGCACGCTTGCGCCGCTGGGAAGGAGAATAGCGCCCAGCCAGCTCCATAGGCAGCATGACATTGGCCAAGAGCGTCATAGTGGGCATCATTTGAAAAAACTGAAAGACGATACCAAGCGATACACCACGCCAACGGGCGCGCTCGGTTTCGTTTAAGCGGTGGATCGAACGCCCATCAATCACGACTTCACCGCTAGTTAAGCTATCGACCGCTGCAATCAGATTGAGCAAGGTCGATTTGCCGCTGCCCGATGGCCCAACCACAGCCACAAATTCACCGCGTTGTATAGTGAACGATACGCCTTGCAAAGCCGGAATAATGCTCGTTCCAACTTGGTAGTTTTTATACAACTGCTGCACGCGAATAAACGGTTCAGTGTGTTGATTGGAACTCATACTATTTCAAAGCTATATAGAATTTAGTGAGTAGTCACTAACTAAAAGAGAGACGCCAATTTTGTTGGCATATCTGAAGATATATAAAATCGTCTCTCTGAGAGTAAGGAATAAGGTTGTTAGTGAGTCTATACTAACTAAAAAGAGCTGTCAAGCTTGTTAGAAGGAAGGCATAGCCAACGTTCATTGTGCCAGATCTTCAGGGGATGGAAACTAGAGACTGAGGCAACAAAAGAGCCTGTATACAGCCTATTTTCAGCAGATAGTAAAACATCTACTCCTAAAGCTTGAAATATTTCGAGATCGTCTTTTCTGTCTATTTCAGAGACATATCGCTTTATTCTAGACTTTCCCTCTTCTTTTTGAGAACTAAATTAGCTGGTTATTCTCGTTTAATATAGGTGAACTATTTCCCAACTTGAAAATGCGGTTTTATTCCTGATTGACATGTAGTACTATACAAAGATACTATATAACTTTTGAAAGAACCGGGCGTCTACGAAATCTACCTATATCAGAATACGCTCCGAATCTAAAAATAGATATACGAAATAAAATCTCTTACTTGTTTCTAGAAGCGTTGGCTACATCTCTAGCATATTCTCGCTATCACCCGTAATTCTAGGTACAATCTTTCTCCACATTACCGCCCATAACTACCCAAACATATCTTCTCATACCCGGATGATCGAGCATGCCTACGCACTTAGGCGATGCACGCTTCCTAATTTTTAATTCACTATACCAGTATGTCATGACCTCGTACTACCAAGGCGCGTGCATTTCCAATTATTAGCATAATGGAAAACACGCCACAAGGTTATTACGAATGGGAAAGTGCCTATGCCCTTTATAGCAAAGTTACTTTTACCGTTACCTAGTCATGCACATCATCTATATCCGCTCTTAGAGCAGATCACTGAACCTGGCATAAGCTTTTTCGGTGACGCGCTTGGTCATCAAGTAGCGATTCGCTTGGCAACGCTGCTGAATCAAAAGCAACGACCTGTTATCTGGTTGCGCCTCGATTACGAGGATCGTGATCCTGCCAGCTTGCTGAGCTCATTGATCGCCGCCGCCCAACAACTCAACCCACAGGTTGGGCTCGCCACCTTAGAGCGTATGCGCTACCAACCTGGAGCAGTTATGGGCTGGCCACAGTTGTATGCACACTTAGCTCGCGAGTTTAACGAACTTGTGCCCGGCTGTATATTCGTTTTGCAAGAGGCTCAAATTATCTTCGATGGTGGCCCAACTCAGCGCCTCTTGAGCTCTCATTTTCTACCGCTCCTCCCACCTACAAACAGCTGCATCATCATTTCGCAGAGCATGCTCAACAGCCACGAGCTGCCACCCAATACCCATATCTATCACTGCCGCGACTTGGCGCTCAAAACAAGCAGCTTCTCCGAAATGGTGGAGCGCTACAATATCGACTTAAAAGAACAGCTTATCAAACATCTCTTCCACATCACCCAAGGGCGCGCTGGTCTGATCGAGAGCATATTAACAAGCTTGACGCAGTTGGGCAGCTCGAGCTTACAGCGTATCATCCAAAAGGCGCGCAATGCTTCCGATCTGCTGATGAGCCTTACGTGTGAGCTACTGCACGACAGCCCTCTGATCGATCAGTATGCGCTCGCCTTGCAGTTGCAAGTGCGCTATAAACATCCTTCCCTCGTTCAGGCGGTTTTCGATATGGAGGTAGCATTGCAGGGGCCATGGCAGGTGGGCCTCCAACAAGAGTGGAGTTATATCGACGCGCTTTGGTCTGAACCGCTTCAACATGCGCTCACACACAAGATCAAGCTTAGCCCGCGCATGCTTTCACGAGCTATCGATAGTTTGGTTCAACAAGATGCGCTAGAACAGGCCATTTCTCTTGCACTCAAGCTCGGTGCGTTTGATAGCGCAGCTCAACTGTTGAGCAAATCGATCGACACGTTGATGGATCGTGGCGCTTGGATGAACCTGCGCACTTGGATAAGCCAGATCCCACAGAACACATTGCAAGATTGGCCGTGGCTGATCTATACGAACGGCGAGATTAACGTTGTTGAGAATCAATTTGCCGCCGCCCAAAAACAGTTTGCACTGGCGACGCAGCGCTTTCAAGCGAAACTTGATACTACGGGCATATGCCAAAGCCTACTAGCCGAAAGCGCTTTGGCATCGTGGCAGGGAGAGCAACAACACGCCTACAGCTGCGCCTACCATGCGAACGATCTCGCACAACAGGCAGGTCTGCAATGGTATGCAGGATGGGCCGCTTGGCAGCTTGGCTGTATTCTAGCCGCTTGGAACAACCTAGATGGCGCAATCGCTTATTTTCAACAAGCTATTACGATCGCAGCATCGCTCAATAATCAAGTGATGTTGAACTTGGTTGTACCGATCGAGGAATTAACTCAACAACAGTATCAATTACATCAGAAGCGGCTTTTTTTTGAACAAGCCCTGGCCGAAACCCAACAGAATGAACAACTGATCGCAGAACAGCTTCGACAGCGTTTATCTTCGTTCCCTGAGAATCTTGATCTATTGCTTAGCACTTATGGCTGGAGTTATACGCCCTTAATGGCGAAATTGCCTGTCTTCCCACATACTACAGCCAAACGGGTGGCTCAGGAGAACCAAAATTGGTGGCAACGTATTACACAGTTCTTTCGCTTGGCTCAGGCACCGATCGAAGCCCATATTGTACCGCCTTACACACGGCCAGCAGCGAACGCTCAAGGCATTACAACGCCTTATATGCGGCCAGCAGCAAGGCCACATGCCATTGAACACAAGCAAGAACAAAGCTGGCAAGAAGAGTCAGTCGAACATGAGCAAGAGCAAAGCTGGCAAGAAGAGTCAGTCGAACATGAGCAAGAGCAAAGCTGGCAGGAAGAATCTGTCGTAGATCAGCACGAGCCTGTCCTGTTTGAGCGAACAGTTGGCGAAACAACGAGCGATCAAACCATCTATCAGGCCGATACGATTCATCTGAAGGCGGAGAACACTAGCCAAGTCGAACATAACGAAGCCAAAGAGTGCATTTTAGAGCAGGCTGATCATAAAGCAGAGGTTCCACTAACAAAAGCAGATCGACCGGCGCTACGAATCCACTGTTTAGGCGTGTTTTGCGTTTATCAAAACGATCAAGAGATCACACAGTGGGCTGGTCTACGCGGCCAAGCGATCTTGAAATATTTGGTAGCGCACCATAATCAAGCAGTCTCGAAAGATATATTGATGGATGTGTTTTGGAGCGACGCCTCGCCCGATGCAGCTCGGCGCAATCTCCATCAAGCGATCTATTCGTTACGCCAAAGTCTCAAGCTTGCCCAGAGCGATTTTCAGCATATTTTGTTCGAGCATAACTGCTATCGGCTTAACCCTGAACTCGATATCTGGATCGATGTGCACGAGTTTCTTGAGTTGGTTCAAGCCGGTCAACGCTTTGCAGCAGCGAAGCAGATCGAGCAAGCCAGCTCGGCCTATTATCGGGCAGAGGAGCTGTATCAGGGCTGTTTTCTGCAAGACGATCTCTATGAAGAGTGGACACATGTGCATCGTGAACGGCTGCAAACGCTCTTTATCAATATGTTGGAGTGGCAGATCGAGCAGGCCATCGCGAGCGCGCGCCATGCCGAGGTGATCGCTCTAGCGCAAAAGCTCTTGCAACATGATCCAGCCTATGAATGTGCGCATTGCCAAATTATGCAGGCCTATGTTGCACTCGGGCTACGTCACCGCGCTATCAAACAATTCCAGATCTGTAAGGAACAGCTACGCGAAGCATATGATCTTAAACCATCGAGTCAGACCGTCGCTTTGTACCAAACAATTGTGCAAAGCACTTGAACGCGCGAGCGGCCTGCGCTTTCATAACAAATCGGGTTGATCACTTTCTATTTTAGGCTTCGGCAGAGTAGAACGTGACTATGTTTGTTTTCGTTCAAGGATATCCAGCAACAGCATATTCTCAAGAGCTTGACAAGCATTTGGGAGCTTGAACCAAGGTTGCTCATTAGTCCGCCGATCTTATCAGCGAAATACTCTTGCTCAACAGTAGATTATTGGCCGGCGAGCCAACAATCTACTGTTTTTTGGATCTGTTTAAAAAGTTAGGTTTTGAGATGATCCTATAGCGAATCTGGTCGTCACCTCCTTTTTTGGCCTTCGGTAGAGGGGAACTCGGCTTTTTTGTTGCAACGTAACACTTTCCCGGTTTTTTGTCGGTCTTACGAACGTGTCGGTCTTTAAGCAAATTCGCTCTCGTCACACAGATAGAAGTTCATTTTGGTGGGCAAGATGTTTGTAGCCGTAGGCGGACGCGGTCAAAGACTTTTTTCAGAAAGAGACCAAGCCGCCAACATTACGAAGTCATCGAGCAGATGCAGCCTGAAAACAAAGATAGAGAGAAAAGTCTAAAAGCTATTAACTCAAGCAAAAAAAATAAGATCAAGCAAATCAAAACCGAATAAAGCATATAATCTCAACTCAAACAAATTAAATGTCTGTTTAAACAATTTATTCACCAAACACTCAATATATTCTCAATTTTCGCACACTGAGAATGTATTGAGCATTTTCATTTAAATCAATCCGAGAATAGAGCGAAAATTAAGCAAATATAGGTATTTCGATTGAGCGCAAGCTGGTATAAGCACTAGTGTCCGAACGGGGACAAGCAGTGACAGTTACAAGGAGGTTACTATGACACTTACGAAAGAAGTCGGTGCTGGTCTAGGGCGGGTAGAAAACGGTGTAGCAGCACATACCAAAGTTGATTTAGGAATTACAACCGCTACGGCAGAAGAGTTGGGTCTGCATGTTGAAGGTGCATCGAACAAGATCCCTGAGCATATTCAGGATCGTGTCGATGCTTGGCTCGAAAACTACAAGGGTTATTTGGTTGAGCGCACCGAAGAGTATCTGTATCGTTCAGCAGCACGACAAGACACCCTTCATAGGGTTGCCCCTGAAGCTGGCGAACCGGTTCATATGAATTATGTCTATTGGGACATGATGATGATCGGGCCGATTCAGTTCTCGTCTCTGCCTCCTTATCGTCCCAGCAAGATCATTGGCAGCGATGAATTCGCCATGTTGTTCGGCGTGCTGTTCGTCAACCCAGCTGTCGATATCTTTAACCCCATTCCAGCGACCAACATTCTGGGCGGCCGCGGCTTCCGCGTGCGTTTCGAGCAGATCAACCTCAGCGACGTAAGCAACGGGCCCGACATCACCTTCACCGGCACCTTCCCAGCTGTTGCTCCGGTCATCACCTTCTTCCCAGTCGTGCTGCCAACCAACAACCCTGGTCCAAACCCACGGCTTATGGAGGTCAACTGTACAGCCGACATCACCAACGCGAACCAGCCCTTCGCCGTCTTCGGAACCTGGCACCTCGACATCGACACTCAACCCAGCTGGTTGAGCATCCCTGGCACCTCGCCCAATCTTGAGCACGACGTACCCATGCGTTATTTGGTTTACCCCAAATAAAACAAGCTTAAAGCTGGGCGTGTAACACACAATCTCTCTGTACATGCAAGCTAGCACCTTGCATGTACAGAGAAGCGCCCCTCTAGATCTGTAGGTTTTCAGATAGTTCTGACATAGATGAGGAGCCTATTGTGGATAGAGCTTTTCGCGCCCTATTTCGGAAAGCGGACGAAGCTCGCAAAAAAGCTGCCGCCTTATATCTGCACGATAGCCGCACCAACTTAATTGACATCGGTTGGCGGGTGAAAGAGAGCGAAGGCGGCGCGGTTACCAACGAGCTGGCAGTTCGAGTTCATGTGAAGTATAAACCGCGCGGCCTCGCCTTTGAAGCCTTCGCACGCAGCTACCCAGAGCGGGTGATCGACGAAGACCGAGTCGGCTTTCCGATCGATGTGATCGAAAGCGATTACGCCTTGCAAAGCTTGCCCGCTTTAGCACCAAGGCTTATACCAACAGGCAGCATTACACCACTCTATGGCGGCATCAGCATCTCTCACGCTTGGAGTAGCGGCTACGGTACGCTCGGCGGGATCGTGAGCGACCGAGCTACTGGCACGCCCATGCTGTTAAGTGCGTGGCACGTCTTGGCTGGTTCGTTTTATGTGCCATCTGGCTTGCGCATCTATCAACCGGGCATAGGAGAGGGCAGAGGCTACCGCACAATAGCGAAACTGACACGCCACGCTATGCAGGTGGGGATCGATGCAGCGGTCGCCACGCTTATGCCCAACGAACGCTTCACTATAGAACAGTTTGGGATCGGCAACGTCGTAGGTGAAACAGAGCCACAGTTAGGCATGCTGGTCAGCAAATCGGGCCGCACAACCGGCATCACACACGGCGTTATCGATGGTATCGGAGGCCTTCTGCCACTTCACTATGGAGGTTTCCCACGTACCATCCGCAATGTGGTTCATATCGCGCAGGCCGCAAGCAATGAAGCAGTCAGCGCACCGGGAGATTCAGGGTCTTGGTGGCTTGAAGCTGCGTCTCGCAAAGTGGTCGGTTTACATTTCGCTGGTTCCGACGATCCTGAATATGGCTTAGCTATCGCCATGCCTCAAGTTCTTCAAGCGCTCGATGTTTCGATCATCACCTAAAAACAAAGCGATACGTCAAGATGGTACGATCACTGCAGGAGATCAGCAAAAGCGACACGCTCAACAAGCATAGCTCGCCTGATTCAAACCGAAAGGAAAAGCGATGGAGCGTGAACAAGACGCTTGGCAACAAGCATTAGCCGCTCAAGAGAAGCTGTCAGCTTTTCTAGAAGATCCTGAGGTGCGCTTGATCGACATCGGTCGGGTCAAGAATGCCGAAGGAAAAACCGTACTGGGTGTGCGTATCTTTGTTAGTCTCGCGTGGATGCAAAGCGATCCAAGCCAACGAACAAGCTTTCCCTCAGAAGTCGATTCGGTTCCGGTGCAGGTGCTACTTGGCGATTACAAACCCGAATAGGCTCAAGGTCGAGCAGGTTATGCTCAAGGAGAGTGATATATGCAAACGCCAGAGCCATCTGCTAACTCTGATACTTCGCGTGACGATCTGCAAGCGATCGGAGATATCGGTCCGCAAACCGCCGAAGCACTCTATCGGATTGGCATCAAACGCTACAGCGATCTTGCGCGCTACACTCCCGAACAGCTCAAACAAGCCTTACAAGAGCAAGCCCATGTGCGCATCTCGACGCGCCGCATCATCAATAAAGACTGGATCGGCCAAGCGATGGTGCTAGCAGAGCTGTCTGTCTCCAGAGCACAAGCGAGTTATCGGGCAGCAGAAACAGTTCATGTATATCGACAGTATGCCGGCTTCTCGCTCTTTTTTGATCGCAAACAAACCCAGTCAGGCGAGTCAGAATGGCAGACCCGCATCTATCACGACGAATCGGGCGAAGAGGCTGTGTTTGAAGGCATTCAAGCACAACAGTGGCTCGCTTGGATACAAGAGCGGACTCAGTTGCCGATCGAGCCAGCGCCCAGCCCCGAGCCTCCGCAGGCGCGGCCCCAGATTAGGATCATCGATGTGCAAGTGAGCAAGACCGTGGCCCTGCCGGGCGCGCCGGAAGGCCACTTAGTAGCCGAGATCAGCTTTGAATTGCAGGGCGAAGGCTATCAAAGCCTCCAAGCGAAGCGTCAGCGCTATCAGATCGAGCTCGTTCTAGTTGATATCGAACACGGCACCCGCATTGAAATCGCCTCGCTACAAGGGCGGCTGGCCGAAAACCAGCGCGTATACAGACGACGACAAGAGTTTCGACAGCCCGGCCCGGGCATCTATGAGCTGCATTGTTCGATTGTGCTGCTGAAACAAGCCGATCTCAAACAAGAATACAAAGGCCCACAGATCCGCATTCCGGTTGTGAGCCAACGAAGGAGGGAGGTTATGGCCTAGTCGTGCGCTCATGCTTTTTAGAGATGCTTGGCTCGTCGAATGGATAAGCTGTTCGAGTATTCGACAGCTTATCTATAGCGACGGGCCGTTTTGGTGCAACTCCGAGCTTATTCAAAACCCCTCAGCCCGTACCCCTCCTAAAATCTTCACTCATCGCCATAGATTTTTCAGCGCCAATTTGTAATAATAATCACCTAGGTTGTTGACAGTCTAAGCAGCTCAAAACGAAACCGCTTGATGCATTCAAAGACAGCAAAGCGCTAGCGGCTTGGTCTCTTCCCCAAGAAGTCTCCGACCGCGTCCGCCTACGGCTATCAACATCCCGCCCTGCAAACGAGTGTGCTAGTTGGCTGTGCTGCGAAGCCGCCCGCAGCAAGAACAATGTAACAGTTAGCCGATCGTTTTATCTGCCTAAGCCATAGCCACTCTCGGCTAGCATCTCTCGACGGTTAGCCCTTATCGATCGCACAACACTTGGTCTTCGTTGTAAGGAGGGTTGTATGGGAAGCATTCTTGGATTGCATTCTGGTCGCGGCGTCACCAATCTGTTGTTGCTTCTGATTTTAAGCGTCTTGGTGCTGAACACAGCATCGGCACAGTCGGATCCGATCGAAACACAAGCGGTCCTTGGAACAGGTTTTACCTATCAAGGACAGCTCAAAAACGCCAACGGTCTGGTAAACGGCAGCTGCGATCTGCAATTTAGTTTGTGGGATTCCCCTAGCGGCGGCAGCCAAATCGGCACAACCCAAAGCCTAACAGGCGTTGCGGTCAGCGATGGCAACTTCACAGTGCAGCTCAACGATACTCAGCAGTTCGGGCCCAACGCCTTCAACGGTCAAGCTCGTTGGCTGCAGATCGCCCTGAAGTGCGGTAGCGATGCCTCGTTCAGCACGCTTAGCCCGCGCCAGATCGTCAGCCCTGCGCCATATGCTCTGGCACTGCCCGGGCTGCGCAGCGAACAGAATAGCACCAGCCCAAATCTAATTGGCGGCTACGAATTGAATGCGGTCACAGCTGGCGTGGTAGGCGCGAGCATCGGCGGTGGCGGCGCAGAGCTTATGGGCAATACGATCTACGACAACTATGGCACAATCGCTGGAGGTCTCAACAATCAAGCTGGCAATAACAATAGCACGCTGTCTGATGGGCAAGGCGCAACTGTGGGCGGTGGACAAGCCAACCAAGCACAAGGCCTCTATTCAACAGTGCCGGGCGGTTTTGGCAATCTGGCTGGCGACTATAGTTTCGCCGCCGGTCGACGCGCGAAAGCGACCCATCAAGGTTCGTTTGTATGGGCCGACAGCACCGATGCCGATTTTAGCTCAACAGCCAACAATCAAGTGGCGATTCGGGCCGCAAATGGTGTCTATATCGCGAGCAATGCCACCCAAAGCGCTGCTGTACCGGTTGGCACCTACTTTCGTGATAACGCGATTGTAGCTTGGGGGCGGGTCAATCTTAATGGAGGTCTTGATTACGGTTTCAATGTCAACTCAGTAACTCGAACTGAGACGGGTGTCTATGAAATCACGCTCAAAACAAGTTTACTTAGCGGCCCTCATTTGATTCCGATTGCAACGCCCGAGGTCGATAGCCCGGTCACCGGAGCAGCAGCCATGCGTTTTATTGTCATCGACCAAATGGCTGCGGGCAACATATTTCGTGTGTTCATCTATAACGGCAACTTCCAACTGGTCAACAACGACTTTACCTTTATCGTAACAGGCAGGTAGCCATGCAAGCAGCTTTCAAGTTATATGCAGCTTGGTTGTTGGCTGGTCTGATCGCTCTAGTGATCATTGCAGCCTTGAGCAGCGATGCAATCGCCCAGATCGGGTCTGGCTACAACCTCAGCTGGAGCACAATCGATGGCGGTGGCGGCCAGAGCAGCGCAGCAGGCTACAGCTTGCATGGCAGTATCGGCCAAAGCGACGCACACTTCGGCTTGAGCGGAGGTGGCTATACGCTCAGCGGCGGCTTTTGGAATATCCAACCAAACCAAGCATCCCCAACTCCTCAAGTCACACAGACCGTTCCAACCTCGTCCCCAGCTAAGCTCTATCTGCCCGTGATTAAACGTTAACAGCTCGCGGCGATCAGCGGCACAGTGTAGGTTTAACCTTTCGATTCGATCGAAAAGAGCGAAACCTACACTGTTTTTTGTCGATACGAGCAGATTGCGGCCTCGCAGATTGGGGGCGCTTTCGGCGCAGAGAGAAGACGAATGTTTGGGAAGGACGTTGATAGCCGAAGGCGGACGCGCTAGAAGCCGAATGGGAGCTAGACGCCTCTCCGCCAGAGTAGCGAGCAACCGCAACAACAAGATTATGTCAACTTGAGTAGCGGTGCGAAGAGCTGTTCATCATTGGAAGGCGAGAGTGTAGCATCAAAAACCGCCCTCTCGAAGCTGTGAGAGAGCGGTTCTCGAATCCCTTCGGGAACTAGGGCGCTAAAACGCTGGAAACCGTAAAAGGCATAATCGGCGGCATGTCGGGATTATTGCGGCGGTTAAACTGCGAATTGATCACGAGCAGGCGTCCGTCGGCGTTGGCGATGGTGGTGGTAAATCCGAAGGACTCGTGGGTGAAGCTGCCGATCTGCTGGGCGTTGAGATAGTCGTTCGAGAGGCGCAGCTGCACAATCAGGTTCAAACTGTTGCGCACAACGTGCAGGGTCGAGCCATCGAGCAGCAGGCCGTCGCCCGCCGTCACACGGTCGCCGTTGGCGATGGTGATCTCGTCGATCTGCGGGCTATCGATGGCAACACGGAAGAGCTTGCCCGTGTTGGACTGCACCACGATCAGGTATTTGTTGTCGGGCGTGACCACAATGCCATTCAAATTGAAGCCTTCCGTAAACTGAATCGGCGAATCGCTCAGATCGCGCCAGAACTCAAAGCGGAAGATGCCCTCGGAATCGGGTGCGATCTTGTAGATGTAAGGCACGCGCGAATCGGTGAAGTAGGCCGCTCCATCGGGTGCGATGGCGACATCGTTCACGAAGCTGCCCTCGATGCCGTTGCTAAACTGGCTCAGAAAGCGCCCCGTCACCGCATCGTACATCCACATTGTGCCGGTCGCGCCGCCAGCCAACCAGAGTCGTCCTTGAGAATCGACCTCTAGGCCGCGCACATCGGTGCGGCCATCGCTGCCGGGCGGCAGAAAGAGCGTGAGATTGCGCGATGTGCCACGGGTATTGCCGCGATAGACCGCGCCCGCGACCGTGCTGCCTGCGAAGAAATCGCCGTTGCCCGCGTGGAAGGCGATGCCTTCGGGGTAGACCTCATCGCCCGCCGGGAAGCTGTAGATGATCGCATCGTGCCCGATATGCGAGGCAGCAACCGTCTGCGTGCTCAACAAGCAAACCAAGCCCAGCAAGGCCAGCGTTCGTAGCCAACGGAACCTACTCAGCATCGAGAAACTCCTTTCTCTGACAGCGGACCACACAAGCAGAGGGTGTGTTTGCTCAAGACGAGAAGGGATGCAAGCTGTGGGATCGAAGGCAAAACGGGGCAGAAAGCGCTGTAATGGGAAACACACTAGCAGTATAGCGGGTTCCGCATCGGCACGCAATGGAAATTCTATTCTTCCAGCTACGCTTTCTTGCGCTGTTTATATAGTTTTTGGCAGGCTGCGATAGCGTGGAACACCAGTTCGGAGAGCGCTTGTTGTTCGGCGCTGCGCCAAGCGAAGTCGAAGCTATCGGCGGCAAGCTCGGAGCGCACACGCTCGAGCGCGGCCGCAAAGCGCACTTGATCGTAGTGCGGCAACTGCCACTGATGCTGAGCATGCAAGCTCTCGGCCTTGCTAAAAAACTGCACAGCTTGCAGCGGATCGCTCTCGGCGATCAGAATGGCGACCTCGCGCAAGAGCCAAGCGAGCGTAAAGAGGTCGTTGTGTTGCCAAATGATCTGCAAGCTCTGACCGAAGGAAGCCGCCGCAGCGCGTCTATCGCCCAGATTGAACTGAGCGCCGCCCAGATTGACCAGCATGCGGGCCTGCATCAAGCGGTTGCCGAGCGCCTGCACCAACGTAACGGCCTCGCGCAAAAAAGGCAGGGCTCGCGCGGAATCGCCCTGTTCGTGGATCGCAACGCCCAGATTGTTGAGGGCCGAAGCTAGCAGCCAGCGGTTCGCTAAGCCGCGCCGCAGGGCGAGCACCTCCTCTTGCAGGCTGATGGCGCTGGCCAAGTCGCCTCGGAAGTAGGCGCACTGAGCGAGGCGATCTAGGGCGTCGCTCAAGCCGTGTTGATCGCCCAAGGTGCGAAAGATCTCGACGCTCTCGGAGGCTAGTTCCTCGGCCTGCGAAAGATCGCCGCGCTGCTGGCGGATCGAGCTGAGCAGCGGCAGGGCGGCGGCGATGGCGGCCGGGCGGGCCTGTTTACGGGCGAGCACTAGGCTCTGTTCGGCCCAGGCTTCGGCTTGGGCTGTTTGGCGATACTCGTTGGCCAAAACGGCCGCGCTGTAGAGCAAATCGGCCTGCAGAGTCTCGGGCAGCTTGTCGGCCGCGCCCAGGTAGAGCTGCATCCAATGCAGACCTTCGGCCAGATAACCGCAGCTATACCAAAAGCGCTGGAGCTGCCAGACCAGGCGCGCGCCCATCTCCAACAGGCGCTCGTCGGAGGCGAGCAGCCAGCTCAAAGCGCTCTGAAAGTTGACATGTTCCGCTTTTAAGCGATGGATCCAGAGCTGCTGATCGGGGTGCTCGATCATGGCGACCGCTTGGCTAGCGAATTCGAGGCACCACTGGGCGTGGCGAAGGCGCAGCTGCTGTTCGCGCCCGCTAGCCGCCAAGCGTTCGCTGGCGTACTCCTGAATCACGCTCAACATGCTGAAGCGCAACTCTTCGTCGTCATCGCTGACCTGAATCAGATTCTGCTCGCTCAAGACCTGAAGGCGATCGAGCAGGGTAACGCCATCGAACTGGTCGGCATCGACGCAGACGCTTTGGATCATATCGAGCGTAGCGCCGCCCGCAAACACCGCCAAAGCGACGAAGAGGTCGTGCTCCTCAGCAGCTAGCAGATCGCAGCTCCAGGCGATGGTGCTGCGCATGGTGCGATGGCGCTCGGGCAGATCGACGGCGCTACTGGCCAACAGCGAGAGACAGCGTTCCAGCTCTTGCAGCAGCCGCGCAGGGGCGAGCACCCTCAGACGGCTGGCGGCCAGTTCGATCGCTAAGGGCAGACCGTCGAGGCGGCGGCAGATGGCCGCGATCGCGGAGGCATTGCGCTCTGTAAGGGCGAAACGAGGATTGACCAAACGGGCGCGCTCCACAAAAAGCGCGATGGTTGCAACCTGGCTCAATTGCTCAAGCTGGAGCGGCGCGCTCTCGTCGGGCAGGGCCAGGGGGGGCACCTGCACCACCTGTTCGCTCTGCAACAAGAGGGGAGCACGGCTGGTGGCAATGGCCCAAACGCGAGGGCATTCGCTCAAGAGGGGCAGCAGGCGCGTTGCAAATCCTTCGATCTGCTCAAGGTTGTCGAGCACCAGCAGAATATGGCGTTCGGCCAGCGCTTGGCGCAGCTCTAGCTCGACCGATTCACTCTTCTCGGCCGCTAAACCGAGCTGTTGGGCAATGTGGGTCAAGGCCGCGATCGGCTCGCGCAGTTCGCTCAAGCCGACAAAGAGCGCGCCGTCGGCGAAGTCATCTTGAAGCTGGTAGAGCAGCTCCTGGGCAAGACGAGTTTTGCCGACACCGCCCGGGCCACAGAGCGTAACGAGGCGTTTCTGCTGCTGGGTCAGCAGATCGCGCACGTCGTGCAGCAGCTCGGCTCGGCCGATCAGGCGGCTCAGCGGGCGCGCGATCGGAAAGGGCTTACTGAGCTGATAAACGGGCTTTAAAGGCGGCGGGACGATCGAGGCGATCGGGGTGTCGATGCTGCCAATGCGGGCATAGTTGATGAAGTGTGGCAGATCTTCAGCTTCGATCTTGAGCAGATGGGCTAAACGCTCGGCCAATTGCTTAGAAGGACGTCGTTCGCCCGATTCGTATTTGCGCAACGTATTGGGCGAGCAGGCAAGCTCTTGAGCCAATCCATGCAGTGTAAAATCTAGCGCTTTACGACGTTTTTTAAGCCATTCGTAAAAAGGTAATGTCTCGTTCACTCAATCTATGTTTGCTAAGACGTTACATCAAATCTTAGCCATTGTACCACGTTACATTAAATATGTACCGTTTTTTGGGGCAAAAACTAATACCAACAGGCTGCGTCTGTATGATCCAATAGGGGGCGTCTGCCAAAGGGGAAAATCGCGTCTACACAAGCCCTTTATTCGCTCCTATGGCAGATTTTTGGAGTAGTGTTGTTTGGAAGACGTAATGGAGGATCATGCTGATGAGATCGCCCCATAAACCTGCGGTCTGCTTTTTGGGAGTTCTGGTGCTGCTGTGGTACTTGTTCCCATGGGGCACCGAGGCAAAAGAGACGAGGCTTATCCGTATACAAGAGCTAGGGCAGCCTTCAGTTCCAAGCAAAGACCTAAGCTCTGAACTTGGCTTGATCGACCAAACTGAAGTTGCTGCTTCGAGTAGTGTCGAGATTCCCTTCGAGATCACCTCGACGGACGTTCTTGGCCTCAACGTATTGTTCGCGCCCTTTGAGAATATCGAAGCAGGTCTGATCAATCCGGCGGGCGATACCGTCGATTCGCTGGTTGCTAACGATGCGAACGAAGGCCAAGGCTACTTAAGCCTGAGAGTGAACGAACCGAAGAGCGGCATGTGGAAGCTACAGTTCGAAAACAAAGGCGAGCAAGATCGCAAAGTCAGCTACGCCATCATTTGGTCGGAACTTCGGCTCGAGACACGCGCCGAGTTCAGCCCAAGCCCTGATGGCGATGGCTGGATCCTGTCGCTCAGCATTTCGGACGACGAGAATATAGCCGCCCTTAGCGGTGCCACGGTGCTCGCCAAGCTATTTACAGATGAAGGCCAACAGGGTAGCGTCGAGCTGTTCGACGATGGTAAACATGGCGACGGCGAAGCTGGCGATGGTGTCTACGCCAACAGCGTAGAGGCGGCGGCCAAAGGCTCGTATATCGCAGTCGTTACAGCCACGCTCGACAATTTGGTAGGTGCAAGCATTGCGCTGCAACCCGAAGCCGAAGAGGGACATACGGTCTACTTGCCCTTGATCGCACGCTAACTCCTTCGATAACTAGCAAGTGGGCATAAGCGATACTTGCTTATGCCCATATTCCACTGTGATAGCTTATAGCAAACCCGTTTGAAGATTTGCTTGCTTGCAACGGGGAGAAACAAACACAAAGCAAAGAAATAGTCACATCCAACTCTGCTGCAGGCTAAAAAGCAATAAAGTAATCGGGTTTGCTATCATACCAAATCCGGTTGATTAGGTTCTCTTTGGCCTTCGACAGAGCGGAACGTGACTCTCCTTTTCCCGGCTTTTCGTTTTTCTGAGCGAAGAGCCTGCAGGTCTTTAAATGGTTTTGGTATCACATGCCCTGTATAAAGCCAAGCACTAAAAAGCGAGAAGCGATTTTTCAGCACAACGGCAAAATCGCTTCTCGCTCAAAGTTAGACCACTAAAGAACTAGTTTGCTGGAATCGCTTCAAGCAGACGGTTGAGGGGTTGAGTAACGTAGGTAGGGCCGCCTTGAAGAGAACGCAACAGCAGTCTGCGACAAGCATTAAGTGCTTCCGAATCGATAGGTGAAACGGTAATCGCCTCAATCAAGTCATCGCTATAGCTCTTAACCTTCTCTCGAATAGCGGGCTGATAAGTGGTAACGGCGTTCAATAGCTCTTGCTGAAGCGAGCGCAGTTGTTGTTCAAGGCCCGGCGCTCCCTTTTGGCTATTGACGGTTTGGCTGGAATTGCTCACAGTCGAGTCAACATTCACAATGCTACTGTCGATCGATCCGAAGTTATTCTGATTGCCCCCGACGTAGCTTCCACCAGCTGTATGTACCACATTGCTACGCGCTCCCGGGCCGACAGCATTGCCGATGCCGGAGACGTTGGTGTTTGTGCTTCTATCGGTATAGTTGATCGGGCCGAACGAATCGCCTACGACCATATTGCTAACCCTAGCATTGCCAGACACGCTTACATTGTGGTAACGCTTGACCAAACTCTGGCTATAGGCCGGGTTCACACGCCGTACCGCCGTCTGATCGAGAATCGCTTCGCTCTCAGGCTCAAAAGCGCCGGGCTGTTTCGCACCTCTATAGAGCGCCAACGGGAAGGGGCCAACACCTTTTAGAATGGTCAGCTCCGGCTCTTGTTTTTGGTTACGTCCAGTCACACTATGGTACAAATAGGCGTAGAGGTCGAACAGGCCGATATAGCCGTTATTGCTTGATGGCCCTTCGCCCTTAAAGCCGTTGATAAGATCTTCGCCAAAGTAGGTTAACTTTGCGTCCTCATCGTAATAGGCCTTTTGGCCGCCGCGACAGGCTGTAATAATCGCCCGTCCTGCGCCTGCCGAAAGCAAGGCATTAGCCAAGCCCATAGGCAGCGACTGACTTTGGAGGTCATCGGAGGCTGTCTCGGCGCCTAAGGATGGTGACACTTTACCCGAATGGCAAGCATTCACGAGCAATAAAAGCCGCTGCGACTTAATATAACGAAGCGCCTCAACAAGCTCAGCCTCAGGGAGAGCTTGGTCCGGTTTAATATGGCCTGCCTCAAAGGTGGAATCGTAACAGGAAAGACAGTACTTACTATCGAGCGAGAAAAACCCATGGCCAGCGTAAAAAATAATCACTGTATCGGTCTCTTTGGCCTCACCTGCGAGCTTTTGGAAGCCTGCCAAGATCTGCTCGCGAGTAGCCTGCTCGCCCGTCAAAACCTGAATCTGCTCCGTCGGATATCCACAATACTGGGGATCTTGTAAGACCTCAGCAAGCGCACCAATATCATTTGCAGTCTGAGGAACGTTGTGTCCCTGTCTATGTTTATAGAGATCAACCCCGATCAAGAGTGCGCGACCTTGACTAAACGTCATCAGAGGCCTCCTTGAGCTAAACAGGATACCATCGTAGGTCTCTTTATAGTATTAGTACCGATTTCCCAAAAAAAAGTATCTCCCCTAGTTCCTCCCGCTTGCTTCCTATGGTACAATAATGGAGAATACTCCGTTTTTATAATACCGGACTGTTATACCATACGTTCTTCTTATACAATAGCATAACGAATTAGCATCAACAAACAATTAAGCGACCTGGCACGAGAAGTTCGGCTCTACCGCAAGTCTGGTGTTGAAAAGGAACGAACACACACAAAGCAATCAAGCGGGTTTATTAGCAAGAGGACATGTGCGAGCTCTGGCGGGCGAATATACCCTCAAGAATTCTAAGCTTATATGTTATAACCGATAGGATTGTCATGAACAGCGTTAAGAAGGTTCAGCGCTACAGCCGTCAAACGCGGACGGCAGCGAATCAAGACAAGCCAGTTCGTATACGCCGCGAACGCCGCGATGCGATCGAGAACCGCGAACGCGTTTTGGCAGCGGCTCGTCAGCTCTTTGCCAGCAAAGGTGTCGAAGAGACCAGCATGAACGAGATCGCTCATGCTGCTCGGGTCGGGGTCGGAACGCTCTATCGACGTTTTGCCCACAAAGGCGAACTCTGTTTAGCCCTGCTCTGGGACGATATCGAGCGCTTCCAGCAGCTTATTACAGCTCAATTCGAAGCCACACAAGGCACACGCAGCGCCTTTGAACAGTTGGACTTTCTGTCTCGCGAGCTGATCAGAATGACCGCCACCCATATCCCCTTACTAGCCGCCATGCAAGAGGCATCAAGCGGGCTGCGACGCCGCGAGATCTTCCAAGGTCCTTTCTACACCTGGCTGCACCAACAAATCGTCGGGCTTTTGGATCAGGCTAAGACCGAGGAGAAGCTCAGAGACTGCAATCCGATTTTAGTCGCCGATAGCTTATTAGCATCGGTATCACCGCCTCTGCTGGCCTATCAGATCGAAGTGAGAGGCCTAACGCTCCCGGAGATCACCAATAATATTCGCCAGATCTATATCGAAGGGCTGCGAAAATAGCATATCTCAGCGTATTGGCCATTACCATGCATCAATACGCTGTTTTTAATTGTGTCATAGCAAAGCTGCTAAGCTATCCACACAATACTTTTCCAACGCTCGTTTCCTTATGTCAACCCGCCTCATGAGCTTCGCGCTTTAGCGGCAAGGTCACAAGCTTCCATTCGAGCCCTAGCGCGTCCGCCTACGGCTATCAGATGGGCTAACCTGCCCTCATCCCCAACCCTTCTCCCGCAATGCGGGAGAAGGGAGTATGCATTCCCCCTCATTCGTGATCTCCCAGACTGATACCAAATCCGTTTAAAGACCTGCATGCTCTTCGCTCAGAAAAACGAAAAGCCGGGAAAAGGGTTGTGTGAGATTTCGCGCGGCAGCGCGAAATCTCACACAACAAAAAGAAACAAGTTCCGCTCTGCCGAAGGCCAAAAAGTAAGTGATTCACCGGATTTGATATAAGGTGCAGTGAGCAAAGGGACGCGGCGCATAAATAGAAGCCGAATGTAGTGAACAAGCTGTTTGATAGCCGGAGGCGGACGTGCCAGAAGCCGAATGGTAGGTTGAGACGTCACCGCCATATGAAGCAAAGGCCCGACAAACAAAGACCTGTTAAGCTGGAAAGCCTAACAGGTCTCTGCTGTGTTTAGCTGCAAATGGGCGAAGTGAGCTAGCCCACGCGGCGGATGCGGATCACCTCGCTGCTGAAGTCCTGTTCGAGCTTGACCCGCAGACCGGCCTGCATCCAAGCGGCGCCCGAGCGAGTGCCGTAGCCTTCGACCTCGTAGAGCGCATCGGGGTCGAGGCCGCGCAGCGTGATCGGCGCGATCTGAGCCGGGAAGGGGATGTGAGTGCGGAAGGTGAAGAGCACCGCCTCAGATTTATCCTTGCTGACGTACTGAACCGCCGAGTAGGGGAACTCGTGGGGCGAGCGCAGACGGTACTGATCGCCGAACTGAACGATCTCGCGGATCTCTTTGTAGAGCGCGATGTACTGCGCAGCCTCGGCGCGCAGCTCGGGGCCCCAGTGGATCAAGTGGCCGCCCACACCCAGCGAGCCGCACATGCTCACGTGGAAGCGGAACTTCAGCGGGAAGTACGAGGCGCCCATATCGGTGACCCAAGCCTCCATAGTGTTGGCCGGGTAGACCTGCGAGAAGCCCTCTTGGATACGAAGACGAGCGGCTGGATCGGTATTATCGCTGATCCAGATCTGGTCGGCCAGGCGCAGAATGCCCATATCGGCGCGACCGCCACCGCCCGAACAGCTCTGCCAGATCACATCGGGGTGGCGTTTGGCCAGCGTACCCCAGACGTGATAGACGCCCTGCACGTAGCGCACCCACAGCTCACGCTGGTCGCCGGGTGCGTCGGGCCAGCCCGGCTCGCTGACGTTGCGGTTCATATCCCACTTGATGAACTTGATGTTGTAATCGCTCAGGAGCGTATCGATCTTCTCGATGATATAGTTCTGTACATCGCTGCGCCCAAGGTTGAGGATCAGCTGATCGCGCAGCAGCGAGCGCTCGCGAGTCGGGAAGTGAATAACCCAATCGGGGTGGGCGCGATAGAGCTCGCTGTTGGGGTTGACCATCTCCGGCTCGACCCAGAGGCCGAAATCCATACCCAGCTCGTTGACGCGCTTGACAAGCGGGCCAAGGCCGTTGGGGAACTTCTTGGGATCGGGCCACCAGTCGCCCAAGCCGGCGTTGTCTTTGTTGCGGCCCGCGAACCAACCGTCATCCATCACAAACAGCTCGACGCCCATTTCGGCGGCCAGCTCGGCCAACTTGATCTGCGACTCTTCGTCGACATTGAAAGTGGTCGCCTCCCAAGAATTGTAGAGCACCTTGTGAAGCTTCTTGCCGTGCGGCAGCACGTTGTCGCGAATGTAGTCGTGCAGACGCTGGCTCGCGCCCGTAAAGCCCTCTTTGGTGTAGCCAGCAAAGCTGCTGGGCGTGCTAAAGCTCTCGCCTGCATTGAGGCGCCAAGTGAAGTCCCAGTCGTTGATGCCGATATTGACGCGCGTCGAGAGGAAGTCGGTCACCTCGGCGTTCAGCTTCCAGTTGCCGCTCCAAGCCAAGACACCGAACCAAACCTCGCCCTGCTCTTCGGTGGCGGAGCCACGATCGATCGCGAACCAGGGGTTGTGGTGCTGGCTGGTGACGATGCGGCGGCTCTCGATCGTCTTGATGCCCTGCACCAGCGGCTCGCGACGAATGTGGGTCTCGTCGATCCAGCGCCCGTTCAAGTGGGTGAAGCGGTAGAGCTCGGTGCTGGTCGGCAGGTGCCACTGAGCCGAGAAGATGCGCTCGATATTGATAGGATCGCTGCCGGTGTTGCTGACCGTGACCCAACGCTCGATCAGGTCGTAGTCGGCGTGGACGCGGTAGTGCAGCACAACTTGGAAGGGGTAGTGCGCATCTTTCAGGTAGAGCGAGAGAGTCTCGCCGTCGACTTCGGCGCGCTCGAAGCGCACAACGACGTCGCGCACACCGTCAGCGAAGCTAACCTTCAAGGTCGGATCAGTATAGGAAGTACCACCGTAGGGCGGATATTCCGCGTTGGTACGATGGAGATAGCCATTAAAGCTTGCCCACTCTTGAACAGGAGCGGGCGCAGGATAATCGGCGACAAACGGCAGGCGCGCGCCCCAATAGCGATGGGTTACAACGCCAATCTCGTTTAGGCCAATCGCATAGCCCGTCGAACGGGTTTCAAGAATCCACCCTTGGTCTTGAACATGAATCGGCATATCAACCTCGATGTTATCAATCAGGCACAAACGCCACTATTGTACACGCTATTTGCTTCTCTTTGCCAAACAAATCATCGATCAGAAAGCGAGATAGCAGGCTTGGCAAGGGACGGATCTATCGGTTTCGCGCTTTGGATGAGGCTGAAATGCTCCCGTTGAGCTTTAACAACGTGCGTTCAGCTTTATCAGGTTTGAAGTAGGCGCTCCGATCACTTATGGAACAGCCCGAAAGAGATCGGCATAGTCAGCCGCGAAGATGATCTCGGCTTGGTAGCCCTCGGCCTCGAGTGTGGTTGTGCGGCCCACAAAGTAGACCGGTCGATCGGCATAGCGCCGCTGAGCGCGTTCCATCCACGGGTCATCGCCTGGCTCGTTGACATCGATCCAGACATCGGGGCGTTGCTTTTCGACCAGATGAAGGTACTGCAAAAGCATGCCCTGTTCCCAGTGGGTCATAATCACCGCATTCGGCTCGACCTGAGCTAGGGTCGTTTCGCCAAAGTCGCGAAAGAGCCACAGCCAATTTTTGTTGGAATAGGGATAGCGCGATTGACACCAGAACAGCGTAAAGACAAACAGCAGCAGCACTACTGCGGGACGAGCATAACGAACCTTGAAACGACGCGGGAAACGCAAGCCTTTGATAATCGCTGACACACCGATCGCGATCCACAAGGCCCAAGGCAACAGCATCGGCAGGGTGAAGACAGGCGCATCGCCAACCGCAGGGCCCAATAAAAAGAGGTAGAGCGCCGTAATCGCAAAGACCCACAGCGATCCTGCGAAGAGCCACCTCTGACGTTGAAAGAGCACCAGCGCGCCGCCCAAACCGATCCAGACACCGAGCGGCCCAAACTCAAACCAGATGCGTTCGCTCAGCATACGCAGGGTCTCGCCCGCCTCGCCCGCGCTCGGTATGCGAAAGATGCCGCGCCGAACCACGCCGCCGCCCAGCAAATCAAACAGCTCGCCCCAACTTTGAGGCGATCCCCAAAAATAGTGGGTCGGCAAGCCGTAATCCCAGCCGTTGAAGGGGCCATAACGCAGGTACTGCACAATCGGGTAGAGCAGCGGCAGGAAGCCTAAAGCGAAGCTCATCACAAGCCGCGACCACTCTTCAAACGACCAAGGCGGTAACAGGTCAGTTAGCTTCGCCGTGCGCCAGACCGGGCTGCGCCACAGCAGATAGGCGACGAACAGCGGCACGCCACAGATCACAAACAGGCCGTGATAGCTGAAGCCCAAGGCAGTTACAAAGCTGGCGAGATAGAGGTAGCGACTCGGGCGGGCTTTGGAGCGGCGCTGATCAAGGTAGAGCAGACAGGCCAAGCTCACCAGCAGCAAGACCAACAGGGCGTAGACTTCGGCGACCGTGGCCGCGTTCCAAAGGCCCGGGGAGCAGCCCAAAAAGAGCGTCGCCAGCAGAGCCGCCAGCCGCGAGCCGCTCAGCCGCTGAAGCAAAGCATAAAAAAGCCCCAGCGCCACCGCCGCCGCGATCGCCGAGAGCATGGTAACGCGCCAAGCCAGATCGCCGAAGGGCAACATCAAGGTGTTGAGCTTAGCCAACAAAATGTAGAGAGGATAGGTGGTTGGGTGCGGCACGCCCAACAGCACGGCGGCCATCTGAAACTCGGCCGAATCGCCCGAAAGCACACTCGGCGCGGCCGTGTAGGTGTAGAGAGCCAAAAAAGCAACGAACACAGCAACAGAGAGGATCCATCGTTTCATGCGCACTCACGAAAGCTACAGGGTCCGAGGTGGAATGCCACAAAAGCCTTGGGTGCTCCAGCCCACATCCGCACCCAAAGCGCGTAGTTCTTCAAAGAGCTGCCGAGGGGCCTCTCGGTCGCGCCAAGCCGGATTAAAGCTGGGATAAAGGCTACGGGCCGTGCGTTGGCCTCCCGAACCATCTCCATCGACACAGGTATCGACAACGATTCGCTTCGCGCCAGAACGCAGCAGCTTGGTCGCAAAGGCGTCGCTAAACGGCAAACACGGGCTCACCGCGATCTGAGCGGCGATGCCGCGCGCATTGGCCTCGCGCACCGCCTCGAAACGCTTGGCTAAAGCCGGGCCGCCCCGCATGCTCCGCAACAGCTCTTGGTCATCGGTCTCGATCGTCATCGAAAGCCAAGCATACGGTATTTCTGCGATCAGGTCAAAATCGCGCATCACCGTGGGCGAACGGGTTTGGATCACCAGCAGATCGAGGTCGTCGAAAGCGCGAAAGACCTCCAGACATGCGCGCGTCAGGCCGAACTTTGTTTCGAGCGGCTGATAGGGATCGGTGCTCGACGACATAAAGATGCGCAGACTGCGTCGGCGCTCGCTCGACATCTGGCTCAAGGTTTTGGCGAGCAGTTCGGGTGCGTTCTGTTTGGCCTGTACAAAGCTGCCCCAGGTTTTATCGTTAAAGTGGAAGCCCCAGTTCGGCATAAACTGGGCATAACAGTACAAGCCGCAGGTGGTCGCCCCAAAACCGCAGCCGGTGTAGGCCGCAAGCGTATGGGTGAAAGGATACGGTCCAGAAGCTAGAAAACCGCTGCGCTGGGGCGTCAAAATCGAGCGCGCTTCTTTTATCTCAACGTCCATAGTCGCTCCAAATCTGAAACATTTGTACTCATTCCTCAGTATAGCACGCTCACATTTTTCGAACAGGAACTATGGTATACTCCCGCTCTAAAAGCCAGAACTAGCCTTCTTGATCTCTCCAGGAGCGAACACGCTATGTTTGAGGAAAAGTTTCTCGGCCTCCCCTGGCTCGTCTGGGCCATCCTAGCCCTGATCGTCGCTCTGCTCTACGCCTTTGTGATCCCCAACAGCAAAATCATGCCCGATACGAGCGGCCTCCAACTGATCGTCCTGCGCTGGTTCCACCCCCTAGTATGGCTCTGTCTCACCGTCATGTTCCTGATGCGCAGCAAACTGTTGCCCGGCGGCGTCCTGCTCGCTAACAGCATCGGCCTGGTAGCGCTCGCTCTCTACATCATCTTTATGGTAGTGCTCTTCCGCTCCTAGAGCAGGTTTTCAAATTCACCATACAAGACACGCGAGACATTAGCCCAGAGAGCATAATCCGCTTGGCGAGCTTTTACATTCTGGCGGAGAGGCGTCTAGCACCCATTCGGCTTCTAGCGCGTCCGCCTTCGGCTATCAGCTGGTAGCTCCTGCCCTCATCCCCAATCCTTCTCCTGCTTGGCAGGAGCTATGCATTACCCAAAAGTCGTGTCGGCAGCAAAAGACGATCGTTCGCATACCATCGCGGAAGTATCCTTGAGAGCACAGAACGCAGAGAGCTTGTATGCGATTTCGCGTAGCGAAATCGCATACAACATCACCATTCAGCCCCTCGCCCGCAGTGCGGGAGAGGGGCCGGGGAGTGAGGGCAGATAACGCTGACCGTATGTCGATTTGTGGCTAATGTACAGCTCCCGCAGGGCGGGAGAAGGGAGTCCGAGCATGCTAAGCCCAAACTCTCTCCAACACCTCAACAAGCTGCAGCGCCCCGTCGCAGGCAAAGGCTTCGCGCAGCGATCGGCCGAACGCGCTATCGTCCGTTCCCCAAACAAAAGAGATTCCGCCTATGTTGCGCGAAATCTCTCTGTTGATACGGAACGCAGATTGGGCCTAAGCGATATGAGCGCGTAACAGCTCGAGCGCACTGTAGATATCGGGCGCTACAATATCGGCCACGGGCGAAGCAGGCTCATGCGTGATCAGCACGGTTGTCATACCGAGCTGCTTGGCAGGCAGCAGATTTTTGGCCGAATCTTCGATAAAAGCGATCGTTTCAGCTGGCTGCTGCAGTGTGTCGAGCACAAGCTGATAGCTCTGCATTATCGGCTTGGGCACGAGGTCGCAGCGCCGAATATCGAAGATCTCGCCGAACTGATCAGCGATCCCGATGTTGGCCAAGACTCGCCGCGCGTATTCGATGGGCGAATTGGTGAAAATGTGCTTGTCGACAGCGAAGGTTCGCAACAGCTCGGCCAGCTTGGGGTCGGGCTGAATCAAGCTATCGGCCGATTCAGGGTGTACATAGGCCAAGTAATCGTCGGGGTCGATGTTATGGAGCTTCATAAGGCCATGCAACGAAGTTCCATACTCGTGATAATAGTGATAACGCATCGCCTGCGCCTCTTCATAGGTGCCGCCGACCACCCGATGAACATACTCGGTGATGCGTGTATTGACATGGTCCCCCATACCTGATGAAGCGGGGTAAAGCGTATCGTCGAGATCGAACAAGATGGTTGAGATCGCCATAAATCTATTTCCTTTGGGCCATGAAGTTTGAAAGGTTTTAAGGATGATCTTTGCATTATACCAAGCCTCGTTCCAACATGGCGACTACAACACGTAGCGACCTTCAATACCCATTTCGTACCAAATCCACTTAACCACTCACATTCTCGCAACCGAGAAAACACAAACAGAGGAAAGAACAGGTAAGTTCCACTCTGCCGAAGGCCAAAAAGAAATTCAGCGGCCAGCAGGCAGCTGGAACAAGCTGCGGCTCGAAACATGCTAGAATCAAGCCAAATCCAGACCAACATAGTGCAACAAAGGAACTCTCTGTGACAGGACTTTCCGCAAAGGCAAGCGGCACGATCCGCATCGGCGACGAAATCGAAGTCTCGCGCCTAGGTTACGGCACCCGCCGCATCACGGGGCCGGGTGCTTGGGGCGAGCCAGAGGACCGCCCAGGTGCGATCGCACTGCTGCGCCATTTAGCCAAACTCGACATCAACTTTATCGATACCTCAGACGCCTACGGGCCGGGCCTGGGCGAGCCGCTGATCTGCGAGGCGCTCTATCCCTACCAAGGGATGCTGATCGCCACCAAAGCGGGCATGGCGCGCACCGGACCAAACAAGTGGATTCCGCTCGGGCGCCCCGAATATCTACGCCAACAGGTGTATCTCAGCTTGCAGAAGCTCAAAGTCGAGCAGATCACGCTCTGGCAGCTGCACCGCATCGACCCCAAAGTCGATCAAGACGAGCAGTTCGGCGAGATCGCAGCCATGCAGCAAGAAGGACTGATCCGCCATGTCGGCCTGAGCGAGGTCACGGTCGAGCAGATCAAAGCGGCCCAAAAGTATTTCAAAGTGGTGAGCGTGCAGAATCACTACAACTTAGTGACCCGCCACAACGAAGAGGTTTTGAACTACTGCGAGCAGCAAGGGATCGTCTTCATCCCTTGGTTCCCGCTCGGCGCTGGCAAGCTAGTTGGCGAAGGCAGCCCGCTACAAGCGCTCGCCCAACGCTTGGACGCAAGCCCGGCCCAAGTCGCGCTGGCCTGGATGCTCAAACGCAGCCCGGTCATGCTGCCCATCCCCGGCACCAGCAAGATCGCGCACCTCGAAGAGAACGTAGCGGCCTGTACGCTTCAGCTTAGCGACGAAGAGTTCGCCGCCTTAGACGAGGCTGGGAAGGCCGAATGGCAGCAGTCTCAAGCGAAGGCCTGAATTTTTTCGCTCTGGGGTGTACAATAGTAACTCGGCACGCTAGACAACATCGTTAGGGCTAGTGCCGTTTGGTGGAATTGAATAGACGAGGATGTACGAGTATGTCTCAGATTTCGGCAAAAGCAAGTGGCACCTTTCTACTCGGCGGCGATCTCGAGATCAACCGTCTCGGCTTCGGCGCCATGCGCATCACTGGGCCAGGTACATGGGGCGAGCCAGAAGATCGTGACGAGGCGCTGCGTGTATTGCGCCGCCTGCCGGAGTTAGGTGTTAACTTTATCGATACCGCCGACTCATACGGCCCTGATGTCAGCGAAAATCTGATTCGCGAAGCGCTTCATCCCTATGAAGGCTTGGTGATCGCTACCAAAGCCGGACAGCTTCGCAACGGCCCCGGCAAATGGGTGCCGCACGGCCACCCGGCTTATCTGCGCCAAGAGGTGCTGATGAGCTTGCGCAAACTGAATGTCGAGCGCATCGACCTCTGGCAGCTCCATCGCGTCGATAGCAAAATCCCCGCAGAAGAGCAATTCGCCGAGATCGCCGCTATGCAGAAAGAGGGCTTGATCCGCCACGTCGGCCTCAGTGAAGTCTCGGTCGAGCAGATCAAGCTGGCGCGCCAGTTCTTCCCCGTGGCGAGCGTGCAAAACCTCTACAACCTAGTGGCCCGCCAGAGCGAAGAAGTTCTGAACTACTGCGAACAAGAGGGCATCGCCTTTATTCCCTGGTTCCCCTTGGGCGCAGGCAGCCTAGCTCGCGAAGGCAGTGTACTCGACGAGATCGCCAAGAAGCTAGGAGCCAAGCCCGCTCAGGTCGCGCTGGCGTGGGTGCTCAAGCGCAGCCCCGTGATGCTGCCCATCCCCGGCACCAGCAAGGTCGCCCACCTCGAAGAGAACGTCGCCGCCGCAAGCCTGACCCTCAGCGACGAAGATTTTGCCGCACTGGACAAGGCGGGCTACGCAGCTTGGAAAAACAAGGCCTAAACGCGTTGTAAGCGAATCGAATGGGCTGATTGCCTTCTCGCAATCAGCCCATTTTCTTTGCAAGAAATTTTATGTCAATTTACACTTAGCTTGTTAAAGTCTATTAAGCGTTCTGCTTGAGACGATAAGAGACAAAAGCGATTGTACGATTATCAGGAGACCATGAGTTCACATTGATCGTTCCTTGGCCTCCAAAGAGCTTCGCAATCAGCTTTGATTCGCCGCCATCGGCTGAAATCAAACGTAGTTCAACATGCTTGTTTGGTGGATGTGCGCCGGGATCTACATCGTTTTTGTCATAGGTGAGGTACACAACCCACTTGCCGTCTGGTGAAACATGGGGAAACCAACAGTTTGCATCTTCCTGGACGACCTGAACCGGGTTGGAGCCATCGACATCCATACGCCAGATCTGCATCAATCCTGTGCGGGTCGAATTAAACCAGATCGATTTGCCATCGGGAGCATATTCGGGTCCGTCATCAAGGCCCGGCAAATTGGTTAGTTGTGTTTCTGGACCACCATCGACCGAAATGGTGTAGATATCATATTGGCCATTGCGTGCACCACAATATGCCAAGCGCTTGCCGTCTGGAGACCAACCATGCAGATAGCTTGGGCCGTTTTGGGTGACTAATACCGGGCTTCCGCCTCCAAACGGCAGAATATAGATGCGCGAGATCGCATCTTCGTTGGTGAAATGGCTCACTGCAAGTTGTGAGTTGTCTGGCGACAGGACATGATCGTTATTACAATCAATCGCAAAACCGGTATCGATTTCCTTGATGTCGCCATTGGCTAACTCATAGGTATACATGCGGCCTTTGCTGTTGTACACCAAATAGCGGCCATCCTTCGTCCAGTTCGGCGCTTCAATCACATAATCGAACTCTTTGAGCACCGTCCGAACCCCCGTATGTACATCGACCGTTTCCAAAATGCTGATTGAGTCGCGTTCTGACATCCGTTGTCGTAAGGTGGCGATATCCATTGCTTGCCTCCGAGCGCTTAATCCAATTCGTCCAAAGGAAGGTTCGTAGCATTCAGCAGATTCTTCGTATTCGCACGATTACACCATGTGTCAAGGTCGTCGTATGAACTGCGGTGCGGAAAAGATAGGGGTGGCCAACACCAATATCAGCACGTTGCTGTTGAAAGCCTTTGCGGTCGCTCACATATACACAAGTGGAACAGACTCTGTCTAGAAGCTTCTAGAAACGATCTTGGTTTCTAGTTACTATTTGGCAAAGTGAGCATAGTTTTTAGCGTGCGCCTGTCAAAAACAAAACATAGGAGCACGGATCTTTGTCTGTTCTTTCCAAACCTATCAGAGATTTAGCGATATTTGATGTGTATGCAATTATATCAGGTGCAAGAGCTCTGAGTGTCGCTCTCGAAAAGCATAATTGGAATTAGCGACAGATGTTCCCGAATCCGTGTGTATCGTTGGGTTGTCAGGCGAGCTCTGCTCGCAGCTAGCGCTTCCTTGTGGCGGGCGGGATGTTGGTAGCCGTAGGCGGACGCGCCAAGGAATGAATGGAGGGAAGAAGCTTTACCGCTAGATATCTGAACTTTTCAGTCAGATCCGGTATAAAAAGTGGAGAAATCAACAAAATAGTATGTATTTTCGTTATAATCTGAAACTAATAGAATGAGTATATTGTTTCACCACCAAACGAAGCGAGCATGCATGAAACACAACTATATCTTCATTGACTACGAGAATACTCAGCCTGCCAACCTTGAATTATTGAATCGGCCCGATATATTTGTCATTCTCTTTATCGGTTCTCAACAAACAAAAATCCCAATCGATATAGTCCTCAAGATGCAATCAATGGGTGAACGTGCTCGCTATATCAAAGTTAGCAAGACTGCCAATAACGCGCTCGACTTCCATATCGCCTTCTATATGGGCAAAATTCTCGCCCATGTCCCTAAAAGCAGTGTCTACATTATTTCTAAGGATACTGACTATGAACCTTTGATCAACCATCTTAAAGAACAAGGTATCTCCGCTGCCCTATGCGAAGAAATCGAACAACTACCTTTTTTGAAATCGGTAAGAACTCGGCCGCTTCAGCTCGACGATGTGCCCAAAACAAATCAAAAACGTGTGACAAGTCCCTCAACTAGTGCAAGCCCAAGGGGTTCAAACGCTACCAGCAAACCTCAAAACCCGTCGAACACGCTATCTACAAACACGACACCTATACGAGCTCAGCACACAATTAAGCCGATCGTCCATGCCTCCACAACTCCTGCTGTTACTAACTCACAAGCAAATAATCTCACTAAACAAAATGAACTGATTCAGACGATTTTGGAAATTTTGCGTAAGATAGAACATCCTCCTCGTACTCAAGAAACCCTCATAAATCATATATTTGCGCACTTACGACACAAGATTCAGCGTAATCAAGTGCCGAATTTAATTGCAATCTTAGTCAAACAGCAATATATCACGCTCACTGGCAATAAAGTTACATATCATTTAAAAGAACACAAAAAGGAGGCAGCTTAAGCCGCCTCCTAACGATAAACTACAGCGATTCTGTGCTTAACTGGCCGAGGAAGAGCTATGCTCCCAAGCGTGCTGCAGCGCGTGGGCAAAGACCTCGGATGGCTGACCGCCCGAGACGCCGAACTCTTCGTTGAGCACAAAGAAGGGCACGCCCGTGATGCCGAACGAAGCGGCACGCTGCAGATCGGCGCGCACTTCAGCGCTATAGGCGTCGCTTTCGAGCACTTGGCGCACTTCAGCGCCATCAAGGCCATGCTCGCTGGCGATCTTCACCAAGGTATCGATGTTATCGACGATCTCGTTGTCGGCGAAGTGGGCCGCGAACAGAGCGTGCAAGAGCTCCTCTTGCTTGCCTTTGCTGGCGGCGTAGTGCAGCAGACGATGGGCATCGAAGGTATTGGCGGTATAACGCTCGGAGCTCATAGGCAAGCCCTCGGACTGAGCTTGGCTCGCGACACGCTGCTCCATCATGGCAGCCTCGGCCTTGCTGATTCCATACTTGTTGCTCAGCATGTCCAAGGTCTTCTCTTTGCTCTCGCGCGGCGTTGTGGGATCAAGCTGATAGCTGCGCCAGATCACCTCGACCTGATCGCGGTGGGCAAACTGCTGGAGCCCTTTTTCAAACCGACGTTCGCCAATATAGCACCACGGACAAACAATATCCGACCAAATTTCGACGGTTAGCTTTTTCATAGCGACCTCATAATATTTGGGATTTTATAGATACAGCATACCACGATGCAGGCATTTATGCGAATAGAAGTTGCTATTTTGACGGTCCTAAACGGAAAAAGGTGAAGGGCCTAAGGAAGGTAGAAACCCTCCCTAAACCCTTCACCGCGCTAACACTGGTAGTGTAATCGTATTATAGCAAGTTTTTTTGCGCTTGCAATAAGGATCTAAGCCTTTATCCTCCCCTCTTAAGCGATCCGCTTGATCCCGCCCCGATCGTAAAAATATGGTAGAATCGGCCTACTTCGCAACCGTTACCAGCGCTCGGCCCGTCAATGTCGATCGGGCTACTGCGTTCGCGCCCAGCGCCCTGCCATCTCAGCCTTTGCAGAGCGATACAGCGTCGCAAACCACAGCGCATGGATTTCGCATACCTCATGCGAAAAAAGTGAACAAAGGAAGAACATGACTCTTAGTTATTCGGCCAGCGCAGCCCGTCGCATCACCTGGACCCTCTTTGCGGCCCAAAGCCTCGGCTCGGCTGCTCTGATCGCCAATGCAACCGTCAACGCGATCGTCGGCGTCGATCTCAGCGGCAACCAAGCGCTCGCTGGTCTACCCGGCACACTTCTTCTGGTGGGAGCGGCCAGCGTCGCACCCATCGCAGGCCGCCTTATGCAACGTATCGGGCGGCGTTGGGGCCTAGCCCTCGGCTTCTTTATCGGAGCCTTCGGCATGTTGTTGGGCGGCTTAGCCATCAACATCCGTTCATTTCTGCTCTTTTTGGCGGCCCTGCTGCTGATCGGTGCGGCCCGCGGCGCGGTCGACCAAAGCCGCTATGCAGCCGCCGACGCCAATGTGCCTTCCCAACGTGCGCGCGCGATCAGCACAGTTGTCTTTGCAGGCACAATCGGCGCGATTCTCGGTCCAGCCCTCGTCGATCCAAGCGGCAAGCTCTTGGCGATTTTCAACTTAGCGCCGCTCTCGGGGCCGATGCTCAGCGGCATGCTCTTTTTTGCGATCTCGGGCATACTGATTCTGCTGCAACTCCGCCCCGATCCGCGCGACATGGCTCAGGCGATCGCGCGCGAATTCCCAGAAACACAGCAGTACCAAGGCAGCGCCCGCTCGTTTCTCACGATTGTGCAGCAACCCTTAGCGCTGCTGGCTATGGTCGCTATGATCATCGGCCAGGCGGTGATGGTGCTGATTATGACCGTCACCTCCGAGCATATGAACCATAACCACCATGCTCTGAGCGACATCTCGCTGGTGATTATGGCCCACACCTTGGGCATGTACGGCTTCTCGATGCTGTGTGGCCGCCTTGCCGACCGCATCGGCCGCCCGCTCACGATCGGCCTTGGCGCGCTGATTTTAGTCGCAGGCTGTTTGATGGCGCCGATCTCGCTGCATACGGCTTGGCTCGCTCTGGCGCTCTTTTTGGTGGGCTTGGGCTGGAACCTCTGCTATATCGCGGGTTCGACCCTGCTCTCCGACCAGCTCTCGCCCAACGAACGCGCCGCCATTCAAGGCAACAACGAGCTGATTATCAACGTGGTTTCGGCCAGCAGCAGCATGCTGAGCGGCGTGATTCTGGCCTTCCTAGGCTTCACGATGCTGGGCTACACCGGCGCAGCGGTCTCGATGATCGTCGTTGCGATGGTGGCTTGGCAGACCAAATTCGCCCAGCGCTCGGGCCCCAGCGAGAAACCTTCCACCTAAACGGGCGCTCCGCAAACAGACATAACACAAGGCATTCGAGAGATTTCGCACCCAAATGCGAAATCTCTCATGCTGTATCCACCTGATTGTTTCAACACTCTGGCGGCGAATGCTGTCGCTCCCATTCGTTGCTTGGCGCGTCCGCCTACGGCTATCAGGGTCCCGCCCAGCAAGCTGAGCTGCTAGCAGCGAGCGAGAGCGCCCCCAAATAGGGCGATACAAAGCGAATTTCCGATTACACCACCAAGAGCAGTTGTACAGTGCAGATTTTAAACAATCTTGCTTTATAATACCAACATTCCCAGCAGTTGAAGAGTATAAAGAGGTAGTATGGAGACGATTGATACTCAGTCGGCACTGCACGATCGCTACGGACACGATGTGCCGTTTAGCCCATTCGCTTGGAACGAAACTCTCGAAACCCTACTCAAGCACCGTTCGATCCGCGAATATAGCACAAAACCACTTCCCGAGTATACGCTCGAAACCTTGATAGCGGCCGCCCAGTCCGCCCCAACCTCCTCGAACCTGCAGACCTGGAGTGTGGTCGCGGTTGAAGATCAGGCGCGCAAAGATCGTTTGGCAACTTTGGCTAGCAACCAAAAACAGGTCAGCCAGTGCCCCTTGTTGCTGGTTTGGTTGGCCGATCTGTCGCGCCTGACCCGCATAGCCAGCCAGCGCGACCTGCCCCACGAGGCCCTGCGCTACACCGAGATGTTCCTCATGGCCAGCATCGATGCGACCTTGGCAGCCCAGAATGCCGTGGTGGCCGCCGAATCGCTTGGCCTCGGCACGGTCTATATCGGCAGCATGCGCAACCATCCGCTCGAAGTGGCTCGCGAGCTGAAGCTGCCCAAACGGGTCTTCCCGATCTTTGGTTTATGCGTGGGCTGGCCCAAAGAGGATCTCGAGGTCGAGGTCAAGCCGCGTCTGCCTCAAGCAGCAGTTCTGCACCGCGAAAGCTATTCGACCGAGCAAGAAGAGAGCGCTCTGGAAGAGTACAACCAACGTATGCAAGCCTTCTATCGCCAGCAACAGATGAATGTGCAAGTCGATTGGTCGACGCACTCGTCGCGCCGCGTGGCTGGGCCGCAGACCCTCTCGGGGCGCGATGTGCTGCGCCGCTGCATCGAAGAACAAGACTTCGAGCTGCTCTGATCGCCGCTGCGTTCGTTCGGCGCTGGCAGCGCGGCAGCAAACAGCCCTTTTTGTTGGAAGGGACTCTGATAGCCGAAGGCGGACGCGGTTGGGAACAAATGGAAGCTAAGGACCTCTCCGCCAGAGCGATAGGCACTAGCAGAGAGTGACACTGCTGTTTCGCACGAGAAAGCGAAACAGCAGTGTCATGTGTTTATGGGCGCAAACGGAGATTGTTTTTGACGATATCGACCACTGTGCCGCCTTTGCCCTCCAAGATCTGCTTAGCCATACTGAGCGCAAAGCCCTCCGCCATACCGAGCGTGATGTGGGGCGGCAAGGAGAGCGCGTTCTCATCGACAACAACGTCGATCAAAGTCGGGCCTTGGTGCGCCAAGGCCGCGCGCAGCCCTTCCTTGAGCTGCTTGGGATCTTCGATACGAACCCCTTGAGCGCCGATCGCCTCGGCCACCTTGGCGAAGTTGGGGTTCCAGAGCTCGGTCTGGAAGGGCACGAGGCCAGCTTGTTCCATCTCTAGAGCCACAAAATCGAGCTGCCCATTGTTGAAGACCACGATCTTGACCGGCAGTTGATACTGTACGATCGTGATCAGGTCGCCCAACAGCATGCTCAAGCCGCCGTCGCCCGCCAGCGCGATCACTTGGCGGCCAGGGTAGGCCAGAGCCGCCCCGAGCGCTTGGGGCATAGCATTGGCCATCGAGCCGTGCGTAAACGAGCCTAGCATACGCCGATTGCGCGCCGCTTGGATGTAACGCGCGCCCCAGATGTTGGGCGTTCCGGTATCGAGCGTGAAGATCGCGTCCTTGTCGGCCAGCTCGTTGATGGTGGCGGCCACAAATTCGGGCCGAATGGGCGACTGCTTCTCGCCATGCACCACATAGGCGTTCTGCTTCTCGACCGCTTTGTAGTAGGCTTTGCGCATCTTCTCGAGGTGGGTATCGGGCTGCTCGCCGCGCAACAAGGGCATCAGAGCCGTCAGAGTCGCCTTGATGTCGCCGCACAAGCCCAGATCCAAGCGCGCTCTGCGGCCCAGGCGCTCGGGGCGCAGATCGATCTGCGCGATCTTGCAATCGGTCGGCATAAAGGGGTCATAGGGGAAGTCGGTGCCCAACAGCAGCAGCAGATCGCACTCGTGCATGGCCTCGTAGGCCGCGCCCCAACCGAGCAGGCCGGTCATGCCGATCCCATAGGGGTTGTCGTATTCGAGGTAGGCTTTGCCGCGGAAGGCATAGGCTACCGGCGCTTTGATACGCTCGGCCAGTGCGACGACCTCGTCGTGGGCCGCAGCGCAGCCGATCCCCCCGAAGATGGTGATGCGCTTGCTGGCGTTGATCAGCTCGGCGAGCTGTTGCAGCTCCGCAGGAGCGGGCTGGGTGACCGAATAGGCGCGCGCCACCTGGGGAATGTAGTTGTCGGGCGTCTCTTGACCCGCCACATCGCCGGGCAGTACGATGACAGCGACCCCACTTTGCGAGATGGCGTGTTGCATAGCGGTTTGCACGACACGCGGCGCTTGCTTGGCCGAAGAGATTAGCTCACAGTAGTAGCTGCATTCGGCAAAGAGCTGTTCGGGATGGGTTTCTTGAAAGTAGGAGGTACCGATCTCGCTGCTGGGGATATGTGAGGCGATCGCTAAGACGGGGGCACCACTTCGCTGACAGTCGTACAAGCCGTTGATGAGATGCAGGTTTCCGGGGCCACAACTGCCAGCACAGACCACTAATCCACCAGTAAGCTGAGCCTCTGCGCCAGCCGCAAAGGCGGCTACCTCCTCGTGTCGCACATGGATCCACTGCAAACGCTTCTCTTTGCGTATCGCCTCGGTCACAGGGTTGAGGCTGTCACCGACAATCCCATACACACGTTTGACCCCGGCTTGAATCAGGGCTTCAACCAGCATAGCGGCTACTGTACGGGCCATTCCTTAGTCCTTTCTTCAAAGCTTGCGCATACCATTTTGGGGCGTCTGAAGCTGGAAGGTCTAAGGAAAAGACAGCAAGATTAACGCCGCTAACCCGCTAATTCGCTAACAAAAATGCAGATTATCGCAGCGATATATTTGGTAGCAACGACTGAGTTAAGATCAGGCTGGCGGGATCCCAGTGCGTGCTATAGATGCGGTAGGCTAGAAGAACAAACAAAAGGCAAGCAAAACTTGTGACTAAAAAGCGCCAAAGGCCGAACTTAATCAAGCTCAGCAAGCCATAAACAATTAGAAAACTGATAGCGAAGGGGTAAAAGCGGCCGAGCAGCTCCATCCAGCCTGCCAGCCAGAACCAATATAACAAGCCCAAAAGCGAAACATAGATCGATAAACTATTCGATGCCAACATTGGCGTCCTCCTTCACGCGAGGATCGGATTCAAGCCACCAATTTGAACGTAGCATAGATAGAGCCAACAGATCGATTTGTAAGCATAGAAACGTCAATAATCACTGTTTTTGCACAGTTTCCAAACAAAATCGATCTATTTACCATATTTCAACATCCTGCAACGAACTACTTCCGATCCAGCTCGATCCATATTCACTACCTTTTTTTAATATTCACTCCAAATAGTGACACTAGCTGTCACAAGCTTAGGCTACACTGACCCCATACACGAGTATTTGCTTTGAATAAGAGTATGAGAAAGGGGCATTGTATGCAGACAGAAATCACCGTTCGCGATGAGTTAGCTACGGGTTTGGGCACTCCTATCACGGAATTTGTGCTTGAACTGCCAAATAACTACATCACGGTGCGCGAACTGATCCGCCAACGCATCGAACAAGAGATCGCGGCATACAATGCCCAACAAGCAAGTAACCTCAATAGCTTTATGCAGCTCCAAGGCCAAGAGCTGCTTAACCCCCAGCGCCCTGCCATTCGCACTATCGCCAAACTGAATGTTGAACAGCAGCTTGAACTGGCTTGCTCCGCCTTTGAGCGCAACGGTCTGCTGATTCTGATCGACGAGCGCCAAGTTGACCACCTGGACGACTATGTCAATCTCAATCCACAAACTGTTGTCACCTTCCTCAAACTGGTGCCTCTGGTCGGAGGCTAGAACATGCTCGATCAACTTAATCTAGAGGTCTTTCTTACGCCACGAGGCATTAGGCTGAGTAATGATGAGTGGAGGGAATTTCGTGCAAGCCAGAATCAGGCTTTTAAGCAGCATGTCGCTTTCATCCAACAGGCTGATCCAAGAACGCGTTATTTCTATCTTCGCCAACTGGCGGAGTTTGCTCAGGGACAGAGCAATAACAGTTATTGGCCGTTTCATAGCTTAGCAGAGGCCACGTTTACATATCCGATCGATTTTCAGCCCGATGAGTTTATTTGGCTGATGCAGTCCTATGGACGACCTTTTCGGGTTCCTCTTCACAAAATCCTAAAACTCGCCCAAAAGTACGAGCGAACACCCGCATTGCTAGCGGCTATTCGCGATCTGGTCGATCGACTTGAAAGCGACAATCAACTCAAGCAAAGGAGCTTCTTCAAGCTCAAGTCGATGGTCTATGACGATATTCTCGCCAACTGCAACGACCCTTGGGTTGTGCTCGCTCGGCAGAAGCTCAAAGCCGTCCCCGCAGCAGAAGCAAAACTGTGGCAAAAACTGCTCTTCCATTGCAATCGCGCCAACTCGATCACTCCATCACGTACGTGGGTCACCCATGCCCAAAAGTTCGAACTATTCTCTGGCAATTAAAAAGACAGCAATCATAGAGACGATATTGGCTCACAAACTATCTAAGCAACCCAGATAGTAGTTCCTATGAATGATTGACGACTCTGCCCGGAAATGTTATGATTGGAGCGTTTGTCACTAAGGAGGAAGTCTCGACAATGCGTTGGAATGCAACTACAAATTGCTGGGGTTCTTTCCGAGGTGCCATGCTGCGCGTGGGACATAGCCTAACTGTGCCCAACGCGAGATTTATTATGTAAACTATCGACGAATTGTCGAATAGAAGCCGTGGGCCAGTTGCACTGCCCACGGCTTTTTTGCGTCCTGCGCCAAGGGAGTGAAGCTGGCCCACAAGGAGAGTGTGAATGGTTGAGAACGGCTTAGGCCAGCGAGCAAATATAAGGCGCGACACATGGACGCGCCGGCTGGCCAAATACGCCAAAACAGCGAGTATGGCGGCTAGTGGCTATATCGGTGACAGCCCACTGTTTATGTTCGACTATTTGATGCGTGTCTTGCGCGTCTTGGTGTTGTTAAGTATCTGGCGGATTGTGCTAAGCGAAGAGGGTGCGAGCGGCCTGAGCTTACAGGCGGTCTTGACCTATACCTTGATCTCGGAGGTCTTCTTTTCGCAGCTCAATCCGCGCACCTCAATGGAAGATGCCTTTTGGCAGGGCACCATTGCGGGACGCATGGCCCAACCGCTGGGGCTGTTCGAACAATTTACCTCGGAAACGGTAGGGCGCTGGTTTTTCGAGTGGTGTTGTTTTTCGATCCCCTTGGTACTGATCTCGCCCTTGTTGGGCGTGAATGTGCTGCCAGCCAGCCTAGGCGCGGGACTGCTCTTCATCGTCAGTCTGCTCTTGGCGGTCTCGGTCGGTTTGGCACTGGAATACATCTTCTGCGCGCTGTTAGTGATCTGGCAGTTGCCGCTCTGGGTGATGCTGCAAATCCGCAGCGCCTTTATCACCTTGCTCTCAGGTGCGATGCTGCCTTTAGCTTTTTTGCCCGATTTGATCGGAGAAATCTTTAGCTGGCTGCCCTTCGCTTCGATGGCATCGGCGCCCCTGCAGATCTACGTCGGGGCGGGCAACACCCTGTTATTGGTGCTGTTACAAGTATTCTGGTCGGTGCTTCTTTGGCCATTGGCACACTGGCTGTGGTTCAAAGGACGAGAGGGGATGATCTCCTATGGCGGCTAAACTGAATAGCATGTGGCGCACGCTCAAACGCATCTGGCAACTCTGGATGTTTTATGCCAAGCTCGATCTATTGCTGCTGATCAGCGATGTTCGGCTGGCCTTGATCTATTTCAGCAGCGAACTGCTCACCAGCATCGGCTCGGTGATCGGTCTGCTGTTGTTGGCCCAACGCTTCGATGGCATCGGCACATGGACGCTTAACCACCTCTACGTCTTGCTAGGCTACTCGACACTGGTTTTGGGCATATTGAACACCTTTTTTAACTACAATCTCTCGCTGATCAGCCGACGAATCGGGCGAGGCCAACTCGACCATGTGCTGGTGCAGCCTCAGCCGCTCTGGATGATCTTTATCACCGAAGGCTTTGCGCCGCTCTCGGGTTTGATGGGCCTGATCCCGGGAATCTTACTGTTTGCTTGGGGTTTGATAGGGCTAGGAGTCTCACTCGATCTGGGTTGGTGGGCGCTGCTCGTCTTGAACCTGTTCGCCTCGGGCACGATCATGATGAGCTTCAACTATATTTGGGGTAGCTTGGCCTTTGTCGCACCGCGCAGCAGCGAAGAGATCAGTAGCTCGGCCTCGCGCCTACTCGATCAGCTCAAGGTCTATCCGCTCGATGGGCTGGGCGGCCTACTGCTCGGCAGCCTTATGACGGTCGCGCCGGTCGGTCTGGTTGCTTGGTATCCCGTTCGGGCGCTTTTGGGCCTGAATAGCTCTGCTTGGAGCATCTGGATCACACCTCTAGCCGCGCTGTTTATGCTGGGGATCGCACTCTTCTGCTTTTTGAAAGGATTAGGTTACTATGCCACCACAGGTTCACAACGCTACAGCTCACTCGGACATCGTAGTTGAGCTGCAAGATGTGCACAAGGTCTTTCGCCAGCGCCAGCGTTCCAGCAAACTGAGCGAAACTATCCGCCATATGTTCAAGCCTCGCATTCGCGAAGTGCGCGCGCTGCAAGGCGTCAGTATGCAGATCCGGCGCGGCGAGATCGTGGCCTACGCAGGCCCGAACGGAGCAGGCAAAAGCACCACTATCAAGCTGCTTTCGGGCTTGCTGGCACCCAATGCGGGCCGTGTACGGGCCTTAGGCTTCGATCCGATCAACGAACGCGTTCAATATGTCAAGCGCATCGGCGTTGTATTTGGCCAACGCAGCGAACTCTGGTACGATCATCCTGTAGCGGCCAGCTATGAATGGAAGCGCGTGGTCTGGGATATTCCCCAAGATCGCTTCGCGCGAACGCAAAAGCGCTTGATCGAAGTGCTCGGTTTGGAAGAGTTCTTCCACAGCTTGGCGCGCGAACTGAGCTTGGGCCAACGCATGCGCGCCGAGCTCGGCTTAGCGCTCTTGCACGAGCCGGAGCTGCTCTTTCTCGACGAGCCGACCATCGGCCTCGATGTGCTCTCGAAGCGCATGATGCTCGACTTCGTCAAAGAGCTGAATCGCAAACAGCAGCTCACCGTAATGATCACCAGCCACGATATGGCCGAGCTCGAACAACTGGCGGGACGTATGGTGATGATCGATCATGGCAAAGTCGCCTTCGATGGGCCCTTCGAACAGCTGCGCCAAACCATGAGCGACGGTCGCCGCCTGATCATCGAAACCAGCGACGAAACCGCGCCCAGCTTAGAGGGCGCCGAGCTGATCGAATCGCAAGCACGGCGACATGAATATCGCTTCGACGCTTCGCAAATCAAGATCGTCGATCTGCTCAACCAAGCCGCCAAGCAAACCAGCATCATCGATGTCGAAACCGTGCGAGCGCCGATCGACGAAGTGATCGCCAATATTTACCAGAGTTGGCGCAAACCAAAAGAGGTTTTAGAGCTTGAGGAAGCGCTATAAGCTCAAAACAGTCCTTCAAATAATGCGAATCGCTTGAAATATCTTGAATAAAATGAGGTATTATGCAGCGCAAACGCCCCGTACGTCTACAAAAACCGTCGTCGCCTAACCAGAACGCGGCCCCAGCGAGCAATCCCGCTTTAACTGAGGCTGTGCTGGCCAAGCTCGACAAACAGTTGGCAAACGGTCAACCGCCCGAAGTGCTCGCAACCTTCGAGCGTTTGGTCGCGGCGGGCCATAGTCCCGAAGGTGCACGCCAACTGATCGCCAATGTAGTTGTACAGGAACTGTTTCCAGCGCTATCAAGCGGAAAAAGTTATAACCAAGAGCAATTTCTTGCAGCGCTGCGTCGCCTACCGTACTCAACGGATTCGGCAGATGAATGAGGTCGTGGTTCATCCTTTAGTTTGAGCGTTTCCGAAGAAGGAGCAACATCAATGCAGATCGATCTATCCAACAAAATCGCGGTGGTCACTGGCGGTTCAGGCCAACTGGGGCGCGTTATGTGCCGAACCTTGGCTGCATGCGGCGCTGATATTGCTGTGCACTATCACGGCAACCAAAGCAAAGCCGAGGCAGTTCGCGACGAGATCATCGCTATGGGCCGCCGTGCCATCGCCGTGCAAGCCGATGTTACCGATGCCGATTCGGTCTTTGCCATGCGCGATATCATCGTAGAGCAGTTGGGCCACCCTCAGATTATCGTCAACAACGCTGTGATCCAATACAACTGGGTACACGTTTTGGATCAAGCTATCGAAGATTACGAAGGCCAGTTCCGCTCCTGTGTTTTGCAGAACGTCTTGATGGCCAAGGCATTTGTGCCAAATATGATCGAGAACAACTATGGTCGCATCATCGCAACCAACACCGAGTGCGCCATGGAAAACTTCCCGACTCAGTCGGCCTATGTGGCCGGTAAGCGCGGTATGGACGGCGTATTGCGCGTTCTGGCGCGCGAGATCGGCGAGCACCAGATCACCGTCAACCAGGTCGCTCCGGGCTGGACAATCAGCGACCGCGATCGCGAGCGCGGCACCGAAGTCAGCGAAGCCTATTCCAAGAAGGTCGCCCTGAAGCGCCGTGGCACCGACCAAGAGATCGCCAACGTGGTCGCCTTCTTGGCCTCCGACCTGGCCAGCTTCATCACGGGCGCATACATCCCCGTGGCGGGCGGCGCGGTGATGCCAGCGATCTAGTCATAATCTTCATCAAATGCAAGAGCGAGCCAGTCTATTGACTAGCTCGCTCTTTTGTATCACACCAAATCCGTTTAAAGCGTTCTCTTTTTAGAAACATCTTTCAACAGGGACATTGATACGCAAAGAAATCAGGGAAAGTAATATGCGAGATTTGGCGCTTGAGCGCCAAATCTCGCATATCAAAAAAGAGCAGTTCCACTCTGCCGAAGGCCTGTGTTCAAAAGCGTATCTGCTTAATTGGAAGTAATCAACAGGATTTGGTATCACAGCTTGTAGGCACACTTTCAGATTAAGGCGTTAAAGGCCTCTACCTGCCATTCGTTCCTTGGCGCGTCCGCCTCCGGCTATCAAATCGCCGCCCTTCCATTCGGGCGGTCGCTTGTCGCCCCCCGCGCTTAGACCTCGCTAACATCAACCTTCTCTACCTCAACCAAGTTATCATAGAAGGTTGCGCCGCCACCTAAGTCCGAAAGGCGCTGCGAAGTCGTGAAATTCACACCTCGACCGCGCTTCATCTTGCGATTCCACCAGATCGAAGGCGTCAGCACAACGCCCGGCTTGACCTTCTCGCTCAGCACGGCAGGCACAAAATAGTCGCCTCGATCGTTGAAAACCCGCACTTGGTCGCCGTTCGCGATCTGGCGAGCCGCCGCATCTTCGGGGTTAATCAGCAACATCGGGCCTTCCTCGTAGCGCTCGAGCACATTGGCGAAGGTGGTATTGAGGAAGTGATGAGCGGGCGGGGTCAGCAGCGCCAACGGGTACTTCTTGGCCAGCTCGGGATCGCTGAAGCGGCTCTCGGCTGGCGGCGTAAAGGTCGGCAGCGGATCGAACCCTTGATTCGCCAAACTCTGCGAATAAAGCTCGCACTTGCCGCTTGGGGTTGGGAAGCCGCCTTGGGCGAATGGTGCCCAATCTTTAGGCAGATTGAGCTTCATCCAACCGCGCTCTTTCAAAGCCTCAAGCGTGATGCCCTCCATCGAAGGATGGCGCACATTCAAGGCTTGACGCGCCATCTCCTCATCAGAATCGCGGAAGATCTCATCGGTGTAGCCCATGGCAGCGGCGATCCGGCGAAAGATCTCGCTGTTGGGCAGAGCCTCGCCCAGCGGCGCGATCGACGGCTCGTTCCAGAGCACATAGAGATGGCCGTAGGAGGTGTGCAAGTCGGCGTGTTCGAGCTGAGTGGTGGCGGGCAAAACCAGATCGGCTAGCTCCGCAGTATCGGTCATAAAGTGCTCAAGCACCACCGTAAACAGGTCGTCGCGCATCAAACCGGCGTGGACCTTCTCCAGATCGGGCGCGACCGCAGCCGGATTGACGTTGTAGACCACCAGCGCCTTCACGGGCGGATCGTCGACCTCGGTCAGCACGCGGCCCAGCTCGTTCATGTTGAAAGTGCGTGTGCCGGGCGGGATCAGATAGCTCGCGGTCAGGTCGCGCCAGTTGATCGGGTAGCTGCCGCCCGTACTCAGCAAAATGCCGCCCGCTGCATGGCGCCAAGCGCCGACCACCGCCGGAAGCGTGGCGACCGTGCGAGTCGCCATTCCGCCGCCTGCGTGGCGCTGCATACCGTAGTTAATGCGGATCACCGAGGGCTGCGCTGTGGCATAGCTGCGCGCTAGCTCGACGATGCGCTCTGCGCTGATGCCTGTGATCTCGGCGACGCGCTCGGGCGGATACTCGGCAGCGCGCTGGCGCAGTTGTTCGCCGCCCACACAGTAGTCACGCAGATAGTCGCGGTCTTCTAAGCCCTCCGCGAAGATCACGTTCAGCATGCCGAGCGCCAGCGCGCCATCGGTGCCCACATTGATGGCGTAGTGCTCGTCGCACTGCTCGGCCGTGCGCGTGCGGAAGGGATCGATCGCCACCACCTTGGCGCCTTTGGCCCGCGCCCGCTTGATAAAGGGCCAGAGGTGTGGGTTGGAAGTGAGCGTGTTGGTGCCCCACAAAATGATGAAGCGGGCGTTCTCAAACTGCTCGGGATCGGTTCCGATCGGCTGGCCGATGGTATAGCTGTAGCCCACCTTGCCAGCCGCCGAGCAGATCGTGCGGTCCAGCAGCGAGGCGCCCATCTTGTGAAAGAGCCGCATATCCATCGACGAGCCTTGAATCAGGCCCATGGTTCCGGCGAACGAATAGGGCAAGACCGCCTCCGGCCCGTACTCGGCGCAGATCGACTTGAGGCGTGTAGCGATCTCGTTGATCGCTTCGTCCCACGAGATGCGTTGCCACTGGCCCGAACCGCGCGGCCCGACGCGGCGCATGGGGTATTGCAGGCGCTCGGGGTGATAGGTGCGCTCAACATAGCGCGAAACCTTCGAGCACAAAAAACCTTGGGTCAAGGGATGTTCGGGATCACCCTGAACTTTGATCGCTACCCCATCTTTGACAGTGACGAGCATTGCGCAGGTATCGGGGCAGTCGTGCGGACAGGCGCCGCGTATCACGGTCAGCTCTGGAGCAGGAACAACTGTCATATAGCCAACTTTCCTTAAAAGCGCCCAGCAGTTTTCAGACTGCTGGACTTTCTCACGGTTAAAACCTTCCAGCAATACGGTGAGAGCGATACAGCTAGCTCCACCGATGTCATACCAAATTCGCTTGTGTGACCACCAAGGTGGGCGGCCTCTCCGCACGGCAGCTAGCACACGACTGTATGGTTAGGACGTTGGTAGCCGTAGGCGGACGCGGTGAGGACCGAATGGGAGCTAAGGACCTCACCGCCAAATAGCTGCTTGATCCTGTCGCCTAGCGCACAATCCGGCGTGATGTGATCACACCTGTATTGAGGCCGAGCGTGCTCAGGCCGCCAAAAAAGCGGGCGTGCTCGATCTTCACACAGGCGTCCATCACGACCTGCAAGCCCGCCTCGCGCGCGCGTTGAGCCGCCTCCAGATTGATCACGCCCAACTGCATCCAGACCGTCTTGGCGCCGATCGCGATCGCATCTTCAACAATCGGCGGAACCGCTTTGGGATCGCGAAAAATTTCAACGATATCGACCGGCTCGGGGATATCGCGCAGCGAAGCATAACACTTCTGGCCCAAGATCTCGGTCTCGCGCGGGTTGACGGGAATCACACGATAGCCCTCTGCGAGCATATAGATCGCGGCGAAGTGGCTGGGCCGGAAGGGGTTCGACGATAAGCCGACCATGGCGATCGTGCGGCTTTCGCGCAGAATCGAGAGCTTCTGAAAGGCCGTGGTGGCGAAATCGGTATTATTAACAGGCGAATTGGCGCTGACCGCGCCCGTGCCCGGAATGGCTTGATCCGACATAGTGCTGCCTCTCTGATATGCTTAGGATAGCGCCTGATCCAAATCCCACAACAGATCTTCTACATCCTCCAAGCCAACCGAAACACGCACCATCTCGGGCTGGACCCCAGCGGCGCGCTGCTCTTCTTCGCTGAGCTGTTGGTGGGTCGTGCTGGCCGGGTGAATCACGAGCGACTTGGCGTCGCCGATATTGGCCAAGTGCGAGAAGAGCTGCAAGCGCTCGATAAAGCGCTGACCGGCCTCGCGCCCGCCCTTGACGCCAAAGGTGAAGACCGCGCCTGCGCCCTTGGGCAGATACTTCTGCGCCAAGTCGTAGTATGGGCTATCGGGCAGCGAAGGATAGTTGACCCAAGCCACCTTGGGATGCTCTTTCAGATAGGCCGTGATCGTTTTGGTATTGGCGACATGGCGCTCCATGCGCAAACCTAAGGTCTCGACGCCCTGCAAAAAGAGGAAGCTGTTGAATGGGCTGAGGGCCGGACCGAGATCGCGTAAGCCTTCGACACGCGCTTTCATAATGAAGGCGAAGTCGCCAAAGGTCTCGAAGAAGCGAATGCCGTGATAGCCTTTGCTGGGTTCGAGCAACTGGGGGAAGTTGCCTTTGTCCCACGGGAAGCGCCCACTATCGACGATAACGCCGCCGATGCTGGTGCCATGCCAGCCGATAAACTTGGTAGCCGAGTGCACCACGATATCGGCGCCGTGCTCGATCGGGCGGCACAAATAGGGCGTCGCAAAGGTGTTGTCGATCATCAAGGGGATATTGTGCTCGTGAGCGATTTCGGCCACCGCCGCAATGTCGAGCACATTGATGCTCGGGTTGCCCAAGGTTTCGCCGTAGAGCACTTTGGTGCGCGGCGTGATCGCGCGGCGGAAGTTCTCGGGATCGTCGGGGTTCACAAAGATCGTATTGATGCCCATACGCCGCAGACTGATGTCGAGCTGGGTATAGGTGCCACCGTAGAGCGTGCTGGCAGCTACAATCTCGTCGCCCACTTCGAGCAAACTCAACAAGGCCACCAACTGAGCCGCTTGGCCGCTGCCCACTGCTAAAGCGCCTACTCCACCTTCGAGCGAGGCGATCCGCTCTTCGAACACGGCGTTAGTAGGGTTCATAATTCGCGAATAGATATTGCCAAAACGCTGCAAATTAAACAGAGCTGCCGCGTGCTCGGTATCATCGAAGACAAACGACGAGGTTTGATAAATCGGCACAGCTCGTGCGCCCGTCGTCGGATCGGGGCGCTGACCTGCGTGCAAAGCACGCGTATGGAAGCCAAAACGGCGCTCAAATTCAGACACGCGATACTCCTTATGTTGCTGAAAGCCATCGGCAGTAGAGGCTATCATACCCTACTTCGCAGCCAAGCCAAAACGAGTACATTCGGTAGAGATCGAAACGTATATAAATGCTAGACTTTTCGCCCAAACAGACTAACATTCAAAAGTCTAGGACATCTCAGCATCAAGCTGAAACTGATGAATTTTGTGCGGTTTGATACAAAGCGCATGGCTAATACCGATCTGGTATCGCTCTTTCTTCGCCTAGTAAAACACGGCTGCGGCCTTGCCCGATCACCACACGAGTTCTCTTTTTAATACGATCAATTCATTGTGAGATGGCCATTGTAGCCAGAGTATTCCAACATGTCAAACAAATTTAAGCATAATTATTAAGAATAATCATGCTCATTGTGCCAGATTATTAGGCCCTCTAGCAACAAGCAAAGAGTGGAGGATCTTTAACGATGCTTAACGGGTAAACGAATCAGCCCAAGCGCATGGAGGAGCATATGAAGGACTGTTCTCACGCTTAGGAAAGAGGAATGAAAATCAAAATCGTATTGCTTAGTAAGACGAGTATCCTTTCATAAAGTGATTGTCATTTCCTTAGAAAATGTTATAATAATAGGTAACATACAATATTTACAATGTCTTTCCGACATTGTAAGAGCTTCCTAACGATCTGAATACGTTCTGGACAGCCCCATCGAACCTACCTAAGAACATAGTTGTCTTATCTGACAATGTGTTTACACTGCTATTTCAAACAATGAAGCGATCGTATCACAACATACAACTCTGCTTCAAAACCCCTCTTGGAAACAAGCCTCTTAATGCTTGGCTATTCCAACTGTTTTGTCCTCTTGAAATTATAGAGCGTAATTGCGCTTTGATCGTCATTTATCGATCAATTTTAGATCTATTAGACCAACTATTTCTAAAGAAAAAAATATCTCAAGCAATCGCTTGTTATTAATACTGTAAGCTTCATCGGTACAATTATCTTAGTTCTCTACATAGCAATTATTTATAGATGATGAATCGATCATAGTTGCTCAGTCTCTTTACCATGTATATAGAAGAGAGAAGGGCCAACTAGCACCCCAAGTTACTCTAAGCATGAACCTGAACTAGTGTAAAGACGAATCGGTTGCCAACCTGTATTCTCTGAAATTAAGAGGGTTTCACAAAACAATACGATTTTGAAGAACGAACATCCAAACATGACTAAGGAGTTCCCATGCAACGCCCTATCAGAGTTGTTGTACACTTTTTCGCTCTTGTCAGTCTGATAGCCACGCTCTTTGGCTCCAGTCTACAACCGCAAAATCTGGCGTACGCCCAGGAAGATCCACCCACGAACTCTGAGTCGTCAGAACCAACTAATACCGATCTCGTTCGGTTAGTCGGCGAAGATGACGAAGTACTTATCGAAGAGGATACTCAAGACCCTTCGCAAGAAGCTGATGATCAAAACGCACTCATCGATGATAGTTCCCCAATTAGTGAAGATCCTCAGCTTCCCAGCCCTAGCGCGCACCTGAGCATCCAAGAAGATCCAGAGATTGCTCAAACGACGTCTGGTTTTCTCGTCGATATCGTTTCTAGCCCAACCGTAAGAGCAGATGAGCAGCTCACTTACTCCATCTATTTTACAAACACCACAGGTTTAACCTTTGAACAGGTGCTGCTCCAAAATACCATCGGCGCAAACCAAAAATTCGAGGCCTGTGAAGTAGTCAATAACTGTAGCTACACTTATACCGGTACTATCGACCCGCCCCCATCAATGGATAAGGTGACCGGTAAAAAGGATACCATGACAGGTCGCGAACTTGTGTGGCGTTTGGCTACTGTAGCACCTGGCGCCTATGGCAAGATTACCTACACCGTTAAGGTACGTAACGATATCTATCCAAAAACGCGACAGGTAGCAACCGTGTTAGGTAACACGGCAGCTCTGTATCGCGACAGCACAATTGGAAACTCTACGAAGCTTAGTAGTGACGAATGGGGCGCATTGGTTGTTGGCCCAGTCTTCAACCTTACGAAAACGGTCAACCTGCCCAACGCTGTCCAGGGTGATGTGCTCGAATACACCATCTTGGTGGGGAACACGATCGCAACAAACGATAACCCTGATGGCTTGCCACGTCGTGACGCGATCGATGCAACCAATGTTGTTGTCTATGACGACTTGCCAGGTCACATCACTGTTAACCCTTCGGATGTCCAAGATGGCGGCGTTGTCTCGGTAGTAAACAATGCCACCCGAATTACTTGGACGATTCCCTCTCTGAAAGTTGGCGAATCGCGCGAGCTTCGTTTCAAGGCGACCATTAAGCTCGATCTGGCAACTTGTAGCAATATTAACAATTCAAACGTCTTTGTTACAAGCAACGAAATACCTTACAACAACGCCTCTACCCAGACGCGCTTTACCATAAAAGCTCAAAGTGGTGCAAGTACAACTCTGTTTGCACCCCTGGTGATCAATAATCTCAAAGCTACTCCTAGCAATATTATGATCACCGAGAGCAGCAACTTTAGCTTCCGAATCGCAAACTACTGGAATACCAACCTAACCGGCGTAACAGTCAAAGTTATTCTGCCATCGAGCTTCGAATACATCTCTAGCGAACCTCCGGCCGTGTTTACAGAGGGCAGTCCACCAACGGTAACCTGGACAGATGTTAGCTTCCCTGTAAAAACAAGCTTTGATGCGCCCGGAATGGTTGACTTCAGCGTTCAAGTGCGGGCTAAAGGTCCAACGATCGGGAACCATGCTCTGGACGTTCAAGTAACGCTGCCGTCGAATGATGTTCCAAGCACGTGTATCAGGCCTGCAGCTCGAAACATTAAAGTAGAGCCACTTTTAGAAACTAAAAAGAGTGTCAATAAGGATTCAGCTTTCCGGTTTGAAGAAGTGGTATACACGATCGACGTCTTCAATAAAGGGCTTGAACCTTTAACAGATGTAACGATCACCGACTTATTGCCCAATATCTCGGGTATCCCCTTCCAGTATATACGCATGGAAGAAGGGCCCAATCCAAATACTACTTCATCAACGTCTATCCGTTGGGACAACCTCTATGTACCAGGAGGAAGTAAAACTTCTCCGGGCAAAATAACCTTAAAAGTGGTCATGAGAGTGGACGGTGTTCCAACACGCTGTTCAAGCAATACGGTGCTTGCTAATAGTTCTCGAAGCAATGCTATAGATACAAAGGCTGCATCGGTCTGTATCCTCTCGCCACTAAGCTTCACGAAACAGGCGTCGCGACAGTCTATTAACCCGCTGGATCAAGATAACGAGGTTGAGTTCTGGCTTACTATGCATAACAACCTCAACCAGCCTCTTACGATCCAACCACGCGATCAAATTAACTCGCCCTCAAATGTGGCGCGACGTTACACATTTTTGAGGATGGTAGAAGGCCCTGAACCGATCACTGGAGGTTTTGAGGCAAATGGACGTCTCGAATGGCCAGCCTTCCAGATCAATGGTGGAGAAACCGTTACCTATACGTTCAGGGTGGCACTGCCGAGAGAGGATAACGGGCGCATCTTTGCAACAGACTACTGCAATACCGCTTATGCCGCCCATATAGGTGAAGTTTACGAAAACTATACGCCTAAAATCTGTTTGCGAGTGAGCGACATTGTCCTTCGAGTCTCTAAGAGCGTCGATCGACAAAGGACGGCGTTGGGTGAATTAGTCACCTATACCATCAATGTCCAAAACAGAAGCACCGACAACCCTGTTCAAGGAGTGACGGTCAAGGATGTTCTCCCCAACCTCGTCACCTATGTCTCTTATCCACCGGACCAAAAGGCTCCTGCACCTACAGTCAGTATGCTCGACAATGGCCGCCAACAGTTGCTGTGGCAGAATCTGAGAATAGAAAAAAATTCGACGCTCCAAATTCGCTTCACTGCACGCATGCCAGGCTTGATCGGTACCTACACCAACGAAGTTGAAGTCTTTGGAGGATCTCCAAGCCCGGCTTACGATTGTAATAGAAACACCACTGAAGGTAACTGTCTGTCTACGGCGGAAGTCTATGTCGAGAACCGTGTCACAAGCGATATTATTCCATCGGTAACCGAGATCGAGCCAAACGGTGTTGTTTCGTTTGAGTTAACGTTCGTCAACGTTAACGATAAAGCCTACGATTCGATGGTTATCACCACCAGCCTGCCGCTCGGCTTCACATTTAGAAGCATGGTCGCTGGTCCTCAGCCAACCATTCTAGGTAACAAGCTGGTTTGGTATAACCAAACCTTGCCGAGAAAATCAGGCAACACGCCTGGCACCTTATCGCTTTCATATACGGCACAAGCGCCGCTTGCCTATGGGCGCTTCCTGTCAGATCTTGAAGCAACAAGTCCTGTCGGTATCATTCCACCTTTGAACGAAGCGGCCGAGGTTGTCATTACACCGCCTGCACCAGCTTTGAGTCTCACAGGCCCAACGCTGATTGAGAAGGATTCGGTAGAGGCCTTCCGCGTAACCATCGTTAACCCGAAGACGGATCCGCTAGGGTCACTCACCGTAACAACCGTCGTACCCGATGGCTTCACCTATGTACCCAATGGTGACGAGGGTGATGACGGTGAAGACGAAGGCGATGGCGGCGACGAAGGTGACGGTGAAGACGAAGGCGATGGCGACAACGAAGGCGACGGTGAAGAGGGAGAGGAAGCCCAAGGGCTGATGATCCAAAGTAATTATGAGAGCGACTTTGAACCTATCTACGATTCAAGCTCTCGTACTCTCACCTGGATTATTCCGCAAGTTCCGGCCAGCGATGGCAAACTTCCGGCCCAAATCCAACTCTACTTTAAGCTCCGTGCGCCGAGCTACGATACAAAAGCGGTTCTTGAAGTCAAGGCAACGGGCGACATCGAAGAGTTGGATCAGACCTACAACAAACTCGAGCTGATCGTCGCTAACATCAAACGTATCTTGCTACCGATCGTTATGAAAATCTAAACGATAAAGCAACGCTAGATCAACAGAGGCAGGATGGGCAGCGCTCATCCTGCCTTTGTCATGTCTGCTCTGTTTTGAGCTTCGATAGCGTGATACTTGATATTACATCTGCTTACTGAGTCAGCACTCTGGCGGTGTCGTCCTTCCCCCAAAAAAGTCCCAACCGCGTCCGCCTACGGCTACCAACATCCCGCCCGCCTCAAAGAGGTCGTATCGCTGTGTGTGGAAAGGTTACCCAAAATAAAACGATGCAAATGGCTTTCGTATGACTATTTTCGTCTTTGTTTCCCCATGGGCGAGCACACAAACCATCAAAGCGGTTTGTGAATTATGTCTACTGTTTTGGTCTTCGGCAGGCAAAAGCATTGTCGTTGGCAGGCGGGATATGGGGAGGGCGAGCTGATCGATGGACTGAATGAGAGGTAGAAGATTTGATAGCCGTAGGCGGACGCGCCAAGGAATAAATGGAAGGTTGAGAACATTCCGCCAAGGTTTGAGTTACTCAACATCTATTAAATCTTTTCAATTAAAACGTCTGGCATTAGAAACAGCTAGAGAGTTTATGCAAAGCAGCATGGGATCTCGTGTATAATAGCTTGTACTAGAAAATATCTCTAGAATGTTTACTTTACGTCTAGTAAGTTTTTTGTAGTATACTAGTAACCGTATCAGCCAATAATCTCAATCGATCGGACGATCAGCGCGACTATTGATCTTCTGATAAGCGGCTATCGCTTGTATGACTGTGCCGCCTCGATCAACATGCGAGCTATGAGGGCATTAAGGCCTCAGTCTTTTCAAGCCTAGAGCACGAACTATCTGACAAGGTCGTAGCATACGGATCAGATCCGGTTCTTTCAAGCGAGCAAAGCACGCTCGTTGGGAGCTTGGATAAGGCCAATTCCCAGAAGTGGTAGCACCGTGATTGCTCCACAGTGTCTTTGCATATTGAACGATGATTGTTCAAGAGGAGGTTTCGTGAGCAAGCAAAAATACGCAATCGGTGTAGACTTCGGCACAGAATCCGGACGCGCACTGCTTGTGGATGTCAGCAATGGCGAAGAGATCGCCACTGCGGTTCATCCCTATAGCAACGGCGTGATCGATGAGTATCTACCCGGAACGGATATTCGTTTAGAGCCAGACTGGGCGCTGCAAGACCCCAACGACTATATCGAAGTTTTTAAGCAAACTATTCCCGCTGTGCTCGCCAAGAGCGGCGTCGATCCAGCAGATGTGATCGGTATCGGTATCGACTTCACAGCCTGTACTATGCTACCGACCAAGGCCGATGGCACCCCACTTTGCTTCCTGCCCGAATGGCGCAACAACCCCCACGCTTGGATCAAACTCTGGAAACACCACGCTGCTCAAGACGAAGCCAACAAGCTGAACGAGATCGCTCGCGAGCTGGGTTATACCTTCTTAGAACGCTACGGTGGTAAGATCAGCTCGGAATGGTTCTTCCCCAAGGCGTGGCAGATCCTCGACGAGGCGCCAGAAGTGTATGCCGCCGCCGATCGTCTGATCGAAGCCGCCGACTGGGTGGTATGGCAGCTGACGGGTGTCGAGACCCGCAACGAGTGTACCGCAGGCTACAAGGCGATCTGGTCGAAGAGCGAAGGTTTCCCGCCCAACGAATTCTTTAAAGCGCTCGACCCACGTTTAGAGAACATTATCGACGAGAAGATGTCGCGCACGCTGCTGCCACTGGGCGCTAAAGCGGGCGGTCTTTCGGCCCAGGCTGCGGCTTGGACGGGCCTGCGCGAAGGCACAGCAGTGGCGGTCGCTAACGTCGATGCCCACGTGGCCGTTCCGGCTGCAACCGTTGTTCAGCCGGGCCGTATGGTGATCAACCTCGGCACCTCGAACTGCCATATGGTGTTGGGCAGCGAAGCGCGCGAAGTGCCCGGCATCTGTGGATGGCTACAAGACGGCATCATCCCGGGCTTTGCGGGCTTTGAGGCCGGTCAGTCCTGTGTCGGCGATAGCTTCGCTTGGTACGTCGATCAGTGTGTGCCCGCCGCTTACCAAGAGGCTGCCGCTGCCAAGGGCCAGAACATTCACCAGTATCTTGAAGAGTTGGCCAAGCAGTTAAAGGTCGGCCAGAGCGGTCTGGTAGCGCTCGACTGGTGGAACGGCAACCGCAGCGTCTTGGTCGACGCCGATCTCTCGGGCGTGATCGTTGGTCTGACTTTGGCCACCAAGCCGGAAGAGATCTATCGCGCCTTGATCGAATCGACGGCCTTCGGCACCCGCACGATCATCGAGGCCTTCGAGAGCAACGGCATTCCGATCAACGAGATCGTCGGCACCGGCGGTCTGCCCGAGCGCAATAAGCTGCTGATGCAGATCTATTCCGATGTGACCGGCAAGCGCATCACGCGTGCGCGCACGGCCTTGGGCGCGGCCCTCGGTTCGGCGATGCACGGCGCGGTCGCCGCAGGCAAAGCTGCGGGCGGCTATGACAGCATCGTCGAGGCCGCCGAACACATGGCGCACCTCCACGAAGAGAGCTACGAGCCGATCCCCGAAAACAAAGCTATCTACGATCGCCTCTACGAAGAATACAAGACCCTGCACGACTACTTTGGTCGCGGCGCTAACGATGCCATGAAACGGCTCAAGAAGCTGCGCGAAGAAGTGCTGGCTAGCTAGTTCACACGTTTGTAGGGCTGAAGACAATGATGCTTCAGCCCTAGCAACTGATGTGTGGTATCTTCGCTCGAGTGGCGACATTTAGGAGTGTTTTTGTGTTAGAAGCAATCAAAGAACTCGTTTGCAAGCTCCATATGGAGCTTCCCAAAAATAACCTTGTTACTTGGACCAGTGGCAATGTGAGCCAGCGCGACCCCGAGAGCGGTTTGGTAGTGATTAAACCGAGCGGCGTTGCGTTTGAGGATCTGCGCCCCGAGCACCACGTTGTGGTTGATCTGGATGGCAATATCGTTGAGGGCGACCTCAAACCCTCCTCCGATACCGCCAGCCATCTCTACATCTATCGCCATCGCCCCGATATCAACGGCATTGTGCACACCCACTCGCCCTTTGCAACAGCTTTCGCCGCAGTCGGTCGCCCCATTCCGGTCTATCTGACCGCTATGGCCGACGAATTCGGCGGTCCGATCCCCTGCGCTGGCTTCGCGCTGATCGGTGGCGAAGATATCGGCAAGCAGGTAATCGAGCATATCGGCAATTCGCCCGCTGTGCTGCTCAAGAATCACGGTGTCTTTACGGTCGGTAAAGATGCCAAGGCTGCTGTGAAAGCTGCCGTTATGGCCGAAGATGTCGCCCGCACTACGTTCTACGCGCTGCAACTGGGCCAGCCCGAAGAGATCTCGCCCGAAGATGTGGCAAAACTGCATTATCGCTATACTCACGTGTACGGCCAATAGCGTCCGTTTTTGTTAACAAAGAGGTTCTCATGATCGATCTCAAGCAGTACGAAGTTTGGTTTCTGACCGGAAGCCAGCATCTCTATGGCCCCGAAACCCTCGAACAAGTCGCTGAGCACTCGAAGGTTATCGCCGCCGCTCTCAACGAATCGGCCCAGATCCCTGTCCGTGTGGTGTTTAAGCCGGTCGTTAAAACCCCCGACGAAATTTACAACGTTGCTCTCGACGCTAACGCCGAAAAGAACTGTATCGGCGTGATCGCTTGGATGCACACCTTCTCGCCCGCCAAGATGTGGATCGCAGGCCTGCGCACCTTGCAGAAGCCTTTGCTGCACCTCCACACTCAATACAACAGCGAACTGCCCTGGGGCGAGATCGACATGGACTTTATGAACCTGAACCAGGCCGCTCACGGCGACCGCGAGTTCGGTTTCATCGGCAGCCGCATGCGCATCGAGCGCAAGGTTGTGGTGGGCCACTGGCAGGAAGAGGAAGTCCAGGCCAGCATCGGAGCTTGGACACGAGCCGCCAGCGCTTGGGCTGACGCTCAGGGTGCCCGCTTCGTGCGCTTCGGCGACAATATGCGCGATGTGGCCGTGACCGAAGGCGACAAGGTTAACGCACAGATGCGCTTGGGCTACAGCGTCTACGGCTATGGCGTAGGCGATTTGGTCAAGCTGGTGAACGAAGCAAGCGACGCCGATGTGGCCAAGCTGGTGCAGCAGTACGAAGATGAGTACGATCTGGTGCCTGCCCTGCGCGAGGGCGGCGCTCAACGCCAATCGCTGATCGAAGGCGCGCGCATCGAGCTGGGTATCCGCGCCTTCTTGGAAGCGGGCAACTTCAAAGGCTTCACCACCACCTTTGAGGATCTGCATGGTTTGGTACAGCTGCCTGGTCTGGCACCTCAGCGCCTGATGGCCGATGGCTACGGCTTCGCTGGCGAAGGCGACTGGAAAACCGCCGCGCTGGTTCGCGCTATGAAGGTGATGGCTTCCGGCCTGCCCAAGGGCACTTCCTTTATGGAAGACTACACCTACCACTTCCACCCGAACGGCAACAAGGTGCTGGGCGCGCACATGCTTGAGATCTGCCCTTCGATCGCCAACGCCAAGCCCAAGCTGGAGATCCACCCGCTCGGTATCGGCGGCAAGGCCGATCCGGTGCGCTTGGTCTTTAACTCCAAGACCGGCCCGGCTGTCAACGCCTCGATCGTCGAGATGGGCAACCGCCTGCGCATGGTCGTCAACAACATCGATGTCGTCGAGCCAGAGGCTGATCTGCCCAAGCTGCCGGTCGCACGCGCGCTCTGGACGCCCGAGCCGAACCTCAAGGTGGCTGCTGCCGCTTGGATCTACGCAGGTGGCGCACACCACACTGGCTTCAGCCTCGACCTGACCGCCGAGCACCTAGAAGACTTCGCTACCATCGCTGGTATGGAGTATCTCTTGATCGATAAGCAGACCACTGTTTCCGAGTTCAAGAAAGAGCTGCGCTGGAACGATCTGTATTATCATCTCGCGAAAGGCATATAAGTTCTATGGATACCGCACGAATTGACGAGGCCCTGAAGAAAGCAAGCGACACACAAAGCGTAGTGATCGGCCAAGGTGCGCTTGCCCAGGTAGACGCAAGTTTTGCCAAGGGTTTCGGAGATGCGGCAGCGGTGATCGTAGCCGATGAGACAACCTTCAAGGTTGCGGGTGAAGCGGTGCTCCAGCAGTTTCAAGCTGCTGGGCGCACCGTCGAACCCCCCATCATTCTGCCTGCGCACCCCGCTCCTTACGCCGACTTCGACACTGTTCTTTTGATCGAAGAGAAACTACGCCAACTCGATGCCATCGCTGTTGTGGTCGGTTCGGGCACGCTCAACGATGTTACCAAACTGGCATCGCATCGGCTTGGACGGCAGTATATGTGTGTTGGTACTGCCGCATCGATGGATGGTTATACCGCCTTCGGCGCCGCGATCACCAAGGATGGCTTTAAGCAGACCATGGCCTGCCCGGCACCACGCGTAGTGCTAGCCGACCAAAATGTCTTGGTGACAGCGCCCAGCCAAATGAACGCGACTGGCTACGGCGACCTGTTGGGCAAGATCACCGCCGGAGCCGACTGGATCTTAGCCGACGCCTTGGGCGTGGAACCGATCGATCCAGTGGCTTGGTCGCTGGTGCAAGACTCGCTGCGCACCTGGGTCGGTTCTCCCGACAAACTGAGCGCTGGCGATCCCGAAACGATCAGTTCACTGTTTGAGGGCCTGATTCTGACCGGCATCGCGATGCAGATCAGCGCTTCGTCGCGCCCGGCTTCCGGCTGCGAACACCGTTTCAGCCACCTCTGGGAGATGCAGGCGCTCGGCCACGGTCACCCCGCTGTGCCGCACGGCTTCAAAGTCGGCGTCGGCTCGATCGCCGGAGCTGCGCTGTATGAGCTGGTGCTGGCCCACGATTTCACGAAGATCGACATCGAAGGCTGTGTGGCGCGCTGGCCGAGCCGCGAACAGGTCAAAGAGATGGTGCTGGCAGGCCACGATATCGCACCGCTGGCCGAAAACGCCGTCGAAGAGACCTTGGCCAAATACCTGACTCCCGAGGAGCTGCGCGCCCGCCTAGAGCTGATTCAGCAGCTCTGGCCCAGCATTCTGCCCAAAATTCAGGAGCAGATGCTTCCGGCCAAGCAGATTCGCGATATGCTCAAAACGGCGGGCTGTCCGATCGATCCCAAAGAGATCGGCCTGAGCTTGCAGCAGGTGCGCGAGAGCTACTGGCTAGCTCGCACCATTCGCAGTCGCTACACCGTGCTCGATCTGGTGTATGAAACCGGCGTGCTCGATAGCTTTGTAGAGCGCCTCTTCAGCGAAGGGGGCTATTGGGGCGAATAAGGGTACGCTCGCTGTCGGCGAAGGGTGCGTTGTAGACGCTGAGCTGGCACTGTATCTCACCCTGCCGAAGGCCGATCGCCCGAATGAGAGGAAGGGCTGTTGATAGCCGTAGGCGGACGCGCCAAAAGCCTTCTTTGGGGTAAAGACCTAACCGCCAAAGCGATAAAGTGCTGAAGTGGATTTGGGATTAGATCGTATACAAAGGCTGGATGCACATGCCCATCCAGCCTTTGCTATAGGTTGGGAAAAGAATGGAAGGACTAGCAGGAATTGTGGTTGCTGGCGGCAAAAGCCGCCGTCTGGGGCAAGATAAGCGCCGACTGCGCCTATGGGGCGACTCAGGGCCGACACTGCTGGAACATACAGTGAACCTGATCGCGCCTTTTTGTAGCGAAACGCTCGTTGTCTTGAACGATGGGGACGACTGGCCGCAGCTTGCTGCACGCCGCGTGCCCGACCTGATCGACGATGCCGGGGCGCTCGGCGGCATTTATAGCGGTTTAAGCGCTTGCCAAGCCGAATACGCCTTCGTGGTGGCCGCCGATATGCCGCTGCTGCAAAGCGAACTGATCGAGCTGCTGATTGCGCAACCGCGCGACTACCAAGCCTTGGTGCCGCGCGCCCAACAGCAGGGGAGCACGCGCAACCGCTTCGATCTAGAGCCGCTGCTGGCGATCTATGCGCGCAGTGCGCTGCCAGTGATGTCGGCTTTGCTTGACGCTGGCGAGCGTCGTATCAGCGATCTCTTCGCGAAACTTCAGACCCGCATCGTCGAGCCGGAAGTCTGGTCGAAGGTTGATCCCACGGGTCGCTCGTTCCGCAATATCAATCGACCCGAGGATCTTGCGCTTGTGCAGGCCGAGTTGGCGAAAGCCAGCCCGCTTTAGGCTTCGTTTTCCTGAGCCAAAATCGCATAGATCGCACGACGGGTAGAGTCGACCTGCTCGATAGCGGCCTTGAGCTGTTCGGGGCTGCCGTGTTTTGCGACCTGCATCAGGCTGGTATTCAAAGCACCCATGCTCTCGCGCAGCTTGCGCAGTTCGGGATTGGGACCGCCACGCCCGAAACCGAAGAAACCATGGTGCTGATTTTCCTCTTCTTGTTTGCGAGCCGCCAATAGCTCCTTACCCGCTTCGGTGATGGTATAGACCCGCTTGCCTTCCTGCATTTCGCTGGTCAGGTTGCCCTCTTCCTCCAAGAGCTGAAGGGTGGGATAGACCGAACCCGGGCTGGGGCGGTAGAAGCCGCCGTAGCGCTCTTCCAAAACCTTGATCAGATCGTAGCCGTGGCGAGGCTGTTCGGCTAAGACTTCCAACAAAATGTATTTGATATCGCCTCGGCGTTGGCGCTGACGCGGGCCGCCACGACGCCCATCGTCGCCACCGAAGGGATCGCCGCCAAAGGGGCCACCCCCAAATGGGCCGCGTCCAAACGGTCCACCCGGACCTCCGTGCCCGCCATGGCGATTAGCGAAACGATGTCCGCGTTCGTCGCTCTCCGTGCGGCCAAAATGTCCGCCCCGCCCGAAACCTCGCTCGAAATGAGCGCGCATACCACGCTCAGAAGCTTGATCTCTATCTCGATGATGCATACAACGCTCCTTACTTTTAAAACCTATCACGATATATCGTTATATCGTTAAAAACAGAATATCACGATAACGATATATCGTCAATGGCTAAAACTCCGACTTTAGATGGAGATTTGGAGCAATAATGCTTTTGAGAGGATATGGTATAATCGCCGCTATCGAACTTCTCCATGCACTATACCCTCTTGTGACCACTGTGCAGAACCTTCTTCTGTATCAAGGAGTCTGTAAGATGAAGCTTCGTTTTTTGGGTGTTTTAGCTGTACTAGCACTCATCCTCTCTCCCATCGGCATCTCGCCAGTTGCGGCTCAATCCAATCGAACCACCATCACTTTGCTCCAAACGACCGACCTGCACGCCAATCTGCTCGCGTGGGACTACTACACCGGTCAAACCGCTGAATGGGGCTTGGCGAAGGTGGCAACCTTGGTGAAACGGGAGCGCGAACTCGATCCTGAGGCTGTGCTGCTCGATAGCGGCGACACCATTCAGGGAACCCCGCTCGGCTACTACTACGCTGCGATCGATCAGAACGCGCCGCACCCCATGGCGGTTGCCATGAACGCGCTCAAGTACGATGTCGCAGCGCTCGGCAACCACGAATTCAACTATGGCCAAGACACGCTGAACCGCTGGATCAGTCAACTCAACTTCCCAGTTCTTTCGGCCAACATTCGCAAGAGTGATGGCAGCGAAGCCTATACGCCCTACATCATCAAAGAGGTGAAAGGCGTTAAGCTGGGCATTTTGGGCATGACCACGCCCCACATCCCCAACTGGGAGAAGGCAGAAAACATCGTTGGCCTGCGCTTCGACGATCCGGTCGAGACAGCCAAGACCTATGTGCCCAAGATGCGCGCTGAAGGCGCCGATGTGATCATTGTGCTGCAGCACATCGGTTGGGATAAAACTCCCGCCAGCACCAGCAGCGCCGAAGCTTGGCTGACTGATCCTTCGACCTGGGTCAGCACCAACTCGCCCGGTCGCGAAAACACCACCGTCGAGCTGGCCGAAAGCGTGCCCGGCATCGATGTGATCTTGGCTGGTCACTCACACCTCGATGTGCCCAAGACCGTGATCAACGGTGTGCTGGTTCTCGAAGCTTCATACTGGGGTCGCGTGCTTGGCAAAGCCACACTCGAGCTTGAGCAAGTCGATGGCAAGTGGCAAGTCGTCGCCAAAGACTCGACTACCATCAAGGTCAACGATGTCGAGCAGGATGGCGAGCTCACCAATGTCGCCTATCCTTACCACGATCAGACAATCCAGTACATCAGCACTCCGGTTGGCCAAACCTTAAGCGCCTTCCCGGGTGGTCCAGAGGGTCGCTACACCGATGGCCCGCTGGCTGACCTGATCAATACCGTTCAGGCTGAAGCCGCCGCCGCAGCCGGCTATCCGGTCGATATTTCGATCGCAGCCCTGTTTGTCGATGCTGGCCAACTGCCCGCTGGTCAGATTACGCTGCGCGATGTCTATAGCACCTACATCTACGACAACACGCTCTATGTGATCGAAATCAACGGCGATATCTTGCGCCGCGCGCTGGAAGCGAACGCGACCTACTTCCGCCAGCTTGATCCCAACAATCTGCCCGCCGATCCCAAGGGTGTGGTCGCCGAAAACAAACGCGACTATGCCTATGACCTCTACAGCGGCATCGAATACACCTATGACCTCACCAAGCCCGAGGGCGAGCGCCTTGTGAAGCTCCAGTTCAACGGTCAAGATGTCACCGACGATCAGATCTTCCGCGTGGCGATCAACAACTACCGCGCCGTGGGTGGTGCAGGCTTCCCGATGTTCCGCGAAGGTAAGCAGATTTGGGGTTCGACCAGCGAGATCCGCGACCTGATGGCTGACTACGCGCGCACGCATGGTGTGCTCGATCCAGCAGCCATCAATGTCAAGAACTACAGCTTGATTCCCGATCTGGGCGCGCACTACTTTGGCAGCAGCGCAGCGGTTCCTGCTCCGGCTCCTGCTCCTGCGCCCGCCCCGAGCGAGCCTGTCACCCCGCCGACTATTCCGGCGACTCTGCCTAACACCGGTGGCGAGGAGAACAACTACTGGTGGATCGCAGTCGCTGCGCTTGGTCTGGCTGGTGCTGGCTATGGATTGCGCCGCCGCGCATTCCAGCGCTAAGATCTAGCTCGAAATCAGAAAGCGGGTCGTACACACTGTACGGCCTGCTTTTTTATTTCCTTGTGCTGGCGGCTTGGTCTCTTGGCCCAAAGAAGGCTGCTGGCGCGTCCGCCTTCGGCTACAAACCGCCCATCCATCGCGAAGAGCTTCTAGCTGTATCGAAGCCGCCTCCACAACACAAACATACAAACGAATGCCAAGAAGCCAAGCAAAACAAGTCATGTTCTGTTCGGCCGAAGGCCGAAAGATAATACCAGATCCATGTAAAGACTTGCGCTCTTGGAACGCAGAAAACAGAACCGGGGAAAGAGTTGTATGACATTTCGCTCTGCCGAAAGCCAAAAACGATAAGCTGATCAAGCGGGATCTAGGATCAGCGCTGGAGGCATTGAAAGGCAACGTTTGTTTGACTTGCTTCGTGCACAAGGTGGGTCGCAGCGAAAGCTGTGCAATAGCAGCCCTTTTGGAGGGACAAGCGTTTGGTAGCCGTAGGCGGACGCGCCAAGGAGCGAATTAGAGATTAAGCATTCTCCGCTTGAGCGATATAACAAAACGGTTGCGCTATTCGGGGCAAGCAGCGCTAATAACTCACAAGGCTCATTCTCGCAGAGAGAATGAGCCTTGGCTTTATCCAAGTTTTGATGGCCTATCAGCCCAGATTCGCGAAGCCATTCCAGAGCAGAACGCCAAGGGCCGTCGCCGCCGTTTGGGTCGCAGCCGAGGCATTCGGCGTCAAGACCGCGCCGCTTTGAGCATCGAAGCCCTGCTGAGCAGCGGCGCAACGCTGAGCGAGCGCAGCCGCAAGGCTCGCATCGCCCTGACTATGCACGACCAAGCCAGCGATCTGAGCAGGATCACTGAAATCGGCGCTTTGGGCTTGGGCAGGCAGCGCATAGCGCTGTTGAAGCTGAGCAAGCAGCGCAGCAGACTGAGCAGCTTGAGTGCTCTCGGCGTTTAACTTGTCGAGGGACGCCAAAACCCAAGCGCTCAGATCGTCGGCATTTTGCGACTGCAACCAGCGCAGGGTGCGGCTAAGCTGCGCGCGGAATGCACCCCGTTTATCGCTGTGACCGCCGCTCACAAAGGCTGCCAAAGCCAGCGCAGTGGCGATCGGATCAGCGTGCCACGAGCCATTGACCTGCTGGGTACGCGCCAGATAGCGCAGGGCGGCTTCGGCCCGCTGGCTTGGCGTGATCGAAACAGGCGTAGGCTCAGGTTCAGGAGCAGGATGCTTGGCGGCTGGCATCGGCGCGGCTGCGGCCAAGTCGGGCATCGGCCCGGCGAAGCCGCCCGTGAGAGTCGCTTGTTCCTCGGTCCTATCGCCCAGAAAGTTCTTCATAAACCGAGAGAAACCGCCTAGCTTGGCAACTCCACGACCAGTTGAGCGCTTCAGCATAGCCGGAGCGCCACTGACCGAATGCAGCATGCTGGCAAAAGCGACTTGGGGGCCTTCGAAGGCCTCGCGCAGCGTACCTTCGGGCAGATAGATCGGCACCTCGATCTGCGTCGCCGTATCGCGCTGGGCGTGTTCGTCGCGCAGCGTTTCGATCGCTACAAAGCTGGTGAAAGGGGTAAGCAAGCGGTAGGTCAAGCCTAGACTCAGCACCTCGTCGCGCACTTGGCTGCTGTGCTCGGCGAAGCGGCGCTGCGAATCGAGCAGATACTCGACGCGCTGGCGTGCCCACAACTGAGGCAAAGCCTGCCAAAGCGGGCTGCGATCGGGCGTTTCGGCTGGCAGCTCGGCCTCGATGGTCTGTTCAAACAGACCGCGCGGGGTGCGTCCGCTCAGCTTGAAGCGATACTGGCCGCTGCTCAGATAGCGTCCGGTCACACTCAAGGGCTGGCCCGCATAGAGATCGGGCAAGGTCGGCGGTAGAGTGTCGATGATTTGCGCGCCACCCCAATCGATCGCCAGATCGGTAACCAGCGGATAGGTGATACGGCGCTGGAACTGCTCGATCGCCCGCTCGATATCTTCGTTGGGCAACAAAAACTCGGCGCTGCCACGCCCCACTTCGGCCAGCTTCTTGAGCAGATAACGATTGCCCGCCGAGCCGATTCCAAAGGCGAAGATTCGATTAGAGCCGATCTTGGCCTGTAGCTCGCGCAAGACCTCTTCCTCGTTGCCAACCCCACCATCGGTCAAGAAGACGATCAAGCTCAGGCGCTCGGGATCGTGCTGCTGAGCCAAAGCCTGCTTGATCGCGCCCAAAATCTCGGTGCCGCCGCGCGCCTCAACGGTGTCGATATAGGCGTCGGCGCGGTCGATGTTCTCTTGGGTAAAGGCTTGCAGGCCGTCGGCGAAGCTTTCGACCTTATGGTCAAAGACCAAAATATTGAAGCGATCTTGCTCGTTGAGCGCACGCAAACAGGCGCGCAGCGCATTGCGAGCCTGCATAATCGCGGTGCCACCCATCGAGCCGCTGCGGTCGAAGACAAAGATCAGATCGCGCGGCACAATCTCCTCGGGCGGCGTATCGACTTGGGGCGTAAGGGTCAGCAAGAAGCTGCCGGGCTGATCGGCCTGGCGATAGCTATAAAAAGCGCTGCTCGGCCCGGTCTTGCTGAGCGTATAGCGCAACACAAAGTCTTTGTTGGGCAGCGTATCCTTGCTTTGCAGCGTTACACGGGCGCGCCCGCCGCCCAACTCGACCACATCGATAGGGTGCGATGGGCTGCTAACGGCTGCCAAGCGTCCCGCGTCGATTTCGACTTCGATGGAGAGGGTATGTCCTTCGCGATTCTCGGCTATCAAGGGCGAGCTCGGCGGAGCATCGTTCTGCTTGTCGGGCGGTGTGTAGCGTGGCATCACCACGGTCGGCAAGGCGAGGCTATAGCTGCCTTGATCGAAGGCGAGCGGTGCTTGGAAGCGCAACTGTACCTGTAGTTGCTCGTCGGGCTGAATATTCGCGACCTGAATGCTGAAGATATTGGCACGATGCTGCTCTAACAGACCAGCCGTCTGGCCCTGCCTAGCCGCCTCTTGATACTCTTGCTTGGCTTTTTCGCGCTCGCGAACAGCGCTCTCGATCACACGATCACCGAGCACCAAACGGCAATCTAAAATCGCCGCGTCGTCGGGCAGCGGAAAGACATAGCGCGCCTCGATCGGGCTGCTATGGGTGTTGTGGAAGCGCTGTTCCACTTCGACCGACGCCAAGGGGCCAACCAAAAGGGCGCGTATCGCCGTATGTTGCAATGGAATCGGCACAAGGCTATCGTCTAGCGGAAGTAAAGCCCCTTCCGTGATCGTAGGCTGCTGTAAAGGCTGGGGATCTTGCATACTCTTCCCTTCGCTAGTGGGTAGAACCCACACATGTCGCCTTTGGAATCTACGTTGACAGCTGGGCTTTTGTTGCCAAACGTTTTTAGCGCTTACGTTGAGCCCACTCTCGTGACCAAGCTACAGCACGACGAATGCCTTCATCGAGCGGAACTTTCGGCTGATAGCCCAAAATCTCGACCGCTCGACTGATATCGGCGATATAGTGGGTCACTTCGCCGACACGCTTGCTCGGCTCGACATGAATCTCGGCCTCTAGGCCAAGCGCCTCGGCGATCAACTCGGCCATGCGCACCAAGGTATTGCCCTGACCATAAGCCAGATTGATCGTCTCCTTATGAATGCGCCCGCTCGCCAAGCCTTCGATTCCAGCTATAATCCCTTGCACACAATCATCAACATAGGTGAAGTCGAGCGTTTTGTCTTTGCCAAAAACGGTCACGGCTTGACCGTTCGACATACGCCGAATAAAGAGCGGAATAACCCGCTCCATGCGCTCGATATCGTTATCGTAGCGGCCATAAACATTTGAGAAGCGGAAGACGATATAGCGTAAACCGTAACAACGGGCGTAGGAGTAAACAAAGGCTTCGCCAGCGATCTTGCTGGCCGAGTACGGGCTTTCGGTAAAGGCGAAATCGGCCTGCTGCTCTTCGGTGATATAGCGGTGAATATCACCATAGACCTCGCGCGACGAGGCGAAAATCAAGGGAACCTGATTGTGACGACAATATTCCAAAATATTGAAGGTCAGACTGATATTCTCCATCGCGCGATGAGGATTCTGCACCAATTCGTGAACCTTGGCATTAGCGGCCAAATGCACTACCACATCGCAAGGCGGGTAGGGTACATTGCCGATTCCACCCACAAAATCGCGATAGGGAGCACTTAGGTCTTGCAAGAGCGTCGGAATGTGATCGGTCCAAGTATTAAGCCGCTTATCGATGCCAAAAACCTCATGGCCCGCCTCAAGCAACTGCAAACCAAGGTTGGTTCCGATCTGTCCGCTTGAACCAGTAATCAAAATACGCATAGTCTCGCTTTCATGCCTTCAAAACGTTTGCTAAATAAGTAAACTTCGCGCCTTTTAGTGTACGTGACAGTGTATCAAGCCGCAATACGCCTATGGTACAATGCCATTAAAATGAAGTTATATTGTCGTTGCTTCAGCCATAGTCCGACATGAAGGAGCTTTGTACTGATGGAAGAAAAACCATTGAAAATATTGGTGATGTCTGCAGAGGTCTACCCTTTTGCAAAAACTGGCGGTCTTGCGGATGTGGCTGGCGCGCTTCCGAAAGCTATCAAGGCGCTTGGGCATGATGTTCGTGTTGCGATGCCGCACTACGGACGTATCGATCCAGCACGTTTCGACCTACACGATCTGCTACCGCCCTACAGCGTCCCTATGGACGAGCGCACTGAGGAGGCGAGCTTGATCGAGGGCCGCACCCCCGCTGGAGACAGCTATGTGCCAGTCTATATGGTCCACAACGACCACTACTACAATCGTGACGGCATTTATATGTATGAAGACGATGCCGACCGTTTTATTTTCTTCTGTCGCGCTATGCTTGAAGCGCTTAAACTACTTAACTGGGCACCAGATATTATCCACTGTCACGATTGGCATACCGCTCTTGTTCCAAATTGGCTCAAAACGGTTTATAAAGACGATCCATTTTTTGCAAATACTGCAACTGTTTATACCATTCATAATCTTGCCTACCAAGGCGTTTTTGGCCATCGTGTGCTTGAGATCGCTGGCGTCGACGAATACGGCTTTATCGCCCATCCCGACATCCCGCACCTCAGCGAGGTCGTCGATTTTATGTCGCGCGGCATCTATTATGCCGATATCATCAACACCGTGAGCGAAACCTACGCCCAAGAGATCCTCACACCCGAACTGGGCGAAGGGCTCGACCCACTGTTGCGCGACCGCCGCGACCGGCTCTACGGCGTCCTCAACGGCATCGACGCTGAACTACACAACCCCGCCACCGATCCCTACATCGCGGCCCACTACGACCGCAACAACTTGGCGGGCAAACAGATCTGTAAACAAGACCTGCAGCGCGAAGCTGGCCTGCCACAAAAGCCCGACGCCCCCTTGATCGGCGTGATCTCGCGCCTCACCAACCAAAAGGGCTTCGACCTGATCGACGATATTATCGAGCCGCTGCTGCGCCATACCAACGCTCAAATCGTCATTCTCGGCACCGGCGATCAACGCTATCACCAGCGCCTCAACGAGATACGCGGCCAGTTCCCGCAACAAGCGGCCATCTTCCTGACCTTTAAGGCAGCCTTGGCCCAAAAGATCTACGCTGGTAGCGATCTCTTCCTGATGCCATCGCGCTTTGAGCCCTGCGGCCTGGGCCAGATGATCGCCCTGCGCTACGGCTCGATTCCAGTGGTGCGCTCAACGGGCGGCTTGGCCGACACCGTGACCGACTACGATCCGACCACAGGCGAAGGCAACGGCTTTTCGTTCAAGCCCTACGACTCGATGGCGCTCTACACCGCGCTTATCCGTGCGATCGAGCACTACCGCTCGTCACATGTTTGGCGCCAATTGGTGCTGCGCGCTATGAGCTCCGATCACTCTTGGAGGGTCTCGGCCAAGCGTTATGTCGACCTCTACCAACGTGCGATCGCCACACGCGTAACCCGTGCCCCGCGCGATCCCTTTAGCAGCTTGCAAGCCTAAAAGCCTGCTTTCAACGAATACTCTTGGGCTCTTCAGTCGACTGAAGAGCCTATTTTTGTGCTTTTTGAGCCATTCAACACACTTAGTATACAGCCTTATCTCAAAGCACAAGCCCTCTTAACACTTCCCCTTCATCGGTTGATATCAAGTCTGCTTGATGAGCATAGCGATATAGCGGCCAAGTCTCTCGCTTCCATTCGGTCATTGGCGCGTCCGCCTACGGCTACCAACAGGCAAGCCAGCAAAGAGGGCGTATCGCTGTGTGGATAGGCTCCCCAAAATACAACGATTCAAACGGATTTCATATGTTCGCTTTTTGGCCTTCGGCAGAGCGGAAGGCGTCTTTTTGGGCTTCACTCTTCAGTTGTTCGCTTTTCCGGCTTGTGAGCGTGTCAGTTTTTAAGGCAATGCTTCGTCACCGATGGCTAGAAGCCTATTTGAGAGGGCAGGATGTTTGTAGCCGTAGGCGGACGCGGTTGGGAATGTTTTGAAGCAAGCAGGCTTTTTCCGCCCTATGGAAGTACAAACAGATATGAAGTGAGCAACTGATTGTAGCTTGAGCAGACACACCTTTCGATAATTAGGACTTCGCCAGACTGAAACAGAAAAAAGCCACTAACTAATTTGCTGCTTGTGACAATAAATGGCTAGTTTTGTGACGATAAAGACCCCTTTTTGTGACGATAAGTAGTAGGCTAAGAGACTTTATTGAGACGCCTAGCTGCTATGCTTGAGCAAAATCTTCCGTGCAGGACATCTAAACCCACCTGCTTACTTGAGGGCAAGCGTTCCAGTAAGAGTGATGTCTAGATGTTCTCCCTGTAATGCGATGGAGAGGTTAATGTATCTCGGGCTATTCAACTTGTCTTGTCTACCACCCTAGCAAGATGTTGCACTGCAGCATCAATCGCACAATAGGGCCACTAAATGCTCTTACCAAGGCTACACGGCGCTATAGATCTACAGAGCATGGTATCTCCAGTGAGCTTCGGCTTGTGTAGCAACAGTTAACGGACTTTAGCAGCTCTATTGTTGCCCTATCCATCTTGTCAGCATCGGACGATTGAGCTTCTGGCTTAACACACAGGCATTTATCTCACGTTATCAGCCCACAAACATAGGGCAGAGGATGACCATGAGTAGAACAGCTCGGCACTCTATACCAGTAGTTCTGTTTATAGCACTGATTGCTGTTGGCCTTGTCGGCATGTTTAGCTTGTTATCCGCCCAAGCATATGGAAAAGCCCATGAAATAAATGCGGTGTGGAACCGTGTGCAAAATGCCGGCTCGTATAAATTTAGCGGCGAAATAGAACAAATCACTACGCCAAGCGCCACAATCCAAAATGTTGGGCGTAGCAGTGAGATAAGCCGCCTCTATGTTGAGGGGCAGGCAAACTTGCATGAACGGCTTGCAGATATGAAATTATGGGCGAATTCAGGAAGCGTCCTGCAAGCTGCAGATAGTCTCTGGGTTCGGAGCGAAGGCTCTAAAACCTTTATTCGCGAAGGTAATGGCGAATGGCAAGAACGAGATGGCTTCACCGATGGATTCGCGCCTCAAGGCGATTTTATGGCCTATCTGGTTGCCGCTCGCAACGTTACTACCCACGAGCGAGAGACACGAGCGGGCATTACCTTTTCGCGCATGAGCTTTGAGATCGATGGACCTGCTTTTGCAGAATATATCCGCGATCAGCTAGAGCAACAACTGCATAAAGATGGTCAGATTCCCGTTGTTGCACAGCTTTCTGTCTCAGACAGCTATCAAGCAATGAGCGGCGAGGGCGAATTGTGGATCGCTGAAGATGGTTATCCCATTCGTCAGATCTTGCAGCTACGTTTCCCAGAACAGGATGGTGAAACGGTAACGGCGAATGTCACCATAAACTTCTCTAATTTCGGCTTTGCTTCGCCAAACAAGCTCGCTGCATTTTTCAGCCGCTTTACAGCGCAGTTAACAGCAGTTCCAATGATTGGAGCTGTGATGTTCTTTTCTGCTCTGTTGATTCGTTTACGCAGCTCGAAGCGCCTGCATCGCGCGGTAGCGACTGTTCTGATCGCAAGTTTTGTGTTTGGACCCTTACTGAATAGTCTCGAATTGCGAGGTTTCCTTGAGGTTCAAGCAGCTAAAGCCGCCGAGCGAGAAGAAGAGCGCGCATTAAATAAGCAGCAACGTGAGATCGTAGCCGCCTTCCGCGAGAGCGATTTTGATCCGCATCATAACGCCTTAGAGAACATCGATTCGAATACAAACGTCGCTCCTACAGCGCTCGAAGCAGATATCGATGTAGGAATGACGGTTGCTGTGCTCAAACTCACTGAAGATGGTAGCGATACCGACGGCGATGGGCTGACTGACTTTCAAGAGGAACGGATCGGCACCAATTACCAGTACCACGATAGTGATGAAGACGGCTTATCGGATGGCGTCGAGGTGCTAGGCGCATCGTATGGCGGCAAGATGTGGTATCTGGATCCTTTTCAAGCCGATACCAACAAAGACGGGATTGCTGATAGCCAAGAATGGGATAATAATAACGACGGCATCCCTGATGATACCGACAACGATGGCATACCCGATGCCTTCGATGATGATAACGATGGTGATGGCGTATCCGATAGTATGGATCTATCGCCATTCGCCCGTATAACACAGACCTTTAATGAGACAACGCCTTTCAATTTCACGGCCTATAATTTAACGCCAAATATTCCTACCTTTGTAGACTTCCAGCTACGCCCCACCGATCCCAAGCACTTATGGTTCGCTTTTAATGTACTCGACTGGCCTTGGGATCTTAACGGACAAGTCATCGACGAGGATCAAAAAACCTATGCCGATGTAGCGCGTGCTAATGGCCGTATCCCCGAGCCAAATGAATTTAATGGCGATATGAAATTGATACCGATGTTGGAGATCCGTGTGCCCAACAATGGTGTCAATCTGCCGCCACAACGCGATCTTACCCCCTACAATATCTCGATCAACAACTACAGCAGCGATGGTAGCACTAAAGTGGTCTATGTGCCGCTTACGCTGCAAACCAATGATAAGACCGGCATGCGCGAAGCATTTACTGGTCGTATGCGCTATTTGCCCACTGGAGATTGGCCTTCACCTCACCAAATCCGGCTCGCTTGGTCGGTGCAGGTATTGGTTGATATACCTTGTGATCCTAACGATCCTGATGATCGTCAACAAGGGTGCGATAAGGGGTACTTTTACAATGTACCACAAGTTGTTCATACCTATTACGATTCTTGGAATCTAACCGGTTTCAATATTCAGGAGGATCAAGGCACTGACGTCGCAATCATTTATGAAGATCCCGCTGTTGATACAGACCTTAAAAACGATGCAGCACTGACTGGTCTGACCTATGGTCTTGACGCAGCCTTTATTGGTGCACGTTATGAGGATGGCAGTAATCAACGCAGTATAACCATCGGTGAGATTGCGCGTCGCTTTAACCGCACCACCAACACAAGCATTCCTGACAGCAACGACCTACGTTGGGGTATACCAAACATTCTACGGGTCGAAACGCAAACCTATAAGACCTTTGATGAGGCCATTGCTACAACAGCAATGACCGAAACACAGCGTATCTTGACCAACCAATTTAGCCCGCGCTGGAAGAACGATAAAGAGATCAAGCCTTTGCTACTCTTTGCCCAAGAAATTCGTTCACGCCAGCTTAGTCTCGATGGATTAGGTGGTGCGAACGGCTATGTGAGCCAAAACGGCAATGCACTCACCATTAACATGCAGCCAAGTGGTCAAAAGAAAACCCCGCTTATCACCACAGCTCACATGCGCTGGGTTCCCTATTGCTCGCCCGCCGGCTCCGACGCACGCTGGGCTGCTTGTGAAAACGAGGTATGGTGGGAAGAACTTGAGCGACGTTCGCCTGAGAACGACACTCTTAAACAGAACCACGTTCTTCAGCAAGATGATGACCCACTTAACAAGGATCTACTTGCTGGACGTGTATTCTCCATGGTGCTTTATAGCTCGCAATTACAAATGGGCGTAAGTAGAGTTGTACAGGAAGACACTATATTACTCTCTACGATATATGCTAAAAAGAGCGATCCCGAGATCGCTTGGCTATTGCGACCCGCGCTTGTTAGCGGCGCACCTGCCGTCGCTAAGTTCATCGCAAGTTACGTCATCGAATCTCGCTTTCTCGATATGAAAGCAATAGAAATCCTCGGCAAGCTGTCGAAGGATTTAAAAGCTGGCGTAGATTCGGTCATCTCAGCTTCGAAAAAGGCAGTACAGCTCTTAAAGAATGTTACTGTTAAAGGTGCAGTAGGTGCCGCTTCAGTTACGCTTATCGTTTCAGGGCTCATCGCAGGGTTAATTACGGGTTTTGTTGTCTCAAAGAATCTAGCCGATCAGGGTAATCAAACTGCACAAAAAGTCTACCGAGGCATGGTGCTGACTTTCAGTGCTCTTGCATCAGCAGCTTCTATCATTCAGACAGCCGTTTCGCTCGGTACAGCATTAGCCCAAACGGGCTCTCTCATCAAGTCCTTACGTTTGGTGTCTCCTATTTCGAATGTTGCGAAAAAGGCCGGAGTTATCGGTCTTATCGTTAACGTTGTTGTTATTTGGGGCTTCTTCTTCTATAGTGCCTTCAGCAGTAATGAACCTGCATTTAGCCCTCAAATGAATCGGGCATTGGCAGAAGCTATCGCTGCGACTATCCTTGCCATCCTACTGTTTATCCTTTCTCTTACATTCATTGGCACATTGATTGCGTCGCTCATCAGCATAATTGATACGATACTTCAGGCACTATGTGAAGATGGTTACGAAAGCCTACGCGAAGTCCCAGGCTTAAATGGTGCTTGTTTTACGCTTAACACAGCAGCCGTCAAGTTTTTAGCATACTTGATCTACGGCTATAGCCCTATGGTCGATGTGGATCACGATGAACTAGTGACGGTTGGAACACCATCTATTAGCCTTGCTGATCCCAATAAGGGCTATGTAGCAGGCAACGCTCTCTCTGTTAGCATGCCAATTACGACCACAGCGTTTCATAAGGAGCCTGATCTCTCGAATGGCTTGCTCATCCTGCCCTATATGTGGTTATACTCACCAGACAATCTGCGCAGTAGCTCTTTCAAATATGGCTTGTCACATCCTACTTCTGAACCTCAGCAGCTCCAAACAAGCCTCAATCAAATGAACGAGCGCTGGCAAGGGGTGCACGAATACAAAAAATGGGCAGCCAGCCCTATGTATAGGGGGTATGCCAATACCACACCACCACCTCTAACGAATATCAACCTATCCACGGGCATAAACCAAACGGTTCCCTTAAGCCTAACTATGGCCTATGCTATTCCAGCCTATGAATGTTGGGGAGTTGTGATCATTGGATACTGCTATACACGCGAGCTTGCCGATAGTAACATGATCAGCCTCGACCCTCTAATTTTCGATATCTTCCCTCCCACGCTGGATGATTTTATGACTATGAGCCTCGTTGCTAGTGTAAACGGGCTCGGGTACAGTCTCGCTTGGAGTAGTGAGTTTGGAGCCTTAAAAGATAGCGATGGCGATGGGCTTGTGGTTAAATCGCAAGGCGGTATAGACCCCGACGATACTAAGGCCGACACCGATGGTGATGGCTTAGCTGACAGCTATGAATTGGAACAGAGCAGGAACGGTGTCGCCTTTGATCCTCAGAAATGCGATACTGATGGAGACGGTCTGACCGATAAGCAAGAAGCCGAGTTGGGCACGCTGCCAAATAAGAGTGATAGCGATGGTGACGGGCTTAGCGACGGCCAAGAAGTCTGGCATCGTGTCTATAACACGACGACTTGTCAGCCAACCAATAATTGGGAAGGTGGTTGGGAAATAAGCATTCCTGGATCAACATTGACCATTCATGTCAATTCTAATCCGCTGCTCACAGACAGCGATGACGATGGCCTAAGCGACTTCTTCGAATGGTCGAAGGCTAGAGATGGGCTTGTCGATTCCAATAATAGCCCCTACCATCCGCTGGTAGCTAATGCGCTGCCAATAAGCGTATTCGTTGAAAGCGATGCACCTACTGGCATGATCGGCATGGGCGTTGTAGGTCCAAATCAAACTTTTACCTACACCACTACCGTAGTCGCCCAGGAAGAGATGAATCCAAGCCCGTTACAGGTGAGTTTGCCCACCCAGTTTGGCAATACAACTCACAATTCAACTCTAACATTTAACAACGCAACAATCCCTCAATCGCTTACTCAAGCATACCAGGTTACGGTTGCCAGTGGCGCGACCTCCTCAGAAGCTGAGATTATCAGCAACGTCGCTGGCCAGATCGCTGGTAACATCGAAACCGTTAACGTAAGCGCTACGCTAAAGCTGATTGTTGACGCTGACCCGCCAACTTCAAGCGTTACCTCCTTTACACACAAACAACATGTAAAGGGCAGCCCTACTGGCCAACCCATTACATACATCATCGGAGGTAGCGCCAGCGATGAACTCTCGGATATTATAAAAGTTGAGGTAAGTGTCAATAATGGGCCTTGGCAAGAGGCGGAAGGTACTAACACTTGGAGCTTTGGGGTTCAAATCGACGACGGTGAATTTGAAATCCGTACTCGCGCAACCGATCGAGCTGGCAATGTTGAAGTGCCAACAACAAGTATCAGCATCTATGCCGACGGCCATGGTCCAGAAATGGACTTCATTCACACAAGCGCAGCACCGATCGTACCGAAACGCGACATAGAGGGCTATTGGACTGTGCCTATGGGTGGTACGATCTGGGATAGAGTGATCGGCACTTCTAGCACAATTGCCAATGGCATACCCCGAGAGGGCTCTGAGCTGGATCTAGAAACGATTCAAGTTCGTTTGCGACGCGAGGGCGACGAAACAACGCTCAATGAGTGGCAAAAGGTCACGGTCAATGGCATTGAGTGGCAGCATATCTATCGCTTCCCAATCAGCCTCGCAGATCCAACCGGTCTATATAGGATCGAGCTCCAAGCCAGTGACCAACTAGGCAATACTTCGTATGCAACAGACCTTCTCGATCTCGACGCCATTGGACCACTGGCCCGCCTTGACCTAAAAGACAGCGCTCGCTCGTTTATCTCCGATACGATCACCTTAACCGGTGTTATCACTGATGAGCACAGCCGAATAGGTATCGATTCACTCGAGGTTAGCTTTGTACCATTCGACCAAGTAGAAGTCTGGAGCGATGCGATCGTACATCTGCCCTTTGATGAGCCGACAGGCGACGTATTCTTTAGCGATCTGTCGGGCCGCGCGAATCATGCTATCTGCGTGCTCCCGACAGCCTGCCCAACAGCTGGCAATGCCGGACGGGTCGACCGAGCGATTCGAGCGAACCAGCCTTTACAGATCGAGACCAAACCGAACCTCAACTTTGGTCCTGACCAGAGCTTCACACTCCAAGCTTGGGTCAAAACAACTCGGGGCGATAATGTATTGATCCATAAAGGCAGCGACCAACAGCGCTATCGGCTCTCAGTGGCATCGAACGGACGCGCAAGCCTTGGCCTCTGGAGCGGAGGAACATCCACAATTGTGACGGGTGGATCAGATCTGCGCGACAACCAGTGGCACCAAATCGTTGGTATGGTAGATCGTAGCCGAGGGCGTGCTAGCCTGTTCGTTGATGGTCAGTTCGTCACTAGTGCCGATGTCAGTGGCGACTTCAGCAGCGATGACCCGATCCATGTGGCAGGTCAGATGCAGATACCTGAAACGCCACAACTGATGGATGGTCTGATCGATGAGGTTGCGATCTTTGATCGCTCGCTGTCTGCGGCAGAAGTAACAGCGCTCTATCAAAGTGCAGACCTACAATGGTTCCCAGCTAGTTTGACGCAGCGTGGCATCGGTGTCAGCCAAGCACGCTGGTCGGTCACAGTTCCTGCTGGCCTAGAGGGTATCTATCAGATCAACCTTCGCAGTAAGGACATGGTCGCTAACCGCAGAACTCTGCCCAACGCTTGGCGTGGTGTCATCGATACCTTAGCGCCGCGCGTAACTCTGAGCGCCGTGCCAACAGGAGCATTCTTCTTTGATGCGGCTAGCAACAGCTATAAAGCAGCGGTAAGCTATGTCTGTGCAGCCGAAGATGAGTATCTCGATGGCTCACGCCTTAGCTGTCCCGGCGACAATCTGCCAGCACCATCGAGTTTGTTCAACACTGATCCGATCTTGCTGCAGCGCTTCCCGGATATCACCATCCGCAACGGGCTTGTGATCTCGTACACGCACTGGCAGAACCTCAACCTTGCAACGCAGAGCATGCGCGCCTGCGACCAGTTCGGTCACTGCCGTAGCACAAACGTAACGGTCAACATGCCGAACCCAACTGCAGGAGCGCCTAAAGCTGTGGTCACCAACCCAACAGACAAGAGCTATATCACAGCAAGCGACCAGATCAGTGTCACGCTCTTGAGCGAATCTAGCCAAGCTTTGCGCGAGGTCACCCTTTCGCTCAATGGCAAGGTGATTGAGAAGATCAACTTTAGCCAAGCCGACAATGTGAAACGCGATCTACGGACGCTCAATGTGCCCATCGCAAATGAAGGAGAGTATACGCTTGTGGCTCAAGCCACAGACTGGGCAGGACGGGTGCAAAATACGCTCTATCCGGTGACATTCGTCGCTGATAAGAGCGCACCGACCTTGACGATCAATGGTTCGCCCATTACCCTCGCCCAGTCCTACGGACCTGGCAGCGACGTTCTCCGCTTCAGCGGAAGCGTAAACGATAGCATCGGCCTCTCAGCGGTTAAAATCAGCATCGACGGCGGCCCATTCGCCGACGCCACCTTCCGCAACGGCAGATGGCAAACCGCACAAATGGTACGCGATGCTGAAGGCAAGACCTTACGCGTCACCGTTCGAGCGACCGACTTAGCTGGACGGGTTACCGAAACATCTCGTACAGTCAACGTCGAGATCACAACCAGCAATCCGCCCGATACAACCATTACAGCTAAACCGAACAACAACACATCATCGCGCAATGCAAGCTTTAGCTTCACTGGCAAGGCGGGCGAACGCAATATCGCGCTCTTCGAGTGCAAGCTCGACAATGGCGACTATGAGATCTGCACAAGCACAACCCAGTATCAAAACCTCAGCTTAGGTACGCATACCTTTAGCGTACGAGCGATCGATACGGCGGGCTTTGTAGATCCCAGCCCTGCAACCTACACCTGGACCATTGGCAACCAAGGCTACCAGGTCTATATGCCCTACGTAGTTAAATAAAACAGCGTACAAACGCTGATACCAAATTCGTTTGAAAGACGTGCATTTGCTTAACGCGAGAAAACAAAACGAGGGAAAGACGTTGTGTGCTATTTCGCGCTGTCGCGCGAAATAGCACACAACAAAAAGAGGTACGTTCCACTCTGCCGAAGGCCAAAGAGAAAGTAATCAACCGAATTTGGTATGATTAGTCGGCATGAGCCATCTCTACCTAGGTAGAGATGGCTCATTCTTTTGGGCAAAGAAGAACAGTTGATAGCAAATCCACTTGATAGGTTCAGCGCTCTACATTAAAGCCTACCAGAAGGGGCGGATACTGAGCTCGCCCTGGGCAGCAGGCGAGAAAGCTTGTTGAGCCGCAGCTAGGCTTGGAGCGGAATGGCCAACAGCGTAGCCTTGCTGTTGAAAGCGCGCTAAGCGAAAGAGCTCGATATTGTGGCGGGTCTCGCCGCGCTCGGCTAGGTCGGCCATAATCTCGCCCAGCACGCTGGCAAACTTAAAGCCATGGCCCGAACAAGGCGAGGTAAACGAGACCTGCGGATAGCTGGGGTGAGTATCGATAATAAAATGGCCGTCGGGCGTATTGGTGAACATACAGGTCTTGAGCGACATAGTTGGGCCAGCGCCATCGGGGAAGTAGCGCTCGGCGAAATCGCGCAAAAGCTGCTCGTCTTGGGCGGTCGGCTCGCGCCGGATTGCATCAGGGTCGACAGCCTCCTCAAGGTGGTGGTAGCGCCCAAACTTAAAGCCGGGAATACCAAAGACGGGGAAGCCGTAGTATCGCCCTTCGTCGACCATCAGGTTAAAGACCGGGAAACGGCTGGGCTTAAACAGCTCGGGTTTAGTGGGCTGCAACCAAGCCAAAACTTGGCGCTCGGGCGTCAGCAGGCCCTTAAGCATCTTGAGCAAGCTATGGTTCCACGCGCCTGCGGTGATCACCAAGCGATCAGCTTCGTAAACATCGCGCTCGCTGGTAACGCGCACGCCCTCACCGTAAGGCTCCCAGTCGAGCACCGCCTCGCGCCCATGCACCTCCGCGCCTAGTGCCATAGCCGCCTCAACATACGAAACAATACAGCGCTCCGGCACCAAAAAGCCGCCCTCTGGCTGCAAAATCCCCATGGTCTCGGGCGGCAGGCGATAGCCCGGAAAGCGCTCGTTGATCTGGCGGCCCGTCAGCACCTCGTGGGGCAGATCGTACTCAAGGGCCGACTGCAGCGAACCTTTAAAGACCCAACTATCGGCTGGCCCGGCGTCGATCGATCCGGTGATATGCAGCAGCTGCTCGCCCACAAGCTGCTCGATCTCGCGCCAAAGCTGGTAAGAGCGCAGCAACAGCATCACATAGGAAGGGTCCTCATAGTAGGGCAAGCGGATAATGCGAGTATAACCGTGCGAGGAACCCATCTCGTGCGGCACATCGAAGCGCTCCAGACCGAGCACCCGCTTGCCGCGCCAAAGCATAGACCGTCGAGCTGCCGATCCCCCCACGCCGATCACGATCGCATTGTAACGTTTGGTAAGTCGCTTCATAGACCTCTCTCTGTGGCGCTATTTGTTCGGCTTGGCCCGCAGGCGAATGCCTTGAGGGTCGAAGAACGGGGTGGGCGTAACGGTGGCGGGCAGATAACGCTCGCCGATCTGAACCAGCACACGGCTGCCCGGCCATGCAAAAGCCGTTTTAAGGTGAGCCATAGCCAGAGTCTTTTCGAGCGAATGGCCGCGCCCGCTGAGCGTAACCGTGCCGATCGGCTCGCCCGGACGCTGGCGCTCGTTGCGCGCGCCCGCCTCGGGGCCGTGGTGAACGACCGTCTCGCTGCTGGCTTCGCGCCCGATGCTATAGACCGTGGCTCCAGCAGCGGCGGGCAGCTCGCTATGCAAAACCAAGCCGACCCAGCGCTCCTCCAAGCCTTGCGACTGCACACGCAGCAAGGCGTCGCGCCCGATAAAGTGGCGCTTATCGAAGCGGATCCAGCGCTCGAGGCCCATATGGAAGGGCGTGCGGCTCTCGTCGGCGTCGACGCCATAGAGCACCAAAGCCTTCTCTAAGCGCAGGGTGTGCATCGCCGCCACGCCATAGGGCTTGAGGCCAAACTCGCGGCCCGCCTGCAGCAGAATCTCCCACAGCGCGGCCGCCTCTTCGGCGGGAGTGTAGAGCTCATAGCCGAGCTCGCCCGTATAGCCAGAGCGCGAGATCAGCACTTCGATTCCTTTGATAGTGCCGCTTCCAAAGCGAAAATAACGCAGACGATCGAGATCGAGACCTTCGAGCAAGCTGCTCAATAGCTCGCGCGAACGCGGCCCCTGCACCACCGGCAGCGCGATGGCGGCGCTTATATCGGTCACATAGGTGCTAGTGCCCACAGCGTGATCGCGGATCCAGGCGGCGGTCTTTTTGCGCGGCGCAGAGCTGGTCACCAGCATAAAGTGCTCGTCGCTGAACTTGTAGAGCGTGATATCGTCGACCATGCCGCCCGCCTCGTTGCACATGCTCGAATAGCGCATCTGGCCCGGCTCAAGATCGCGGATCTCGTTCACCAAGAGCGTGTTGAGCAAGCGTTCAGCGCCCGGCCCTTTGATATCAATCTCGCCCATAGTCGAGAGATCTTGCATGCCCACATTGCTGCGGGTGTTGAGATGCTCTTCGACGGGCGAGCTATAACTGAGCGGAAAGAGGTAGTCGCCACCGCCGCGCACCATCTGGGCGCCGAGGCGAAGGTGCGTCTCATAGAGCGGAGTTCTGCGTTCGGCCATAAGGCTTCCTCAAACTAAGCGTTTCGCACAACACAGAGCAGCATTTCAGAGCGCGCCGATCCGCTGGCGGATCAGATCGTTAAAGCTATTGATATGCTGCTCAGTCGGCACAAAGATCCCGCCGTTGGCGAAGGCGCGCGAGCGAGCGTTCTTCTGCACCATCTCGCAGACCTCCCAGTCTTGGCGGTTGACCAGATCAAAGACCTCAACCGCGTCCATGGGGTCAAAGTCGAGGCGCGCCGCCACCTCGCTATCGAAGATCCAATCGCAGACCACCCGCGTGCGCTCTGGGCCCATCGGCAGCGCAGTATGCAAAATCACATGGTCGGGCAACAGGCTGACCAGCACATTCGGCCAGAGCACCAAACCGTAATACATGCGCTCTTCGGCCGGGCTTAAATTGGGCAAAATGGGCCGCGTGGCCTTGCCCGAAAAATTGAAGCCCTCGATATCCTCGGCGAAGGCCGAGCCAACCCCGACATGAGCTTGGTAGGAGACGCCGCCCCGAAAGGCCGGGATCAGCTGGCACAATTCGGGGTGCATCGGGCCGCAGTGGTAACACTCCATAAAGTTCTCGACCACCAGCTTCCAGTTGGCTTCGACATCGTAGCTGATCGACTTGCCAACCGTCAGATCGCCGATCCCATAGCGCTTCCAGGTGTCGAGCGAGCCAAAGCGCTTGATTATCGGCTCGTGGAGCTGCTCTTCGATCGGGGCGGGTTTATCCGAGAGGTTCAGCCAGATCATGCCCTCCCAGACTTCGGCGGCGACCGGCACCAGCCCATAGGCCTCGCGGTCGAAGGCTTCGGAGTTGATAATGTTGGGCGCGCCATTCAGCTTGCCATCCAGTCCGTAGGTCCAAGCGTGGTAGCGGCACTGTAACGCGGCGGCTTTGCCCTGCTGCTCGTTACAGACGCGCGCCCCGCGATGGCGACAAACGTTGTAGAAAGCGCGCACTTGCAGATCGCGTCCGCGCACCACGATGATGTTTTCGCCGCCCAGATCAACCAAAAAGAACTGGCCCTTTTCGGGGATCGCCTCGGCGCGCCCCACACAAACCCACATCTGGCCGAAAATACGCTCAAGTTCTTTGGCGTAAATCTCGGGCTCGTAGTAGTAGCGCCCACCCAAGGTCGGACTAAACTGCGCACTATTCAACACGGCCATAATCAGCTCCCTTTCAGGTGATACTGAACGCCACATCTCGCGCTTCTGGCGGTAAGGCTTCTAGCTCCCATTCGGCTTCTAGCGCGTCCGCCTACGGCTATCAACAGCTGATCCATCAAAATGGGTCTGCTCGTCATCAGCGAGCAATCGATGCCTCAACATCGCCATCCAGCGCACCCCAGCGAGTCTCCCAGCGAAGTTCGCTGTCAGCTGCGCAGCTTGAGCCCTTTGGGATCGTAGAGCGGATCTTTGGCGACTCTGGCGGGATAGCGATGCCCGAAATATTCGATCTCAACCAAGCTGCCAGGCTTGCTGTGGGCCACGGGCAGATAGGCATAGGCGATGCTTTGGCCTACGCTGTAGCCATAGTTGGCGCTGGTCACATAGCCCAGCAGCGCGTTATCAGCGAAGACCGGCTCTTTGCCCATTACCACATGTGCAGGGTTCTCAAACACAAGGCAGCATAGCTTGCGCTCAAGGCCGCGCTCTTTACGCTCAAGCAGGGCCTCCCGCCCGATAAAGGGGCCTTTGTCTAGCTTCACCGCGAAGGAGAGCCGCGCCTCAAAGGGATCGTACTCGCTGTGAATATCGTTGCCCCACAGACGATAGCCCTTCTCTAGACGCAAGGCATCGAAGGCAGCCCGCCCAGCGGCGATCCCGCCCAAGGGTTGGGCCGCCTGCCAGAGCAGATCCCACAAGCGCAGGCCATAGTCGGCGCTGGTATACAATTCCCAGCCCAGTTCGCCCACATACGAGACACGCAGGGCCAGAACGGGCACTTCGCGCACAAAGATCTGACGGGCGCTGTAGTAGGGGAAGCCTTCGTTCGAAAGGTCGTCTTCGCAGAGCGTCTGCAGCAGCCTGCGCACATTTGGGCCCCACAGGCCCACACAGCAGGTGCCCGCTGTGATGTCGCGAATAAAGACATGCTCGTCGTCGCCCACATGCTTCAGCAACCAAGCGTAGTCTTGCGGGCCGTTGACCGCCAGCTGAAAGCGCTGCTCGTCGAGGCGCGCCACCGTGATGTCGCTGCGAATGCCGCCCCGTTCATCGAGCAGCAGGCTGTAGGTCAGGCTGCCGATCGGCTTATCGACCAGGTTGCTGGTCATACGCTCGAGAAAGCTGAGCGCGTCGCGGCCCACCACCTCCAAGCGCGGCAGGCTGGTCATATCATAGAGCGCCAGATTGTTGCGTGTGAGGTGCTGCTCGACATAGCTGATCGGCGACCAGTAGCGCGCCTCCCAGCCGCTGCGTTCCGGCACTGGCCCCAGATCGGCCAGCAAAGCTGCGTTGGCCTCGTACCACTGCGGGCGCTCCCAGCCACGCGCCTCGAGAAAGTAGGCGCCCAGCTCGCATTGGCGCTGATAAAACGGGCTAACCCGCAGCGGTCGCGGCTGCTCAAGCGGCTGCAAGGGGTGCAAAATATCGTAGACTTCGTCGTATTGGGTCGCGCCGCGCGCCCGCACATAGGCCGGACTGGCCACATGCCCATCGAAGCGCCACAGATCGCACTCGCGCAGATCGAGGCTCGCATGGCCATCGCTCAGCAGCTCGGCCATCACTTGGCCCACCCCGCCGCCGTGCGTAACCCAGACCGCCTCGGCCACCCACAGCCCGCGAATGTGGGTCTCGCCCAAAACGGGGTTGCCGTCGGGCGTAAAGGAGAACATACCGTTGATGCCTTTGGCAGGTTCAGTATGCTTGAGGGCGGGCAGCAGTTCGCAGGAATCCTGCCAAGCTTGGCTGAAGTGCTGGGGCGTGAAAGGCATAATCGAGGGCATCACTGGCGAAGCATCGTGGCGGCGGATCTGCTCGGCATCGACCAAGAGCGGTTCGTGCTGGTACGATCCGACCATATAGCTATCGAAGTTTTGACGGTAGTAGAGCGCTCGATCTTGGTGACGCAGAATGGGGTGGCTGATCTCCTCGCGCACGCCCGCCAGCTCCTCGAGCGGGGTGGTGGTCACCAACTGGTGCTCGACCGGAGTGAGCGGAATGCTGATGCCCGCCAGTTTAGCGATCTTCGGGCCCCAAATGCCCGCGCAGATCAGCACATGCTGGCACTTGATCTGGCCCGCGCTGGTTTGCACGGCCTGAATGCGTCCGTTGGCGCGCACAAAACCCGTCACTTCGATGTTGCCATAAAAGCTGATCCGGCGTTCTTGGGCGTAGGCGCCCATAGCCGAGGTGATGCGAACGGCTTTGGCGATGCCGTCGCTGGGCACAAAGTAGCCACCCAAGATCCGCTCTGGATCGATGAGTGGCAGTTTTTGCTGAACCTGTTCGGGCGAAAGCAGTGCGTTGGGCAAGCCCCAAGCTGTGGCCCAAGCGTGGCGGCGCTTCAGCTCTTCCAATCGCTCGACGCTGGTCGCGACCTCAATGCTGCCGACCGCATAAAAGCCGGGCTGGGCTTCCCACTCCAGCGTATTGTAGATCGCCACGCTGCGCTGAGCCAGTTTGGAAAGCGTCTTCGAGCCGTTGGTTTGGAACACCAAGCCGGGCGCGTGCGAGGTCGAGCCGCCCGTCGCAAAGAGCGGCCCCTGATCGATCACGACTACATCGCTCCAGCCCTTTTGGGCCAAGGCATAGGCCGTGCTCGCGCCGACAATGCCCGCCCCAACGATCACAATCTCTGCTTGATCTTTCATAGGTATTTCGCAGCATTCCGTTGGCTCGCGCCAGACGGAGCATTGCCGCTTTCCCTGCTGTTTGCACGTTGGAGGGCATTGTCTGAGGAAAGCTGCGCTTCCAAGCCTCGTTTTATGTCATACCAAATCCGATTATGTTGTTGCTTTTTGGCCTTCGGCAGAGTGGAACTTGACTATCTTTTGTTGTGTGAGATTTCGCTTACCGTCGATCAGAGCGACGTTGTTTGTGGGCTTCGGCGCTTTCGAGCTTCAAGGGCAGCGGGGCGGCTTCGTCGCACAGGCGATAGCCCGAATGGATGGAAAGGATGGTGATAGCCGTAGGCGGACGCGCTAGAAGCCGAATGGGAGCAAGAAGCCTTACCGCCAAAGTGTTAAAAAGCAGCTCTCAGTGCTCGTGCGTATCGGCGCGCTTGCCAAAGCTAAAGGCCCGTTGATAGATCTTGACGTAGCTCTCTTTGCTCAAATCGCGCGGATTGCCGATGGTTTGGGGGTCGGCGAAGGCGATCTCGGCCAAATGCGGGATCTCGTCTTCGCTGAAGCCCAGCTCCTGAAGAGTCGGGATCTCAAGGTCGTCGGTGAGGCGATAGACCGCTTCGACCGCCTTCTCGGCCGCCTGCCAGACGCTCAGAGCGCGAATGTCTTCGCCCAGCGCTTGGGCGATGCGCGCGAACTTGTGGGGCGCGCCCAGATAGTTGTACTCCATCACCGGGCCCAACAAACGGGCCGTCAGCGCGCCGTGCGGCACATCGTGTACGCCGCCCGCCGACTGGCTCATCGCGTGAGCCGCGCCCGCGCTCTCGGTGCCGTAAGCCAGAGCGCCCAACATAGCCGCCATGCTCATCTTGTAACGCGCCTCGGCGTTGTTGCCCTGGGCGAAGGCGATGCGCAGATATTGGGCCACGTATTCCATAGCCAAAAGCGCCACCGAATCGGTGATCGGCTGGGCGTAGGCACAGGTGTAACACTCGATCGCGTGCGCCAAGGCGTCCATGCCCGTGCCCGCCGTCACGTGGGCTGGCAGGGCAAAGGTCAGCTCGGGATCGATCAGCGCGACCCAAGCACCGATCAGCGGGGTGCCGCCCACATTGAACTTGATCTTGCGGGCCGGATCGGTGATCACGGTCCAGAGCGTGACTTCGCTGCCGGTGCCCGCTGTGGTCGGCACACAGATCGTGGGAGGAATGCGCTTTGTGATCGGCTGCGGGTCGGCCCATTCGTAGTCGCGGATCGAGCCGCCATGGGCGACCACCACCCCGACCGATTTGGCTGTGTCCATGGTGCTGCCGCCGCCCAAACCGATCACACCATCGCGCTGCTCCGCAAGGTAGAGCGCCGCAGCTTCGTCGACCAACGCGATCGGCGGGTTGGGCGCGACGCGGTCGAAGACCACGTAGTCTAGCCCGGCCGCCCGCAGCGGGGCCAAGGCGTGATCGAGCAGGCCAGCCCGCACAATCCCCGGGTCGGTCAATACCAGCGGGCGGCGCATGCCAAGCGCTTTGGCCTCTTCGCCGAGCGTGCTCACCGCGCCTAGCCCGTGTTTGATAACAGTTGGAATGCTGAACGAACGAACAGACGGCATAGTGGTTTCCATTCTGAACAGAGAAAAGGAAAAGAGCACTGAGAATGCCGCAAAATGTGATACACCTGATCGTCAAAACGCTCAATGCTCACAAAAGAGAGTTCGCTAGTATCATATTTAGCAAGTCTGAAAGAAAAAACAGGATGTTCTACTAAGTCCAGTTGCTAGCTTCAAAATGTTGGCGTGTACCTGAGTTTCCCAAAGAAGTTCCCAACCGGCTCCGCCTACGGCCTATCAACACGCCGCCCGCCACCAAAAAGTGCTAGCAGTCTCTGTGAAGCCACTGCCCATCCAAACAACCACCCAAACAAAAATCGCGTTACTTCTAGCCAATCGCCATAAATTGGGCTTGAAACTCACTGATATGCTTGCGCATCAAAGCCGCCGCCGCCTCGCCATCGCCCTGCTTGATCAGCGCCAGCATCTCGCGGTGTTCTTCGATCGCTTCGCGCAGGCGTTGCACCCGATGAAGCGAGACATACCATAGACGCAGCACATGGCTATACAGCCAGTCGAGCGTCTCTTCCAGAAACTCGTTGCCTGCCGCCCGAGCGATCAGCATATGCATCGCATGGTCAAGCTTGATCAGCTCGTAGTTATCGCCGCTCTGCAAAAGCGCATCAGCCTGCTCAAAAAGCTGCTCCATCTCGGCGAGCTGGGCCGCATGCGCCCGTTGGGCCGCCAAACGCACCGCCATAGCCTCTAGCTCTAAGCGCATCTCGAAGATCTTGTTCAGATCGCTCATATTCAGATCGGCCACGATCGTGCCGCGCCGTGGCAGAATCACCACCAAGCTCTCCAGTGCCAAGCGCTGCAGCGCCTCGCGAATCGGCGTGCGCCCCAAGCCCAACGAGGCCATCAGCGAGGCCTCATCGATCAGCGATGCAGGCGGCAGCTCCAAGGTGATGATCTTCTCTTTGATTAGGCGGTAGGCTTCGCTACTCTGCGACTGCTCGCTAGCGCGCCGACTCTGCACAGTAGTCAACAGCGAGGTCGTTAGCATAGATTAGAAATTCCATCTATTTTTCTGATATATATCAAATATATCAGAAAACAAGGCCTTGTCAATATGGAAGGTTCGGATCATAATCACAGGCTCATAAATGCAGACAGGTGCTTGGAGTGCTTCCAAGCACCTATCGTCGCTTAGCGTTTAGTGTTTAACTACGGGCAGATAGATCGTCTATGGGCTGTCGGGATTGATGCTGACAGTCGCAGAGACATTGCCAGCCAAGTCGCGTACACGTACATAGATGATCTGCCTACAGTGATCTGGTAAAGCTCGCGATAGGGCTACCAAGCGGCATTAGCGAAGGTTTTGTCGGTGCTGATCTGCATGTCGGCCACACCGCTTCCGCCCTGCTGATCCAACGCTACCAACTGGAGCGTCAGCGTATTGGCTGCGAGCGTTGACTCAGTCTGGAGCGCCTGAGTACCTAACTGCACCACTCGGACGTTAAGTGTCGGCGGTAGCGGATCATAGACGATATCGTCGATAAGGTTGCCGCCACACAGTTCCTTGCCGCTTGCATCTCTAAAGCGACTGTAGATGACCAATGTGGCGATACGATTGCCCGGATCGCTCAAAGTCCAGTTGACGGTTGACTGGTAGGGCTGCCAAGTGGCGCCAACAAAGCCTCCGTCGTTGCTAAGCATCATCTGGGTTGCGCCGGGCACATTGAAGCGCAGTTGCACATTGCGCTTGTTGATGTAGACGGTGCCGTTCTCAATGCTGGCGGTGCAGCCAGTGTTCTCGCTTTGCCAGCCAAAGCGCAGCGAGGCAGCCCCATTTCGATGCCTATATTCGACAACCAGATTATGATCGCCAGCGCTTATAAAACGAGTTGTTTGTTTGAGGCTTGCACTATCAAGCAGCAGCTGGCCATCGATCCAGACCTTGACCTCATCGTTGCTATCCGCCTTAAAGCTATAGTCTCCAGCACTAAAGGCGAATGTCCCTGTCCAACGGGCCGAGAAGTTATCGTTCCAGACGCCCCATTTGCCATTGCCCGGAGCGTTCGTACCCCATTGATGGTTGATCTCGGCCTCGTTCTGGACCCAAGTTGGGCCAGCGTTGAGATTGCTGCCATTATGGTATTCGGCATGCCACTGGTTTTTTAGCGCTGTAGGCCAAGCTGCATCCCTCACAGTTGTACCGTCCCAAGTGATATAACCCTTGGGGAAGTTGACCTGTTGCTGTCCACTACTGTTGCTGAATTGGTCGCTGGTCGGTCCACCTCCAATCCAAGAGCGCGAGCCATCGAGATCTTGGAAGTGTTTCAGAATCGGTCCGGTTAAGTAATAGGCTGGCACAGAGTTGATCGGATTGTCCTGATTCTCGTCATGGATAATGTAGCCACCCTCGTCGAAGGCTTGCGTAGTGACGCGTACCGCATCGCTTTCGGGACCAGACCAGCCCACAGTCGCCAATGGGAAGCCGAGCTTAGCGCTGCCAGCGTTGCGGTTATAGGCACCAATAAACATCTGCGGACGCGATGAGCCTATGTCTACAGGAAAGCGTACATCGATCTCGAACCAAATATGTCTATCTCCCGGCTCTAAAAACCACATATTTCCTTCTTGAACAAAGGCAAATTCGATTTTATAGCGCCCTGGAGTTGTGGGTGCACCCAAAGTAAAGCGAAAGGTATTCGTGCCTCCTAGAGGGGTATTTGCTGCGCCTACGATACGATTAGGAGCGATCCAAGAAGGATCGTAGAATGGGTTACCGCCGTCGTGTGGCAGTGCAACAAGTTTGGTGTTTGCATCCCAGTTTGCGGTGCCAATATTTTTCAGCTGGATCTCGGCCGTCTGGGTGGTACCAGCCATAACAACAGGCTGATAAATTTTTACATCGAGCCTGACTGGGGCGCTCGGCGCAAACGCCCAGCCAGCAAAGCTAGCATTGCGAATCTGGGTGTCGATCATGTGATACAAGGCAGCAAAGCGGGCGCAATGTAGTTAATAACTATCTTCCCGCTTGTACGCAATGCAATCGCTTGCGCTGGAATCGTAAAGGTGAGGCGGTTCGCGAACTGCTCTTGGTAAGCTTGATCGAGCGCGATCAGATCAGAAGATCGACTGCCATGGGGAAACAACTGGCTGTTCTTAATGAGAAGCGCATTAAGCAGAATATAGCTCGTCGAAAAAGTACTAAGCAAGCTACTGGTCTAGAAACGCAAGTTTCCTTTTCAAACGCCGCTTCAAGCAATAATAATGAAGCTAAGGATGGGCTAGAAAGTAGCGAAACACAATAAAGCAAGCAGCTCACTGTTCATCACTTGGCTATTCTTACTTTTCTTCATCAATCGCTTCGCTTACCTCTTGTTCGGCATCGGCATAGGTTTCGCGCAACTGTTGAAACTGTTTTTGTAGCTTTGCAAGCTCTTCATCGGAGAGATCTTCCAAATCAACCAGGGAGGTTCGAGCCTCGCTGGCAGCCCGAAGCAGCTCATCGAGTTTAAGATGCATGGCTTTGGCATCGCGGTTTTGGGTATTTTGGATCAGAAAGACCATCAAAAAGGTCACGATCGTGGTGCCGGTATTGATCACCAGCTGCCAAGTATCGGAGAAGCCAAAGAGCGGGCCACTAACCGCCCAGACGATCACGGTCGCAACCGCAAGCATAAAAGCCCAAGGCGAGCCGACCCGATCAGAGGTCTTTTGGGCAAAGATTCGAAATAGCTCTTTCATGATCGCCTCCAATAATTATGTCAACCACTTTACGTGAGCACTTCAAACGACAGAAAGAGATCGCTCCTTACCCAAAAGTAGATAAGGAGCAATCTCTCTATGTGAACTGATCCTAGAGCGCGATCCAGACTTTGGCTGCCGAGGCGGCAATGCCCATAGTTTGCAGGGTCTGTTGGCCAAAATCCTGCTCGCCATCAGACATCCATTCGTGCCAGCGCCCGCCGCGCGGAAAGTCGATCTCGACCGCTTGAGCCAACGGCGCAAAATTAAGCGCCACTACAATCTGATTTCCCAGCTCGGTCCAGCGCCGAAAGACGATCAGTTTGCGCTCATCATCAGCTAACAGCATCTCGAGCTTGTTCTGAACTAATGCCTCTTCGTTATGGCGCAGCAGAATCAGGCGTTGATAGGTCTTCCAGAGATCTTGAATGGCCGGGTCATGTAATTTCTCCCACTGTAATGGATTCGAGTCGATGGTTTTTGGCGTATCCATGCCAAACTCTTGACCGTGGTAGAGCATTGGCACGCCACAGGCCGTAAAGAGCGCCACTGCGCCTAAGATAGATTTCCGCAAGGCAGTAGCATAATCGAAGCCATTGGTCTGCACGATATAACAGACCCGTTCTTCATCGTGGCTTTCGGTATAGTTCACGGCTTGGGCATTATCGCTATACCCTTGGCTACGGAAATCGATCACCTCTTGCAGGCCCTGCATATCGCCATAGTGCTTATCTTCGTAATCGCCCTCGCACAACTGGGGTTTGAGCACACGTTCAAAGCCTAGATGCCACGATCCATTCACTTGGGTATCGAGCACCACCGAAATCGGATCGGGCAGCTCTTCAGCGATCAAATAGGCGTGCGGTTTAATCTGGCGGGCCGTTTTGGCCATATACGAAGCGCCGTTTTCATCGTCGTAGCCGATGCCTTCGATATTGTCGTAACGAAAGCCATCGATATGAAACTCTTCCAGCCAATATTTTTGGAAGTCATAGACTAAACGCTTCATACCCTCGCCCTGATGACCAAGATCGGGCATAAACCACGGATTGGTCTCGTGGCTAAGGTAGGGGTTCTCCTCGGAGGAGTAGAGTGCAATAATCGGGTTGTCGGAGGAAGTATGGTTAAAAACAACATCAACGATCACAGCGATCTGGCGCTGATGGGCTTGGTCGACCAGTTCTTTGAGATCGTTGATGCTGCCGTAAGATGCTTCGACCGCAAAGAGAAAAGCCGGATTATAGCCCCAACCGCTATCACCCGGATATTCCTGAACGGGCATCAGCTCGATCGCGTTGATACCAAGCTCTTGCAGATAGTCAAGTTTAGCGGTCACCCCGCGAAAGGTACCCTGCGGGCTAAAGTCCGAGACGTGCAGCTCATAAATCACAAGGTAATTAAAAGGAAGCGCTTGAAAATCGCCATCGTTCCAGGAATAGGCTTGGGCATTAACCGACACAAGCGCTTGAGCCTGATCCGAATCGACCCAACGCAGTTGACGAGCATAAGGATCGGTCAGAATCTGTTCGCCATCGATCAGAAACTGATAGGCGTGTTCCCCTGGCGGCAGATCGATGATCGTCCACCAAACGCCCTGATCAGAGACAGCCAGCGGCAGACCCGGCTGTTCCCAATTGCAAAAGTCGCCGATCACATGCACCGACTTCTTCCAAGGCGCCCAGAGCGCAAAACTCACCTTGCCTTCGCCACGATCGCGCGCCCCCATTTCCAAATCATCGGGAGCTTGTGCCCGAGGCATGACAGTCTCCACTGTCTCCTCAGGCAAGCGTTCCTGTTCAAAGCCGGAGTCTCTCTGCTTATCTTGATCGCTCTTCATGGCATGTAACTCCACGTTTTCCTCAATGCAGAGCTAGCTACCGAGCCCAGCTCGTCACAATCCGACAAAACAGCATAAAACTCAGTCTAAGCCTTCGCTACTAACAATCTGCTCGTAAAGGTTGCAAAGTCTTTGGCGGCCAGATCTCTCGCTTCCATTCGGACCCAACCGCGTCCGCCTACGGCTACCAACATCCCGCCCAACAAAAGACAGTGCTAGCTGGCTGCGTCAGCCATACGAGCGTCCAAAACGATACAAGCGGATCTAATACCAAATCCGTTTAAAGACGTGCATTCTCTTAACTCAGAAAAACGAAAAGCCGGGAAAAGGGTTGTGTGAGATTTCGCGCGGCAGCGCGAAATCTCACACAACAAAAGAGACAAGTTCCGCTCTGCCGAAGGCCAAATAAAACCTAATCAACCTGATTTGGTATAAGCAGACTAGCCGGTCGAGGTCGATCCGGCGGTAATAGTGATCAGTTCACCGCTAATGAAGCTCGAATCGGCTTCAGAAGCCAAGAACACATAACAAGGCGCGATCTCTTCCGGCTGGGCAGGCCGTTTAAAGGGCGTATCCTTGCCAAAATTCTTAATCTCCTCGGGATCTTGATCGGCAGGATTAAGGGCGGTCCAGACCGGGCCGGGCACCACACAATTGACCCGAATATGTTTATCGGCCAAGTTGGCGGCCAGCGACTTGGTAAAGCTGTGGATCGCCCCTTTGGTGGCGGAATAATCGAGCAAATCGGGATTGCCATCCAGGCCGGTGGTTGAGCCAGTGTTGATAATGCTTGAGCCTGGTTTCAGATGAGGCAGAGCTGCTTTACTCACTCGAAAGAAGCTATGGATATTGGTCTGAAAGGTGCGCTCCCACTGCTCGTCGCTCAGCTCAACAATATTCTTTGCTTGGCTTTGAAAACCGGCGTTATTGACCACAATATCGAGTCTGCCAAACTGCTCGACGGTTCGATCGACGATCTCGCGACAAAAGCTTGGATCGGTCAGATCGCCCGCCAATAGAAGCGCCTCTTGGCCTTCCGCCTTAACCGCTTGGCGAGTCACTTCGGCATCCTTCTGCTCAGCGGGCAGATAAACGATCGCCACATCGGCGCCCTCACGCGCAAACAACACGGCAATGGCGCGCCCAATACCAGAGTCGCCACCCGTCACTAAGGCCACTTTCTCACGCAGCTTGTTAGCGCCGCGATAGTTAGGCGCGTGGTATTGGGGCTCCTGATCGAGCTGGTTCTCTAAAGCGGCCTTTGGGCTGTTCTGATCACTACTATTTCCCATATCACTCCCTCGCTTTAGTTACAATTCCGCTCGATCATGTTCATCTGATTGGGTCTCTTCTTGGACTTCAAGTAGGCTATCATCGGTTGGCTCACTGGCTGCGCCGATCGCACCGCCCGAAATGGCCCCCGCCACGCTACCGATCGCAGTGCCGAGCGGACCGCCAAAGCTGCCCAAGGCCGCGCCAGTGGCAGCGCCCACTAGGGTACCACCTAAGGTTGCGAGCTTGCCGCTCTCGACACGATCCAAGCCAAACTCCTCCTCCGAAAGGTGCACTGGCAGCCATCCTTCCGCTCGCCACTCTTCGGCTTGACGCTGCATATCGAGCGCACCGACTTGATCGAGAGCTGCTTGAGCGTGGTCACTCATATTGCGCGTGGTATGGATCATCACAAGCCCAAGGCCGCGCCGTAGGCTCTCTTTCAAGAGCAGCGTTTCATCGGGAGAGAGGCCAGCATTGCGCAACAGATCGCGGAATGGATCAGAGCTTTCATCGGCCAGAATGCTGCTCAGGGCTGTGGCCAGTGGCCCGCCAGCCACGATCTTGCCAACGCCCGGAAGCGACATCTGTCCAATACCAAGCAAGAGGCCGAGGGCGGGCGAGACTTCCTCGGCCAAACGGTAGCGAACGGGCGGTTTAAAACCTTCCTGGCCAACAACAAGCTCCTGTTCTAGGTTCTCTCCAAAAGCGGGATCGGCATACAGCAAGCTGATGGCAGCCGAGTCGATCCCCATATGTAGTATGCGTTCTACAGCAATCTGAGCCTTAGCAAAGCTCGGAAAGACTGCAACCACTAGCGTTGTCATCGATCTCTATCCTTTCTCAGCGACCCCCTAACCCGTAGAGGTCTTGCCCCCAGCAACCGTAATAACTTCACCAGTGATAAAGCTGGAATCAGCTTCAGAAGCCAAAAACACATAGCTAGGCGCGAGTTCTTCCGGCTGAGCAGGCCGTTTATAGGGCGTCTCTTGGCCGAAGACAGCGACCTGTTCGGCGTCGCGATCCGAAGGATTAAGCGGAGTCCAAACAGGGCCGGGCACCACGCAATTGACCCGAATATGCTTGTCGGCCAGATTGGCGGCCAAGGACTTGGTAAAGGTATGGATCGCCCCTTTGGTGGCCGAATAATCGAGCAGAGCTTCGCTGCCATCGAGGCCTGTGCTCGAACCGGTGTTGATGATGGTCGAGCCAGGTTTAAGGTGGGGAAGAGCGGCCTTTGCCACCCGAAAATAGCTGTAGATATTGGTCTTGAAGGTCCGATCCCACTGCTCTTCGCTCAGCAGATCGATCCCCTCCTGATGCTGTTGGTAGGCCGCATTGTTGACCACAATATCGAGCTTGCCAAAGGTCTTAACGGTCTGCTCTACGATATCGCGACAAAAATCGGGGTCGGTTAGATCGCCCGCCAACAACAAGGCCTGCTGACCTTCGGCTTCGATCGCTTGGCGCGTCTCTTCAGCGTCAGATTGCTCAACCGGCAAGTAGACGATCGCCACATCGGCGCCCTCGCGCGCAAACAGCACCGCAACCGCCCGCCCAATACCCGAATCGCCGCCGGTGATAAGGGCGACCTTGCCATGTAGCTTATCGGCGGCTCGGTAGGCTGGCGCTTGGTAACGCGGTCGCGGATCGAGTTTCGACTCAATGCCTGGTTTTGGCTGATGCTGTTCGGGAAAAGGTGGCATGGGTTGTTTTTGAACAGCTTGTTCGCGAGTATTCTTCTGCATACTATGCTCCTCTTCTGTGTGTAAGCACAAGATCCATCACAGGATCTACAACTGCACATACAAGGCTAAGCTAAGGCTGAAGAGCCTTAACATACAACCTTGTCACAAGCAGCTGTGCTTTCTTAATCGGACAATTGAGAACAGGGGTTAGATGAAGAGGAATGAAGCGAGAGCGAGCAATAAGAAGGTTATGTTCTATTCGTACCTTGTTATGAACGTTATCGTTTCGCTCATATTCGAACAATGTACCGAACAAATGCACTCAATAGCAAGGAGTGTACCAAGCACGCTAGTTTGTACGGCTAGAAGCGACTGACGAGTCTTAAAAAAGCTCATCAAATTTATTTACTCGGCAAAACGCTGACTGTCTGCGAGGCAAGGTCGCGCTGACAGCGTGGGTTACGATACCACTGCGCAAACAGCACAATCAGTAACACAATCTCGGCGAGATCGCCACCGTAATACATCAGCTTGGCGGCGGTTCGAATCTGTTCGGCATCAGCCGCAACGCCCAACGGCCAGAGATAGATATACATAGCTTTGGCAAGTATGGCGTGGGCGGCGCCAGCCAAAAAGAGCACTACAAGGCGCATGCGCAGCCTTGGGCGATGGGGTGCAGAATCGATCCCGATGAGCGACCATGTAAAGAGAAAACCAGCCGCTAGAAAATGGATGTGTAACAGGCTATGCAGCAGAGCCTGCTCTTGAGAAGCGGCAAACAGCGGGGTGGCGTAGAGCAAATACATAGCGCCGATACTGAATACGAAGCCCGTCAAAGGATGGCTCAGCCAGCGCATCGGGCGCCAACGAAAGAAGGCGCTCAGGCGACGGGCGTCAGGCACAGAAAGCGTTCTAAGCGCCAGTGTAAAGGGAGCGCCCAATACCAAGCCGATCGGGGCGAACATGCCGATCAGCAAATGTTGCAGCATATGGCCGCGCAGGTCGTGTTGGGCCATAGCCGTAAGTGTCGGCGAAAGGCCGAGCAGCACAAGGACGATGCCGCTTGCGAAGCTTACGCTGCGCAGCCAGCTCCAGCCACGACGCGAACGCAGCTGCCAAGCAGCCCATAGGTAGACAACAAACAGCGTAATAATCGCCAAGCTGATTACAAGCTCGCCCCAAAAGCTCGTAGCGCCATGCTGATGGCTCATAGGCTTTCTCCTAGACGCGTCTCAGCTGCAGATAGATTCCGCTGAGCTTGAACAAAGCGCGCACGTGTTAACAATCCGACGCCGATCATAATCAGCAGCAAAGCAGCCCCATTCCAAGCGAGATCGTAGGGCAATAGATAGACCCCATAGCGTATCTGATGCAAGCGCAACAGCTTGTGATTGATCACCCCATCGAAGAGCTGAAAAGCCCCGGCTCCCAGAAATCCTCCCGCCCAAGCCCAGAGTGGCGCGAGTGTATGGCGGCGACGCAGGTCGAAGAGTAAGAAGAAGCCCGCCACCAACGCGATCAATTCGGCCGAATGGAGCAGGCCATCGCTCAACAAACCGATCTCTAAGCTGGCCTGATCGTAAAAGTGGTGCCAAGCCAATAGCTGATGAAAGACGATCTCATCGAGGGCGGCCATCAAGCCGATTCCGATCAAGGCGCTTATCCAAGCCGAACGGCCTGTTTCAGGCGGAGCCAAGCTGGGGTCAGACATAGGTTTCCTCCTTTAGACGAGATCGAAGCACTGTGCGAAAACTCTTTACAAGAGCTTGGAGAGCTTCATCTATATATTCACTGTAGCACGAGAACACTTCGGGATAGCTGTAGCAATTTAGGAGCAAAAGACATCCTTTTTCTCCCCACTTATCGCTCCTTGTGAGCATGCAATTTGATATTTCACAGCAGCGTCACGTGACACTGACGTATCGTTTACAGGAGAGGAATAAATCATGAATAAGCATAGATCTCTGCGGATCGTCGGCGCATTCAGCGCCCTAGCATTGGCCTTCGCACTGGGTGCTTGTAGCGATGGCGGCACTGGACCGAGAGGGAACACAACCAGCATTCCTAATATGGACGTAACCAATGATCCAAATACAGGTCTTCCAGCTGAGCCTGATTTAGGAGTGACGAGTGACCCCGATACCGCTTTGCCCGATAATAGCAGCACCTCTGAGCCAGACACAGGCATTCCGAGTGCGCCCAGTGCTGATCTCACCAACGAACCCGATACAAACACCACCATGGAACCCCTTACCACTGTAACCAGCCCTCCCGATCCCAACGAAACCAGCACCGAGCCGGGCAGCCAGATGGATCCTGACGAGACGCCCAGCACAACACCTTAAGCACTCAGCTAATGATTTCAGTCTGAACAATCACCTTCCTCAAGGTATACATACGATCAAGATCTATTAAATGAGACCGACAGACGGTGATCCTCGGATCGCCGTCTGTTTCTTCAACAATCGAAAACCATTTTGTGTAATTCGAAAAAACACTCTGGCAGACAAGAGAAGTTCGTTTTGGCGGACGGGCCGTTTAATAGGCCGGAGGCGAACGCCCTAAGAACCTTCTTGGGGATAGCGACCTTAATGCGCGAGCTATGTATCCTTAATGCGATCAAGCGGATCTGGTATCAGAGAGAGATGAGGGCGAATATTCCCCGCTATCGCCCCGATTAAATGCTGAAATTTATTGCTAGTTGGTATAGTTTTTGCAGAGATCGGGCATTGTGCTTTTAATCACCATCATTAGTTGTCACCCCTTGAAGTGCCTCCCGCTTCGAGTCGACTCGTGATGGGCGATAGTGCTACAGCGTTGTACTGGTAATTAGCCGCATACCAATGGAGGTCAATCCTATGGACACTCACGGTGTCTCGATTCGTAGCATTCGCCCTTTGCGTGGGCCAAACCTCTACGCAAACTTTACAGTAATGTATGTGGAAATGGATATTGGCCCGTATGAAGAACGCCCTAGCAATACATTCCCCGGTTTTATCGAGCGCTTGCTCGCTTGGTTGCCCGGACTAGAGAGTCATACCTGTAGTGTGGGCCGTCATGGCGGTTTTGTTGAACGTTTGCGGCAAGGCACCTATTTGGCACATATCACCGAGCATATCGCCCTCGAACTGCAAGAGCAGATGGGCTTTCCAGTCTCGTTTGGGCGGGCACGCAGCACCGACGAATACGGTGTCTATAGCGTTGTGTTCGCCTATAAAGAGGAAGTCCCTGCGCGGGCCGCTTTTGAAACAGCCCTTCGCCTTGTGCTTGCAGCAATGCACGATGAGCCTTTCGATATTAATAGCGAGCTTGAAGAGCTGAAAGATCTTGCCGATCGTTACCGTTTTGGCCCAAGCACCAACGCAATTGTTGAAGCCGCCCGTCGCCGCCGCATTCCGGTGATTCGTTTGGGCGAAGGCAGCAGCTTGGTACAGCTTGGCTACGGCATCTATCAAAAACGGATCCAAGCAGCTGAAACCTCTAATACCAGCTCGATTGCCGTCAATATGTGCCAAGAGAAAGCCCTGACAAACAGAATGTTGCGCAATGTAGGCGTGCCCGTACCCGACGGGCGGATCGTCAGTTCGGCACAGGAAGCTTGGGAGGCCGCTCAAGAGATCGGCTTGCCCGTCGTAGTCAAACCAGAAGATGGCAACCAAGGCAAGGGTGTAAGCGTGCGTCTCAGCAACGAAGCAGATGTACATAGCGCCTACGCGATCGCCTCAGGCTTTGGCAACGTCTTGGTTGAGCGTTATATCGAGGGCGATGATTACCGCTTATTGGTGATCAATGGTAGTTTGGTAGCAGCTGCGCGGCGCGATCCAGCCCATGTGCTTGGGGATGGATTACATTCCATCAGCGAACTGGTCGAGATCGTCAACAAAGATCCACGGCGCCGCCCCGGCCACAGTAGCACGCTTACCCGTTTGAGCTTAGATCCGGTGGCCAAAATTGTCTTAGCCCAACAAGGCTTGAATAGCGAATCGATTCCGGCCGCTGGCCAAGTCGTACGCCTCCGCACCAATGCCAATCTCTCTACTGGCGGCACTGCCACCGATGTGACCGATAGTGTGCATCCGGCGAACGCTCGCATGGCTGAACTCGCCGCCCAAATTATGGCCTTAGATGTGGCTGGCATCGACGTGCTCTGCCACGATATCACCCTTCCGCTTCCTGAACAGGGCGGCGCGATTGTTGAAGTGAATGCTGCCCCAGGCCTGCGCATGCACATTGCGCCGACCGAGGGCCAGCCGCGCGATGTTGGTGGCCCGATTGTCGAGTCGCTCTACCCCAACCATGCCCCGTCGCGCATTCCGATTATTGCTATAACAGGTACCAATGGCAAGACCACGGTAACGCGCCTAATCGCCCATATGTATGAAACAGCCCGCAAAGTTGTTGGCATGACCAGCACCGAAGGCATTTATATCGCTGGCGAGCAGATAGTTACTGGCGATTGTTCTGGCCCGCAAAGCGCCCGAACGGTGCTGCTGCATCCACGGGTCGAAGTGGCCGTGCTTGAAACGGCACGCGGCGGGATCTTACGCGAGGGCCTTGCTTTTGATCGCTGCGCCGTGGGCGTTGTCACCAATATTAGCGAAGATCACCTCGGCTTGCGCGGGGTCAATACGATCGAAGAGTTAGCCAAGGTTAAACAGGTTGTGATCGAGGCGGTCGATCGCGATGGAGCTGCGGTCTTAAACGCCGACGATGCGCTTGTAGCCGAGATGGCGGCCGCCTGCGACGGCAGGGTCGTCTACTTCAGCCGCCAAGAGAATAACCATATTATTGCAGCCCACTTGGCGAGTGGAGGCCGAGCTGTCATGGTTCAAAACGGTGTAATCACCCTAGCCGACAGCACAACCCGCATCTCATTAATCGAACTGGAACGCCTAGCATGGACGGCTGGGGGGCGAATCGGCTTCCAAGTCCAGAATGCTCTAGCAGCCTCAGCAGCAGCCTGGGCTGAAGGGCTGAATCCGGCCTTTATCGCTCGCGCCCTCTCAACCTTCACCACCAGCTACAGCATGGTTCCCGGACGCTTCAATATCAGCCAGATCAACGGCGTAGAGCTGATCTTAGATTATGGGCATAACCGAGCTGCCCTCGAAGCCATGGGCGAGGCGATGGCAGCTCTAGAACCGCGCCATACCCTCCTGATGATCACCCTACCTGGCGATCGTCGCGACGATGACCTCTTAGCGACTATGGAGGCGACCCGCTCATTCTGCCACGAATATATCATCTACGATACGGCTGAACTGCGAGGGCGAGCGGTAGGAACGATTCCTCCCCTGCTTGGCAGCCAACTGCCCGATTATGTACCTCGCCTCTATGCGGCCAATCAAGAAGAAGCCTTGGCGCTGGCCTGGCAGCGCGTCCGACCGGGTGACCGTCTGATCCTAATCGCCGATATCGTTGAAGATGCCATCCAGCTCATCGAACGTCTCAGCGCCGCCCTACAAGAGGGCACGGACTGTCAGACAGTTCCACTACGCGAAAAAACAGTTGGATAGCTGATAAAAATAAGGAGGTCTTGCAGTGACAAGCAAGCCGAAGGGCACACTCATCATTATCGGCGGCCACGAAGAAAAGGAAGGCGATCAAGCGATTCTTTCCGAAGTCGCTAGCCACGCACGAAAAGGTAAGGGGCGTTTGGTTGTTGTAACTGTGGCATCACGTGTACCAGAGGAGTTATCTACAGAATATCGTTCGATCTTTGAGGGCTTAGGCCTCAAGCAGGTCGATGTAGTAGATATTAGAACCCGCGATGAAGCGCACGACCCAGAACGTATTCAAGCCATTCAAGAGGCCTCAGTGATCTTCTTTACAGGTGGTGACCAGTTGCGAATCACCAGCCAAGTTGGCGATTCGCCCTTATTCCATAGCCTGCGCGATCACTACTATCGTGGTGGCACCATCGCTGGCACCTCAGCAGGAGCGGCGGCCATGCCCGAGACGATGATTGTTGGTGGGCCAAGTGACGAATCGAATCGGATCTCGGCTCTGAGGATGGCAGCGGGTCTTGGCTTGATAGGTGGGGTGACTATCGATTCGCACTTCGCTCAGCGTGGTCGAATAGGCCGCTTACTCGGCGTAGTTGCCCAAAACCCGCGCAATCTTGGAATTGGTATCGACGAAGATACGGCGATTGTGGTAAGCGATTCGGAGCAATTTAGGGTGGTGGGATCAGGAGCAGTCTATGTGGCCGACGGCAGCGATATCTCTTACTCAAGCTTGTCTGAAGAACAGGCAGAAGGCATCGTCAGTATTTATGATGTCCGTTTGCACGTGCTTGGTGCCGATGATAGCTTCGATTTAGTCGAGCGAAGGCCGAACAAACCACAGGAGGAGAGAGAAGAAACTTCAAAGCGCTAAGATCGCCAATCGAACGCAAAGCGTATCCTTAATGAAGGAGCATAAGTATGAGACTTCAGGGAAAAAACGCCCTTGTGACTGGATCAGATAGCGGAATCGGCCAAGCGATCGCCAAGCTGTTTGCGAGTGAGGGCGCGAATGTAGTTATCCATTATCACAGCGATCAAGAAGGTGCGCAGAAAACCGCCCAAGCGGTACACGAAACTGGCAGCGCTTGTGAGATCTTCCAAGCCGACCTCGCCGATCCGCAGCAAGCTCAGCAGCTCTATGATCAAGCCGTAGCGGCCTTCGGATCGATCGATATTTTGGTCAACAATGCTGGTGATGGAGCGGATGTTGAACGCTCGCTTGAAACGCCACTCGCTGAATTTATGCGTGTGCTCAACATCGATCTGGTTTCACCGTGGGTACTGTGCCAGAGCGCGGCCCAAGCTATGCAAGAGCGAGGCGCAGGCGTGATTATCAATATCACCTCGGTGCACGAAGACATTCCAAGTCCGGGCGGCGCTGCCTACGCCGCTGCCAAAGGAGGTCTGCGCAATATAACGCGTACTTTGGCGCTAGAACTCGCACCCAAAGGGGTCCGGATCAACAATATCGCCCCGGGTATGATCGATACACCCATGACCTCAGACGGCCTGAACGATCCGAAACAGGCCAAACAGGCCAGCGATACCATCCCGCTTGGTCGTCCGGGCCAGCCCGAAGAGATCGCACGGGCAGCGCTCTATCTGGCTTCCAGCGACGGCAGCTATGTAACAGGCACCACCCTGTTTGTTGATGGAGGGCTTACCCAAAAGGCTGGTTTAGCCTGATCATACAGAAACATTTCGCCTTCGGGCGGTCGCTGTCCACGCCAGATAGCACCCCGTTTTGAGGTTGGGATGGTGGTAGCCGTAGGCGGACGCGGTTGAGACCGAATGGAAGCTAGAAACCAGGCCGCCAAAGCGATGCTCGACACGCGATTGATACGAAACAAGCGAATCTGCTAGAAACTCGCTTTCAAAATAAAGGGAAGGCTGCCGAATGACAGTCTTCCCTTTTGTTATGGGCTTAAACGCCTAAGCGCCTAGACGCCATGCTCGCGGGCACGTATGGAGAGGTACTCATGTGTAACCACCGGGATCTGCTGCGAAAGGAAGCTCGCCATCGCCTCTTCGTCGCGCAGAATCGACTCGAAGATGCGAGCCATCTCTTGATCGCCGATCGCTTGGGCCGCAGCCAGCAGCGAGTTATACGAGGCGATCTCTAACTGTTCCGACGAGTAGTCAGCGATGGTGTTTTTAACGATCTCATCGCGGGCCGGGCCGGTCGAAATGCCTTGCACCGCACCCATCACATTGGCCATACCGGTTTTGATGGCTGAAGTGTGGCCGCCCAGACGCTCGATACAAGAAGCTACTAGCTCGGCATGATGGCGAGTCTCTTCGAGATGCTGCCGAACCATCTGCTGCATCTGTGGATGGTCTTTGGTGTCTTCGATACGATGCTCGAGAACTTGGATCAGGTTGTGCTCTAAGGCATGGGCATCGTTCAACCAAGCGATAATCGTTTCTTTGTGCGACATCTTCGTCCTCCTATAATTCAACATCATTACCCTATCTATAGGCAGCGATCGCGCCTAACGCGAAACGGTCTTGGCCTTGGTCTGCTTAGCCCCATCTAAGGTGCCGAATGTGCGCGGATCGGCAGGGGGCGGCACAGCCACGGGGCCGAGCGGCTGCGGATTGGAGATATACTCGAATTCGCCTTTGCCATCGGGCGTCTTGCCTGCGGCCCACATGCCTTGTTGGCTCTCTTCACCAGCGGACATATTCCAGAATTGATAGGCTACCTCGCGCTTCTCCAATTCCAGCGGGAAGCTGCTCGGGCATGGAGTGGTCTCTAGACCTTCGCTCTCGAGATCGGCGATGGCCGCCATCCACTGATTCTGGTGCATAGTGTCGCGGGCAAGCATAAAGGAGAACATGTCGCGAATGCCTGGGTCGTCGGTCATGTTGTAGAGGCGGGCGACCTGCAGACGGCCTTGCGACTCGGCGTTGACATTGGCGCGGAAGTCGGCCAACAAATTGCCGCTGGCGACGATATAGCGCGAGTTCCACGGGAAGCCTGCGCTATCGGTCGGGGTGGCACCCAAACCCGAAACGATCGCATGTTGAGGATTCATACCTCCAAGCACGGCGGCAACGCTGGGGTTTTTGGCGACCATGGCTTCTTGCTCTGAGAGCGGCGCACCTTCGAGCAGCCAACCGATCATAGTCGAAAGCATCTCGACATGCGAGATCTCTTCGGTGCCGATATCGAACAGCATATCGCGATACTTCTGCGGTCCCCGACAGTTCCAGCCCTGAAAAAGATACTGCATCATCACAGACATCTCTCCAAACTGGCCGCCGAGCACCTCTTGAAGCTGTTTGGCAAATACGGGATCAGGACGCTCGGGGCGGGCCTTGTACTGAAGTTCCTTCACATGAAAAAACATGTACTTCTCCTTTTTATAGTTCGCCTCTGAGCCATGGCGCATGGCGCAAAACAAGCTGTCCTAGAGCGCAATCGCTCTCTTGATCGCCCATGTACCATACGGCAGATTGCAAGCATGATGCATACCACTTGCGCTAGTTTTATGGGTCGATTGAGGGGCGTTATCTCCCCGAATTCGCCCTTTTATGGCCTGCTCTGAGGTCTTGTTTATGCTTGTTTCAACTAGCGTGTCATCGAATGGGTATGGAACGAGAGGAGCGCAGCATGAAAGCGTTGTGTTGGTTTGGCAAGGAAGATGTGCGGGTCGAAGAGGTTCCCGATCCGCAGATTCAAGATGATCGCGACATCATCATTCAAATTACCTCTACCGCTATCTGCGGCTCAGATCTGCATCTTTACGACGGCTTTATGCCGACAATGCAGAAAGGCGACATTTTAGGCCATGAACCGATGGGCGAGGTGGTTGAAGTCGGCAGAGCGATCACAAAGCTCAAGGTCGGCGACCGAGTGGTGGTGCCCTTCACGATCTCGTGTGGATCATGCTTCTTCTGTCAAAACAACATGTATTCGCTGTGCGATAACTCGAACCCCAATGCCGAGATGGCACGTGAAGTAATGGGTCAATCGCCTGCTGGCCTTTTCGGCTATTCGCATATGTTGGGAGGGTTCGCTGGCGGGCAAGCTGAGTATCTGCGGGTGCCCTATGCCGACGTTGGTCCGATCAAGATCAGCTCGGGGCTGCCCGACGAACAGGTACTCTTTCTCTCGGACATCTTTCCAACAGGCTACATGGCTGCTGAAAACGCCGATATTACACCCGGCGATACAGTAGCTGTGTGGGGCTGCGGCCCGGTGGCTCAATTCGCCATCCAAAGCGCATGGATGCTTGGAGCAGGCCGAGTGATCGCCATCGATCGCGTAGCCGAGCGTTTAAGCATGGCCGCAAGCTATGGCAAAGCCGAAACGATCAACTATGAAGAGGAGGATGTCTATGAGCGCCTGATGGAGATGACCAACGGTCGCGGGCCAGATCGCTGTATCGATGCGGTTGGTACCGAAGCCCATGCTTCAGGCGTAGTAGGGGTCTATGATCGCGTAAAACAGAGCGTGATGTTAGAAAGCGACAGACCATACGTCTTGCGCGAGGCGATTATGTGTTGCCGCAAAGGTGGAACAATCTCCATTCCCGGTGTCTACATCGGCTTTGGCGACAAGATCCCGCTCGGGCCCATGATGAACAAAGGGCTTACGATCAAGACCGGGCAGACCCATGTTCAGCGCTATCTGGAACCCCTGTTGCAGAAGGTCGAAGCGGGTGAGATCGATCCCTCGTTTGTGATCACTCACCGCGCACCGCTCGAGGATGGTCCTCAGCTGTATAAAACCTTCCGCGACAAAGAAGATGGCTGCATTAAAGTTGTGTTGCAGCCACGATCCTGAACGCAGCTCTAGCACGACAATCTCGCTCTTAGCTCACGAACTGAACGTACAACTTATGGAAGCGTTCCATAAGTCTATCGCTTTCCCATAGGAAGGACTCTTACCATGTCTGATCGCAACCGTTCAAAAAACGACCAGAGTAACGAACGTGGCTTTGCAGGAATGGACGATGAGAAACAGCGCGAGATCGCAAGCAAAGGTGGAAAAGCGGCCCACGAACAGGGCACTGCCCACGAATTCGACTCGGAAGAAGCTCGCGAAGCTGGCCGCAAAGGTGGTCAAGTAGCCCACGAACGCGGCACTGCCCACGAGTTCGACTCGGAAGAAGCTCGCGAAGCTGGTCGCAAAGGCGGCCAAGCCTCTGGCGGCAACCGAGGCGGCAACCAAGGTAACAGCGAGGGCAACAACCGAGGTGGCAACCAAGGTAACAGCGAGGGCAACAACCGAGGTGGCAACCAAGGTAACAGCGAGGGCAACAACCGAGGTGGCAATCGCGGTGGCGGCAACCAAGGCGGCAATCGCGGTGGCGGCAACCGAGGCTAGAGCTTCGGCGCTTGCAAACAATAGCGCGTAACAACGCTCTATAGTCATACAATCGTTCGTTCGACAGCATGCTAGCTCGAACAAACGAATACGCTTTTCCCAACTAGAAAGCTAGCTCCGCATGGAGAAGCTAGCTTCTACAAAAGGAAGCAGCATAGATAACGATAGGTGGAAGCTTCGACCTGAAGTTCCACCTATCGTTGCGTCTGTTCGAACGCGCTCGTGTAACAACTGCGCAGCTACTTGACCTGACTGGTACAATACAAATAAGCCCACTTCGCGCCCATCGCCATAGCTGCTGCACATCCCAAGCATCTCTTTTTAGCGCATACACAAACAGCCTTTATCAGCCCTTTTCGAAAGCTGGCCTTCTTGAGGCTCATTACATACAGGAGATAACTGTGCAAGAGGATGGCCAATCAACAGTGCTTGTCATCTCAGACGATGGCAAAGCGCTCTTGGGCGTGGCGCGTTTAGTGTCGCGCATCACCCCTCACCATATCGTTCGGGTCTGTTCTGAAGGCGCACAGGCGTTAAACTACATGAGCTATTCGCCTGTTAAAGGCATTATCTTGCGTTACGAAGAGGAGCCCTTAGATGCTATCGCCCTAGCAAATATCTTAATCGAACGTCGACCTCAGGTACCGATTATTCTCTTATGTGATCAGCCGACCAGCGAGCTCATCGAGGCTGCCTACGCCGTGGGATGCCACGCTGTTCTCGACAGCAACAGCGAGATCCCTATGCTGCAATCTCTGCTAGTCAACTTGTTTGAATCCCCCTCTTACCAGACTTAACACCTGTTTCAAAAGCGAGTAGCGTGCTGTGAGCGATTTCGTGCGCTTGTGCGAAATCGCTTTAGCTATGGCATACTTCAACATCTGGCGGAGAAGTCTTATTCCACCCATTCGGCTTCTAGCGCGTCCGCCTACGGCTATCAACGCCCTTTCCTCCCATACGGGTTGTAGCTGTGCGCCGAAAGAGCAGCCCAAAACACAAACATACAAACGGATCTCATATTAAAACGCAAACTTCCCAGCACATATTCTGGACAAACTGCTTCTAACAATCTAGAGCGTTCATTTTATGTCTCCATTCGTCTGGAAAAAGCAAATTTCATCTTTTTGAGGAAAATCGTTTATTAAATATCGCTTAAATTGTGGTATAAAGAAGTAAAGACAAATTATCGAGCATCATTTTGTAGCCTCATAACAAAGGTAAGCCTTCAAAACAAGGATGCTACAACAGCTTGCCTAACTTGTCTTTACAAAAGCAAGACTGCAAATATACAATCTCTATTTCCATCGCAGGATCGTCTGTGGCCTATGCACTCCTTTTTCTTCGTCCAAGCACTTGATTCTCTGTTTCAATGGCCGCCATACCAGATGATCAACCACTCCCTCTTCACTCACCCAGCACAAGCTACTCTCAACGGCTGAAAGCCAGCGTTTCACTCTAGATAAAGTGGCTTCAGTCAGATTCGTCTATGGTAGGCCATGGGCCTTTGTTTGTGCACAACGCGCTTTCTAGCCATCGAGATATGTTCTTTCTAGCCGAGCGCTCGCTAACAAACGGGCCTCTCTTGGGCACGCATCGACATGCCCTAGGTTTGTACTACAGACGATCCTAGGCAACTAGATCTATGGATCTGTCTCTTGCAGATATTAAGAGACGCAATTGGAAAGACCTGCATGCAAAAGGACTATTCTGAATGGGCAAACCAAGCCCAATCAGCCAAGCTCTACTCTGCGCCACCATCGTATCAAACGATGAGTCCGCTCTCGGCCGTCCAACGTGAACTCATCGGGCAGCCAGCCAATCTTCTGTTCGTCGAAAGCGCTCACATCTCGCCAAAGCTCTGCCAAGAGGCTTGCCTTCAAGAGCATATGCACTACACGATCGTGCCAGATCTGGCCACAGCGCACATACTGATCCACGATGGCGAATCCTCGAGCGCTCCCTTCGATCTGCTTATCAGCGAGCTATCGATCAGCGATCAAGCGACGCTTCATCTGCTAATGAACCTATGTAAACAAGATAGCGGGCCAGCGGTGATCGCCGTTGGGGCCGGATCTGCCGACGAGATCCTTACAGCACTTCGGCTCAGAGTAGCCGATTACCTGCCTCTTCCGATCCGCTCGGAGCATGTACGCATCGCCGTCGAGAGCGTGCTCGCTCAACGCCAAGCAACGATCCGCCAAGCGCAGCTATTTCATTGCATAAGCAATGAGCTCGAACAGCTCTACCATCTCATTCAGTTGCGCAAGGATGCACACGAGGCCCAGTTTTCCACAAAGCAACTGGTCATCGGACCCTTAAGCATCAACACAGAGCGGCATAGCGTCGAATGGTACGGACAAGCCTACGCGGTTACGCCAACCGAGTACGCCTTGTTGCGCTACCTCGCCGAGACGCCGGGCCAGCCACGCCGCTACAGCGACATCGTTCGCTGGACCCACGACCAGAGTTTAAGCGAGCAAGAGGCCAAACTTCTGCTCAAATCGCATGTGCGCAATCTGCGCCGCAAATTTGGCCAGCAACTTTTGGAACATGTCAAGGGAACGGGCTACATCCTACACGACCTGTCGCCGAACGGCACGCTCGGCTAAGCCTGCAGCCAACATCGTTACTAAAAGCGCCCACCAAGCCGAGCAGCTCGCTCGCTCGACTTAGTAGGCGCATCAAACGGCTAGCAAGCGCTGTTACAAGCCATCCCCACTCTTATACGCTCCCAGATCGATGCGCGCACCGCTAATGCGCGCCTTCCCATCGAGGTCGTTTGTATAGCCGTCGCACTGTTGCCCACAAGATAGACGTTCGTGAGGAGCGGTTTGCTGTAGTGGTTAAACAGAGCACCACCATCCTTTTCGGCTCGGTTGGCCTCGAAACGAACGTCGACGAATTCGGGACTGCTGAAGCTGTTATTAGTCTACAAAGATGATCGTCACACCATCGCTGGTCTGCGGATGAGGGTCTTGAGAAACGATGGGTGTCGCGTAGCCGACCCACATACAGAGCAAGAAGAATGGAATGCTATTGAAGAGGCTCCAGATCGTACGCTGCATAGTCCGTCCTTAAAAAGAGTAAGCGCTGATCCTACCCAGATAAGGCCAAACTTATAGAAGTACGTTATAAGCATTTACCCTTTTCCCAAGCCAGTACATTGCTTATTTCGTTGTAGATTGAGTTTCGTATGGTTGATTTATCTACTTAGGTCATATAGCCACACTGGATTTAGAGACGAGCTATAGCAATCCCATTCGAAAGAGCGTTTGAGCAACAAGCGATGATAAACAGAACATGTGAGGGGTGGTGGAGGGCCGAGAGCTAGAAGCCCAATTTATTGGAAAGGGCTCTGATAGCCGAAGGCGGACGCGCTAGAAGCCGAATGGAAGGATAAGACTTCTCCGCCAAAATAAAACCTCCACAAGCTGGGATTAGAGCCGTTCGCTCAGCTCCAATCTAATGCTATACTAGCTCTACCCACAGACGTGAGAGCGAGTATCTTCTCTTGTAATCAGCATAGTTTGGTAACCAGGAGTGTTGGCACCAAAGGAGGTTCCAGTGGCAGAGTGGAGATCTGGCGAAGTCATCGCCAATGGCATTCGCTTGCACTATACGCGTACAGGCGGCAATAAACCGCCCATCGTCTTGGCCCATGGCTTTTCGGATAACGGGCTGTGCTGGAGCCTTTTTGCCGAAGCGCTTGAGGGCGAATACGACCTTGTAATGTTCGATGCGCGCGGCCACGGCCTTTCGGAGGCACCCGAGCAGGGCCACGATCCGCTGACCCAAGCCCACGATTGCGCCGGCCTGATCGCAGCCTTGGAACTCGATCGGCCTGTTGTGATCGGCCATTCTATGGGCGCGCTGATGGCGCTGGTGCTGGCGGCAACGCACCCCGATGCGATCAGCGCCGTAATCCTCGAAGACCCACCAGCCGGCTGGTTGCCCAATGCAGGACGCCCCGTCCTAACTCCCGAGCAAGCTGCCGCATCGCGTCGCGGCTTCGACGAGTGGATGGCGAAGCTGAAAAGTAAAACGCGCCAGCAAGCGATCGATGATCAGCGCGCCGAAGCGCCAAAGTGGGCTGAAGGAGAGTTTGGGCCTTGGGCCGATGCAAAAATCGCCCTTCATGAGAACGCCCTGACTTATGTTCTCACCATCAGCGACGAAGTCGATTTCAGCACGCTCAAGCTGCCCGTGCTCCTGATCACTGGCGATCCGAAGTGTGGAGCGATTATTACGCCTGAACAAGCGCAAGCTTTGCAACAGCTTCTGCCCCATGTAGAGGTCGCTCAGATCGCTGATGCGGGCCACTGTATTCGGCGCGACCAAGCGGCCGCCTATGAACAGGTGGTGCGCGCGTTTCTCAGCAAATTAAAGGCCTAAATCGGCCTTGTTTGTAGCTAGTACACAGATTGAAGAGAGCGAGAAAGACATCTATGAATCCCTTCTTGCAGGAACTTGGCTACGACGCTAAAGATCGGGTACTGTTAGTTCACGCCGATGACATCGGCATGTGCCAAGCCAGCACCTCTGTGCTCAGCGATCTCTTCGAGGCCGGAATCGTCAGATCGGCAGCCACCATGGTGCCCTGCCCTTGGTTCCTTGAGGCCGCCGAGCTCTGCCGCCAAAACCCCGAGTTCGACATAGGCGTGCACCTGACGCTCAACGCCGAATGGTCGCGCTACCGCTGGGGCGCGCTCTCAACCCGCGATCAAGCCTCGGGCCTGCTCGATGCCCAAGGCTTCTTGCACAGCAGCACCGCCGCGACCCACGAGCAGGCCGATCCGCAAGCCGTCGCGCGCGAAATCGAGGCCCAATTCGAGGCGGCGCTGCGGGCTGGCATCGAGCCGACCCATATCGACTCGCATATGGGCACGCTCTACGACAAGCGCTTCTTCGATTCCTATGTCGCTCTGGCCCAGCGCAACAAGCTGCCCCTGATGTCCTTCAGCGAGGCGGCCAGTCTACGGCTGCGCGAACAAGGAGTTGGCCTCTATCTCGATAACGACTTTCTCCGGCCCTATTGGCAGGCTATGGAGGCAGCGCATATGCCGCTCTTCGACGCGATGTATATGCTGCCGCTCGATCATCCCAACGACCATGTCGGCATCTTCAAGCAGATCGTCGACCATCTAGAGCCGGGCCTGACGATCTTGATCGTGCACCCCGCCCACGATACGCCCGAGCTGCGCGCGATCACGCCGGGCTGGGCCAGCCGAGTCGCCAACTACCAAGCCTGTGTCAGCAGCGAGCTGCGCAGCTATATTGAGCGAGCTGGCGTGCAGCTGATCGGCTACCGCCCGCTGCGCGAGCATATGCGCCAAAAGGCCGCCGCCAGGTAGCGTACAAAGCCACAAGCTAGCTTAGGAAAAGATGCATCTGGGCCATTCAGATGCATCTTTTCCTATCTCCCGACCTTTTGCCTTGGGTGAAGTGCCGCCGCAACGACATTGCTTGTTGTCTAAGCTTGGCGGAGAAGTCCTTACCTTCCATTCGGCTTCTAGCGCGTCCGCCTTCGGCTATCAACATCCTTTCCAAACATTCGGCTTATCGCTCGCTTCGCTGCTTGCGCTGCGGCCTTGGCAACCAGAGAACACTCAGCGCAAGCAAGGAGCTTAACCGCAACAAAGTAGCCATCGATTGGAGTTTAAGCGATGTGGCAACGTATCAAACAACAGCTCTGGCAGGCGATCAATTTGACGCGGCAGGGCGATACAGCAGCTCTAAGCGAAGAAGAACTCGCTGAACAGATCCAAGAGCTTTTAGTCCAAAACAAGCATCTTAACGCGCTCCTTCAAGAGGAGCCTCATTCATGGGATTACCCTCACTTCCAAAACGAAACGGCTGTTCAGAACCTTTTACAATCCGAACGCGAGACCCAGCGCGACTTTGTTCTAGCAGCGATCGCGCAGCTAGTTCAGGTTGATGATTCTAGCGAGATGAAGCTCTTCTACCAGATTTTACATGTGGTAAAACAGATTCTGCAGCGTCGTATTCCCTTTAGAGAAACAGATCTTATCCTCCTAATAACCTTCTTTCTTCATATGTCTGAATGGAGAGAGATCGAAACTGCGCTTATGCGGACCATTGAGCGCTACCTTAACGAAAACGAACGCACAGCAGCGCTTGATCAATCGCTCGGCGAGCTACTTGATTTCTTAAGCGCTCAGGCCTACTCGCCCGAAGAGCTTGGCCGAGTTCAGCAATTGCAAAGACGGCTTGGAATAGAGGTGTTGGATATACCGCTGCATGCGGGCGATGTGTGGAGCGATGCGGTTATTGAGGATATTAACAAGGCGAGTCCCGAACAGGGAGCCATGTGGCGGGCATTACTTGGCCACTGCGCAAAATTAAAGAGCGCATTACCAAGCTCTAAATGGCAAAGCAGCGCCCAAAAGCTGATCGCATCTCTTGGGGACGAGCTTGTGAGCGCCGCCTTATTGCGCTGGTTTCCACTGGTCGATAAACCCCGAACGACCCCAATGCCTGATGGTTGGGAAAGCGAAATGCCGCCCCTCCAGCAGATCCATCTCAACTTCGATGTACTGAGAGGCCTCGTCTGGCTAGCGCCCTTGCTTCCAAGCACCACCATGGCACGAGCGCTTACAGCGGTCACATTCTCGTGTTATCGCAAGCTGCCCGGTCTTGGCCCACGCTGCTCACGGGTGGGCAATGCAGCCATAGCCGCGCTCGCCAGCATGCCCGATAAGCTCGGCCTCGAACAGCTCGCCTTGCTCAAGGGACGAGTGCGCGGCAAGCAGCCCCAACAAATCATTGCTAAAGCGCTCGAACAAGCGGCTAAAGTTCAAGGAATGAGCATCGACGAGCTGAGCGAATTGATGGTGCCAAGCTTTGGCCTCGAAGCTGTCGGCTATGGGCGCGAAGTCTTTGGCGAGTATCAGGCCGAAGTGCGGGTAGAAGGCAGCACAGTAGCGGTTCAGTGGTCGAGTGCCAATGGCAAGCCCCTGCGGTCGATGCCTAAAGCCGCTAAAGAGCAATATGGCGATGAGATCAAAGAGTTTCTCCAAGAAGTCGCCGATCTGAAAAAGATGCTGCCCATCCAGCGCGACCGCATCGAACAGAGCTATCTCAGCCAGCGTTCTTAGCACGTTGCAGCTTGGCGCGAGCGCTATCTTGAACACCCTCTGCTTGGAAGCTTGGCGCGACGCCTGATCTGGCACTTTGCCCAAGGCGTCCAGCAAGCCAACGGCATTTGGTACGAAGGAGAGATCGTTGGGCATGATGGCCATACCCTAGCTTGGATCGACGACTCGAGCGAGGTCACGCTTTGGCACCCGCTCCAAAGCAGCATCGAAGAGATTGTGGCTTGGCGCACTTGGCTCAATCAGCACGAAATCCAACAGCCCTTTAAGCAAGCCTATTGCGAAGTTTATCTGCTCACCGACGCCGAACGCCAAACCCACAACTACTCCAATCGCTTTGCCGCCCATATTGTACGCCAGTATCAGTACAACTCGCTCTGCGAGGCGCGCGCTTGGCGCAATCAGTTACGATTAGCGGTAGATGACGCCTATCCGCCCAGCCAACGTCTGCTGCCAAACTGGAATCTGCGGGCCGAATTTTGGGTCGAAACAGTTAACAACGGTTATGAGGGCTATATAAGCGGCTCGGGAGCCTACCTTTATCTTTCAACTGATCAAGTGCGCTTTTATCCAATCGACGCCGCCCAGCACTACGCCCACGCCGGAGGCGGTAGCTACTCTCCGGCTTGGGACGCAGAACATCTGGCGGAGCCATTGCCACTTGAGCAGGTGCCAGCACTGGTCTTTTCGGAGATTATGCGCGATGTCGATCTGTTTGTGGGGGTGGCTAGCATCGGCAACGACCCGACTTGGGTCAACGGCAGATTGGACCCCACTCGACAAGAACACCTCAACTATTGGCAGGAATATTCGTTTGGAACGCTTTCCGAGAGTGCCAAGATGCGCAAACAGGTTCTGGAGCAGATCATTCCGCGCTTAAAGTTTGCTCAGCGCTGCCAACTCAGCGAGCGCTTCCTTGAGGTGCGCGGCGATCTGCACAACTACAAGATCCACTTGGGCAGCGGCAATATTCTGATCACCGATAACAATCAGTATCTCTGTATTGTGCCCTCGCAACAGGCACAGCCTCATAAGGATAAGCTCTTTTTGCCCTTTGAAGGCGACCAAATGCTTTCGATCATTTTGAGTAAAGCCCTCATGCTGGCTGACGATACCACGATCAAAGATCCAAGCATTGTCTCACAGTTGTAATAGATCTAGCTCTGTGAGGCTCTAGTGGCTAACATTCTGCCAAACAAACCTGTTATCTCTTCTATACCTACAGGAAGTGGCAAATATTCATAAGGAGCGCTAGTAGGTCGATAATATTTATCAAAGGTCAGCAATAGTTCCTGATAGCCTTTTGTAAGGATAATCAGGGTTGGAATGGTGGGCGAAATACCCTGAAAAGTGCTATCCGAGGCTTGATCGTAGGATAGAGCAAGCTTGTCTGTGACCAAAATACAAGAGATATCTCTGGTTTGGACTATCGATTGTGCTTCTTCCAAGGAGGAAGCGAGAATAACGTTGTAGGGATGATCTACTAAGCCATCGCAAAAAAAATCGCGCATTAGCGGATCCTCTACCAGCATCAATAGCGTATAGGGCTTTGCATTCATAGAGCACCTTCATGTGAAACTAAGGATCCTTAAGAGGAACCTTCCATAAAAACGCCAGCGTCCCTCTTAATAGTATCACTAGCACCAAACAAGCTCACTGGAAGATTATGTTATGTCAAGTCAGTTTGTATAACATAATCGTGTTTGCGCTATTAGCCTCACAATCATATTCATTGCGATAAGCCGTGCTTCTCCAGCCGAAAAGGCTGGCGATAATCCTCTCGCAGTTGCGCAGCACTAGCTCTGTGAGGCTTTAGTGGCCAGCATTCTGCCAAGCAGAGCTGCTATCTCATCTATATCTACAGGTAGTGGCAAATAGTTATACAGGGCGTTAGCAGGGCGGTAGTATTGATCAAAGATTATGAATAGCTCACGATGACTTTCCCTAAAAATCATCAGAGTTGGAATGCTGGGCGCAATATCATGAAAAGCTCTATTCGAGGCTTGATCATAGTATAGAGCATGCTTATCTGTGACCAAAATACAATAGATTTCTCTGGTTTGGACTATCGATTGAGCCTCTTCCAGAGAGGAAGCAAGGATAATGTTGAAGGGATGATCTACTAATCCATCGCAAATAGCATTGCGTAGAAAGGGAGTATCTACCAACATCAATAGAGTATAGGGCTTTGCACTCATAGACCACCTTCTTATGTAAATTAGGATTACTCCAGAGCGCGGCTACCTAATCCTCTCCTTCTGGCTTATAGAATAGAGCGCCAGGTAGATAGACATGGATATTTTCCCCTAGAGCGCACAAATCACGCAACACTTCTTTCGAGATAGTAAATCCGCCATAACCATCTGGCGGCTCCCACCAAATTCCGACCGAAAGATCCGCGCCGTATCTTGTAACAATCTCTTGTAAAAGAACTTGTTTAGCGCCAAAGAGTCGCAAAAGCTCTAGCGCCAGTTCTTCTACCTGCAAGCCCACTACTTCATAAGCCCACAAACTCCAAGGACGTACCAGCTCAAAATCATACTGCGAGGCTCGTTGGCCTTTCAGAAAAGATCGTGTTGGAGCTAGTGTTAAGATCTCGGTAAGCTGATCAAGCTCTAAATCAGGCGCTGTAATCATAAGGCTCAGACGTGCTATTCCGTCTATACATCGATCATCATAAACTGGTAGATAATCCCTCAACAAACCAAGCGATATTCCAGTTGCCTGATCGATAACATGACCCGATGGCAGCAGGTCAGCCAAGCGCCTCTGATCCATACCCAAATCGTATCTTAGCGCTTCAGTAAGCCAAGACCATTTAAGATAATCAAGGTCAAGCTTAAAAGCCTGATTAAGAGCGCTTGTCAACTCTGGGTGACTTGATTCTTTTAGATCATAGGCTCCACCAAGGCCAGGCAAATAAAGATCCAGACGCTCTCCTAAAGCGCAAAACTGCGCCATAGTATCTGCTCGAATACTAAAACCGCCATAGCCATCCTCTAAATCCCACCAAATGCTTGTGCTTAGCTCAGTATCTGGCAAAGCGGCCAATTGTGCTAAGCCAGCCTGTTTAGCTTGAAAGCTTTCTAAAAGTCGCTCTATAAGCGCTTCTACTTCTAGACTTGCAAACTCTAGTGTCCAAATATTCCAAGCGTATCGATCTGTTTTTCTAGAGGTGAGTCTAGCGTTCTGGCTATGTTGTGATTGCTGTTGTTGATCGCCTTTTCTACGATACCTGGTTGGCTCTAATTCCAAAATTGCTGTTATCTCTTCAAGGGTGATACCAAGGCTTTTACAAGTGAAAGCAGCTTGTATATTAGAGCCTGAGCGCCTTTGATGCATGCTACATCCTTCTTTTTGAGCTGTTCAGCTAAGATACACCAATAATTCTAACTCGCTAACACAAGCATACCAGTTGGGATTCGTGCATTGAGCGAGGTCTTGTAGGCCAAATCAGCGATTTGAAGCTCGCGCTGGTCTTGCACAAGCTGCTGAATAAGGCCGCTAACCAGCATAATCGCCAGCGTTTGGCCCAAGCAGGCGTGTGCTCCCTCCCCAAAGCTTAAGCTGCGCCGTTTGGGGCGGTCAAGCAGAAAGTGCTCTGGCCCGGGATTGAGCGCTGGGTCGCGATTGGCCGCCGCCAAGAGCAAGAGCACGGTATCTCCTGCCCCAAGCTGCTGGCCTGCGATGCTGCTCGCATGGGCAAAAAAGCGTCGCGTATTCTGGATCGGCGGATCATAGCGGGCGACCTCCTCTACAAAAGCAGTGCAAAGCTCGGGTCGGGCGCGCAGCTCGGGCCAAAGCTCAGGCCGTGCTTGCAACGCCAGCAAGCTATTGCCGATCAGTCCAGCGCCCGCATCGTAGGCTTGAGAAAACAGACCGATAGCATTGGCGATCAGCGCTTGGTGTTGCTCTGGGCTGCGTTCTCGATCGGGCGGAATAAGCTTCAGCAACAGCCCAGCTTCGCGCTCGCTGCTGGCCTGCCGTTGATAGAGGTGATCGAAACGGTGCAGCAGTTCCTGCGCGGCCAGCGAGGCGCGTTCCACTGCATCAGTGCTGGGCGCGGGCGCGATGCCTGCCACAAAATCTGCCACCAGCAGACGAATCTGCTCCACGTTTTCAGGCGCGAAGCCAAACAAATCAGCTAGCACATAACAAGGCAAGCGCGTACTCAGTTCCTCAAGCCGTAAGTGCGAGCGCCGCAGCAAGCTTCGGGCATGGTGCCGCGCCAAAGCCGCAAAATGAGCGGGATCATAGCTCGCGTGCGCCTCTACAAGCGACGCTTTGATTGGGCAACGGCTCGGGCCATCGATCATACGTACAAGCCGAGCGAAGATTGTGGCGACAGGTGTACCAAGCAAAACGCTGGGCACCGGCTCGGCAGGCGGGCGCACCCGCGCATAAGGATGGTGAAAGATCTCCAGCAAAACAGCGACACTAGAGGCCACCCACATCCCAAGCTGCTGGTCGTAGTACAAGGGCCGCTGGGCCAGCAGATCGGCGTAATAGCCGTATGGATCGGTGTGTGTCACCGCTGTAAACGGGTCGAGCTGCCGCATCATGTTGGCTCCTGCTGCTTAAAATTGGGCTGGCACAGCCGGATAATATTGGGGCGCTTCGTCGCGATCTCGTAGGCCATAGCTTCGAATAATACGCAGCATTCGGCAGCGCGGCCCAGCATCAAGCTGAGGCTGCACACAATCAGCAAGCCAAGCTTGGGCGCTCGCTTCATCCGACCAGCCGATCGAAATGATCTGCTTGCCCGGCTGATACAGGCTAGTGAAACGCTCGAAGCTGCTATAAGCGGGATTGGCTTGGAGCTGCGCCAAGGGTGAATCGGCCTGTTCGGCGCTGTATTCAAGCAGAGTCACATAACGTACATTGCTGCTTTGGGTCACGTCGAAGCGCTGTTGCTGCAAGCTCTGGCCGGGCGGCGGCGCGCTATCGAAGCAGACTTCACCGACCCGCAAGGTATAGCCCGAAAAGACCAAGTTGCGGCCCTGCTCCTGAACCGAGTGGTGGGTGGCGTGGGTGCGCCAACGGATCAGAGCCTTCTCGTCGCGCCAGGTCGAGAGCGAGAGAATACGAGCGCTTGAGGGTGTGCTCGCAAAACGTTCGTTATCGATAAAGCCATCGATCTGTTCAAGTTCCGGACGCAACAGTTTGCCAAACTGCAGATAGTCCTGCGTTCGGGCCGCATAGGGTTCCACCTCAAAAAGCACCACAAACATACCTGACCTCTCGTGCTAGTGAGCTTAGATAAGCGCTACTATTCGGTTCGACAAGTGATTTTTTGCGGTATAATCGAATCGCCTCTCTTTTTCCCTCACAGCTATGCTAGCACGGAAATAGTTCAAGGAGCATCGAAGTATGTCGGTAGATCCGAACTTCGCGTCGATCGCTGCCCTGATCGGCGAGCCCACCCGAGCCGCCTTTTTGGGCGCGCTCTTGGGCGGCAAAGCCCATACAGCCAGCGAATTGGCGCATCTGGCGGGGGTCACAGCTCAAACGGCCAGTATGCATCTAGCCCGTTTGCTAGAGGGAAACTTGGTGAAAGTATCGGCCTCGGGGCGGCACCGTTACTACGAGCTTGCCAGCCCACAAGTGGCCCACGTTTTGGAGACCTTGGCGACCATCGCGCCGCCTGCCCGCATCGCCTCACTGCGCGAATCGGAGCGAGCGCGCGCCATGCGCTTTGCGCGCACCTGCTACGATCACTTGGCGGGCAGAGTGGGCGTTGCTCTCAACGATCGCCTAGTCGAGCGCGGCTTTCTGACCGTCGAGGGCGAGCATTGGCAAATCAGCGCGACGGGCGAGCGCTGGCTGAAAAGCTGCGGAGTCGATCTGGCGGCTTGGCAAAAAGGGCGACGCGCGGCGGCCCGGCCCTGCCTCGATTGGAGCGAACGGCGCTACCATCTCGCTGGGGCGGCGGGCGCGGCCATCACCCACTGGCTCTTCAATGCAGGCTGGATAACCCGAATCGGCAGTAGTCGGGCGGTTCAGCTAACACCCAAAGGGCGAGTAGGTTTTCAGCAGGAGTGGGATCTTTCCTTCGACTGATTTTGCACTAAACGACCTGAGCCTAGCCAAAACCTTTTAAGGAGTTACCAAACCGGTCTCCTTAAAAGGTTTTTCTTAAATAGCAAGCATAAACAACTATAGCTGCCATGAGGCTCCTCACCACTTTCCTGTATCCAATGTTTTCCAATCGCTTAAGCTTAGAGACGTTGAGCCTCATATAGTTGTGTAAATCTTCCGCTGAATAGCTTGCGAGATGGGCTGGCTAGCCTATCTGCTAGCCGAAAAATGAGGCGTTATACCAAATCCGTTTGTTTACTTTCTATTTGGCCTTCGGCAGAGCGGAACTTGCCTCTTTTTGTTGTATGAAATTTCGCGCTGTCGCGCGAAATTTCATACAACTCTTTCCCCGTTTTTATTTTTCTGGTTACAAGAGCGCAAGTCTTTAAACGGATTTGGTATTATTTGTACGAGAACAAATAACGCCTAGAGACAAGTAGCTCTCGTATAGGAGCGCTCAGTCAAGCCATAGCAGAATCAATAAAGAGGGTGCAGGTAGTCTGCACCCTCTTTTGGTATAAAAACGAAATTATGGTCGTGCAACCGTGCTATAAACCGTCGAGACATTACCCGCATGGTCGCGGAAGCGCACATAGATCGGCGTCTCAGCATTCGCTGCGACCTTCCAAGCTTTGGTTTTGCTAAAAGGCTCCCACTTGGCACAGGCAAAGTTCTCGCTATTGCTGATGATCATATCAGCCACGCCGCTTACGTCATCTTCGGCACTTAGTGCAAGGGTCACGTTGACTGTGCCTGCGGCAGGACACTCACCAGTTTTAGTCACAAACGGCAACAAGACGCTATAGTCCGCCGCTGTATCGGCGCTTGGTGTAGTAGCTGACTGTTCACTTGTTCTCAATGCGGAAAGCACAGTTACTGAGCCAGAGGGCGCATTGACATCAAGCAAAATATCATCTTGATATGGGCCAAAAATCTTGCCGCTGGCATCTCTAAAGCGCACATAAACCGTGCGCGGCAAAACATAACTGCCATATTGGGTAATTTGCCATGAGCGCACGCTATTGTATGGCTCCCAAGTCGCGCCAGCAAAACCACCATCATTACTGATCATCATTTCGGGCGTTAGAGCAGGCGCCGAGAGACGTAGCTCAACCGTGATCTGGTTGGTGAAGAGCGCGCCATTATTGATCGTCAAACCATACTCGTTGCCTGCCGCGCTATCAAGCCGAATCGAGCGCGATACCGGCGCAGACACATTCCCGGCGTAATCCTTAAAGCGCACATAGACTGTCTTCGGCCCATCGCCGGGCGAAAGCTTCCATTCAAGCGATTCGCTATAACGTTGCCAAGGCTCCCAAGTTTGCCCATCGTTAGAGAGGCTGATTTGTCCCACGCCGCTGGTAGCATCTTGCCCTAAGATACCCAAAGTAACCTCTAAAGCAGTGCTAACCAGAGCACCCCCATTAATAGTAATTGTCCCAGTCGGAAGGTCAGTATCATCAGACAATGTTGCAAGTTGTGCAATCTTAGATGTAGTAGTGTTAGGCCAACCTACATTTCCTCCTGCAACAAGGATTTTGGTATTATCTAGTAATGTAGCAGTATGCCGATGTCGATATTCTGTTTGGCCAACTAGCCTCCAAGTTCCTGTTGTATGATCGTACACTTCAATAGAACTAAATGCTCTCGAGTTTACATCTCCACCGATAACAACAAGCTCACCACTACTCAATAGGGTAGTAGTGTGGTTTAAACGTCTATTATTAGTATCAGCAGCTTTAGTCCATGCACCAGTCACAGGACTATACAATTCAACAGAAGGATATGAATCTCCCAAGAACTCTGAGCCGCCTACGACTAATACTTCACCATTCTGGAGCAAAGTAGCAGTGTGCAATTCACGCTTAGATATCATACTATCAGTCATGGTCCAAGTCTCTGTTGTTGGATCATAAAGCTCTGCACTGGCAAGCGAACTCGTTGCAGCACTACGACCGCCTGCTACTAAAACTCTTCCATCATTTAGCAAAGTTGCACTGTGATAGCCACGAGCTACATTCGAATTCCCAGTTGTACTCCACGCATCACTAATAGAATCATATAATGCCGCATTGTTACGTCCTACACCATTAACTAAAAGCACTTTACCGTTCTGTAAAAGCGTCGTAGTGTGGCCGATTTCGGCAGCTATCACCATATTTCCAGTATTACTCCACGAATTTGTTTCTGGATCGTACAATATAGATACTAGATCTTGGACAACCAGAACTTTTCCATTCGGTAATAAAATTGCAGAATGATTATAAAGAGTTCTACCAATATCCCCAGTATCGCTCCAAGTACCTGTTGTTGGATCATACACTTCGGCAACGGTGCTCGCACCTCCCCCTACAACCAAAACCTTGCCATTCTTTAACAGGGTAGCAGTATGCCCGTAGCGAGCGGTTTTCATACTTGCTGTAGCAGAAAAAGCCATATATTGTGGAGTTGAGGCCGCAGGTCCATTATCTGGTGTTTGAGATAAAGCCGAAAATGAGCGTTCTGGAAGTAAACAGATGGCCAATAGAAGCGCTAGCGTAAGTGAGCCAAAACGAAGCGATCGCATTGCAAACCGAGCGTGTTTCTGGGCTAGCCTTGTCATAAAGCTCTCCATAAAATCAAAACAACTATGCTGTCGATAAAGGCATAACTTGAATAAGGTAGGAGTTTTCTTTTCATTAAAGCAATATGTGCGTAAACTGTGCGTTCGTAGTGAGGCCAGAAAAGGGCATAGAGAGCTAGAGGCTAGCTGAGAAGGCTTGAGGGATGACAGCGATCAGTGCAAAAGAGGATAACGTGGCCTAACTCGATGCCAAGGCTGCGTGTAACTCGTTTTCTAAGAGCTGCATCAGCTGGCTGGCGGGCAGCGCCCGAGCGAGCGATGCGCCTTGGCCGGCCCAATATGCGCCATAGCCATACTCGCCCTTGGCGCTTGCAGCAGCGTGCAGGGCTTTGCCTGCGTCATAGGCCAGCGGATAATCGGGAGGCAGCAGTTCAGGGTGGGCTTCTCCGAAAGCAGTGAAGCGATTGACAAGGCAGCGCGCTGGCCGCCCCGAGATCGCCCTTGTCATCACGGTGCGCGCGCCGTCGCGGCTGAGCAATGTTGCACGATGGGCAGGGGCAGCGCTCGCCTCGGGGCAGGCGATGAAGGCCGTTCCAAGCTGGGCGGCGACTGCACCGAGCTTCAGCGCCGCCGCGATCGCATAGCCGTCCATAATGCCTCCTGCCGCAATCACTGGCAGATCGAGTTCGCGCAGCAGAAGGCGGGTCAGCACCAGCGTGCTCAGGCTATCATCAGGTCCATTGGGGTCGAAGATGCCGCGATGGCCACCGGCCTCAATGCCTTGGGCTACGAGCGCATCGATACCAGCTTGCTTGGCAGCGCGAGCCTCTTCCAGATTGGTCACCGAGGCCAACAACAGAGCGCCCGTCTGTTTAAGAGCGGCGATACGATCCGCGCTGGGCAGTCCAAAGTGAAAGCTGATCACAGCTGGCTTGGTTTCGATCAGCAGCTCAAGCATGGCATCGTCGTGCTGAAAGCTGCTATAGATCTCGCGTAACGAGCTAGGTGGAGTGGCCTCAAAAGCCTGAAAGTGGGGAGCGAGCGCGGCGAGCCAGGCAGCTTCGCGAGCTGGATCGGGCTTGGGCGGGCTATGCACAAAGACATTCAGATTAAAAGGCCGATCGGTGCGAGCGCGCAGATCCGCGATCATGGCGCGGGCCGCTGCAGGAGTGCTCGCTCCCAGCGCGATCGAACCAAGCCCACCAGCATTGCAAACCGCCGCCGCCAGCTCTGGGGTCGAAACGCCTGCCATGGGCGCTTGAATGATCGCTAGCCTTAGTCCAAGTCGCTCTAATAAAGCCGCCATTGCTGTTTCCCATCGAATAAAAACAGATCGCACATGACGTCACACTGTAGCATAGTAGATCAAATGCTTCAAACGAGTGATAGCAAACTCGCTTCGCTTCTTCGTTTCGGCAGGTGGGCCACTCTTTCACAAAGTTGCCTAGAAAGCAGCGAAAGCCTTGCAAGAATAAATTGGGTCTACACTCTCAAGCTCTGGCGGCGAAGTTCTTAGCATCTATTCGGTCCTTGGCGCGTCCGCCTACGGCTATCAGATAGGCTAGCCTGCCCTCATCCCCGACCCTTCTCCCGCAAAGGCGGGAGAAGGGCGTATGTTCTCCCGCTCATTCACGCTGTTCCAGACCGGCATCCTACCAACCAACCTTCCCGCAGCTTCGCAGCGAGAAGGTTTCGGACGGCTTTAGCCAGCGAAATACAGCGTTTCAACCTGCTCGGTGCTTGCACCGGGCAGGTCGCAGCGATAACAGTGAAAACAGCGATGGCAGCGATACAGATAAGCAGCCTGTTGGGTCAGGAAGGCGATTTGGTAGCCGTAGGCGGACGCGGTGAGGAACGCATGGAGGCTAGAAGCCTCTCCGCCATAGGGTGAGCGATCTCTGCTGAAAGCGGAAGGCTCTAAAGGGCTTTTGTATGAGCATCATAAACATTTTTGGGGCGAATCGGTACAAATTATAGAGGAGACAGCTTGAAGTAGATCTTTTGAAGAACGAGCGACCCATGACTGAACCCAACGAAATTGAACGGCTCCGCCAACAGCTCGAAGACGCTCAACGACGGCTCGCTGAATGCCAAAGCCGTCCCGATTGTTCAGCCCAAACACGGGCCTCTATCGAACGCGAGATAAAAGACCTCAACGATGAGCTACGGCAAACAGAGTTAGGCCTAAAAGAGCAAACGCCACCTAGTCGGGAACAGAATCTTAGAATCGAAGGCAAGGTTGATGTAGCTATCTCAGGCGATCATCACGGCGATATTATCTTTAGACTTCTACCTGCGCGTGTTCCTTCCACACCGAGCTTAGAGGAGATCAGCAAGGGCAAAGAATTGCTGTGTCATATGCCTGTGCCGCCTGAGCCAACACCTTCAAAAATGCGCCCTTTCCTGCTCGCAGGGCTCTTCCCGATCCGTCATAACCCGCTCTTTGTTGGGCGCGATGCGATCTTGGCAGCGCTTGCCCAACGCCTTAAACCTGAGGGCGCCAGAAGCATGGTCTTGACGGGCGCAGAAGGGGTGGGCAAAACCAGCCTCGCAGTAGAGTTCGCCCATCGCTACGGGGCCTACTTTGCAGGCGGCGTCTTTTGGATCTCGTGTGACAAGCCGAGTGAGATTGCGAACCAAGTTTCGCGCTACGGCGGCCCCGGCGGTCTTGAGCTATGGTATAGCGATGAAGAGCTTGCGCTTACAGAGCAGGTCGCGCGGGTGAGGCGCCAGTGGGAGAGCGAACTGCCGCGCTTGCTGATCTTCGATCAGTGCGAAGATGAGAACGAGCAACTGAGCATCGAATGGCGCTTGCAAGAGTGGTTGCCGCATATGGGAGGCTGCCGCGTCTTGATGACCAGCCGCCGCCAAGATTGGAGCCCTGCTCTGGGAGTGGAAACGATCGCTCTGGGCGGCTTGGATCGATCAGATAGCATTAGGCTGCTACAAACCCTCGCCAGCAATCTCAGCGATCAAGAAGCAGATCGGGTCGCCCGGGCATTAGGCGATCTACCTGGGCTGCTCACCCGTGCTGGCGGTTATCTGCACCGCTATCGCCATATCACAACGGTCGATCAATTTTTGAGCGAGCTATCCTCCAGTGATCTGCGCCAGCATCGCGCCTTTCGTACCTAAGAGGAACAGCTAGCAATGGGCCTGTTTGGTACAATGTAGGCTTGAAACAAGCAAGAGATTGGCTGGCAACGGAGGTTTAGGCTGCTAAGCTGAGCTTCCGTTGCCGACGACAAGCGAGAAGCCTAACGATGAGACCGAAAGAACGCCCGAGAGCTGAACAGCTAGAGCAGGCTTTGCTCAGCTACGATCGAACAGAGCGCCCGCTGCCGGGCATCCAAGATCCGCAGATGCGCTGGGTCTTGATCGAGCAGCTGATCGATAGTCTGCGCCGCACCCGCTATATCAGACTGATCGGCGAGCGAGCCCTTAGCCCACGACGCGCCGACCCGAACGATGCGCTCTTCGACCCACTCAAAGCCGCCGCCCTGCACCATCGGGCGGGCGATAGCGACGAGGCCTTCTGGCTGGTCTTTTTGATGATCCACTTTGGCAAACATCAGCTGGGCGGCTGGCGCTATCTGCGCGAGGTCTATGGGCAGCTTGGCGGCGAGGCGCGCTGGGATTGGCGCAGCACCAGCAACGATGTCGCAGGCTTCCGCGCTTGGCTCGGCGAGCATCAGCGCTATATCAAGCGCAGCGATGCGCCGGGCGGCTTTGGGCATCATCGCAAGTACGAAAGCCTCGACGCGGCCTCGCCGATCGGCACCGGCGCCGTCATCGAGAGCTATGTCGACTGGGTGCTGAGCGCGGGCGACCACGACAGCTTGATCACGACCGCTCTCGATGCCAACGAGCACGATCCAGCTCGAACTTTCCACTACCTCTACCAAGAGATGTCGATGGTGCGGCGCTTCGGTAGACTGGCCCGCTTTAGCTATCTCTCGCTGCTCGCCAACTTGGGGCTAGCGCCGATCCAGCCAGCTATTCCCTATATGGAGGGCGCAACCGGGCCTTTAAAGGGCGCAAAGCTGCTCTTTGGCACCTTTCAAAACGATCCAAAGCTTGCAGGCCAGCTCGATAGCTGGCTTGGCGAGCTTGGCTCTCGGCTTGAAGTGGGTATGCAGGTGCTGGAAGATGCGCTCTGCAACTGGCAAAAAAGCCCATATCAATTTGTCAAATATCAGGGGTAGTAGTAAGATCTAATCACCTATTTTATAGCCACCAAAATAATAGTGGTAATAACTTCCATAAAGCTAGAGTCTCATTTAATATACAAGCAACTTTCGGAAGCCATAAAGTCTATCTTATCAGATCAAACTTAAACTCAGAGAGCACTTAAACAAAACTAGATAGTTTAATGCTTCTACTGATAAATACTTGGAAGTAAGGTTTTTGACATTAGGATTATTATAAAGGCTATTGGAGATGGTACAGTTGCTATGGATCGCAATGCGATCCATAGCAAAATTTATATTGCAATATTAACGCCACCTTAATATTCCAGGTTTCAACACATCTTTATTGTTCTCTCGATAGCCGAGTACAATAGGAGTCGAGGACTGACAAAAAGACTCAGCGAAGTTTTTTAACAGACGTGATTCCTGAAGCACCTTACCATCATCAGCAAGATAATCAATGAGCGAACGTGTAAGCAAAACAACAAGTTTTGCCCTCGCTCGTGAGGCCATTACGTTGAAACGATTGAGGCTGTAAAGAAATTCATCCTCACTACGAATAAGATCCACATCTCCAAGTCCGAATGAGGCAAAAATGATATCGCGTTGCTGTCCTTGAAATCGTTCGACAGTATCAACAGTATTCCATATAGCCGTCGGATTATGGTTCGGAAAGAGAGCTTGCAAACGGCTCACAATTTTACTCATTTGGGCACGATGTGGAGTCACAACACCAATTGCTTGCTCCCAAAAACTCTTTTCATCATGTGGCTGCCCTGTTAGTGTTGCAAACGTGTTACCATCACGCTCGCCAGACAGTTGCCGATCAAGACGCCCATAGAGGAGCCAGATTAGAGAAGCAACTGCATCAGCCTCAAATGAGTTCGATTGCCCAGCAATATCATCCTCATAGATAAAACAAGTAGCAGGATACTGAGGATCAAGCAGTTGAGCCCAAGACGAACTCCAATAAAGCTCACTGGGCCAATTCGCAGGTTTTTCTGTAGGAATCTCAGAAGAAAGCAATGTAAGTCTCAAATTATTGTGATATGCATGTAGGCCCGGATCGTAACCTGCACATTTTATGAAATCTACAATCGTTTGAGACGAACGGTAGTTCACTTGCAAGGGATACGGGATGATTTGGTGATAATGACGAATGTAATTATAGACCGATCCAACAACATCTTCAAGATTCTCAGGCGGCGTTGCTGGTTGAATTGGGGGTAGCTGTTTGTCGTCACCAGCAAGCACAAAGGAAGCATTTTCTGCTGCCTTAGAAATAATCAGGGTTGCTTCAGCCACACTAAGCTGTGACGCTTCATCAATAATTAGCAAATCAAACCAACGTTGTTGAGTTTGACTATGTGTCTCCTTCTTATCATCTTTGGTTGCGATAGCAAGATTATGCAACTGCTGTGGTGGACCTGCTACAATGATAATATCCTCTGGTGTAGCTAGCATAGCCTGAAGGTCTTGAACTTCAATAGGGGCTTGCGAGGTTTTCACGATCACTGGCTCGATATCAGGATGTTTTACAAGATCGGCAGGTGGATCGTTATACTGGCTCTGAAGGCGAAACAGGCGATATGGTTTTCCCTTGATAACCTTAGATAGGAGGGTATCAACGCCAATAAGCACATTGTCGATAGCAGTATAATTATTTGAGGAGATCAGTAACCGAAGCGGCTGTTTATACTGTTGTGCATTCCAAATAGCACCACTAATGATAGCCCGAAGTGTTTGACTCTTACCAGTTCCAGGTGGTCCCCAAATTAAAGTAAGTCGTTGAGTTAACGCAGCTCTCCAAGCCTCCCATTGTGAGGCATTAAGCTGCACTCCACGGCTCTCTAAACTGCCTCGCGCACCATGAACATCTCGTGTAACAGCAGAAGTAGTCAGAGCAGGAGCTTGCCACAAAAACTCTGAAGAGGGCGTCTCAAGAGCTCTCTTCATCCTACTTGGAGCTGTTATTCCTAATGCACGAACAATAGATTCATCCTCATCAGCAGATACAGGCCGACCAATTCCTTTGAGTGTCAGCAATACTTTTTTCGAGAGGTAGTCTTCACTAAGTGGGTCGAGTATGACGTCCGTCTGAAAATCAGCAATTCCGAAACGCTCAAATTCAAGCACACGATTGTTATGCCAGGGCTTAAGTGCGATCCAGCCATTGACCCGGTCTATTGCTACAACTGAGACTTTAGTCAATCCGGCATCTGCCACCGAACCTGAGAGTCGACCTTGGATATTAATACCAGTCCCTTTAAGTAATGGATAAGCAGATTTGCTTAAGAATGTAGGATCGCTTTTTGGCGAAATAGCATAGCCAAGCGCAGGAGGACGAACATTAAACTCATAAGAGTCAGAGTTTAGTTGATAAATAAGTAACTCTTCTGGGGCTATTAGAGGTTTGTTGACTGTCTTTTGTAAAGCTTGATATGCTTTAAACTTTTCCGCCCCTTCAAGCCGTTTGAGTAAGTATGCGGATTTGAAACGTGCTTCCCTTTCATGAGCAGGCATAGCACGAAGCATATGTTCATCAAGTTCACTCAAGGCTTGATTGAGACGTGTGAACTCATACCAGAGGATACTTCGTGGAGGAAGTCCTGTAAGAGGTTTGATATTCCGACTTACTGGTGGCGCAGCAGCCCGTACAAGCAACGGCTCAAGATCCTTTTCTAATTGTGCAACGATATAGGCTAGTGCCTGGAGCTTGCGTGCAGTAGTCTCTTCGATTATTCGCTGGGTCTCCGTATAGTATCCGCGGCGCGTCCACATTTCATGGAGACGTTCTCCAGGAATAAGATCGCTTAGTGGCTCTCGGTAAAGGGGATGGACAGAGATCTCATTGACCGAGGCAGGGTGATAAGTCTTAGCTACATCAAGTAATGTGTAGTGATGTGGAATGGGCACTGCCACCGTATTTTGCACAATAGCTGATACAAATGTGAAAGGTGATTTGTATGATGCCTCTTCTGCATGCATTAGCAGCTCAGGAGGAGGGAATAGCCAAGCGAGATCTCGTATCTTTTTATCGGCGAGGATTGCCTCAAGATGTCGCCCAATCACCCGTGTTAGTTGTTTGCGTTGCGCCTCATCCCAAAGATAGATTTGATAGGTGCTGCGCTTCAGTTTTTTGGGATCATTAATATCTCCACGCCGCAAGTTCTGGATATCTTCATCATCCTGCGCTTCGATATCAGTGATGATGCTACGAAGCGTACGCAAAAACTTGATTAGCTCTTCGCGTTCTCGTGATAGATTGCGCTGATCAACAAGATAAACCTCTTGAAAATTCGTCAACTGACCACCATTGCGGGCTGCCCATCGCTTTTTCTTGGCTGTTTGAGTGGAATCGTAGGGAAGGGGCTCTCGCCAAAAAGCGCGTAGAGCAAATGTTGCCGTGATGGCACTCGATAAATCATAGTCAAGGAAGATATAGATATGTAAATCGGGCCACTTGGGCATAAGAGCATCGCCACCCGAATTCGGAATAGTAGCAGTCAGATCTTTCTTCAGTGCCTTTGCTCGATATGGATAGATGGAGCGTTTAGCACGAAGCGAAGGACTAAGCTCAAATACGGCGTCATTTGATAGAAGCGATGCAAGTACGTTAACATCTGTAACTTTAGAGCTGAGAAGCTTTGCCCCACCTCGAGAAAGCCCAGCAATGCGCGAAAGATGTTGTGTGGCTTCGGCCGTTGGCCAGCAGTGCAACGAGCTATTGTTTAGCTGACCAACTTTATCCTTCCAAGGGTAACCCAAAAACTCACAGCTATTACAGGTATGTGTAACATGCCAGGGAAGTTGATTCCAAGAGGTCTGAAGTACTTTAGGCAGCTCTTCATGGAAGAAACGTCTCAGACGAGGTGCAAAGGCATCAAAAGGAGCAACCTCAATGTCTTGTTCAAGCGCCTGTGCAAGTGCCTCTGCATCAGGTATACGCCCTTCTTTCGAACAGTGATAATGAACTTGTCGAATCTGCGAAGCGTCATAAGACCCAGGCCAGACAGCAGGTGCTGCAACAACAACAAAACGCTGATCCCAATTATATTCTTGGATCCAAGCAGCAAGTGTCATCGAGTAGAAAACTACTTCGGCAAAATAATGAGCTCCTGGCTCGGCCGACAGCTTGATATCAATAACGCGTAGGCGCAAACGCTGATCAGTTGAAGAAAGGGGAATAACATCACCATTTGGCTGCACAGCTTGCATAGTCGCTACAGGGCCCATATCTTGTTGATCCATTTCCCAAGAAGCAGGAGTAGCAGCCGGAGGAAGAACTTGAATAAGATCAGGTAGTGCATCACTCACCTCTAGTTGCTCACCATAAATATCCTGTAATGAAGAAATCCCTATAGCATCCTTGAATATCTTTGTAGCAGCGTCATAGTGTCCTTCAACAATAAATTGGTATGGTTGTAAATGTGGCAGCACATTGCGAAGAGGAATCGATGCCGGTCGGTTACCTTTTTTTGTTGGACTAACATGCACAGCTTTCTTACCAAACACATCACCAAGCTCATTGACCTTTTCATCTTGCCATTTATAGCCCATTTCAGCAGTTAGACCCAGGCCAGCACGAGCTTGCTGTCGCTCCGGCATACCCTTACTTTTTCGTTCTTTATCATTGTAGAGATTCAGTAAAAGTTGACGCTGGCAGCCGTTACGGAAGTAAAGGGAAAGTGCTTTCTTTTTCAGTGATGGCATACGTATTACACCTTCTTCAATATTTCTGGCACTACCAAATCGACTCCAATACTATGACGACCTAACTCTGTTGCAACACTAAGGGTAGTTCCGCTTCCCATAAACGGATCAAGAACAGTTCCAGGTGTGGTATCCACATTGCAGTCACATGTATTCCAACCAACCATTCGTTTGGGAGCAAATGTAAACTCTCGAAAATATCCACCTAGAACTTCTTTCGCTTCATCAGCCAATTGTCGAACATGAGCCGCGTTTCGTCCCGATCCTTTTTGGATTCGTTTACCTTTGCCTGCATCCGAGATGCCGACAGCTCGGATAGCAGCTAAGTGCTCATCTGTTAAATTACTTTGTTGAAACAGTTCCATTGCACGACGAGCTTGAGGACGCTCAGGATCAAGATCAGCTGATGGTTCAAGTCTGCGTGTATAGGGCTTACCACACTTTCTGCAAATATGCTCTGGGCATGCAAGTAAGATAGCACGTCGTACTAATTCAGGCGGGAAAGGTGCAAGATGTCCACTCTTGTTTCGGGTTGCAGGTAATTCCCAAAGATCATCTACCTGTTCCAGTTCGGTCCATACATCACCAGGATTTGCAGTTTTTCCATAACTAGATGCTAACGCATAAAGATCAAAATAAATATCAGTTGCATGCTGTGCATAAGTAAGATGAAATATAGTCTCGTGCCGAGAAGCAAGGCGATAGGCTAACGGCTCAGGTCTCCCAACAGATTTTGCCCATATAATATGGTTTACTACTTTCCATCCTGCAGCCCGAACTGCAACTTCAAAGCGTGCTGGTATACCAACAAGAAAACCCTTATCATAAGAATCTCCAATATTTAAAAAAACCGAAGCATGTGGTCGAAGCACGCGTTTCCATCCATTTAAAATAGTAACAAGGGCTTCAATATAAGCTTCAGGTGTTCTTTCTCGCCCTAGCTGATCTCGATGACCATAGTCACGTCTTAACCAATAGGGTGGCGAAGTGATTACAAGATCGATACTCGCCTCAGGCAAAAACGAAAGATCACGTGCATCACCTTGATATATATCCTGAACCAATGCGGGAGATTGCCCGTTAGATACTACACCGCTAGTATCGATAATAGCAGATTTTAAATCTGGCTGTTGACATTGAACTTTATTAACAGTTTCATCTACAAGTTTCAAGGCTTTCTCCGGACTATTTATAACAAGACCCTATAACCTAGGATTCAAAATTAGATTACATAAAATTTAATTTTGAATAATCACTTAGCAAACCTAATTATAATGCCAAGTTTTCAACTATTGTAAAGCTTGGCAGTGAACACAATTAGGCATACATAGGCTTAGTGGGCCTGTATTGTTCGACTGGTTACTATTGATTATATTTAGACCAACTGGCTCTATGATAGCAGAAAATACAAAAAAAAGAATGTAAATATTATTACTTTCACTAGCTTGGCTCAAGTCACATAACATAGTTATGAAATTTCAGAACCTAATTGTACTACTATCGGATCCTCTGTCTCGGTTGAATACGATTTCGTAGCCGTAGGCGGACGCGGTTTGGCTCTTATTTTGAGGTAGAGGTGTCTTCGCCCTAGTAATAAGCTGGGCCAACCCTTGCTTGTGCCCCTCTTTTGAAAGACTCTGTGCTGTGGTGAATCGGCCCTCTCCCCCGACCCCTCTCCCGCAAGCAGGAGAAGGGAGTGAGGCTACATTTCACCAGCCGTACCCTTCGGCAAGCTCAGGAACCGCTTGTCGAAGGGCAGGGTACGATTTTTAAGACTCTGTGTCTCAGTGCCTCGTGTGGTGAATAAATGCGTTCCGTGCCTCGTGTGGTGAATAAGGCTAAGGCCCTCTCCCCCAGACCCCTCTCCCGCAAGCAGGAGAGGGGAGCTTGGCAGTCTGTTTTCAATGATCGCGTAAATGGCTATGAGTGTCTTTAGCACAAAGGTTTGTTTTTATAGTGCGCTTTCTTTCCTCAAACACGCCCAAAAAATCTTATCAAAACTCTGTGACTCCGTGCCTCGTGTGGTGAATAAGGCTAAGGCCCTCTCCCCCGACCCCTCTCCCGCAAGCAGGAGAGGGGAGCTTGGCAGCCTGTTTTCAATGATCGCGTAAATGGTTGGCAGTGTCTTTAGCGCAAAGATTTGTTTTTTGTAGTGCGCTTTCTTTTTCTCAAACACGCCCAAAAACTCTTATCAAAACTCTGTGTCTCAGTGCCTCGTGTGGTGAATAAGGCTAAGGCCCTCTCCCCCGACCCCTCTCCCGCAA
>ERZ777003.79-NODE-79-length-180518-cov-18.233477_pt1 | contig 180518 bp, 130 predicted proteins | sample MGYA00374956_ERZ777003 | MGnify/ENA primary metagenome ERZ777003 (study PRJEB29302, sample SAMN06268252) | bioreactor metagenome | isolation source: Joint BioEnergy Institute, California, USA | place: USA:Joint BioEnergy Institute, California, USA | collected... | reverse complement strand
TTTAACCACTCAACCGGCATTCATCCAAGACCGCTTTTTGGACAGCCTCTAAGATAAAGAAATGAAACGCTACCAGGCCGCGTTCAGCACGCCGTTTCACCACCAGGGGCAGCACCATGGAACCATCGGCGAACCCGTACCAATCGCCCAAGACGCCGCCCGATCATCAGCCTACCAAGCCGGCAACACCACGGGCCAGTTGGTCTCGCGGCGTGCTGTTCGCTGTCGCCGCCGGTTTGTACGGCTTCTACGTTCCACTGGTGGTAATGTTCGGGATCGGCTGGGTGTTGGGCGTTCCCGTGTGGCTCAACCCGTTCCAAACCTTCTGGGGCGAAATTATCGCCGGCCCTCAGATCTACCTGGTCAGTTCGGCACTGTGCGCATTCGCCGCCCTCTTGAACTACACCCCGGCCCGGCCGATCGGAATGTTTGCGGCCCTCCGCAAGGTCGGCTGTTTGGCCGTCCTCGGGTTGCTGATACCCCTTCTTAATCTGGCGGTGGTACAGCCATTTAGCGATTGGCTGTCGTTCATGGCGCTCATCGTCGTGCCGATCATCGCCATAGGCGGGATCCACTTGACCGCCGAACGCGTTCAGCAAGACGAGGTGGAACGGCCGGAGTCTGGCGCCGGAAGACGCTAGCGATTACGGCCTCGGAAGATCGATGCAATCTGGCTCGGGCAGGCGATCGGCCACTTTATGCCCTCAAGCACGGATTGATGCCTGAGGTCGCCCCCTGGAGGCCGCACCACGGGCATTGGCTGGGATCGACCACGCTGGCGGCTGCCGGGGCATCTGACCGACAAGCCTGGGTGCTCCGATAGCCGCAGTCGGAGCACTTCAACTCCCAGGAATCGATCCGTAATTCGTCCCGCTGGAACAGGTTGTACCGGCACTGCAAAGGGCAGGGTTGCCCCTGTTGGGCGTTGGTGCCGCGGCAGCCATCGGGAGGGATCGTCGGTGGCATGATCTTGTGGCGTTGGCGTGTCAGAGCAATAACCGCGGATCAAACGCACCTGGTAGCGGTGGCAGCAGGTACAAGCCGCGCTCCGGAATATGGTCGCTTACGAGGCCGCTCTGCGGCGGCTGGTGCCGCCCGTCTTGCGGGCAGTGCCGTTGGATTTCTTGGCCTCGAACCGGGTAGCGTAGCGCAACGCCCGCGGTTTGAGCCGGCGGAAGGCTACAAGCATCTGCCGGGCGTCGGTGTACCGCCGCCGCGAGTCGACCTCAGTCGCCTTGCGGAGGAACTCCACCAGGTCGGGGTGCAAGCGGCGACGACGGCGCGACAGCCCTTCCGGCGGCCAGCGGTAGGGCCACTCAGGCAGGCTGCCGATGAACATCCGGCACAGAATCAGGCCCAGCGAGAAGACGTCGGACTTGAACGACGGACGGCCCATTGCCTGTTCGGGAGCAATGTACCCCACCGTGCCCGAGCCCGACGCCCGGAGCGTCCGCAGGGCCACCTTGGCGATGCCGAAATCGGTCAGCCGGGCCTTGCCGCCGGGGAACAGAATCACGTTCTCCGGCTTGATGTCGCAGTGGATGATCCGCTGGTCGTGGGCATAAGCCACGGCTTCCAGGATCTGCTCGGCCAGCTCAAAGGCGTTCCGAAGCGAGAGCCGCCGGGCGAGCCGATCGGCCAGAGTTTCCTCGCCCAGGGGGAAGACGATGACGAAAACGTCCTCGATGAACGCCGCGTTCTTGAGCGGCAGGATGTTCGGGTGGTCGAGCCGGGCCGCCAGCCGGACCTCGCGGCGGAACTCGTCGAGCACCTGCCCCGACGTGAAGTTCCCGCGCGGCACCTTGAGCGCAACCCGAATCCCCTCGATGGTATCATACGCCTGAAAGACCGTCGCGAAGGGGCTTTCGGCGAGACGCCGCTCGATGCGGTATTTGCCCAGCTTTTGACGCGCCCGTAGCAAGGCTATGCTTTTGACGTGAGACGAAGCGATCAACCAGCTTGCTCCTATTGTAGGCACGAGCGCCCCGCCACCGTAGCGGGCGGTTGAATGTTTTTTCGCTTGCACGGAAAGTATCGGTTGTAGGCCCAGCGCCGGTCGCACCCAATTTGCCCCGCCGCAGCCCGCTCCGGCCTGCTTGCATGGCAAACTGTGCGGGCAGCGATTGCTTTGCCGCCCGAGCAGGGGGAACTTCCCACGGCCCCGCCCCCGCTAGCAAGCCCCAAGCCGCTACCGGGGGCACAGCGAATTGGCATCGCCGGCCGCCGTGTTATCCCAGCCCTTTGAGGAACTCGTTCAGCGCGTCGTCGTCGGTAGAAACGGGCTTGGGGGCAGGCGTTTCGAACGGGAAAACGGGGCCGTCCAGAGGCGGCTTCGGCGCCGAACCGGCCGGTTTCTGCCCCGGCTGGGATGCCTGCCCGACTGACGGGCCGGGGGCGGCTTCCCCGGAAGGCTTTGGGCCGGCCTCGGCTACCGGCTCCTGTTCGGTTTCTTCATAATCCTCGTCTTCGTACTCCTCCTCGTACTTATCATCCTCATACTCGTCGACTTCCTCATACTCATATTCCTCGTCGTCCTCTTCATATTCATATTCGCTATCGTCGTACTCGTCTTCCTCCTCATATTCGTATTCGTAGTCGTCGTCCTCGTAGTCGCCCTCCTCGTAGGCCTCGGCGTCTTCATCCGCTTCGTAATCGTCGTCCCCGGGCGTTTCCGCCGGGGCGGTCGCTGGCTGCGGCGCGGCGACTTCCGCCGACGGAACCACGGCAGCCCCGGCCGCAGTTGCCGCGGTGTCTTGCAGCAGCCACGCGGGATCGGCCAGCAGGCCCTGCCACCGGCGCAGATCGTCATCGGTCAGACCGCTGGTCCGCTGGATTTCGAGCGTTGCCCCGCGCTCGACGGTGGGCAGAAACGCCTCGACCACCAGGCGCCCATTGGGGCTGTAACTAAATGAAACCTCGACCGGCGTACCCTTGGGCAGATTGGGCGGCAAATCGGTGACCACGCATTTGCCGATGTGCGTACCGTTCTGGCCGCTAGCATCGCCACCTTCGATCACGCGCACGGCCACGTTGGGCTGGTTGTCCTGGAACGTTTTGAATCGCTTGCACTGCGTGGTCGGCAGCGGCGTGTTCCGCGGAATCAGTACGCGATTGCGGGTTCGGCCCGTGGCCGGCTCGATCCCCAGCACGCCCAGGTTGTGCGAGTTGACGTTGACCACCGACAGCCGCGGGCGTTCGCCGGCCGCCTGCGAACTGAGCATGCCGGCGTAGATCGCCGCCCCGTGGGCCACGGCCTCGTCGGGCGAAATGGACCGGTCGGGCTTTATGCCGGAGGCCTGCTCCAGCATCGCATGCACCATCGGCATCCGCGTACTGCCGCCCACCAGCAGGATCCGCGTGAGGTCGCTCCAGGTGAGCCCGGCCTCTTGCAGCACCTTGGTGGTGGTGAACCGCGTACGCTCGAGCAGGCCGGCGGTAGCCGCTTCGAACTCGGCCCGGCTTACCCTGAACCGTCCCCGTTGGCCGGCGAACTCAAACGGTACGGTGACCTCCACCCGCTGCGAAAGCGAGCGTTTGGCATCCTCGGCCTCTTGCAGCAGCCGCTGCCAGGCGACGGCATCCTCGCGCGGGTCGGCGCCAAACTGCACCGCAAACCGTTCGGCCAAGAGCTGGGCCAGGGCCTGATCCCAATCAATCCCGCCCAGGTACACGTCGCCGGCCGTGGCAACAGCCTCGAATCGGGCCCCCTCGATTCGCATCACGGTCACGTCGAAGGTGCCGCCGCCCAGGTCGTAAACCAGCACACACTCCGGCTTCAGCGATGTTCCCTGCGGGGTGAGAAAACCGCGGTGTACGCCAAAGGCAATCGCCGCCGCCGTCGGCTCATTGATGATGTCGACCACCTCCAGCCCGGCGAGAAAGCCGGCGTCCTGGGTGGCTTTACGACGCGGTTCGTTGAAGAACGCCGGCACGGTAATCACCGCCTGCGACACCTCGCCCAGCACCTCCGAGGCATCGTCGCGCAGCTTGCGAAGCACGAACGATTGCACCACCTCGGGCGGAAGCCGGTGGCCGCGGATCGGCTTGGAGTAGTACGGCTCGCCCATCTCGCGTTTGGCAAACGCGGCAACGATTTCGGGCTCCAGGGCGGCCGCCTTCAAGGCCTCTTTGCCGACCACGATTCCGCCGGCATCGAACAGCACCACGCTCGGCGTGGTCAGGTCGCCCTCGGCGTTGTGAATGCTCACCGGTTTGCCGTCCTCGTCCAGATGGGCGACAACCGAGTTCATCGTCCCCAGGTCGATGCCAATGATGGGCACGGGCAGAAATCCTTCGAAATGGAGCCGTCAGAGAAACCAGACAAGACATGCGGCAGCCGGGGTGGGCGGGAACGAGCGGCTACGCCGAACCACCGGCCACGATCCTTCACGATACCCCTTGGCCCCGCGACGAACAACCCAATGGGGGGATGTCAGGACGATGTTCAACGTTGCCCTGGAACCGTCGCACGGATCGGTGTGAAGGAGCAACCAAGCTGCTCCCTTTCGGGCGAAGGCACTGCTGTCAGCCGCTGCAGTCTGGGCCGCGCAGGCTCGCATTGTCGGCAGCGATCTTTTTCGCTAGGGTACCGCCCGGGTTTGCCCGAGCATTTCGCCTGCCAACGTCACGGAGGATCGCATGGATACAGCTACGCACTCGCCGGAAGTAACCATTCCCAGCAACGGTGCCAACGGCACCAACGGCTCGCAGCAGCGTCCGCGGATGGAGATCGACGACTCGGCCACGGTGGCGACGTACGCCAACTTCTGCCGCGTGACCGGCACGCCGGAAGAAGTGCTGCTGGACTTCGGCCTGAACGCTCAGCCCTTCGGCCAGAATCCCAACCCGATCAAGATCAGCCAGCGGCTGGTGGTCAACTACTACACGGCCAAGCGGATGCTGGCTGCCCTGCAACTGACCATTCAGCGTCACGAAGCGGCCTTCGGCACGCTCGAAACCGACGTGCAGAAGCGCGTCCGCCCCAGTTCCGAACTGCGCGGTTAAGTCCCCGGCAGCCTCGGCCCGCGACAGCATCCATCCCCGAAGTTCCACTCGATCAAGCCGCTGGCTTTGCCGGCGGTTTTTTGTTTTCATGGCCGACAACTTCCACGCGCACCGCATGCAGAAGGCGCCACGGCCATGAATGCTTCAGAAACCGTAGCCGCGCAGATCGTCCGCTGGTTGATGGCCCGCGGCGTGCAGCGGCTATTCTCGCTCTCCGGCAACCAGATCCTCTCCATCTATGAAGCGTGCCGCGAACACGATCTGGACATCATCCATGTGCGGCACGAAGCAGCGGCGGTCCACATGGCCGACGCCTGGGGACGCCTCACCGGCACGCCGGGCGTAGCCCTGCTCACGGCAGGCCCCGGGCATGCCAACGGCCTCTCTGCGCTGTACGTTGCCCGCGAGGCAGAATCGCCGCTGCTCATGCTCAGCGGCGCCGCGGCGGCTGGCCAAGTCGGGGCGTTTCAAACGATGGCCCAGGAGACAACAGCGGCCCCGGTTGCCAAGGCCGCCGCCACGTTAACCCATGCGACCGAGGCCGAACCGCTCTTCGACTGGGCCTGGGAAACGGCGACATGCGGCCGGCCTGGCCCCGTGTCGCTCACCTTGCCCTGCAATCTGCTGGAGAGCCCCGCCGCGCCGTCGCCAGCCGCGCGGCTACCGGTCGAGCAGCCGCCTGCCATCGACAACGAAACGGCCAACCAGCTCGCTACGAAGCTGGCCACCGCGCATCGCCCGCTGGTGCTGGCGGGGCCTGCCTTCCGTCGAGGCGACCGTGCCGCCGCGTTAAGCCACTTTGCCGAAGCCACCGGCCTGGCGGTCATTGCGACCGAAAGCCCGCGCGGGATCAACGACCCGCTGCTGGGCGTTTACGCCGAAGTTCTGGCGGCGACTGATCTGGTGCTGCTGCTCGGCAAACGCATCGATTGGACGATGAAGTTCGGCCAGTCGCCGCCCTTCCGGACCGACTGCACCTTCGTGCAGATCGATGCCGATCGCCACGTGCTGGCCCAAAGCCAGGCCGCGTTGCGCGACGATGCGCGGCTACTTTCCATTCATGCCGATCCGTGGGCTGCTCTAACCGCGTTGGAGCCACACGGTGGACAGCTCGCATCGCGGATGGATCCGGACTGGCCGGGCTTTGTTCACGAGGCCATTACCTGGAGGCCCGCCGATTGGGAGCTGGGTAAACCCACACGACAGGCAGCCAACCAGGCGGCCGGACGGATTCACTCGCTGGATGTATGCCTGGCCGTGCAACAATGGCTGCGGCCTCAGGATATCGTCATCTGCGACGGCGGCGAGTTCGGTCAATGGGCCCAGGCAACGCTGCACACACATCGGCGGCTGATCAACGGCCCCTCCGGCGCCATCGGCGGTTCGCTGCCGTTTGCCTTGGCGGCGCGGCTGGTGGTTCCCGGGGCGCGCGTGGTGGTGGCGATGGGCGATGGCACCTTTGGCTTTCATGCGATGGAGTTTGAAACGGCGGTGCGGCATCGCTTGCCGTTGGTAGCCGTGATCGGCAACGACGCCCGCTGGAACGCCGAATGCCAACTGCAAGCCGCGCAGTACGGCGCCGACCGCCTGTATGGTTGCGAACTCCAGCCCACGCGTTACGATCGGGTGGTCGCGGCCCTCGGAGGGCATGGCGAACACGTGACGCGTCTGGAAGATCTGCCGGCGGCACTCGAACGCGCCTTCGCCTCGAACCTGCCGGCGTGCATCAACGTGGACATCCTGCCGGTACCGGCGCCTACGTACCGTCGCGGGTAAGTCCAAGCGGGGGCGTACGGCTCGACGTCCTGCGGCGCTGTAACGTGTGGCGCCGTAGTGTCCGCCGTTCATACGTCAACCGCCCAGGTTCTCGCTTTTCACCAGCCATCAGCAGCGGGTAATTGTCCATGATTCGCATCGGCATTGTCGGTTGTGGCCGGATTCTGGCAGCGCACCTGCGAGGCTATCGCCTGCTGCGCGAAGCCGGCGTCGACGACTTCCGCATCACCGCCCTGTGCGCGCGCAAGGAAAGCGATGCCTGGATGTACGTCCGCCGTGGTGAGGGACCTCCACAACGCCCGCCCGTCAGCGATATCCCGGGCGACCCATTGGCGATCGGCGATGAGTACCTGTCGGACTTCCAGGACGACGTCGAGGTGCAGGTGTATACCGACTACCGGCGGATGATTGCCGAGGCGCCGATCGACGCCGTCAACGATTTCACCACGCACGCCCTGCATCACCAAGTGGCGGCCGAAGCGTTCGCCCACGGCAAACACCTGCTTACGCAGAAGCCGCTGGCCATTACAATGGCGGCCGCGCGGCGGATGTGCGACGAGGCCGAAGCCCGAGGGCTCACCTTCGGCGTGTTCGAAAACTTCCGCAACAGCCCCGCGACCCGGCACCTGCACTGGGCGTTCAACGGCGGGCCAGGCGGCCGGCTGCAATTCCTGCTGCTGGCGTTTGCCGGCGTATGGTGGGCCCCCAACCGGATCGTGGCCGAAACGCCCTGGCGGCACCGGCTGATCGAGGCCGGCGGCATTGCCCTGGACCTGGGCGTGCATTTCTTCAACCAGATCCGCCACGTGGCCGGCGAGATCAAGACCGTGACCGCTCAAACGGCGGTCATTGAGCCCCAGCGCGTAACCATCGACCGCAGCGGCAATATCACCCACACCATGGATTGCGATGCCGACGATACGTTCCAGGCCGGCATCGAAACCGAGCGAGGCGTGTTCGGCAACCTGTTCGCCACCTGGGCGGGCCACGGTCCGGCCACCAAGATTGGACACGGAACGGTGTATTACGGCACCGGCGGCCGCGCGACTGGCCCCGACTTCTCCGCCGCCGACGGCACACAGCACGCCCTGCCGGAGCTGTACCAACAACAGGTGCCTGCCGCCGAGCGCGAAAAAGTCTTCCCGCTAGGGCTGGATAACAGCTTCGCGTTGAATCAATACGACTGGCTCCAAGCGATTCGCGAAAAGCGCGAGCCGGAAACCAGCGGCCGCGAAGGCCTGCGCGACCTGGCCGCGGCCTACTCCATCCTGGAATCAGCCCACGCCGGCCGCAAAGTCGAAGTGGCCGAAGTGCTGGAAGGCGCCCTGCGTGACTATCAACGCCCCATCGATGAGGCGTTTGGCCTGGCTTGATGATTTCTATCTGTAGGTCCAGCACGACCTAACCGGATTACGATAGCGCAGTAGGTCAGGCACCGCCTGACAGAACTTTTTGAAGTGTGGTTGCTTGCAGGCCGCTATACATATTTGCAAACGTATCCAGCACCACGCCTATTTACTGAATGCAAGCCCAGTAGGTCAGACACGGCCTGACAGTCTTGTGGGGGCGCTTGCAGCCACCCTCACGATTGAAAATTGAAATGTGCGTCAGGCAACGAACGCCTATTCACTACGGGCTGCGCAGTCAGTGATCGGCGTTTCCACGCCGCGCCGAGGTCGGGTGCGAGCCCCCAACCTACCTAATCGTCGCCAGGCGGTGCCTGACCTACGAATATGTCCTTCCGGTCGGCCCGGTCGTTTGCCGGTCAGGCCGGTTGTGCGGGCCTATTTCTCATCGCGGGCACGCGGGTGAGCGCAGCCCGAGGTCATTTGCTTGACCGTTGATGGGTGGGCGGCTACCGTGCCAGATGGCGCGCTGCTGGCAGGCCTCGTACGTTTGTTTGCGTGGGTCCATCGCAGTAGCCGGCCGCGTGCCATTTGGCCCGTCGTTCTCCGCCTGTGAAGGATGCCCGATGGCTGTGCCTTCGTTCGTTGCCTGTGGTCTGCCGCAGTCGGTGCGGTGTTCGCGTCAATTGGTGTGTCTAGGCGTGGTCGGCGCGTTGCTGCTTGTCGCCGCACCAGCCAGTGCGCAGCAGAGCGGTCAGGCTGCGGTTGATGACGACGCCCCCGTAGCCGCGCCGCCGGTCGATGCCGACAAGCCAGCGGCCGAACCAGCCCCGGAGGATCGCGATCCCAGGGCGGTTGATCCGGCCGCCGGGCACAGCGCCCACGGCGAAGTGTTCAACGAAGGGCCACGTCAGAAGGCGTACCTGATGGGCGGTACCGGCGAGGTCAACTTCCCCATCACCACCGACAAGCCGGAGGTTCAAGCATTTTTCAACCAGGGCGTCGGACAGTTGCACGGCTTCTGGTACTTCGAGGCCGAACGCAGCTTCCGCCATGCCGCCGCAATCGATCCCGACTGTGCCATGCTCTACTGGGGCATGGCCATGGCCAACTGGGACAATGCCAAGCGAGCCAAGGGCTTCATCGAAGAAGCCGTCAAACGTAAGGACAAGGCCAGCCGCCGCGAACGCTTGTGGATCGAAGGTGCAGCCGCCTTCCACGAAGGTAAGGGCGAAACCAAGGACCGCTGGCGGGCGTTCATCCGCAGCCTGGAGGCTATCCAGTACGAGTTCCCCGAGGACACCGAAGCCCGGGCGTTCCTCGCCTGGGCAATCTGGCAGGCCGACCGCAAAGGCTTGCCGTTCAGCAGCCATCTGGCACTCGACGCGCTGATTCAAACTGTGCTCGACGAGAATCCCATGCACCCGGTGCACCATTACCGGATTCATCTGTGGGATTACGAAAAGCCGGAGCGGGCGTTGGCCAGTTCGGCGTTGTGCGGCCAATCGGCTCCCAACGTGGCCCACATGTGGCACATGCCGGGCCACATCTACTGGCGAGTGAAGCGGTATCACGATTCCGCCTGGCAGCAGGAGGCCTCGGCCCGGGTCGATCACGCCACATGGTGCGTGACCGCGTAATGCCTTACCGCATCCACAACTACGCCCACAACAACGAATGGCTTACCCGGAGCCTCAGCCACGTGGGCCGCGCAGCCGACGCGTTGTCGCTGGCCAAAAACATGATCGAGCTGCCGCGGTATCCCGAACTCAACAAGCTCACCACGCGCGGCAGCGGCGCGTACTACGGGCGGTTGCGGCTGTACGAAATCCTTTCGCTCTACGAGATGTGGGAGCAGGTCCTGGAGCTGGCCGATACGCCGTACCTGGAAGCCCATCGCGACGACGACGTGGCCCAGCAGGCCAAGCGGCTGCGGCTGATCGGCGCGGCCCGCTTCACACTCGGACAAACGGACGCCGGCCGCGAACTGCTCGCCACGGCCCAGCAAAAACTGGCCGAAGCTAAAGAGCAGCAGCAGGCGGCCATTGCCGAGGCAGAAGCGAAGGCAACCGAGGCCAAGCAGTCGCAGAAAGAGATCGACAAGGCCAAGTCGGCCGCCGAGAAGAAGCACACCAACGCGATCCAGCGCTGGCAAACCGCAGTCGATGAGCTTTCCGCCTGGCAAGCCGCCGCGGAAGGCAACCACGCCGAAGCCTTGAAGCTGGCCCAGAAGGTTTCGGACCTGCCCAGGGTCCACCTGGCCAAGTTCCAACTGGCCGCGGGCGAGCACGACAAGGCGGTCGCCACCGCCAAGGCGGCCAAGTCGGCAGGAGTCAACGAGGTTTACCCAGCCGCCAATTACGTCGACATCCTATATCGGGTTGGTAAGACCGACCAGGCCAAGCAGGAACTGGAGTCGCTGCGTCAGCTCGCTTGCACGCTGGATACCGACGTGCGGATCTACCAGCGCGTGGCCGCGGCCGCCAAGGAACTATTGGGCGTTGAAGGCGATTGGCGACTGCCGCGCGAGGTGCCCACCGACACCGGCAACCGGCCCGACCTGGCTTCGCTGGGACCATTCCGCTGGCATCCCAGCCCGGCCCCGCCGTTCAGCCTGCCTCGGGCGAACGGCCAGACATTGTCGCTGGCCGATTATCGCGGCAAACCGGTGATCGTGATTTTCTACCTGGGCTACGGCTGCCTGCACTGTGCCCAGCAGTTGCAGAAGTTCGGTCCGCTGACCGACCAGTTCCGCGATGCCGGGATCGAGTTGGTGGCCGTCAGTACCGACAACGTCGAACAGCTCAAGCACACGGTCGAGCAGTACCAGGCCGAGCTGAAGGACAAGCAGGCCAGCTTCCCGTTCCCGCTGGTGGCTGATCCGGAGTACCAGGCGTTCAAGGCCTATCGTGCGTTCGACGACTTTGAGGACGCGCCGCTGCACGGCACGTTCCTGATCGACGGCGCCGGCCGCATCCGCTGGCAGGACATCAGCTACGAACCGTTCATGGAGGCCGAGTTCCTGCTCGAAGAAGCCCAGCGGCTGCTCAAGCAGGACGTGCCCATCGTGCCGGAGGCCGAAGTCTCGCAGCGGTAGCCGCTGCCGGCCGGCCAATTTCAGGCGTTCCAGACCAGCCGCCGGGGATCGCTTTGGATCCCCGGCGGCGTTTTTTTGGCTGGTTCGCCCGACGGTGCGGCCTTAGATGCCCAGGTCGAACTCGGCCGGGAACACGAAGGTCGGCAGTTCCCGCGGCATCGGCCGCAGTTGCTCATCGGCCGGGGCCAGGGCCGGGCCGTACTGGTTGCCGGTGGCCGGAGCGAAGTCGGCCTTTTCGACCTCCACCGTCCGCTCCGTCTCGGCGGTCAGCGCGGCTGCCGGATCCGCGACGTTGAGATCCATCTGGCTGATCTCATCGGCCAAGGCGTGCAGTTGGCAGCTCACGCCTTCGATGATCGCCACCAGGTCTTCGACCGCTTGCAGGGTGGCATTGGCCGCAGCCTGATTCATCGCGTGGTAGTACTCAGGCCCAGGAGCCGGCGCGGCTACCGGGCTCTCGTCCGCCGCTGCCCGTTCGCCGTAGCAGTCGTACTCCGGCCCGTGCAGCAAGGCTTCATCGCTCAGGTCCGGCGCATCGCCCAGGCAATCATCGATGGCCTCGGAGGTTTCCTGGTACAAGTCGGCTTCGTCGCAGTAGTCGCTGCCTTCACAGGCCCGACCTTCGGGGGAATCAACGGCCTCGTCGTCGACGTAATTGCACTTGTCGTCGGCCAGTTCGTTGCCGTAGACGTTGTAGCCGTACTCGTCGAAACCGTCGTAATCGTAGCCGTAGTCGTAGATGCCGTACGCTTCATAGGCCGCATCCAGCGCGGTGAAGTTCTGGCTGGCTTCGGCCGGAGCGGTTTCCATCGGCGAAGCTTCCACCGGGACATCGGCTTCGTCCGCGGCAGGTTCGTCGGCTACGTCGGCTTCGATGGCGGCGTCGGCATCATCGGCTGTCGGAGCCGGGGCGGCGGCTAACGGCGCGTTGGCCGAGGCAAACTCGTTGTCGTACGACTCGCCGATGTAAGCGCCGCTGTACGGGCAGTGGTTCGGATAGCTGTTGTACCGGCCCGGCCGATAGTGCCAATCGGCCTCGTCGCGGCAGCTCGGCCCTTCGGCATCCATGGCCGCGGCGTCTTCACCTGCGGTGTTACTGGACACCGCTTCATCCTTCGCCTCATCGGCCGTGGCGTCTTCGGCGGCATCGCTGGCCGCGTCTTCCACCTCGGCCGAATCGTTCATGGCTGCGGCCGGCACGCTCACCTGGTATTCCGCGTTATCTTCGTCGTAGATGCCGTAGGTATCGTCGTACTCGTACTCGGCCGGATCGGCAGCCGCGGGGCTGGCATCGCCGTCGTACAAGAACGGATCGTCTTCAGCCGCTAACGGGCAGTCTTCGGAATCAGCCGCGTCGTCGGCGTCCATGTCGAGTGCCTGCCCGGGGCAGCTTTCACCGTAGTCGGCCAGGTCGCAATACTTGGGCTCGACCAGCGCAGCTGCCTTGGGGGCAACCGATTCAACGATCGGATATTGCCGCGAGTGGATGCCGTCGTTGGCCAGGTTGATCCGCATGGCCTCGTCAAGCGAAGCCACCCAGCCCATGTAGCGCACCAGGTCGGCCAGGTCGCGCTTCAGCTTATCCTGATTGGCCGCTTGGGGCGGCTCGACCTGTTGGGCCGCTCCGGCGCCATCGCCCAAGGGCGCGGTGCTGCCGCCGCCCAGCGGACCACCACCGCCACCCAGGATGCCGCCGCCATTGAGGTGACCTTGGCCAGTGAGCGGGCCGCTGCCGTTCAGATTACCGCTCCCGCTGATGATGCCGATGCCACTCAGAGGGCCGGTACCGGTCAGCGGTCCGACGCCGCTCAAGAAGCCTTGCGAGCTGAGTGGGCCGCTGCTGCTCAAGGGGCCGCCCGCGCCCAGCGGGGCGTTGTTCCCCAGGGCCGATTGACTGCCGATGGGGCCGGCCGCGGCGCCCAGCATACCCGTGCCGCCCAGCGGACCGGTGGCACCGAGCATTCCACCGCCGCCAATCGGGGGCGTAACGGCGTGAATAGGCCCGCGTTTCAGCGAGTGATCGACGTACGGATAACCAAAACCGTCATAACCGCGCCAAAGCGAGTAACCGGCAGCCGGCAATTGTGTTGCTGGCCGCTGGAGCGACGCCGGCGGCTGAGCCGGAGAATCCGACTTGGCTTGCGCGGCATTTCCCGACGTCTTGGGCAGGTAATCGAAGATGTCGCCCACCTTTTCTTCCAGCGGCGACCACTCGGGGGCCACTTCGTCGCGATCGGGGGCAACCGTTACCGCGGCAGCCTGATACTTGGCGGCCAGGTCGGCCAGAATGTTGTATCCGTAGGCGGCCCGCTTTTCCTGGTATCCAAACGCATCGAGGTAGCTTGCGGCTTTCTCAGGGGCCACGGCGGTGACGCCCGCAGACCACTGATCGACGATGCCCCGGGCTGTGGGCAGCATCAAACCGGCTGCCAGCCGCGCGCTTTCCGCCCTGATCTGAGCCAGTTCTTCAGGACAGACACATCGCACCGGAATCGGGTCGAACTCCTTAGCCGCCGGTCGTCCCCCGTAGCTGAGCCCGACAACTTGCGCTGCCGCGGTGAACGTTCCGAGGAACGCGCTCAGCGCAAAGCGTGTGCGTTTCATAACCATTTCTCCTACAAGGCTATAACGCTTTAGTATCGAAGGCAGGGCAAAGCAGCTCCGGGAAGGAAGGCTCGCGTCCATGGAGCCGTGTGTGCTGCTGGATGGGTAGAAGTGGTATCGGAGATCGCCAAGTGCGCCCGTTAGGTAATTGGCGGGGGATAAGGGCCAATTTGTGCGTTACGTGCTATGGAAAACCTGGAAAATGCGGGATGTTCGGGGTAATTGGGTGGCGCGGCTGCCCGCCCCCTTCACCTGCGGCCCCCGTCCTTGACCGCGCTACGGCCGCCGTCGACAATTAGAGGCTTATCCCCGCCGGCAAGCCGCGGCCGCAGGGTTGTGCCGGCTCCCTAGTTTTCATCCTCGCGAACGAGTTCCACTGGATCTATGCCTGCCACCAGCCAGGTCCCCGATCTGCACGGCCGTTTCGGCGCCTTTGGCGGCCGCTACGTTCCGGAGACGTTGACCTACGCCCTCGACCAACTGACCGCCGAGTACGAAAAAGCCAAGAACGACCCGGTATTTCAGGCTGAGCTTGAAAACCTGTGGAAGACGTACGTGGGCCGGCCCTCGCCGCTGTACCACGCCCGGCGGCTGAGCGAAGCCATGGGTGGAGCGCAGATCTACCTCAAGCGCGAGGACGTCAATCACACCGGCGCCCACAAGATCAACAACACGCTGGGGCAGGCCTTGCTGACCATCCGGATGGGCAAACGCCGCGTGATTGCCGAAACCGGTGCCGGGCAGCACGGCGTAGCCACCGCCACGGCTTGCGCCAGGTTCGGCCTGGAATGCGTGGTCTACATGGGCGAGGAAGACATCCGCCGCCAGAAGCCCAACGTGTTCAGCATGCGGCTGTTAGGCGCCGAGGTGCGGCCGGTGACCAGCGGTTCGCGGACGCTCCGCGACGCCATCAACGAAGCGCTCCGCGACTGGATGAGCTCGGTCGAAACCACGCACTACATCATTGGCTCGGTGGTGGGCCCGCACCCCTTCCCGATGATGGTCCGCGACTTCCAGTCGGTGATCGGCCGCGAAACCATCGAACAGAGCCTCCAGACGTTCGGCCGGCTGCCCAACGTGGTGGTGGCCTGCGTGGGCGGCGGCAGCAACGCGGCCGGCATGTTCTACCCGTTTGTCGATCATCACGAGGTGGAACTGATCGGCGTGGAAGCTGGCGGTCGCGGCGACAAGCCCGGCGACCATGCGGCCTCGCTCAGCTTCGGCCAGCCCGGCGTGCTGCACGGCAGCTACAGCTACGTGATCCAGGACGAAGACGGCCAGACCTGCGACGTGCACTCGATGTCGGCCGGCCTGGATTACCCGGGCGTGGGCCCCGAGCACAGTTACTGGAAAGAAACCGGTCGCGTCACCTATACCAATTGCGCCGATCAGGACGCCATGGCGGCCTTCGATACGCTGGCCCGCTACGAAGGCATCTTGCCGGCCCTGGAAAGCTCGCACGCGGTCGCGCAGGCGATCAAGATTGCACGCGACCTGCCCAAGGATCAGATTGTGGTGGTGTGCCTCTCAGGCCGCGGCGACAAGGACGCATTTGAAGTCGCCCGGCTCAAAGGCGTTGACCTGGGATAGCACGCCCGGCGGTAGGACCGCCGTATGGATCGAACCGTCCCTTCCATCCAGCCCAAGGCAAGAACGCTATGAAATTCGGCCTGAACATGCTGCTGTGGACCGACGACGTCCGCGAGGAACACTACCCGATCCTGGCACAGCTCAAGGAGATGGGCTACGACGGCGTGGAAGTTCCGCTGTTCCACTTCGACACGGATAAGGCAGCGCAGCTTGGCCGCCACCTGGATGACCTGGAGCTGGAACGTACCGCCGTAACCGTGCGGACGGTCGAAGATAACCCGATCGACGCCGACGCGGCCGTGCGGCAGCGCGGCATCGACAACAACCGCCGCGTGTTGGATTGCTGCCAGGCCTTGGGAGCCACCGTGCTGGTTGGCCCCTACCACTCGGCCCTGGGGCACTTCACCGGCCAGGGCCCCACCGACGACGAATGGAAACGCGGCGTCGAAAGCATGCGTGTGGTGGCCGAACACGCCCAGGCTTGCAACGTGATGCTGGGCCTGGAATATCTCAACCGCTTTGAGTGCTACCTGCTCAACACCGCGGCCGACGCGGTGCGGTTCGTGCGCGAGGTCGATCACCCGTTCTGCCGCACGATGTACGACACGTTCCACGCCCACATCGAAGAAAAGAACCCGGCCGAGGCGATCCGCACGATCAGCCCTTACATGGCCCACGTGCACATCTCCGAGAACGATCGCAGCACGCCGGGCAGCGGACAGGTGGCCTGGCAGCAGACCTTCGACACGCTGGCCGAAGTTGGCTACGACGGCTGGTTCATGATCGAAGCATTCGGCTTGGCGCTGCCGGCTCTGGCCGCGGCCACCAAGATCTGGCGGCGGATGTACGCCAGCGAACAGCAGTTGGCTCAAGACGGCCTGCGGTTCATGAAAGAAGAATGGGCCAAACGCAAGGGCAAGTAGGCCGAGTGTTCGCACTCGGCGATACCGCTGATAGCATGCCGTCAGCGACCGTCTTGTGCCGCCTGCGTAGCGACAGCGCGAAGTTGGCCAACCAGCGAGCGTAGCCTGGATGCAACTCCTGGAACGGTTGACTGCAACCAGCATTTAACTGCTGATGCGGTCAACATTCACCGTACGATTCCAGGCTGAAAGTGCCGCCGTTTACTGACGCTAGACCGTAACGCCCGGCGTGTTGGTTGCACCAACGCCCGGGCCATTGCCACGTGCGAGTACTCTGCCTACGGCTTGATCCTTTGCGCGCGGCTCGCAGAGCCGCGGCACGCGGGTGCTGCGAAACTCCATCTTCCTTTGCGCAACGCCGAACAACCTCAGGTAGAATGACCGTGTCGTTCCCCGGCAGCGTTTGAGGGGTCGCCATGCCGGGGTTGGGGCGAACCGTCGTTTCAACCGTGTGAACCGGACGTGACCACGCGGCCACTTTCCATTGCTGCGTTTGTGCTGCTGGTTGGGCTATTGGCCCGGGCCGCCGCAGAAGCCCGCGACGGCAATACCGAAAACGCCCAAGGCTCGGCAGCTTCCGGCACTGTGGGCACAACAGCCACGGGCCCACGCTGGATCTGGGGGCCTGAAGCACCGCCGGCACAAGCCGCGGCCCGGCCTGCCATCACGCGTTTTCGCGGCACCGTGCGTCTGGTACATCCCGCCGGTGCCCGGCTCGAAGTGGCCGCCCCAGGCCAATTTCATGTTTGGCTCAATGGTCGGTCGCTGGGTTCCGGCGAAGGCTGGGAGCGGCCCACGTCGTTCTTGCTGAACAACGTCGCTGCTGGCGAGCTCACGGTTGCCGTCGAAGTGATATCCCCAACCGAGGTACCTGCCCTTTGGGCTCGCATTGTCGACAAGGCCGACTATTCCAACGAACAGCCGCCGGCAACCGCTCCAGGCTCCGGTACCAATTCAACGTGGCGGTGGTCAACCGCCGAGCGCAAGACCGCCATCGACAATGATCCATCGGCGAAAGAGGATGCCCGCTGGTTTCAGCCGGAGTTCGACGTTTCTACCTGGCCGACCGTGCACGATGGCGGCGGCTTGAACGAAGGCACTCGGCTGGCGTGGTTGTCGGCGGCTGGCCAGCATCCTTCGGTAGCCACGGCCCTGCTGGAAGGCGTCCAGCAATTGAACCACGATGAGCGTTTCGCCCTCCGCAACCTCGATCAGAAGTGGCTGGCCGAGGATACCGTGGTAGCAGAGCCGCTGGTGCTGGCCATCTATTCGGCCTTGGCCTTGGATGCCGACGAGCGTTCGCTGAACCATCTGCACCAGGTGTTTGAGACGTTCCCTGAGCGGCGCCACCTGGTTGCCGTGGCGCTTGCCCGGTATTCGCAGAACCATCGCCGCCGGGCGTCCGATTGGCGTCTTTTGGTCCGTGTGCTGCCGATTGTGGACGACGATCATGGCCGCGAAATCGTGGCGGCCCTGTTGCGGTATCCCGAAAGGGCCACCCGGGCACGCTGGCTCCGCGAAAGCCTGCTGCTGGGGCTCAAGTTGGGCGAAGACGGCGGGCGCGAAGCGCTGCAGCTTCTGGAACATTGGGCCGGCGAAACCATCTATCAGCCCGACGACGATTGGCCCACCCGTGTGGCCGCGGCGCAAGCCTGGTTCGCTCAAAATTTCCCCAATCAACCGCCGCCACATCTACCGGCCGAAGGCGTGGCGGCCCGCTGGCGCTACCAGCCGCTGCTGGAGTTGTTGCGTACCAAGGCGGGCGATGCTGAGCGCGGCCGCGAGGTGTTCGTCAAAGCCCGTTGCCATCTCTGCCACCGCTGTGATGGGCAGGGCGAGGCGCTGGGGCCCGATCTCACCGCCCTGGGCAGCCGGCTGCAAGTGAAGGAAATGGTCTACGCGACCATCTTTCCCTCGGAATGGGTTTCCGACCAGTACACGACCTACACGGTTGAAACCGCCGGCGGCCGCATCTTCACCGGCCTGATTGGCCGCCAGGCGAACGACACCCTGGTGGTGCTGGAAAGCAGCGGCACCAAGCAGTACCTGCCGCAGCGTTCGGTCGTGCGGTCGGTGCCCCAATCGCTGTCGATCATGCCCAGCGATCTGCTGGAACCGCTCAGCGAACAGGAAGTGCTGGATCTGTTCGCCTTGCTGCGGCGCCGCAACCGGACCGACAACTAGGCCGCCTCCTCAGGCGATGACGCCCCCCGCCATTTACGGCGGTGTTGCATGGCACGCCGCAGCGGTACGATGAAGGGCCGGTCGCGCAGCCGCAAGCTTCGACGATGAGCGGCGCGGCCGCACCGTGCCACTCCGCAAGAACCTCGCGCCGCCAGGCACCGGGCACAACGCCCCGTCCCCAGGACGGCGACTGCGAAACACCACCGACAAGGCAGAAAGGACGCTCGTTTGATTACCCGCATTACTGGTAAGCTGGTTTCGGTCCGCGACGAAGCGCTGATTCTGGAAGTCGGCGCGTTTCATTACGAGGTGTTGATCCCCGAGTTCGTGCGGCGGCAGTTGCAGAACCACGTCGGCGAGGAGGTTTCGCTGCACACGCTGGAATATCTGGACGGCAATCCGGCTCACGGACGCGTTGTGCCGCGGATGGTCGGCTTCATGAGCCCGATCGAGCGCGAATTCTTCGAAATGTTCTGCTCAGTCGATGGCGTGGGCGTGAAGAAGGCACTTCGCGCGATGGTACGGCCGGTGCGCGAAGTGGCCGCCGCCATCGAAGATCAGGACGCCAAGGGGCTTTCGGCTCTGCCGGGCATTGGCCCCGCGGTGGCCGAGCGGGTGATCGCCAAGCTGCGGCGGAAGGTGCCCAAGTTTGCCTTGATGGTGGCCCGCGAAGAACCCACCGCGGCCGACATCAGTTCCGATGTCATCTCCGAGGCGTTCGAGGTGCTGCGGCAACTTGGACACTCGGAATCGGACGCCCGGCGTTTGCTCGATGGAGTGCTGTCCGAAAAGAAAAAGTTCAAGGACGTCCAGGAAGTGCTGCACGCGGTTTATCAGCGTCATCAGAAGTAATGCCCGCACACGCTAAGGCCAACGCTGCTCACGCCTTCCGGGGGCGAAGCGCCCCGGCAGAGCATAACGATGGCGCAAGCGGAACGTGTTCACGGCAGGCCCGATCGGTTTCGCCAGTCTTCCTCATTTGCGTATTTCGTTCGATGCGGCGGCCACGGGCAACAGCAGACTAACACGCAAATTGGACAACGGGCATTCGTTTCGGCATAATAGGCCTGCTTGACCCCCATACGCGGGGGCGCCAAGTCTGATTGAAAGCCGAATGGAATGACCGAAGATTCTGTCACGCTGTGGATGCACCAGCTCAAAAATGGCGAGGTGGAGAAAGCCACGCAGCAGCTCTGGCAGCGCTATTTTGAGCGGTTGGTGAAACGGGTTCGCGGGCGTCTGCGGGGTGCCGTACGCCGCGCGGCCGATGAAGAAGACATTGCCGCCAGTGCCTTGGAAAGTGTTTTCCGGGGCATCCAAGAAGAACGTTATCCGGAACTCACCGACCGCGACAATCTCTGGTCGCTGCTGGTCGTCATTGCCGAGCGGAAGGCGGGCAAGCTGGTCCGCCGTGAAACGGCCGCCAAGCGAGGCGGCGGTGCGGTCCGCGGCGATAGCGCCATCCTGGACGCCGAAGATCTTCGCGGTGGGTTTGATCGGTTTGCCGGCGAAGAGCCCACGCCGGAGTTTACCGCTTTGGTCGCCGAGGAGTGTCAGCGTCTGCTGTCCATTCTCGGTGACAACGTCTTGCAGCGGATCGCGCTGGGCAAGATGGAAGGGTACACCAACGAAGAACTCGCCGAGCAGTTGCAGTGCGCCCCGGTGACGATCGGCCGCAAGTTGCGGTTGATTCGCCAGCGGTGGGAGCGCGACGCGAAACTGCAGATTGAAGCTTAATCCCGAGGCTTGGCACTTTAAGGGAAGTGATCGCCTGTGGCCAGGTTTCGGAAGTGTTAGCTGGAACAGATGGTTCTGGCGACGGGCCCTGGTACATCGGCCCGTTTGCCGGAGAGGCCCGCAATCGTCACCACGATAGGAGCAGAGCACCTACCTGAGCGGTTTAAGGAGTCGTAGGATACCGCTAGGGGCGAGTCCACCAGAACATGCGACACCGCAAGCCGGGCGGTGGCGCTCGTAGCTCGCCTCCGCCCGGCTCCCACGCTACCGGTCGCGGCTAACCGAATGCCGTAACGGCCACGCCTCCGCTGCCAATATCAAGCGCACCTCTCAACGGGTTCGCCACCGTTGGCGGCAAAGCCGCTTCGTCCTTTCCCACGAACGTTCACACAACCTGAAATTTTCCGCTTGTGCGCAAAATCCGCACGACGCGGATCCTTGATCCCATCGGGTTAATTTGGGGCAACTGCGTAATTGGCAACAACTTATGCCAAGAGGGCCGCCAATTCCTAACCCATATTACTGCAAGGGTTTTTGCAAATTTCCGCACTTTTTAATTTTGTTTGAGTACATTTCGAGGGGGAATGCGTTTAATAGATATGGGGGGTGAGCCAAGCCGGCGACGCCTCCCCAGATCGGGCTGGTAAGACTCTGCAGGACGCCGTGCCGCCGGGCATAACTGCCCGTCGACAGGGGCTTCTTATGCTGGGTTCTCCAGCTCAACGGAGGGACGCCTCTTGCCCGCGCCGGAGAAAGGGGCGGCAGCCATCCATATGGAGCTGCTGGAGGCGCGCGCAGGGGAAACGATCACGTTCCTCACAGATCTGTCGCAGTCGTGACAGCCAATTCCCTTTGGCGTTTCGCTGACTGACCAGATGCCTGGTGGATGGAAGCATCAAGCTGCCGCAGTTTGTGGCCAGGACGGCCGTAACCGATAACGCTGCGGCCGCAATCAATAAGTGCGTGGTAGACCGACGTAGACCTCGTCTGACGCGGTGCTCCGATACTGTGGCTGGCAGCCATTGGCGTCGTCGCCGCGTTGGCAATTCGCACTGGGAATGCCATGGCCACCTTCGACCAGTTTTCTGCTGTGCATCATGGTCCCGTATTCGCGAATGGGAGCCATCTTCACTCCTCCGATGGGATGAGCCTTACGGCCGGTCTGACCACGGCCAACCCACGGAACCGGCGGGGCAAGCTGAATCTCAAGCCCACAGCCAACGACGTGCGGCTGCTGGTTCGCTACGAGGAAGTCCGCAAGCGGCTCTCGCAGCAAAGCCCGGAACGGCTGATGCGTCCGCTGGCGTACTTCGTGCTTGAGGGCGACCGCCGCTTGCCCCTGGCCCTGCTGCATCGCACGCTGCAGGAGATCGTGGCCTCGGACTTCAACGACCTGGCCGCCGTGCCCGGCGTGGGCGTGAAAAAGCTCGAAGGCATGATCCTGGTGCTCGAGCGCGCGGCTTCGGCCCCGGCGATGCAAAGCACGCCTACCGCGTTTGATGACTTCCAGGCGCAAGCCGTTTCGGAAGAGGACTGGGACGCCTGGCGGGCGGTGGTCCGTGCGGCCAACCTGGAGAACGAACTGCTCGGCCGGTTCGCTCCGTCGCTGCTCACCTTGCCGCGCGTGATCTGGGACGTGCCGCTGTCCAGCTACGCCAACTGCACGCTGGCCGAGATTCGCGCCCGCAAGACCCACGGCGAGAAACGGGTCCGCGGCGTGCTGGAAGTGTTCGCGGCGTTGTACAGCCTGGTCGGCCAGGGCGCGCCGTATGCCTCGCACCTGTCGGTGCAGATCGTGCCGCGGTTCCTCCAGCCGGTGCTGAACTGGATGAACAACGCGCGGCACCGCGTGACCTCGCTCACCAACGACGAGATCCGCCGCGAGTTCGTCGAACCGCTGGTGCGTCAGATCGGCGTCGATGCCGGCCCCAGCGTGGAACGCGTCGTCGCCGAACGGCTGGGCCTGCACACCGGCCACTTTGTTTCGGTGCGTGAGTCGGCCAGCCGCCTCGGCTTGACCCGGGCTCGCGTGTACCAGTTGCTCGGCGAAGTGGCCGAGATCATGCGGATCCGCTGGCCCAACGGTTCGCAGGCCGTCCACGACCTGCGCGAGCGGTTGGAGAAGCACTGGCTGCCCAGCGAACTGCCCCTGTTCTCGGAAACGGCCAACCTGCTGTTCCCGATCGTGCGGCCCGGCAGCAACGGCAATCACGAAGTGGCGACCACGGCTTCGGCCTACTAGTCGCTGCTTCCAGGCTGGAAATCAACCGCCGGCGGACGCGTCCCGTGGTGCGCGTCCGCCGTTTGTATTTCTCCGCTGCCAATGCTTTCACCGGCGGCAAGACTCGTCTAGTGCCTTATGGCGGTAGCCCTTATAATCCGCCGCCCGATGATGGCCTGCTGCGCGGCTTGCGCTCTTCCGCAGGGTCGATCGCCTGCTCGGTGCGCCGTACGGTCCATCATCGCGCCAGATTTGCGATAGCCATCGCACTGCCGCCGCAATCCACCAACGCATCTTTTCCTGGAACGGTTTGCCGCGGCACCAACGATACGCCAGGGAGGGCGTCGCCATGCGCAAAATTGCCGTCTTGAATCAAAAGGGCGGGGTAGGCAAGACCACCACCTCGGTCAACCTGGGGGCCGCCTTGGCCCGGCGTGGGCTGAAGGTGTGCATCGCCGATCTTGATCCGCAAGCGCACGCCTCGCTCCACTTGAACGCCAGTCTGCAACCCTCGCGGCTGGCCGATTCCTCGCTGTATCGCGTACTGGCCGATCAGGCCAAGCTGGCCGACATTCGCCAGCCGGCCGGCCCCAACCTGTGGGTTGCTGCTGCGAGTATCGACCTGGCCGCCGTCGAAGTCGAGCTGGCAGGCGTGCCGGGGCGCGAAGTCGTCCTGCGCAAGAAGCTGCAAGAAGACACCGAACACTTCGATCACCTGGTGATCGATTGCCCACCGTCGCTGGGCATTCTCACGCTCAACGCCCTGTGCGCTGTGGACGAAGTGTTGATTCCGCTCCAGCCGCACTTCCTGGCGCTGCATGGCTTGAGCAAGCTGCTGGAAACGGTCGACCTGGTGGCGCAGCGGGTCAATCCGCAACTGCGCGTCGCCGGCGTGCTGCTGTGCATGTATGAATCGTCGACGCGGTTGGCCGGCGAAGTCGCTCGCGACGTGGCCACGTTCCTGGAAATGTCGCGTGGCAAGAACCGGCCCTGGTCGGATGCCCAACTGTTCGACGTAAAGATTCGCCGCAATGTCCGCTTGGCCGAGGCGCCGAGCTTTGGGCAGTCGATCTTCGACTACGCGCCCGATTCGCCCGGCGCCCAGGATTACAATGCCCTGGCCGACGAGTTCCTGGGCATGACGCACCACGTGCCGGCCCCGATCTCGCGCGAAGCGTTCCTTAAGAGCATGGCGCGGCTGGCGGAGCCGGTTTCGTAGTCCGCGCGGCTTTGCCAGACGGCGGCGAAACTCGCTGCCTTACGGTCTGACACAGTCGCCGCACAACCTATTGATCGTTGCGCCGCCCATGACCGCAGGCGACCAACGGGAGCCTGAATTTGTAGTCATTTCGGGTCGTTGCAGCGGACATTTTGAGCGCAACCATCAATAACCTGGCTGGTTGATCAGAAACGTGGCTGTTGCCTCGAAGAATCGGCGCAGGGTTTGTGCGGCGTCTTCCGGCAGTGCCACTTCTTCCAGCGCCTGGTTCATCAACTCCACCCAGCGGTCGCGCGCCGCCTGGGTGATTGCAAATGGCGCATGCCGCATGCGCAGCGCCGGATGCCCTCGCTGCATGAGGTAATCCGGCGGTCCGCCAAAGCGGAAAATCAGAAACAGCCGCAGCCGCTGCTCGGCGCCCTCGAAATCGTCGGGCGGATACATCGGCCCGAGGATGTCGTCGCCCTGTACCAGGCGGTAGAACGCCGCCACCAGCCGCGCAAACCCCGCTTCTCCAATGGCTTCGTAAACGGCGGACTCAGGCAGTGCGGGCATGCGGACCAATCTACGGAGAAGCGAGGGCAGGCGCGGCGGCGGGAAACAAGCGGCAACTTACGATTCGTCGTTGGTCAGCATCACCCGCGTGCCAAAGCTCTGCAGGGTTTTGACCTGTTCGTTCTTGGCCTTGTCGCTCAGCGGATTGCCGGCCAGGTACACGCGCAAGAACGGAGCCAACCGCCGCTCGCCCTCGCTGTCGGCTTTGCACAGCGCGACCAGCGGAGCCAGGTCGACAATCTGGTTCTGCTGCGCCAACAGCAGCCGCAACTGGGTTTGCGTGCCCAGCGGCTTCAAGTCGCTGATGGCATTGCGGCTGATGTCGAGCGTCGACAGCCGATCGAGCGACGTGATCGCGTCGATCTTTTCCAGACCGTTGCCATCGAGGTACAGCGAAGCCAGCTTCTCGAGCTTGGCCAGCGGGCCGATGTCCTTGATCTTGTTGTTGGACAGGTACAAGGCCGCAAGCCGGTTCAAGCCCGACAGGGCTGAGATGTTCTCAATCTGGTTGTCGGCCAGGTGCAGGTACTGGAGCTTTTCGAGTTTGGCCAACGGGCTGATATCCTTGACCTGATTGCCGGCCAGGTCGAGCGACTGAAGGTTGACCAACCCGGCCAGCGGCGCGAGGTCCTCAATCTGGTTTCCGCCAGCCTTGAGCAGCAGCAGGTTGGTGCACTTCTCCAGGCCGGTCAGGTCTTTGATGCCGCGGTTGTCGGCTTCGAGGATGAATACCTTGCGGAGATCGTCCTCGGTCAACGGCTCCTGGTTGTTGCGCTTCTCGTACACGGCCGCACGGACCGCCGCTTCCAGGTTCTTGTCGGGGATCAGCGGCTTGGCGGGCTCCTGCGGCTTGGCTTCTTCCTTGGCCTTGTCGTCCTTGGCTTGCTCCTGGGCCTTATCCTCAGCCAGAGCCAACGACGGCGATACGATTCCCAGCGGCCCGGCGGCAACCAGAGCCACCGCAGTCCAGGCAATCGCCTTCGCAAATAGGTTGGGAAGTCGAACGTTCATGGGCGTCCTCACCAGGTGGGGAACAATCTGTCCGCCGGCTTGGCAGGCTTGCCGTTGGTGGAGCAAGAGCGGCGGACAAGGCGGGTACGTGGACGGCTGGAACAAGCGTCGATTATAGGGTGCCGCCGGAATTGTTTTCCACCCACTGGTCGGAGGCGGTTCGCGGGTTCCCCCCCCGACTCAAGAACCTGGACGGCCATGCCCCGACGTAGTCGACCGGCAGCCAACCACGCATCTCGGCAGCACGAACATGCCGGTTACTTTCCACCGCCATAGAACAACAAAGGCCGCCTTCCGCGGCGATGGCGGAAGCGGCCTTGCGTTCGGTAACTGCGCTGCCACACCAGCGGCAAGCGGCTCAGTGGCAACCGCTCGCGCCGTACACCGCTGCTAACCAGCGATCTCCAAGGGTGGCGTCGCTTCGGGCCCCAAGAGGCGAGAACTACTCGGGCTTATCAGCCGGCTTCTCGCTGCCAACGTTGGGATCCAGCTCAATCTTCGGAACAGCCGGGCCCTCGCCTTGGGCGGGAGCCGACTCAGCCGGGGCCGACTCGCTGCTCTCGGGAGCGGCGGGCGTCGATTCAGCAGGAGCGGATTCCGCGGGAGCCGATTCCGCAGGCGTCGATTCGCCAGTAGCCGGTTCCGTGGTAGCCGGGGCGCTAGGCTCAGGCGTCGACGGCGTGCTGTCCTGCTTGTTGCAACCCAGGACCAAAGCCACGCTAAACACGCAGACGAGCGAAAGCAGAGTCTTCATCTTCCATCCCTTTGCCGTGAGAGAACGTGTGACAGGCGCGCGGATCAACCGTTACCCGCGCTTGGGAAAGAAACTGGCGGGCACCGCATTCATGCCAGGCTGGCAGACCGCCAGCCGCCAAAGACACAGGCGGCAAGAGGACTGCTCCCTTCGCGCGCCGCCATCGTGATCGAACGGAGGAGCAATTCCAACGGACCTGCGGCCCGAACTGCGAACCGCGAAAATGCGTTCACGAGGAACGACCACCGCCATTCCTCGTGAACGCGGGCTGTTTCAAGCGATTACCGCTCTCCGTCCGGGAAACTTACTCGCCCGGAGTGGGGGTGGTGGCAGCCGGATCAGCCGGGGTGCTCTCGGCCGGCGGATCGGTCGGCGGAGGAGTGGGGTTGTCGGCCGGCTTCTCGCCGCAACCGGTCAGACCGAAACCAACCAAAGCCATCAGAACCAGCAACGTACGCATCTTGCCATTCCCTCAATGGAACGTCGGAAAGGACCAGTGGCGGGCGTCCCGCCGGGCGGGAACTGCCCGCTCTTACATGTAGAGCCACGCCGTGCCCGCTTTATTCCCAAGACGCGAAAAAATTTTGCACGTCGTCCAACCGGCCCCCAGCCGGCTGGCGATGGCCGCCAAGTTGGCCAAGCGGGGGCCGTGGGGAACGTAACGCCCCCCGGCAGGCATCAAGAAATCGCTCCGCCGGGCGAACCACGGACATGGCGTCCATTGATTGCTATAGCTTGCGCTGTGGTGCAGGTGGCCTCGGCGCCGGCGTTTTTACCGCCTCGGTAAGGTGGTGCGAACGCACCAGTTACGCAGGTTCCCGGCCCTCCCTCGGTAGGGAATCGCCTACGGGAGCGGGCCAGAAAACGTTTCGCGCCGGCTAACATTTGGGGAATAATGCGGCTGCTTTCCGTATCTTCCACACACAGGGAATCATGTTGTCCCAGCGGCCATCGTCCGATCGCCCGGACGGCGCTAACCCGCCGGCCATAAGCATTGCCGATCTGGTTGCGCGTCACCACGCGGAACTGTACGGCTACGCTTATCGGCTCACCGGATCGGTGGCCGATGCCGAAGATCTGGTGCAGCAAGCCTTTTTGACGGCGCACGAAAACCTCGCCCAGCTTCAGCGGGCGGAGGCGGCCCGGGCTTGGCTGTTCACCATCCTCCGAAACGCCTTCTTGAAGGGCGCGCAGCGACAGCAGCGGTTGCCCCTGGGAGATGCGGAGATCGACCTGGACAGCCTGCCCGAAGTTCCCTTAGAAGATGGCATCGATCGCGAGCGCCTTCAGGCGGCGCTCAACGAACTGCCGGCCGAATTCCGCCTGGTCCTGCTGATGTTCTACTTCGAAGATTGCTCCTACCGCGAGATCGCCCAGCGGCTGGATATTCCGCCGGGCACGGTCATGAGCCGGCTCTCGCGCGCCAAGAGCCACCTTCGCAAGAAGCTGTTTGACCAGCAGGCCGTTGCGAACTCGGCGCGCCAACTGCCGTCTCCCCCCCAAGAACCATGATCGACCCACGGACCTGCGAACAACTCGATGCTTGTCGCCCGGGCCGTGCGGACTGGGAAGACGACGAACTGGCGCAACTGGCGGAAGAACTGCGCAACAACCGCGAGCTGCGCGAATTGGCCGCAAGGCTGGAAGACCTCGACCAGGCCATCGCCGCCGCCCTGATCGACGTCACGCCGCCGCCGGGCTTGGCCCAGCGGATCATGGCCCGGATCGATCAGGCGCACCCGCAGATCGCTGCCGCCCCAACGGCCGCCGCGGCACCGGTTCCCCCGGCCAAGACCGCCGCCCAACTGGCGGCACCGCTGATTGCGGGCCTATCGGGCACCGAAGCGACCGAAACTCCAGCCGCGGCCTCTCCGGCCCCGGCACGTGCTGGCCGCTGGTCGCGCCGCAACTGGATCGTGGTGGCAACGTCGACCGCCATCTTGGCTGCGACGGTTGCCCTCATGTTCTTGCCCGGCGGCCCCGTGCGACTAGGCCCCGAAGAGATCATTACGGCGGTCGACCGGCTGTACGTGCAAGACTTCCGGCAGGATGAGGGCTGGGAAGTGGCCCCAGCGGATGGTACGCCTGAAGTTCCTCGCGACGTGCTGGCCCGAGCGGTCGCGTGGCGCACGGCTCATGTGGCCGGTGCCAGCGCCTATGTGTACGACATTCAGAACGCCCGGGGTAAACGGGCCGTGCTCGTGGCCGTGGTTTGCCAGGGTAATCGGGTTCCGACGGCTCCGCCGTCGCAGCCGCAGTCGTCCAGCGGCCGGATGATCGCCGTCTGGCAATCGCCCCAGCAGCATCTGACGTACGTGCTGGTGGTTGAAGGCTCGCTGGCCGATTATCGGTCGTTCGTCGCCCTGGGCCGCAGCCTCACCTGAGGGGTGCGCAAGCGGCCCCTCTCTACTCGCACCGCTCGCCGCGCGCCGGGGCCATTGAAGCAGGGCGGCGTTGCTGCGATACTGGAGCCTTCACACCCTTTAGCTGGCTGGGCCCGGCTTTTCTTTTGGTGGTGGAGTACGTTTCCGTGTTCGAATCGGTGGCTATTGTCGGCGCGACCGGCGCCGTGGGTCGAATCATTCGCCAGTTGCTGGAGGAGCGCGATCTGCCTCTGCAACGGATCAAATTCCTCGCTTCAGCCCGATCCGCGGGAACGGAAATCACCTTCAAAGGCAAGACGTATACCGTCGAGGAATTGCGTCCCGAGGCGTTCGACGACGTGCAACTCGCCATTGGCAGCACGCCGGACCCGATCGCGCGCGATTTCGTGCCCTGGGCCTTGGAACGCAACTGCGTGGTGGTCGACGAAAGTGGCGCCTGGCGCATGGATCCCAAGGCCCGCCTGGTGGTGCCCGAGGTTAACCCCGAGGCCCTGGAGAACCATGAAGGCCTGATCTCCAGCCCCAACTGTTCGACCACGCAGATGGTCGTCGCGATGAAGCCGCTGCACGACGCAGCCCGGATCAAGCGCGTGGTGGTCAGCACCTACCAGGCGACCAGCGGCGCCGGCGTGGAAGGCATGCGCGAGCTGGACGAAGGCAGCAAGGCGCACCTGGCCGGCGAACAGTACCAGTACAAGACGTTTGCCCATCCCATCGCCTTCAACCTGATCCCGCAGATCGGGTCGCCCAAGCACGAGGGCTACACCTCGGAAGAAATGAAGATGGTGTGGGAGACGCAGAAGATCTTCGGGGACGATACCATCCAGGTTTGCCCCACCTGCGTCCGTGTGCCGGTCGCCAACTGCCACAGCGAAAGCATCCTGGTAGAAACCGAGCGGCCGCTGTCGGTCGAAGAAGCCAGGGCGCTGTTCGAGGCCGCGCCGGGCATCATAGTGCAGGACGATCTGGCCGCAGGCGTGTACCCGCTGCCGGCGGCTTGCAGCGGCCGCGACGAGGTATTCGTGGGCCGCATCCGTAAGGACCTTTCGAGCCCCAACGGCATCGCGTTCTGGTGCGTGAGCGACAACCTGCGTAAGGGCGCTGCGACCAACGCCGTGCAGATTGCGGAGCTGCTGATTCGCTCCGCCGCCAAGGCGTAAACCAGACAACAACGATTCAGAAGTAATCTGCATCCCATGCGTGCCGGCGCTATGAGCCGCGCGCATGGGATGTTTTTTTGTTCGGCCTGATGCTTCTGACATCTCATCAACGCGCATTGGATCGTTTCATCGTAGCCCGGTGCGTTACGACTGCCCGCCAAAATAGTTGACACCTCCTGCTGAGCCACCCATGCTTTTGGTTGGCGGCAGCAACGACATTTCAAACCTATCTAATCAAGGGGGCAGGCATGGTGGCGCTCTATCTCGCGCTGGCGACATTCACCGGCGCCTTTGTCTTAGTGGCGTTCTTGTACTGGCGGTCTGTCCAGCGCCTCAAACGGTACAGCGGCATTGCCAATGCTGAAGCCTATCAGGCCAAGTGCGAAGCCGACGCCCAGGCCGCGGTAGCGCAGCGCGAGGCATTACTCACCGAAATCGCTGCCGCAGCCGAGCAGCTTACGGCCTACAAAACGCGCGTAGCGCAGTATCAGCAGTTGCTCGGCCGATTCCAGTCCGTGGCTGAACTGCAGCAACGGATCGAAAGGGATACCGCTCGAGTCAACCAACTGGCCCAAGTGATCGGTGGACTGGAGCAGGTAGCGCAGCTCAACCTGCATCTTCAGCGGCTGGATGCCGGCATTGCGCAGAAGCAGGCCGAACTCGATTCGTTCTCGCACGCCATTGGCACCGCGCGATCCGTGGCCGAGATTGCGGCCAGAGCCACGTACTACGAAAACTACCTGGCCCAGCTCAAAGCCGATGTGGAAGCCGTCGAGGAAGCCAAGGCACTCCAGGAATTTGGCTTCTACCGTCCGCGCTACAACTTCGACACTTCAGAGCATTATCAACGGCGGCTCGACCAGGTTCGCGACCAGCAGAAGCGCATGCTCTCGCAGAAAACCGCCTGCACCTGCACCACGGAATGGACCGTCGATGGCAGCAAGGCCGAAGGCAAAAAGATGGTCGATCAGCAGATCAAGCTCATGCTGAGGGCCTTCAATGGCGAGTGCGATGCCGCGGTCAGCAAAGCCCGATACAACAACGTGGTATCGCTCGAAAACCGCCTTCGGCGTTCCTTCGACCAGATCAGCAAGTTGGGCGAAGCGAAGCGCATCTTTCTGTCGCGCGAATACCTCGATCTGAAGTTGCAAGAGCTTCACCTGGCGTACGAGTACCAGCTCAAGAAAGAAGAAGAAAAAGAAGAGCAGCGCGCCATTCGCGAGCGGATGCGCGAAGAACAGAAGGTCGCCAAGGAGATCGAAAAGGCTTGCGAAGCCGCCGAACGCGAGGAAGCCGTGAAAGCCCGAGCGCTCGAACAGGCACGCCAGGAGTTGGCCGCCCGCGAAGGGCAAAACACCGCCCGGTTGGAAGAACTGGTGAACAGGCTCGAAAACGAGCTCCGCGAAGCCATCGAGCGCAAGGCCAAGGCCATCGCGCGGGCTCAACTCACTCGCTCGGGCCACGTGTATGTGCTCTCCAATATCGGTGCCTTTGGCGAAGGGGTCTACAAGATCGGCATGTCGCGGCGGCTGGAGCCGCTAGAACGCGTGGCCGAGCTGGGCAGCGCGTCGGTGCCTTTCCCGTTCGATGTGCACGCCATGATCTACAGCGAGGACGCGCCTTCGCTGGAGGCCGAACTCCATCGGCGTTTTGCCGACCGCCGCGTGAACCTGGTGAACATGCGGCGAGAGTTCTTCCGGGTTACGCTCGACGAGATTCGAGCCGCCGTGGCCGAGTGCTTTGGACATGTGACCTTTGTCACGGTGCCGGAAGCGGCCGAGTACCGCGAAACGCTAGCGCTATTGAAAGAGCGCGAACGCCCCGCCTCGCATCTGCAGATTGCCTAGGGTACGCCAGCCGCAGCGCCGGCCAGCAGGGCTGTGGCGTGACGCGGCCAAGCCCCCAGTCTACCCAAGCTGTTGGACCTGCCACGCGCGAGCGGGCTGAGCACCAGCACACCCCCGACGCTTGGGGATCCATACCGCCCGCGCACGATTGGCAGAATTGATCGATTTTCTCAAGAGTCACCAGCTTAAGCGGGCGGTGGCAGTGTCGCCGACTGTTGCCGCCTGGGCATCGAAGGTTCACCACAACTACTTTATCAACCATGTGTTGCGGCGATCATTCCCTGGCAATTGGGGCCTCAAAACACGGCCCATCGTGATGCCACCCCCCGCGACCGGGGCATTGGCATCGGGCTTCACCACCCTTCTGAATCCCGTAGAATACTACCGACGAGTGATCGCGTTTCCGGCCTCCCCGCCACTGCGGGATTGAAGCCGGAAGTTTCTCCGCTTCCAATGCGGCGTCGGCTTTGTCGTCACGTCGTGCCGGCGCGAAGGTAGCACTGCATGCAACGCAACGTCCACGCCCATCCTCGCAACGGCGCTGTGGTCTATTCCGGATCACAGTCGCTGCCCGCCGAGCGGTGCCTCGAGATCCATCGCATCATGGTCCGGGCCCGGGCGATGGAATTGATCATGATTGAAATGAGCAAGTCCGGGCAGGGCTACTTCTGGATCGGCGGGCCAGGCGAAGAAGCTTTTAACACGGTGCTGGGGTTGAACGTCAAGAAGGGCCAAGGCCCCGATTACGACTACCTGCACCTGCACTACCGCAACAGCGCCACCATGGTCGCCATGGGCATGCCGCTCATCGACGGCATCCGCCAGATGGCCATGACGCGCACCGACCCCAACTCGCTGGGGCGCAACTTCAGCGGCCACTACGCTCGCCGCGAGTGGAACGTAGTGCCTACGTCCTCGGTGGTTGAGATCCAGTTCACGATGGCGCCTGGCACAGCTCTGGTCCAAAAGCGGCACGGCGGCGACGGCATCACCATCGTGATCGGTGGTGACGCCGGCACCGCCGAGGGCGACTTTGCCAGTTGCATGATCTGGAGCACCCGGCCCGGCAACGAGCTGCCGGTACTGATGATCGTGACCAACAACGGGTACGGCATCTCCACGCCGCACCACACGCAGCACGTGAACCGGCCGATCATCGAACGCGGCAAGGCGCACGGCATCCCTGGCGAAGTGGTCGACGGCAACGATCCGATCGCTTCGTGGCACGCCATCCGCCGGGCCATGGATTATTGCCGGAAGCTGCGGCGGCCGTACATGCTGGAAGCCCGGGTCTCGCGGCTGCACGGCCATTCGTCGTCCAGCGGCGCGCTGCGCGTGCACGATGAGCCGGACTGCATCACCTTGTTCGAAGACCGGATGCTGGCGGCCGGCATCATCAGCGAGTCGGAAATCCAGGAAGTGCACGCCGCCGCGCGGCAAGAGGCGGAAGACGCCCTCGCGCAGGCCCTCACCGAACCCCAGCCCACCGCCGAAGACATTCCCCGCTTCACGTACGCGCCCAGCCCGGTGGACGAGGTCTATCCCGAGGACTACACGGGATTACCGCAGTAACGGCCGCCCACTCCCCCCGGCGGCCGCGGCAGTTGAACCGGCCGGGCACAGCAGGGATGCCCAACGTCACCGTTTCGGTCTTGGCATTTCCATCCGCAGTCCTTCATCCAGCAAGTCGATATGGCCACGTTGGTACAAGCCGTTCGGATGGCGCTGCACTACGGTGAGACTTATCTGGGCGTTACCGATATTTTTGGCGAGGACGTGGGCCCGCCGCTGGGCGGTGTGTTCACCGCCACGCAAGGGCTCAAAACCGCCTGGAACTCGCCGCTGGACGAGCGCGGCATCATCGGCACGGCCATGGGCATTGCATATGCCGGCGGCCGGCCGGTCGCCGAAATCCAGTTCTGCGATTACGGCTTCAATACCATCGACCTGCTCAAAGTCGCCGGCAACCAGCGCTGGGCAGGCGCCGGCAACTACGAAATGCCGATCGTGTTGATGACGCCCAGCGGCTCCGGCATCCGCGGCAGCCTGTACCACTCCCACTCGTTTGAAAGCTGGGCCAGCCGCCTGGCCGGGTGGAAGATCGTGATGCCCAGCAACGCCCTGGATGCCTATGGGCTGATGCTTTCGGCCATTGTCGATCCCAACCCGGTGATGGTGCTGCTGCCCAAGGCGCTGTTGCGGGTGCGCGGCGAACAGTTGATCCCCGGCGAGCCGGAGGACCAGCAGCTGCTCCGCGAGATGATCGACGCCCCGGTGAAAAACCGCGAGAACTGGCAACCGCGGTGGCCGCCGCTGAAAGAGTATTACGTGCCGATTGGGCGGGCCTCTCTGGTCCGCACCGGCGATGACGCCACGATCATCAGCTACGGCCGCACGCTGCCGCTGTGTGTCGAGGCGGCCAAGCGGGTTGAAGAAACCCGCGGCGCCAAGTGCGACGTCATCGACCTGCGAAGCATCTTTCCCTACGATTGGAAAGCGATCAGCAAGAGCGTCCAGAAAACCGGCCGCGTGCTGATCGTGAATGAGGATACCGAAGTCACCAACTTTGGCGAGCACCTGCTGCGGCGGGTGATCGACCATCACTTTTACGACTTGCTCGTACGCCCCAGGCTGTTGGCAGGGCAACACGTGCCGGGCATCGGATTGAACCAGAACTACGAGCAAAACACCGTGCCGCAGTTGCCATCGATCCTGCGCGAACTGGAAGCACTGCTCGACGAGCCGGCATAACCAATGTGGCGGCCCTGCGAGCCAGGCGTGGTTCGATTCGCGTGCCACGGCTCGGTGCACCGCGTCTGATTTGCTTCCTGCGGCACGGCTGAAAAAAGCAAATACACGGCATGAATATGGACTCCGTCGAATTCCAACTGCCTGAGCTTGGCGAAGGCGTCTACGAGGCCGAACTGGTCGAGTGGAAGGTGCAACCTGGCCAAACGGTGCGCCGCGGCGATCTATTGGCCGAAGTCACTACCGACAAGGCCACGATGGAATTGCCCTCGCCGTTTTTGGGGCGGATCGTTTCGCTGGCCGCCAAGCCGGGCGAATCGCTGAAGATCGGGCAGGTGATCCTGGCCTATGAACCGGTCTCGGCGACCGAACTCAGCGAAGCCGAACCTGGCACGGACTCCACTGCCGCACAGCGCGAAGCCAATGGGCATGGCGTTCTCGCCGCGGAGACGGGGGCGACGGCAAGTAAGCAACCAGTCCGGGCAACAGCCGACACCGAAGCCGCCTCATCGGCCGCGGCCCAATCCGCGCACGCCGATCCGCTGGGCCCGCCGGCCTCGCCATCGGTGCGGCATATGGCCCGTCAGTTGGGAATCGATCTGCGGAAGATCACCGGCAGCGGTCCGGGCGGCCGGATTCTTATCGAAGATCTGACCAGGGTGATCCCGCATGCCGATCACGCGGAAGTCGAATCGCGCGTCGATCCCCTTGCGGAATTGCGGCCTGCCATGGGCAAGGCCGGCACCCGCATTCCGCTGCGCGGCGTACGTAGAGCCATTGCCGAACGGATGGTGCACGCCAAACACACCGCACCGCATTACAGCTATGTCGACGAGTGCGACGTCACCGAGATGGTCCGCTTGCGTAACGGACTCAAGGACATCTTTGGCCGGCAAGGCATCCGGCTCACGTACCTGGCGTTCGCCGTGCATGCCGTATCGCGAGCCCTGGTCGAAGTGCCGATCGTCAACGCGTCGCTGGACGATGAGAAAGAAGAGATCGTCCTGCACGCCGAGCGGAACATCGGTATCGCGGTCGCGACCGGTCCCGGCTTGATCGTGCCGGTCATCCGCAACGCCGACAAGCTCAGCCTGGGTCAGATCGCCGCCGAGATCCAACGGCTTAGCACCAAAGCCCGGCAGGGCAAATGCGACCGCGACGAACTGACGGGCGGTACGTTTACCGTGACATCGATCGGTAATATCGGCGGCCTGATCTCCACACCGATCCTGAATCATCCCCAGGTGGGCATCATGGGGATGGGCAAGGTGGTCCGCCGCCCCGTATACGACTCCGCCGGGCAGATCGTCCCGGCCGACATGCTGTATCTCTCGTACTCGTTCGACCACCGCGTGGTCGATGGTGCGTTGGGAGCCGCGTTTGGCAACGAAGTCAGCCGGCGACTGAAGAACCCGGCAGCCATGCTGGTCGAGTAACCGCTGCCGACGAAAAGACGGCTGGAAACCTCCCTGCTAGTCAGGCAGCCTGTGCCAGTGGACGGGCGTAGCGGCAGCCGTCTGACGCCCGGTGTTTACGGGCAGCAACCCGTGAATTGCCCCCTCTCAAAGCGACCGTCCCGCGCACTCAGCGCGGCATCGCTCCCGTCACAGCGGCGCTTACTTGTTGAGGATGAGCTTGCCGCTCTTGGTGTGCCGCAACCGGTACACAGCGCCGCCGTGCAGGATCAGCACTTCGTTCTCGCCCTGGAGGATATCTTCGGAGCGGATGCAGCGAGGCTGGTTGGGCAAGCCGGCCAGCGACGCTTCATCACCACCCGACTGCTGCGGCGCGGAGACGGTAGGATCGACTTGGGGGACGGAATCCGTCATAGGGACTGGCACCGGTTGTCTCGCGAAATCGAGGGCAATGAACATTAGCGCGTGTAACGGCCTGCATGCTACCCTTGATGATACTTCGTGTCAACAAGCAGCGCCCTGAAAAGGTCAATTCGCAGGAACTCAACGGGCCGCAGTTCGCCACACGGTGAATGGAGGCCGCCCAAGCAAGCACGGTGCCGCCTCTGCTACGGAAATCTATCTGCTTACACAAAGACACATTACAACATCGGCGCCGAGCGGCACCGTGGCGATTGCTCGATGGAATCTTGACCGTCGGCGAACAAAAATGATCCGGCTTTTGTTGAGACGGGGCATAAAGCAAAGCGCTCGCAGGTGGCCCTCGGGCTGGCGCTCTTGTTAGCCTTAAGGCGAACTGCTTTCGCCCTAAGCCTTGCTTCACGGCGACCCGACCGAGCTCAGTGGACTCGCGGGACCGGATTGCACCCTACGAACGTCGCTGAGGACCGCCGCCCTCGGTCCAGGGGACACTCGGTTGCCAGGCGGCTGAAATCCCGCGTGTCGCGTTCCTTTCTCAAACGCGATTAATAACCCCACGCGGCGGCACGATTTGCGCCAGAAAGACACCAATTCCAAGCGGTGAGTCGTTGACAGAGAGGCCTTGGCAACGATAATCGCTATCGCAAATGATACTCAGTATCATCTAAGGCAGGCAGCTCACCGCTCCCACCGGACTCCAAAACGCTCCTACCTGGCCGGCCGTTTGCTCCCTCGGTTGAACCGCGGCACGGCCCCCCCACGAAGGCGACACACTGGGTGTCGCCGCGTACAATCTACCCAAACCTACAGTCGGCTGCGTTTGCCGTCTGGACTCCGGAGGACTTCCATGAAGATCGCATGGTTGAGCGAGCGGGTTCGTGCCTTTGGTGCGTTGGCCCTGGCGGCCAGCCTGGTGACTGGTACGCCGGCCCTGGCCGAAGAGAAAGCCAACACCGGGGAGGCTGCTACGGCCGCCGCCACCAAGCCCCAGTGGCCTGAGCTGCCCTACGGCCTGACCAGCTTTGCCGCGGCCGTGATCGGCGACGACCTGTATGTGTACGGCGGCCACAAGGGCGATGCCCACAGCTACTCGTACGACGAGCAGAACGGCGCCCTGCTGCACCTGAACCTCAAGGACGGCAAGTGGGAAGAGATCGCCACCGGCCCGCGGCTCCAGGGGCTGGCGATGGTGGCCCACGGCGGCAAGCTCTATCGCGTGGGCGGCTTCAGCGCCCTCAACAGGGAAGGCGAAGAACGCAATCTGGTTTCGCAGGACTCGGTGGCCTGCTTCGATCCCAAGACCAAGACCTGGAAGGATCTGCCGGCGCTGCCCGAACCCCGTTCCTCGCACGACGCGGCCGTGCTGGGCGACAAGCTGTACGTGGTCGGCGGCTGGACCCTGCAAGGCAAGAAGGAATCGCAGTGGCATGACACCGCGTACGTCCTGGATCTGACGGCCGAGCAGCCGCAGTGGGAGCCGCTGCCCAAGCCCGACTTCCGCCGCCGGGCTCTGTCGGTGGCCGCGCACAACGGTAAGATCTACGCAATCGGCGGCATGAACGAGAAAGGCAAGCCGAGTACCCGCGTCGACGTGTTCGATCCGAAGACCGGTGAGTGGTCGGAAGGCCCGAGCCTGCACGGCGAGCCCATCGAAGGCTTCGGTAACTCGTCGTTCGCGGTCAATGGCCGGCTGTACGTCAGCACCATCAAGGGTCGGCTGCAGCGGCTCAGCGAAGACGGCAAGTCGTGGGAACTGGTTGGCGACCTGGCCGACGCCCGCTTCTTCCATCGCATGCTGCCCTACCAGGGCCAGTTGCTGATGGTTGGCGGTGCCAACATGGGCAGCGGCAAGTTCACCAACCTGGATCTGGTGCCGGCCAAGTAAGAAAGTCCGCGGCCAATTAAGCGTTCACGCCGTTCACCATCCACCACCGTTTTGCGAGATCCCGCTCATGCAAGCGATCTTCCGTAAGCTCCGCCTGGCCGCGGCCGCGCTGCTGCTCACCGCGTTTGCCGCTCCGGCGCAGGCCCACTTTATCTTTGTCGTGGCCGACCCGGTTAACCAGGGCACGCAGCTCCAGCTTTCGTTTGGTGAGGGCCCCGAGCCGGCCGAAGCCTACCTGCTGGACAAGGTGGCCCACGCCCAGCTCTGGGCCGTGGCGGCCGATGGCTCGCGCAGCCTCGTCAAGTTGTCCAAGAAAACCCAGGGCGACGAAGGCGCCTGGGTGGCCACCGCCAAGGAACGCCCCACGGCGCTCCAGGCCGTCTGCCAATACGGCACGTTCTCGCGCGGCGGCAAGACGTCGCTGCTGAATTACTTCGCCCAGTACGTTTCGCTGCCCGGTGCCGTGCCGGCTCCGGCCGAGGAACTGAAGCTGGCCGTAGTGCCCACGCTCGAAACGCAGGGCATCCGGCTCCAGGTCACCTGGGAAGGCAAGCCGGTCAGCGAAGGTGTGGAAGTAGTCGCCGCGGGTCCTAATGGTAAGGACCTGGAGGTGAAAGCCGCCGATGGCGCTTTTGTGGTGCCCAACGTAGGCAGCGGCCGCTACGTCATTCGTGCCCGGCTTGCGCAGGACATCGCCGGCAAGCTGGGTGACGATGCCTACCAGGGCGTTTTGAACTACAGCACGCTGACGCTCGACATCGCCAAGTAACCCGCCACGTTACCCAGGCGAAACTTTCTACCGCATCAGGTTGCGCTCGGCCGCGGCGAATCAGGGAATCGGGCCCGGGGTTCGTCGCGGCTGAAGTGTTTTTCGAGGTCGCACACCGCGCACATCAACCGGGCTGCCAGACCAGCGGCTCGCCCTGCCCGCTGCACCGCAACTTGGGGGGACCTGCTGGGCGGCACCACCGAAGGGACTTGATGACCGGCTGCACATGGATCAAAACCAGCGCTTTGCGTTATATTTCGCTTGCGCGTGCGACTTTCTTCCAGAGTGTGGCGCGGCCGCTGGGCCAAAGCCGCGCGCCTTCTGGCAAGAAATTCTAAAGTCCGGTGTCCGTGCATGATCCCCGTCGTTCGCGAAGAGCCGTACAGCTTCTATCCTCCGCAACGTTCCACGCTGGGCTACAACCTGCTGCGGTATCTGGTTCCCACGGCGCTGCGCCGGATGTACGGGGTAGAGCGCGTCGAAGTCCGCAATCTCGAGGGCTTTCAAGCCAGCGTTGATGCCGGCCACGGCATCCTGCTAGCGCCCAATCATCCCCGGGCGTGCGATCCGTTCACGGTGGGCATGATCTCGTACTACAGCCGCGTGCCGTTCTACTTCATGGCTTCGTGGTACCTGTTCCGCGAAAGCTGATTCAAGCGGCTGATGATTCGCAACCTGGGCGGCTTCAGCATCTACCGCGAGACCAACGACCGCGCCGCCATGAACGCCGCCATCGATATCCTGGCCACCGCCCGGCGGCCGCTGGTGATATTCCCCGAGGGCACCATTAGCCGCACCAACGACCGGCTGATGGAAATGATGGATGGCGTGGTGTTCCTCGCCCGGGCTGCGGCCAAGCGTCGGGCCAAGGAAGGCACCGGCAAAGTGGTCATCCATCCGGTGGCGACCAAGTACGTCTTTGAAGGCGACGTGCAGCGTGCGTTGGCCCCGGTGCTCGATGAGTTCGAAGCCCGCTTCTCCTGGCAGCCGCAGCGACACCTGCCGCTGGTCGATCGCGTGCTCAAGTTGCTCGAAGCCCAAGTGGCGCTCCGCGAGATGGAATACCTGGGCGGCGTCGGCGAGGGCAACGTGTACGACCGCCTCCGGCGGCTGGTCGAAGGCATGCTTTGCCCACTGGAAATGGAGTGGATTGGGCGCCCGGCCAGCGACCAAACGGTGGTCGCGCGCTGCAAGCGGTTGCGCAGCGAAATCCTGCCGCATCTGATCGACGGTCCCATCAGCGAAGATAAACGCCGCCGGCTCTGGCAGCAGCTCACGCAGATTTACTACGCTCAGCAGATCTCGCTCTATCCGGAAAACTACCTGGGCGATGGCCGCATTCCCGAACGCGTGGTCGAAACGGTCGAAGGGTTCGAGGAAGACCTGACCGACGTCATCCGCAAGCACGGTCCCTGGCGAGCCATCGTGCAGGTGGGCGATCCGATCGAGGTGGATCCGGGCCGCCGGTCGCGCAACGGCGATGATCCGTATCACTGCCAGATGGTCCGCCAGATTGGCGACATGCTCCGACTACTGTCGGCCGAAGTGAACGCTGCCCGCGGTATTTCCACCGAAAAAGCGGACCTGGGCCCCGAGGTGTCGCTAGCCACTCTGCAACCTGAGGCCGTGTCCTAAGCAGGCGTCTGCATCTGCTTTTCAACTTGGCTGAGTACCGGCCCCAACTTGCCGTGGATCACGAGCGAGGCCAGCCGATCCAGCGGCGTGGGTTCATCGTTGATGATGACCAGTTTGGCGCCGCGGCGGGCGGCCATCTGCGGCAAATCGGCGGCCGGGTAAACCACCAGCGACGAACCTAAAGCCAGAAACAGCTCGCACGTTTTGGCGTACTGCACCGCCTTGTTCACCACATCAACCGGTAAAGCCTGGCCGAACGATACGGTGGCGTGCTTCATCCGGTCACGCCCACACTGCTGACACGGCGGCACCTTGCCCGTGGCCAGAAACTGCTCGACCAGCGGGCCGGCCGGGTAGCGGGCGTGGCAGTCCAGGCAACTGACATAGCGGGCGGTACCGTGCAGTTCCAGCACCTCGCGGCTGCCCGCATCCTGGTGCAAGCCATCGATGTTCTGCGTGATAACGGCTGCTAGCTGCTGCCGCTGTTCCAGCCGTGCCAGCACTAGGTGACCGGCCGATGGTTGGGCGTTGGCAAAGCTCTCGTGGGCTTCGGCCTTCTGTCGCCAGTACTCGATCCGGCCGGCTTCGCTCTCCATGAACTCCTGGAAGTACACCACACGGTTGCGCGCCCAAACTCCGCCGGGGGTGCGGTAGGCATCCAGGCCCGACTCGGTGCTGATGCCCGCCCCCGTGAAGGCCACCGTGCAGCGGGACTCCTTCAGCCAGTCGGCCAACTGCGCCAGCTTGGGCATCAGTTCCTCATTCATGCGGTTTGCTCTCCCGGACTCTGCGTGCTGTCGGCCGCGCTCGTGGCTCAAGTGGCGGCCTGCTGGGCCAAGTTTGCCGGCTCGCCCGGCCGCTATCAACCGCGGCTTGAGCGGGAGCGTGAGTTTGCCGATCAGGCGGACTCTACCGGCGAGTGGGACTGTACCGGTTTTGCGGATTTGGTGGGGAAGGCAGACTTTTCCGGCCGATACAGCTTGTAGTTGGTGCTCCCCGGGGGCGGCCGCGCGCCGTGCCGCCGGGTTCTGCATGCTCTTTCCCCCAGGAGATAGCAGAATGAAGTTTCGTTTCCTGGCCTGGGCAATGGTTGCCCTGGCCGTTCCGGTAACTGCCATGGCGCAATCGCGCGATGCCCGGCCGGTGTCGTACCGCGAAATTGCCGCGGCCTACGAGGCCCAGTCGGCCGAGATCGAGCAGTTACGGATGCGGCTGGCCTCGCTTGAGGAGCAAGTGTCGGCCGCCGCGCCCGGGGCCGTGTATGTCGATCACGGCATCGGCCTGGGCATGCACGACTCCTGCACCGATGCCTGTTGCGCTTGCCCGATGTTCTATGCGGGTGCCGAAATGGTGTGGCTCAAGCCGCACTTCAACTCGGCTACGGCGTTCTCGCTGTCCGACCTTCCGCTCACGCCCGACGGCGATGATCCCAGCGCGATGCAGAACATCCCGTTCGAATACGACTACGAGATCTCGCCGCGGATCTGGTTCGGCTACCGCGCGGCCAGCGGTACCGGCGTGCGGGCCCGCTACTGGCTGTACGACCATCTCGCGTCCGAGAACGTGTTCGACGGCAACTACCCGTTCGCCTCGATCTCGGTGCGGGTCCCCAACGCAATCGTCGAGTTTCCGCTGCTGCTGCCCATAACCGGCGGCTGGATTGAAGCCGCTCACCGGCTCGACCTGGAAACGATCGATGTAGAAGTCACGCGCGACATCACCTTCGGGCCCACGGTGCTGCGCGTCGCCGGCGGTCTGCGGTACCTGGATATGTCGCAAGAATACAAAGCCTGCGCCACCGACGGCACGTACTGCTACGCCATGGTGGATTACGACCAGCACTTTGAAGGCATCGGTCCGACGATCGCCCTGGAAGTGGGCCACGAGCTCTGGTGCTGCTTCTCGATCTATGCCCACGTCCGTGGCTCGGTGTTGTTCGGTAACCGCAACTCGCGGCTGGAAGGCTTCTGGTCCAACACCGTCCTCGGAACGGGCACGATCCTGAACGATTCACCAAGCGGCGATAACGTGCTCTCCGTTGGCGAAGTCGGCCTGGGGCTGGAAGCGAACTTCGGCACCGTGTTCGCCCGAATTGGCTACGAAGGCCAGCTCTGGTGGGGCGCCGGTGGGCCCACCGACAGCACCTCGGACCTGGGCCTGCATGGTTTCCACGTGACCGGCGGTCTGATGTTCTAACCGCCTGCTCCCTGCGAGCCCATCAGAAGCCACAAGGATAAAGAACCAGCCAACCGCCATCTGGTGCCGAGGCGCCAGGTGGCGGTTGTCGTTTTGGCCGCGACTGCCCGATGCTACGGAACGTTAACCTGCAGCGGCTCGGGCGGAGTGCCGCCAATGTACTTGCCCTGGCGGTCGAAAGCCCGCAGATACACCGAGATCTCCTGCTGGCCACGCGGCAATTGGCATGCATCGAACGGCGTGAACAGCGATACGCGGAAGCTCTGCACGTTCTTGGTGGGCTTCACGCGCTGCCCCTGCCCTGCCCAACTATCCGTCACACGGAACCGAGGATCGCGCGACGGGATGCCTTCCATCTTGGCGTCGGCCAGGGCCATTTCGACGGTGGTTTCGGCGCCCTCCGGCCCGGCGATGTAGATCAGCCCCGTGGCCGACACGCCCGGCTGGCCGTCGGCGTTCTTGGCCGTCTCCACCTTGAGCGACTGCACCCACATCCGGGGCATGTCCTCCGACTTGATGGTGAAGAACTCGTACTTCTCCGGCACGAAGGGATTGCGGGTAATCACCTTGCTGCCGCGACGGAGCAGCAGCTCCACCTGCAGCGGCGTTTCGTTGTCGCCGATCAGGTCCAGATCGTTGAGCGGAAAGAACATCGCCGCGCGGAACGTATCGCCGCGCACTTCGATGTTGCCCTCGCTGAGCGGAATCTCGGTACCGACGATGTCGTCAACCGCCGCCACCTTATTGCGATCCTGGAGTGGCGTGCCGTCGGCATACGCCATGCGGATCACCACGCTCAACTGGTTGCGCTGCTGGGAAAGCTGCGGCACTTCGCCTTCGAACTGGATGTCCAACCCGCGGGCGCCATAGGCATCCACAATCTCCGGCTGGGCGCTGAGCCGCACCAGGTAACGCAGCGGCGAATCGAGCATCTCGCCGGTGGTGAGCGCCGTGGTGGCCGTGCTGCTGGGCAGCGTCAACCGGGGCTGAGCCGACCCTAAGTTGGGCGAGGCCGAGCCAGACGATTGGGCGGTGGCCGTCGAAGCGGCCAGCACCACACCAAGTAGGGCCGCGCAAGACAACCGCAGGAGAGAAGTGCCAGGCAATGCGGCCACGTTCAACGGCTTCGTTGCCCGCGGCCGATCAGCCAGCCGCGCCGACAGATACCACGATCGCGAGCGGGATCTTTTCATCGCATTCCCTCCTTGGTCTGGCGCCCGTGGCAGGCATCTGGTTGCCGCCGATCAAGGGCGGCTGCTCCTGGCGTGCGGTCGCAAACTGCCAGTCACCCGATGGGATGTGCGGGAGAGTATCCCAACAATCGCGGCCGGCAGCAGGCCCTTGAATCGCAGCGCACAGGTGCTTAGTTATGCCATAACCCCCCGTTTTTTTCTATCCCCAGTTGCATCCTAGCCCGGTAGAATCCCACACCAGAGCCTCTGTTACCTTTTCGTAGTGGGGCGATGCAGTCTGCCAAAGCATGGCCAAGAGCTGTGGCACGGCATCGCCAGCGTTGTACCGATGAAGTGCCCTTACTGTTCCGTCGACAACGATCGCGTAGTGGATTCCCGCGCCAGCCAGGATGGCGGCATGATCCGTCGCCGTCGCGAATGTCTGGCCTGCCATCGGCGTTACACCACCTACGAACGAATCGAAGAACCCGTCATCAAGGTGGTCAAAAAGGACGGTAGCCGGATGCCGTACCAGCGCGAGCGGATCCGGGCCGGCCTGGAAAAGGCCTGCTGGAAACGCCCGATCAGTGACGACCAGATCGACGAACTGATCAGCCGCGTAGAACGCGAGGTCGAGGAACGGTTCGATACCGAGGTGAACAGTCGCGAACTGGGCGAACTGGTCATGCGCGAGCTGCGGCAACTGGACCAGGTAGCCTACGTGCGGTTCGCCAGCGTGTACCGCCAATTCACTGACGTGCGCGACTTCGTCAACGAACTGCGGCCCATGCTGGAAGACGAACCGGCCGCCAGCGGGCCCAAGCCAGGCATTTAGTGCTAGCGATGCTGGCAGGACTAGCCCCCTGGCATCTGCAGCCGCGTTTCTGCCCAAGCTGTGTCCCTCGCGCCGCGGCGTTGGTCTTTCTGCCCAGCCGGTCCCACGGCGCACGTGGGCGCGGTATCATCAGGGTTTGCTAGCGGTGCCCCCCCTGCTTGCGTCACACGCTGCGGGAGCGTCACCACGGCTAATGGATACCATACCGCAATTTACGCCCGCCGTAACTTCAGCCATGGCCCGTTGGCCCCGCCGAACCTGGATCACGCTGCTGACGTATGCGATCATCTTCGTGGGATTCCCGCTCTGCGCGCTGTTGGCGTACGCGTTCGTGCAAGGCTGGATCTTTTGACGCATTTGACGTGAAGCCCCCACCGCCGGCGCGGCGGCCGGTCCTACCACACGGGGCTTGGACTTCGAACCAACCATCAACAAAGAACAGCGAGGCCGGCAGGATGAGCGATCCGCTCTTTTCGGTGGCAGGGCAAGTGGTGCTCGTATCGGGGGCCAGCCGCGGCATTGGTAAGGCCATCGCCCAAGGGTTTGCCGAGCGCGGGGCCAAGGTCGTCGTCACGGGCCGCGACCAGGCCACGCTGAAAGCCTCGGCCGCCGAACTGTCGCAAGGCGCCGAGCATCCGGTGGTGCCCATGGTGTGCGACGTGGCCGACATCGACGCCGTCCGCGAATTGGCCGATAACGTCGAACGCGCCTGCGGCCCGATCGACACGCTGGTGAACGTGGCCGGCGTCAACCGCCGCAAACCGGCCCTGGAGTTCAGCGAGGAAGATTACGACTTCGTGCTGGACATCAATCTCAAGGGGCCGTTCTTCCTTTCGCAAGCCGTCGGCAAGCGGATGGTCGAGCGAGGCCAGGGTTCGCAGCTCAACATCGCTTCGCTCAACAACTGGGCGCCGCTTCGCAACGTGCTGCCGTACGCGGTCAGCAAAGCCGGCCTCGGTCACATGACGCGCACCCTGGCCGTGGAATGGGGCCCGCATGGCGTGCGGGTCAATGCCCTGGCACCGGGCTTCATCCTCACGGACCTGACCAAGCAGCTTTGGGCCCGCCCGGAAATGCAGGAATGGGGCCTGCCCAATACGCCGCTTCGCCGCCTGGGCCAGCCGGCCGATATGGTCGGCACGGCCATCTTTCTGTCGTCGCCGGCGGCTGCCTTTCTCACCGGGCAAATCATCTTTGTTGATGGCGGCTTCTCGGCCGGCCTGAACTGGCCGATCTGATCGCGCGACCAGCCTGGCTGTTCCGTGCCGCGTGAATGTGAAAATGGGACGCCCACGATGACCATCAGCGCGATCGTTTGCCGGCAGCACGGTCCGCCGGAGGTGATGCAGCTCGAGCAGGTTCCGCGGCCGGAGCCGGGGCCGGGCCAGGTGTTGATCCAGGCCGAAGCCATCGGCGTCAACTTCGTCGATACCATGCGACGCAGCGGACGCCATCCGGCGGCACCGCCGACACCGTTCACGCCGGGAATCGAAGTGTGCGGCCGCATCGTGCAAACCGGCCCGGGCGTCGAACGCTTCGCCGTGGGCGAACGGGTCATCGGCCGCACCGTCACCGGCGGCGCCTACGCGCAGATGGTCGTGGCCGAGGCTTGTTTTACGGTCCCCTGCGCCGAGTCGATCCCGGCAACCACCGCAGCGGCAATCTTCGTCAACGGCCAGACCGCCTGGCACGCGCTGCATACCGTGGGGCAGTTGCAACCAACGGACGCCGTGCTGGTTACGGCCGCGGCCGGCGGCGTAGGCACCTGGGCCGTACAACTGGCGGCGCGAGCCGGGGCCAAGGTGATCGCCGCCGCAGGCAGCGCCGAAAAGTGCGAGCTTGCCCGGCAGCTTGGAGCCCAGGTGGCCGTCAATTACCGCGAACCGGACTGGCACCAGCACGTGCTCGACGCCACGGCTGGGAAGGGTGCCGACCTGATCATCGAATCCGTCGGTGGCGAGGTAGGCCAGGGATGCCTGCGCTGCTGGGCGACCGGCGGCCGGCTGGTGGTGTACGGCGAAGCCTCGGGCACGCCGATCAACATTCCTGGCGACGTGCTGCTGTTCGGCAATCGCGCGGCGTTTGGCTTGGCCGTGGGCATGGTCATCCAGAACGAATCCCTGATGCGGCAGGCGATGGATGAACTGTACGCGGCCGTCGAGGCAGGCCTGCAGGTTCCGATCGGCGGCACCTATCCGCTGGCCGATGCCGCCCGGGCTCACGCCGACTTGGAAAGCCGCCGCACGCGGGGCAAGCTGATCCTGCTGCCGTAAACGTCGCTCGCCATTCGCTGTCGCGTGCGGCAGCGATCCCTTCCAAGCAGCGCGCAACAAAAAAGCGCAAAGCGGCGGTTGCTCGCTTTGCGCTTGGTTGGCTTCACACTACGCCAGGTGGCCAGGACGGCGGCCTCGCTTGCAGCCGCGGCCTGTTCAAGCTGCCAGGCGAAGTTTGCGGCTTAGAGAACGATCGGACCGTGCTTGGTGAAGCGGACGATCACGGTCTTGCCGCAGCTCCAGGTGAGCTTCACCTGGCCGTAACCCAGCAGCGTGCAGCGGCTGGTGATGCAGGGTTCTTCCTCAGCGCAGCAGGCGGGCAGGCACACGTTGATCGTGGCGCACAGGTTGCAGCATTCGGGGCTCTGCACCGTGATGGTCTTGGTCACGGTCGGCTTGGGCTCGCAGCAAACCACCGGCTTGCAACAAACCTTGGGCTCGCAGCAAACCTTGGGAGCCTTCAGACAGCAGCCCTTGCCAGCCTGGGCTTCGGTGGTGATGGCCAATGCAGCGACAGCAACCGCGGCCAGCGCCACCCAGGTACGGAACGTCTTCACAAGTTGCATCGGTAACTCCTCCTGGACGCGAAACGGATAGCCGACGCTGCGTGCTGAAAGGCCCGAAGTTGCCTGTCTCTTCCCAGTATGCACGAAGCGTCTATTCTTCCTGTCCGCCACAGTTTAATGAATGTCCGCAGAAGCGTTAGGGGGCAACTTAACAATTATGATGGTTGTATCGGCGATTATGACGGCCCAGTCTGACATATATCTCGCAAGAAACCATACTTAAGTAGGGGTTTATGCGATTGCCGACCGGGCGTGATGGCTGACAGCTCGGCCCCAAACGCCGAGGTAAAACAGTACGAGCCAGCCCAAGGCAAACCTTGGGCTGGCTCGTACTTTGGGGTTTAAGGCGAACCCACGAACCACTGACAAGGCTTCCGCGCGTCGCCCCCACTAATGGTTGCTCCGGCCGACGCGCGGCATGAACCGGCAAGGTTAATTGATTATTCAACAAGCGCAAAAAGCCTATTGGCGCGCTGCGTAGGTGTGCGAGGTCTTGGCGGCAACAGGGGAGGGCATGCGACCGCGTGGCTAACTCACCGCCGCGGCAAGTAGCCGCCAATTTCGGCGTGGCTCCCCACCCAGCGTAAGCTGAACTGGCCCGCGGCCAACTGGGCATTCGAGGGGAGTCATGCTACCTTTCGCCAATCGGAGGGAGAGTTATTCCCCCGTTCTTCGGCTGGGCGTTTTTCTGCCTGGGCTAATAGACGAAACCGCCCCCTTGGGCCAACGGGCGAGCCCCCCGGCCCAGAAGTTGGCCGCTCCCAGAACCAACCGGCCCATTCCTGCCGTAACATTTAGGAAGGAAACCGGCCTTGAACCGTTTGTTCCGCAGAGGGTGTGCGCCCTGGCAAGTTAGGGCATTTCATTCTTTGTCGACCTGCCGCTGTTGGGTTAGAATGGGCCGATAGGCGGCAGGATGCCGTACTTTGTGGAGCAAGAGTTTGAGGCCATTCCCTCCCTTCGGGGAAGCACCCCACGCTTGCCCGCTGCGGGGAGATCACCTCAATTCATCTTATCGACCGTGCGGCTGCCCCCGAGCCGCTCATGCAGCAGGATATGCCGCCTTGCGATCGGTTTTCTACATCGCGATCGTGCTTGTCGCGATTTTGTCGCCGGGAGCGTTGCGCGCGCAAGAACGCGACGCCCAGCCCCGGCCGCTGCTGATGGAGGAACCGACCCTCCATTTCCGCGACAAAGATGGGCAGTTGGTGCCGTTTCCGGGCCTGTCGCTCGAGGAACTCCGGAAGCTGATCGATCTCCAGAAGCAAATCGCCCAGGGCACCACCGAACCGATGTACACCCTGGAGCGGATGACGGCGACCGGCACGGTCGGCTCCAGCACCGCTCCGGAAAGCGATCCCACTCAGGAAGGCGAACCGCAGTACAATGATCAGTTTGCCGCGCTCACGATTGAGCTGCAGGCACGCGTTCACGCCGACGGCTGGGTTCGCATCCCGTTACGCCTGGGCGAGTGCATCCTGCGCGGCTCGCCCAAGTTCGAGGGCGGCGGCGATCAGTTCCTGCGGTTCAACGATCGCCGCGGCGGCTTCGACTGGTGGGTTTCAGGCCCGCCCGGCGAGTATCGCTGCACGCTCAGCACGCTGGTCCGCCTCGTTCGCGAGGAGGGCGAAACCCGACTGCAAATCACCGCCCCCAAGAGTGCTCAACCGGAGCTGACGCTCACGATTCCCGGCCAGCAAACCGCCGGCACCGTTCTGGGCGCGGAGTTGATTGAAGAAGTGCGCATCAAAGGCGCCACGCAGTTCAAGTTGGCCGGTTTGGACGGTTTGTGCTCGCTCTCGTGGCGTTCGCAAAGCGAGCGGCTGGTGAAATCGTCGAGCGATTTGCGCGTCGACGGTTTCCTGCTCTGCCGGATCGACGGCCGCAGCGTCCGCAGCGAAGCCACGCTTAATGTCAGCAGCTTCGGCGGCCCGTTCGGGGCCTTTTCCGTGCGGCTGCCGCCCGACGCCAAGCTGGTGAACGATGATCCGCGTTTTCAGCTCCTGCCTGGCAGCCGCAACCAGGCCAGCCAGACGGTTCGCATCTTGCGCGAGCCCAGCTCCGAGCCGGAAGTCGTCACCCTGGTGACCGAGCGGCCGGTGGACGCCGCCAAGCCGGCCGACGAGATCGAGTTGATGGGCTTTGAAGTGATCGGCGCCGTCCGGCAATCGGGGCATATCGCCATCGAAACGGCCGACGGTTGGCAGGCCATGTGGAAACGGCTGGTTCCGGCCGTGCGGCAGATCGCCGTGTCGGACTTGCCGGAGGACGTGCCCGACGGCGATTACACCGCCGCCTTCATCTACTGGCGGCAACCGGCCACACTCAAGACCACGATCCTGCGGCGTGAAACGCGGATCCGAGTCGATCCTGTGTACCGGATCAGCGTGCAGCCCAACCGGCTGCTGATGGAAGCCACGCTGCGGTACAACGTCGACGGCGCCCGGGTGTTGAACCTGCCGATCGACCTGTCCGACTGGCAGGTGGACGAAGTGGGTCCGGACAACCTGGTTGATGTCGAGAACCTCCGCTACGACCAGGTGCGGCCATTCATCATCCCGCTGACGCAAGCCACCGAGGGCAAGGTCGAGATCACCCTCCGCGCTCACCGATCGCACGACGGTCAAAACGGCCCGGTTACGTTCAGTATCCCGCGGCCGGAAGCCAACGTGCTGAACCCGGCCCAGGTATGGGTGGTGCCGGCCGACAACGTTTCGCTGCTGCCCCGCCAGGAAGCCCTACTGGGGCTCGTCCGCCAGCAGATTCCCAGCGATACCTTGGGCGGCTCGCGATCGCTGTACTATCGGGCAGAAGCCCCGCAGGCGGAGTTTGTCGCCGACCTGCTGGTGCACAGCCGCCGGGTAACGGTCGAAAGCGACGCGCACGTGACCGTCGGCACGCGTAGCAGCGAAGTGCGGCAGCGGCTGAACTACCGCGTGGAATACGAGCCGATGGCCGGCGTTGCCCTGGTGGTACCGCCGGGTGTCGACCTGCAGGAAGTGTCGCTCAACGGCCGCAAAATGGACTATGTGCTGCTGTCGAGCCAGGAGGATTCGTCGGCTTCGCTGGCGCACGTGGTCCTGCCGATCACCTCGCAGCTTGGCACCTTCCAGTTGGTTGCCCGGTACCGCTTCAACCACGACCCGGTTGGGGCCGACCGCAGCGTACTGCTGACCATGCCGCTGCTCAAACCCAAGGATGTTGAGTGGCGCGAAGCCTCCGTCTCGGTCGAAGCGCCCGGGATGCAGGCCTATCCGAAGGATGAACGTTGGAAAACCGTACAAGGCGTGGCACCGCCGCGCGGCCTTGATAACGCCCGGCACTTCGTCACCAACCAGACCGATCCGGCCCAGTTCGCATTCACGGTAGCCCGCGATGGCTCGCGTTCACTGATCCCCACGCGCATCGAGAAAGCCTGGTACACCCTGTTTTTCACCGGCCAGGTACGGCGTGATCGGTTGGTGATGCGAATCACCAGCTCCGAGCCGGTACTGCGTCTGGAGCTGCCTGAGCATTACGAAGAACCCGTACTGGCCTCGGTCAACGAGTCGCCCACCAAGGTCACGCTCGATGGCCGCGTGCTCGAGATCCCGCTGGCCGGCGATGCCGCCGCGCCGGGCCAACTGGTCGAAGTCCATTACCAGGTGCGGCAAACGCTGGTGCCGGGCAGCCAGGAAGTCCAGATTGCCAAGGTGCAGGGCGATCCGTGGCTCCGACGCGCTTACTGGCAATTGATCCTGCCGGAAACGCAGCACCTGCTGCTGGGGCAAACGCCGGCCGTGACGAGCGAATTCCGCTGGCGGTTCAAGGGCACCCACTGGGGACGAGAGCCGCTGCTGGATCACGCGCAACTTAGCGAGTGGACAGGCAAAACCGTCGACGAGGTTCCGCCCTCGGGCAACGAATACCTGTTCAGTGCGTCCGAACCGGTCGACCGTCTGCGGTTTGTGGCGGCTCCCCGCAGTTGGATCGTGGCCGCGGCGTCCGGCGCGCTGTTGCTTGTAGGCCTGCTGTTGTTGTACGTGCCGGCGATTCGCCGGCCGGGCGTGCTGCTTACGGCTGCCGTCGGCCTGGCGGCTACGGCCATGCTTTATCCGCACACGGCGGTGGTGCTGGCCCAGGCGGCGGCCCTAGGTCTGCTGTTGGCCGTGGTGGCAGGCTTGCTCAAGCGGCTGTTCACCACCGAGCCGGAAGTTGGCCGCCCGCTGGGCGTGCCGGCCTCTGCGATTGCCGAGCGTGGTTCCACGCAGCCCGAGTACCAATACAGCCCCGTCGACGATGGCGAGACCTCGACGATGGCCGCCGCCCCCGTGCCGGTGGCGTCCGATTCGCAGCGATAACCGCCGTGCATCGACCACGTCTGGCAGCTTGAATCCAACTCGTCTCGTAATTGGCCGCACGCACGTATGCCCTCGCTTTGCCTCCAGCCCCCAGCCGATGCCCGCCGTCGCACATCCGCGGCGGTGATCGGTCGCCTCGTGGCGTGGCGGCCGGGGCTACTGCCGGTTGCGGCCCTGCTGGCCTTGCTGCTCGCCGGTAACGCGGTCAGCAATGCCCACGCACAAGAAGGCTCGGCCGATACGATCCAGTTCCGCCGCATCTTTGTGCCGGCCGATCGCGAGGACGAATGGCCGCGTGATCCGGGCGTGAAGTATGTGCCCGTCCCGATCAAGGACTTCGATCGCCTGGTCCAATTGCTCAACCAGGGCGCGGAACTGCCCGAGAGCGAACGGCGGACCCGGCTGGTCAGTGCCCGCTACGACGCACGGCTGAACGACAACGGCGTCCTCACCGGCACGGCCCGGTTTGAGATCGTCCACCGTCAGGAAACCCCGGCCTTGTTGCCGCTGGACCCCATGGCCGTTGCCATTCCGGTCGACTCACGCGGCCAGGCAGCCGCCTACTGGGTAGGCGACTCGCGGCGTCCGGCCACCTTGGGCGTTACGCCAGAAGGCACCATGACCGTGCTGGTGGCCGAGTCGGGCACGCTGGAAATCTCCTGGTCGCTCCAGGGGCAATCACTCGAACAGCATCAGCAGCGCTTTCTCGCCGCGTTGCCCCACAGCCCGCTGAGCGAGTGCGTGCTCGATCTGCCGGACGATCGCGAACTCTCGCTAGGCCATGGCGTGCTGTGGGAAGCCGGCCCGCCCGAGGATGGCCGCCGCCAGTGGGCGGCGCAATTGGGGGCCGAGCCACGTCTGGAGCTGTACATCCGCAATGCCGCCACCAGCGGCCAAAGCGTCCGCTCGGCGACGGTGCGGCAATTGACGCGGTACGAGATCACGCCGCTTGGCATTCAGATTTCGGCCCAGTGGTCGCTCGACGTGATCGGCCAGCCGCTAACCGAACTCACCTTGGAACTGGCGCCAGGCGTCAACCTGTTGGAAGCCCGGCAAGGCGACATCGTGGTGCAGCGTTCCGAACACGGAAGCGCTGCCGCGGGAGAGCCGCGCCGCGAAACGCTCAAGTTTGCCGCGCCGCTGGCCGGCGTGGGACGCAGTTTGCGCTTCACGGCGCTGGCGCCGCTGGAAATTGGGCAACTGCAACGGCTGCCCACGATCACGGCCCCGGACCTCACCTGGCGCGAAGGCGAGGCCGTCATCACGATCTCGCCACTACTGAAGCTCCAGCACCTGGAAACCACCGGCTGCCGGCAGTCGTCGCCGCTGGAAGAAAACGCCAAAGGCGAGGAACTGCGGGTCCAGGCGTTTTCGCCCAACGCCGCGATTGAAGTTGATGTCTGGTACCGCACAAGCCAAACGCAGGCTCTGCAGGCCACCTCGGTCGAATTGACCGGCAGCGAGATTCGCGGCCGGACCACGGTCGAGCTATCGCAACCGACCGGCGAGCGGTTCGAGCTTACGGCCAACGTACCGCCGCATTGGACGATCGATTCGCTCGAAAGCGATCCGCCCGGCAGCATCGCCGATTGGACGCTGGAACCAGGCGCCGAAGAGAACCTGCTGCGCATTCGGCTCACGCGGCCCATCACCGCCGAACAAGGCCTGCGGCTCACCGCTACCGGCCGTTGGCTGGAGTCGCCGGTCGGTCAGTCGTTGCCCGTAGCGCGGTTCTGGATGCTGCGGTTTGTCAACGTCAATGGCGGCCGCGAGCTGTTGGCCATCCGGGCGTCGGCTCCCGACGAACTGCAATTCCCGCAGTTGCCCCGCAACTTGCGGCTCGATCCCAAGCAGCTCAGCCATCAGGAACTGGCCCTGTTCGACGGCACGCCGCAAGGCACCTTGCTGGCCTTGGATGCCCGGGCACGGCAAGTTGAAGTGACGCTCCAGCGGCAACCACCGCGGTTCCAGGCCAATATCTCGCTCGATGCCACGGTAACGCCCGACACGCTGTGGGAGTCGTACGTCCTGCGGATCGTGCCCGAGAGCGGTGGCCTGCAGCGGCTGCTCGTGCAGTTCTCCAATGCGCGGCCCGAACCGCTGCAATGGTCATTCGCCAGCGATGCGGCCGACGACGACATCGTTGCCCGACGGCTGTCCGAACCGCAGCGGGTTGAAGCCGGCCTGTCGACCGATGCCGAAGTCTGGCTGCTCACCTGGCAACGGGCACGCACGACGCCGTTCCAATTGCGGGCGTCGCGGTCGGTACCGTTCACCGAACAGCAGATGGTGGTGAGCCTGGTTTCCGTGCCCGAGGCTCGACAGCAACAGGGCGAAGTCCACATCTGGCAATTCGGAGCCGGCAACCTGTCCATCGATGGCCAGCAACTATCGGCCATGTATCCCGATCCGCTGCCGCCGGGCGAGTCGTCCCTGCAGCGGGCAGCATTTACCTACGATCCCGGCCAGCACGTTTCGCTTGCTCAGGCGCTGACGATCTCGCGCAGCTCGCAGGCCAGCTCGGCCGCCAAAGGCCTGATCTGGAAGGCCAAACTCACCTCGCTGTGCGAACCGTCGGGACGCGGCTTCCACCGCGCCAGCTATTGGATCGAGAACATCGCCGCCGAAGCCTTCCGGCTGCAAGGGCTGGCCGGCTACGACGTCGAAACCATCGAGCTCAACAGCCAGGCGGCCGTGTGGAGCCGCGACGATGACGTGCTGGAGATCGAACTGCCGCCGCGCCGCCGCTTTGTGCTGGTAACGGTTCAATTCTCCACGCGGCAACCGGCACTGGGCATGGTCAGCAATGTGGAATGCCCAAAGATTCGCCCTGCCGAGTTCCCGCAGATGCGGACCACGTGGCACTTGTGGCTGCCGCCTGGCTATCAGGCAATCGATCCCCAACTGGCAGGCAGCGAACCGCTGGCCCCCTGGCGGAAACGCATCTTCGGCACGTTGGCCCGGCCACAAAACGAGCCGCCTTTTGATCCGTTCTCGCTCAAGGCCTGGGAGAACCTGGCCAACAACCTGGGGACCGAACCCGCCGCCACCGTGGTCACCGGCGCGAACAACGAAAGCGGCGCTGCAACCACCACTGGCTTGCCTAACGCCACGTCGAGGACCACCGCCATCCGGACCGTGGCCGGTCCGGCCTCAGGTGTCGTTGCCGCCCAGACGTCCACGCCACCGACAACCAGCCGCGGTGCAGGCGACGTGACCACCGCGGCCGCGCCCGCCGGCCCGTTCCCCTGGACGCTCGGCCCCGGCAACTTTCCGGTCGATCCCACGGTGGCCTGGCAGAGCTTCGAATTTGAAGGCGTTCTGCCGGAACGTGTGCAGGTCTTGTGCAACGACGACCTCAACGCCGTAGGCTGGGGCCTGCTGCTGGCGATGGCCACGGTAATCTGGTGGCAAGCGGCCGGCTTTACCCGAGCGGCCGTGCTTGTGTCGGCCTTCCTGGTGCTGCTGGCGGCCGTAGCTCCGGTGGCCTGGATGCCGATCACCACGTCGCTCGTGCAGGGGGCGTTGCTGGGCTGGGCAATGCACTTTGGTCTGGGCGGCGTGAATCGTGCCCTGCAACCGCGAGCCGGCAAACGCGACCAGACCGCCACGCGTGCCAACGGTTCTACTGCCCGCGGAACCACCGCCCTGGGCAAGACGGCCACCGGGCTTATCCTCGCGGCTCTGGTCGCAACCAGCGGCCTGGCACAAGAGGCCCCGCAGCAATTGGTCGAGACGATCCACAAGGTATTCATGCCGGCTGACGCATCCGGCAGCCTTGTTGGCGAGTACTGTTTCGTGCCCGACCGCCTGTATACCGACCTGCATCTCAGGGCAGCCCGGGTGACACGCGAACCGCGCGACTGGACGTTGCGGCAGGCCAGCTACCGCGTGCTGCTCCAACGGCAGGTGATGGGAAGCGTGGTCACCACGCCTCCGGCGACCGTGGCCGCCACGCTGGAGTTCAACGTATATCGCGATCGGCAGACGATTCGCGTTGATTTTGGCGGCGGCAATCCGCTGCGGCCGACCGATGCGGTACTGGGCAGCGACACGATCCCAATTCGCTGGGAAGACGGCGGCCGCTACCTGGTGTTCGACGTTCCGCGCGCCGGTTCGCACCGCCTGGAACTGCAACTGCGGCCCAGCGTGCGCAGCGTCCAAGGCCAATTCGGATTTGATCTCTCCATTCCGCGCGTGCCGGCGGCGCGGGTAGAGGTTCTCGCCCCCGCAGGGGTTCCGGTGGAACTGATATCGGCCATCGGGACCGTGACGCCGCCTTCGGACAGCCGGCCCATGGTGGCCGAACTGGGCCCCGCCTCGCGGTTGGCCTTGCGGTGGCGTCCCGAAACGGCCGACGCCGGCTCCGACCAGTTCGATGCCACCGAACTGCACTGGCTCACTGTGAAGCCCGGCTCGGTGACGTTGCAAACCCGGCTGAAGCTACAGTTCGGCCGCGAAGTGCCTCCGTATGTCCGGGTTGCGGTCGATCCACGGTTGCGGCTGCTGCAGCCTTCAAACGACATTCAGGCTGAGGATGCCGACCCGACGTTGCCGGCCGACCTGTCCGCTCGCCGGCAGATTTACCGGATTCCGCTTGCGTCCTCCCCGCTGGCCACCGAGGTTACGGCCACGGCTTCGTTCGTGCTGCGCGATACGACCGGCGTGGGCCGGCTTCAGGTTCCTACCGTCACCGTGCTGGGAGCACGCAGTACCCGCAAACATCTGGCCGTAACGCTCGACAAGTCGCTGCACGGGCGGGTAGAGATTCCGCCCACCTGGGAGACCTTGCCGGCGAACCTGTTCATTGCGGAGTGGAACGACGAGTTCACCGAACCGCCCGCCCTGGCATACCGAGTGGGCGGTACCCTTGCCGATGGCGCGTTCTGGGCCGAACCGCGTGGTGCCGTCGTGGCTGCGGACCAGGTCACGCGGATCAGCGTCGGCACCGGCGCTGCCGAAGTGGAGTTCGATGCCGACCTGGTCACCACCGGCGGGCCGCTGTTCCGGCACCGGATCAAGTTGCCCGAGGGCTTGCAGATCGACCGGGTATCCGTGCGTGAGAACGACACGGTGCGCAACGTCGTCTGGTCGCGTCCGTCCGGCGGATGGGTCACCATCTTCCTGAGTAAGCCGGCGGCCAAATCGCAAAAGCTCATCGTACGGGGCACCATGCCGCTGCCGCGCAGGGCGGCCGCTACGCTCGCCGTTCCGGCCCTGGAACTGGCCGGCGTGAACGTGCTTTCCGACTACGTGGAGTTCTACCAGCAGCAAGGCGTCAACGTGACGGTATCAGCCGCGCTGGAGGACGCCGCGGCCGGCGTCATGCGCGACGGCCGCGACCGCTGGCTGGGCCGCTGGTGGCGCATCCTGCCGCAAGCCGGCTCACAGGTGCGTGCCCCGCGGATTGCCGCATTGTTGCCGCCGGGCACCGATCCGGCAGCCTCGCCCTCGGCACTGGCCCTGCCGGCCACGTCGGCCGCGCTTCGGGCGGCTGACGGCACATTGCCGGCCGACCGCACCGGCAGTCGCGCGGCCCGTTCGCCCTCGCTGCCCCAGGCGACCATGGAGGTCACGCCGAACCTCCCTCGCGTGCAAGGTACGCAAACCGTGTGGTTGAAGGACCGCGACAACGCATGGGAGGTTGGCATCGATCTGCAACTTACGGTGCGGCAGGGGCGGCTGGACGAGTTGTCGTTCGACATCCCCAACACGCTGGCCGAGCCGATCGATGTTTCGATCGAAGCCGTGGTCGAGGTAGAAGATGATCCCATCTCGACCAGTCGGCGCCGGCTGGTGATTCGCCCGCTGCAAAGCCTCCGCGGCCAGCAACACGTGACCATTTTCGCCCAGCTCCCGGTGCGCTCGGGCCAGCGGGTTTCGGCCCCTGATATTCGCCCGCTGTTCGCGTCCGACCTGCGGCGTTTCTTGCTGCTGCCCACGCGCTGGGGCGAGAAAGAAGTTACCTGGCAGACGCAGCGGCTACCGCTGATTCAATGGCCTACCGACGTCAAGCTGCCGGAGTCGTTGCCGGCCGAAAAGTCGCAACCGCTGGGCTACAACGTCTATCGCATTCAGGCACCTTCGTTCCAGGCACGGCTCCAAACCACCGAGCCCGAACGCGGCCACCCGTCGGTCAAGCTGGTCGATATCAGCGTGCGTTCGCTGGTTGACGGCTCCTACCAGGGCGTGGCATGGTTCGACCTCAACCCCTCGGGCCTCAAGGAATGCGAGCTGTTGCTGCCACCCGGCACGCGGCTCTTGCACGCCTCGGTCGCCAACATGCCGGTGATGTTGGCGCCGGTTGGCGCTGGCAGCAGCCCAAGCGTGCTTGAGCGCGCAGCAGCGGAAACCGATTCCACAACGCAAACGCCCGACGCGGCGTCCACCGCGCCGCAGCAGGCCGAACGTGAAGGCGGCGCATCAGCCGTTGCGACGGCAACGACCGAAGTACAGCCCAGGCGGTGGCGCGTGCCGCTGGTTTCGAGCCGGTTGGTGCAGCGGATCGAGGTCGTGTACCAAAGCCGCGGTGAGCTGGGCAAACTCCAGGCTCCGCAACTGACCGGCATCCCGGTCGAGCAGACCCTCTGGACCGTGCAACTGCCGCGTGGCGTGGAACTGGTCGGCGCAAGCGAAGAGCAGGCCACCGAGTCGGCAATCGATTTGGCCAGGGCACGCAGCATTTCCGGCGTGATTGCGGCGGTCAGCTATGACGAATCGCTGGAAGAAATGGCCCGCTGGTACCAGCCCTGGGTGCAGCGGTTCCATCACGTGCTGAACCGGCTGCGGCAATCGGCCGGGCGTGACGATGATGCCCAGGCCCAGAGGGAAGTCACCGTGCTCTACGACTTCCAGCGCGATACGGCCCGGCAGCTCACGCTCGAAAGTTACTTTGAGCAGGCCGAGCGCGGCCGTCCGCTCGTGGAAGACCCCAGCAGCCTGTGGATGGTCGGCGATTCGTCGCCGCAACAGTTCTTTGCCGTGGTCAAAGGCTCGGCTCCCGAACTGGTCCTGGCCTGGGTCGACCCGGCCGCGCAACGACGCTGGGACCAGTACCGGGCCGGCTTGGCGGTGCTGCTGGTCTGTGGATTGCTGGCCGTGGTGGTGGCCGCAGCCCGCCGACTCGATCTGCCGCTGCTCTCGCCGCAGTGGCTGCTCGCGGCCGCCGGCGTACTGTGGTGGCTGTGGCTCTCGCCCAGCGTGGTAGGGCTGATTCTGGTTATCGTGAGCCTGCTGACCACGGTTCCTATAGGGTGGAAGCTGCACCGCCGTCGCGGGCTGCTTGGCGGCACACGGCTGTAGCTGCTACCCGCTGATGCGGCGGATGCCCACCACGTGCGCTCACGACTCCCATCGGCCAGTACAAGAACATGGTCCAACGGTGCGTACCGCTCGGCGTCGGCGCAGGCCTCCCCCAGGCCTACGCAGCATCCGCCCTTTTGTTAGAATGACCACGCGTGGCGGCGGTTGGACGCCGCTGTGGTTCGCTCTCATTTACCTGCCCCACCCAACTTGATGGAAATCCAGCGTAATCCCACCCGTTCGGTCCGCATCGGCAGCGTGACGATTGGCGCCGGCCATCCGATTGCCGTGCAGAGTATGTGCGCCACGCCCACCCGCGACGTGGAAGCGACCGCGGCCCAGGCCAATGCCCTGCATGAAGCGGGCGCGGCGGTGGTGCGGATTGCCGTCGACAGCGAGCGCGACGCCGCCGCCCTGGCCGAGATTCGCCAGCGGACCGCGGCCAACCTGGCGGTCGATCTCCAAGAGAATTACCGCCTGGCCGCTAAGGTGGCTCCGCACGTGGACAAGATCCGCTACAATCCGGGGCATCTCTATCATCACGAGCGGCAAAAGCCCTGGCGCGACAAGGTGCGTTTCTTGGCCGATATCGCCGGTGAGCACGACTGCGCCATCCGGGTGGGCGTGAACTGCGGCTCGGTCGATCCGGCCAAGAAGGAGAAGTTCGATCCGGCCGATTCCATCTCGCCCATGATGGAAAGCGTGCTTGAGCACTGCGAGTTTCTCGACAGCCTGGGCTTCACCCGCTACTGCGTGTCGCTGAAGGATTCCGACCCACTCAAAGTGGTGGAAATGAACCGCCGCTTTGCCGAAGCCCGGCCCGACGTGCCGCTGCACCTGGGCGTGACCGAGGCCGGCATGCCGCCCGAGGGCGTGATCAAAACCCGGATCGCGTTCGAACAACTGATCGCCCGGGGCATCGGCGATACCATCCGCGTCTCGCTCACGGTGCCCAACCCTCGCAAAATCGAGGAGATCTCCGTTGGCAAGGCGATCCTGGAAGACATCGCCCAGGGCCGCGTGCGGAGTGTGGTCGATTATGGCCTGCCGGGCCTGAACATCATCAGTTGCCCGAGTTGCTCGCGGGTTGAGAACGAGGCGTTCGTGGAACTGGCCCAGCAGGTCCGCGAGATGACCGCGTACGCCAAAGAGCACAAGATCACGATCGCGGTGATGGGCTGCCGCGTGAACGGCCCCGGCGAGACCGACGACGCCGACCTGGGCCTGTGGTGCGGCCCCAACTACGTGAACCTCAAACGCGGCCCGCAGTCGCTGGGGGCGTACCCCTACGACCAGATCCTGCCCCGGCTGAAAGAAGAGCTCGACGCCATCCTGGCCGCCCGAGCGGAGGAAGCCCCGTCGGCCTGAGAGGCGTCTTCTCAAGCGAGCCTGCCGCCTGGTTGCCCGCCTGCGAAGAACCGGCGCGATGCACCAATCGGTGCCCTGTAGGACAGGTGCGCCATCAAGACCGCCTGCGCGCGAAATCGCCCCGAGTACCGCAATAGCGATCCTCGGGGCGAACGCTGTATCTGCTTCGTCGTCCAGCAGGCGCTAGCGACTACTTCTTCTTCTCTACGTGCCAGGTGTGCTTGCGCAGCCTCGGGCAGTACTTCTTGATCCGCAGCTTCTCGCCGCCCGTCTTGCGACGCAGAACGTAGTTGTAGTCACCCGTCTCTTCGCAGACCAGGTGAACGACTTCAACCTTCTTCTTCGACTTGGCGGCCACGGTCGCTACTCCTGTGGGGCTGTTGTTCGAGCTCCGCCGCTGTGTCGGTCGCGGCGGCGTGCATTTGCTTCGTCAATCCGTAGTTAAGCACTTTATCATATCGGCTTTCGGCGCTTCGCCAAGGGGAAGCCTGGCAGCCGCGGCAGACCGCCGGGCGGCCGTCAGAACTTACCCCAGATGCGGTCGCGCTTGGCCTGCTGCCAGGCCCGCTTTTCGGCCAACGTCATTTTCGTAAAGTCTACCTGGCCATTGGTTTGCGATGCCTGGCTGCCGTCCGACTTGCTGCCGGCGCAACTGCCCGGCTTGCCGCTGCTGGCCCCTTTTCCCTTGCAGCCGCAACTGCAACTGCCGCCGGATTTGGGGGAGGCCGTCGTGCTGGCTGCCGGTTTGCTAGCTTCGCCGTTGGCCCCAGCCGGCCCCACCGTCGCCGGAACCGATACCGTGCCGCGCCCCGAGTAGCTCATCACGCCGGTGGTCAATTGCAGGTCGTCTTCCAGGCGGCGGTGCGGCTTGATCTTGAGCTCGGCCAACACGCCGTGGTACGCCCGGACGGCTTCCTCGGGCGAAATCTGGCCGTCGACGATCAACCGCAGGAACTGGATGAACGCCAACTGGTTTTCGGCGTTGTTGATCTTGCGGCCAAACAGGGCCACCCGGGCACCGTATTTCTGGGCCTCGGCCAGCAGCTTGAAGGCGTCGTACGTGGTGCCGGCGCTGCCGCCCAGGATGCCCACGATCAGGTGCGGATCGTAGCTGACCAGTTCCTCCATCGCCTTGGGACCGTGGTACACGATCTTTAGGAACAGCGGCCTGCCCGGCCCGGTCACACCGGCCAGCGTCCGGGCAATGCAGTCGTTGATGTATTTGGGAACGTCGTCCGGATCGAGCTGGTTGGGGGCGTTGGGGTCGAACAGCTCGAGGAAGTGGCGGAAGCCGCGTGCCTCGGCCTCGAGGCGGAACTTCCGGTACTCTTCCAGCGCCTTCAGGTCGTCTTCCAGGCGGTTGTTGAACGTGATGCTGTACAGCCCCAGGTTCGCCCCCAGGACGCGTTCGCTGTCGCTGCACTGGTACTTGCCGCACTGAATGTGGTCGATGGTGGCCGTGCGGAACGGCTGCGACGGCTGCTCGGCGTACCGCCCCCCGCGAACCACGAAGATGTCGCTGGTATCGTTGGCTCGGGCGGCCGGCGTCACGTGGCTGTTATCGAACAACCGTTCCTTGATGGTCAGTTGCTCGTTGGTGCTGGCCGACATCAGCATGATGTCCACCAGCCCCTGCCGGACCACCTGGCGGATCTGCTCGCGGTACTCGGCCAGCGTGCGGAAACGCGGCTCGCCGGCATGCATCTCGGGCGACATGCCGGGCGCGCCCACGCCGAATGCCATATCGGCATCCTTGGCGTCGGCCAGGATGAACTCGCGGCAGCCGGAAGGATCGGCGTGGATGGCAGCCAGTTTCTGATCGAGCGATTTGGCGCTCATGGCAATCTGCGGTTGACGGATGTTCGGATAAAGGTTGGCAACGCGGTCCGCTTACTTGCGGCTGGCCAGCACGGTGTCGATCGTTTGCCGCAACACCTGGCCGCTCTTGCGGAGGCCCTGCAACTCCTTGGGCCACAGTTCGAACTCGTACGTGGCGACCACGCCGCGGCGGCCCACGGCGGTCGGCACGCTCAGGGCCACGTCGCGGATGCCGTAGCAGCCGTTCTGCACGCTGGAAACCGGCAGAATCCGCTGACGATCCAGGGCGATCGTCTCGATCACCTCTTGGATGGCCACGCCCACGGCAAAGCCGGCGCCGCCCTTCTTCTTGATGACCTCGGCACCTGAACCTTTGGTGCGGGTAAACAGATCGGCCGCCAGGGTGGCGTTCCAGCGCGGGTGCTTCTCCAGCGGCAGGCCGGCCACGGTGGCACTGCTGTAGATGGGCACCATGCTGTCGCCGTGCTCGCCCAGGATCAGGGCCGAAACCTGGGTGGGCGCGGCCTGCAGCTCGGCGGCGATCAGGCTGCGGAAGCGAATGGTGTCGAGCTGCGTGCCCAGGCCAATGACCTGTGACGACGGCAGCCGCAGCTTCTGAGCGGCCAGGTAGGTGAGCACGTCGACGGGGTTAGAAACCACCAGCACGATGGCGTGCTCGGGATAACCGGCGGCCTCGATCTCGTCGAGGATGCTGAGGAACAGCGTCACGTTGCGGTTGATCAGGTCCAACCGGCTTTCGTCCGGCTTGCGGCGGAGACCGGCCGTGATGCAGATCACGTCGCTATCGCGCACGTGCTCGTAGCCGCCGGAGGTGATCACCTGGTCGGCCAGCACTGTGCTGCCATGCAGCAGATCGAGCGCTTGGCCGGCAGCCAGTTCGGCATTGACGTCCAGCAGGGCGATCTCGCGCACGATCTTGCCGGCCTGCAAGGCAAACGCCGTGCACGAGCCTACCAAACCACCGCCGCCAATGATCGAAACTTTCATGGTTCGCCAATTCCTCAGAAGCTATTGCTGATGTGCGTTGGGGATCTCTGGCTGTCGGCGCTTGAGCCGCCACCAGGCGGTAGCGCCCGTCTAACGGTTTGCGGTACCCTCGCCGACTCGGGCCAACTCAGGTTTACTGCTTGGACAGGGCGGCCATCACGCGGTCGGTGATGATCTGCACCAGGGCCTCCGGATCCAGGGCGGCGCCGTTGCTGCTGGCGGCCGCATCCGTCTGTGAGCTCCCGCGGCTGCTGATCACCGGCACCTGGCTCGCAACCGCCGGGCGGCCGTTGTTCGAGGCCGCGGCACCGTTCTCGGCCACGGGCTTCGCCGGGGGCGGAGCCGGAAACGCCCGACGCTCCACGCCGCTCTTGGTCCAGCTATTGCGGAAGATGTCGTTGGCGCAGATGTCGCAGTTCTTGAACTCCTCGTGCAGACGCGGGTCGTCGTAGCCCCACATCTTCTTCAGGTCGAGCAGTTCCCGCGACTTCTCGTGGCTGAGGTAATTCACCCGGCCCAGATCCTTAGCCAGCATCAAAATGCGGCAGTACGAATCGAGGATCTCAGTCCACCAGTACGCCCGCTCCACGGTTTCGCCAAAGCTCACGGTGCCGTGGTTGGCCAGGATGATCACGTTGCTGTGCTTGACGAACGGCAACACCGTGTCGGCAAACTTCTGACCGCCGGGCGTCTCGTACTCGGTGATCGGCACGTCGCCCAGGAACACCTCGACCTCCGGCAGCACGCACTGCGGGATCGGTTCGCGGGCAACCGCAAACGCCGTAGCGTGAGGCGGATGGCAGTGCACCACGCTCTTGATGTCCGGGCGTTCCTTCATGATCGTCAGGTGCAGCAGCACCTCGCTGGAACGCTTCTTGCGGCCGGCAAGCTGGTTGCCGTCCATATCGACCGTGCAGATATCGTCGGGCGTGAGGAAGCCCTTGCAGTGCATGGTGGGCGTGCAGAGGACTTCGTTCTCGCTGATGCGGTAGCTGATATTGCCGTCGTTGGCCGCGGCAAAACCGCGGTTGTAGATGCGGCGGCCGATGTCGCAAATCTCTTGCTTGATCTTATAGACGTTCATGGGGTTTCCTCAGATTGCGACGGCTCGTGTGTTGGTCGCGCCCGTGCGAGGAGGGCCTTGGTGCTTGCTGTTGTGGTTGGCTCGGTACGGGAAACGGTCTTGGGCTTACATCGACCTCTCAGGCGGCAGCAGAAAGACCTCGTCGAGGATGGCGGCCGCGTAAGCGTCGATCGGCTTGTCTTCCACAAACGGCTGGGCGGCTTCGCGGCCCTCGGAGATGGCCACCAGGCTGTGTTCGCCGGCTCCCAGCTCGTCGTAAATCACGATCGGTTCGGCGCGGGGAGCGCTGGGGTCGCGCAGGTTCGCCAGCGAGAGCGGAACCGCCACGCGAAACGTAGCACCGTCCAGCGTCGGATGACGCCGGTTCAGCGTCACGGTGCCAATCACTTCTGCAATCCGCATGATTTGTTCTCCCCGGTGCGTCCTCAGGCCAAGACCTCGGCATACTTGGGCGAGCCGCCCGCGGCCGCCAGGGCACCAAACCGCTGGGCGAGCCGCATAAGCTGCCAACTGCTGTTGCCGCGAGGGCTCAGCACCAGCAGGTTGACGGCAATCGTCGACCAGGCCGCCTCCAGCTCGTCCAGGTTGGCCGCGGCGGCCGCACGCACTCCGCGGCGGCGGTTCGCCAGGCACACGGCCGCGGCAGGCTCGTCGGTGAGCAGCAGGCCCAGGTTGCCGCCTAGTGCCACGCTTTCGGACAGTTCGGCCACCGTGCTGGGCAGCGAAACGTACGGGATGCGTTCCACCGTCAAACCGGTCTTGCCCAAGAGGCCAGCCAGGCGATCAGGCAGTTCAACCAGCATTGCCCGGTAAGCCGCGGCACCGGCCGAACCCGCGGCTGCCGCGAGGACGACACTGCGCCGGGTTGCGGCACCGCCGCTGTTCGTGTTGGCAACTTGGGTCTCAAGCCGAGCTTGCTGTGCCCGCAGGTAATCGCGAGCCGCCGGTGTAATCACAGCCTTGCCGGCCACCACCACGGCCCCGCCCTTGGGCACTCGGCCTTCGACATCGGCCAGCGAAACCAACTTCTGCGTCAGCACCAAAGCCTTGGGAGCGCTGATCGCGCCGCTACCCGCCGCCTCGGTGTTCTTGGCCGCAATGGCAGTCGTTGTCGCTGAACCGTTCTGCGCCGCCGGCGCTTCGCCAGCGCGCAGCTCCTGCCCAAGTCGCTGCATCACCTCGCGAACAAGACGATCGATTTGGGCTTCCGTGGTGGTCATGGCTGCTTGCGGCGGTTAGCTGACGGATTGGCTGCGGTTACCGGTGTTGTAGTTGGCTACTGGGGGAAGGTACTGGGTTAGTTGCCGTCAGGCATTGCGGATGGCGGTGGTGATCCAGCGAACCGGGGTCAGCTCATCGCCCACCACTTCGGCGGCCGCGTTGCCGTCGCCGGTGATGATGACCATGTCGCCGGGGCCGGCCCCCAGCCGATCGACCACCAGTTGAGGATCGCCGTCCGGGCGGCTTTCATCGGCCATCACCGGCTGGGCGACCAGCAGCTTGCACCCATTGAGCGATGGATGCTTCACGGTGGCCGTGGCCGAGCCGACTATCAAAGCCAGTTGCATGGAACGCTGTGTCCTTTCGGTCAGCGGGCAGCTTACGGGCGGCCCAGGATCCGCAGGTCGTCGACCATCGAGCAGCGGCGTTCGCGGGTGAACGTCAGCGGCGTGGTCACACCTTCACCCGTCGGCGTGGCGATCGAGAACGACAGGTAACCTTCACCGCCCAAGCCCAGGGCCGCCATGCACGGGCCGTTCTTCACAAACAGCGTGGTATCCATCAGCCGGCCCATGCGGGTCATGTTCCGCACGTTGTTGCTGTGGATGATGGCCGTGTGGCGGAAACCGTGCTCGTAGTAATGAGCTTTCTCGATGGCTTCGTCCACGTCGCGGCAGCGGACGAACGGCAAGAACGGCATCATCTGTTCGACCGGCACGAACGGGTTGGTTTCGTCGGTCTCGCCAAAGAGCAGCTCCACGTCCTCGGGCACGCGCTTGCCGATGGCTTTCGCCAGCACGGCCGCGTCCTTGCCCAGCAGTTCCTTGGAGGGCACGTCGTGCTTCTTGTCGCCTTCGCCGACGGAGGTAATGGCCACCGAGGTGAGGGCATCCACCTCGCGTGCGTTGAGCCGCACGGCGCCGGCCCGCTCCATGGCGGCCATCAATTCGTCGAACACTTCGTCGACGACGAACACTTCCTTCTCGGCGATGCACAGCAGGTTGTTGTCGTAGCTGGCTCCCTTGATGATCGAGCAGGCAGCCCGCTCCAAGTCGGCGGTCTCGTCGACGACCACGGGCGGGTTGCCGGGCCCCGCCACGATGGCGCGCTTGCCGCTGTTGAGAGCCGCCCGAGCCACGGCCGGACCACCGGTCACGCAGATCAGGGCGATGCCGCGGTGCGAGAAGATGGCGTTGGCCGTTTCGAGCGTGGGCTCTTCGATCACGCAGATCAGGTTATCGATGCCCACGTCTTCCAGAATGGCTTTGTTGAACCGCCGCACGCCTTCCACGGCCACCTTCTTGCCGCTGGGGTGCGGGTTAACCACCAGCGTGTTGCCGGCGGCGATCATGCTCACGGCGTTGCCGGTGATGGTGGGCAGCGAGTGGGTCACCGGCGTGATGGCGCCGATCACGCCGAAGGGAGCGTGCTCGATCACGGCCAAACCGTGGTCGCCACTGTAGACCTCGCTGCGGAGGAACTCCACGCCCGGCGTCCGTTCGCCCAGCGTCTTGAGCTTTTCGATCTTGTGCGGCAGGCGGCCGATCTTGGTTTCGTTCATTTCCATCGTGCCCAACTCGACGCACTGGTCGATGGAAATGCGGCGAATGTGATCGATGATCCGCTTGCGGTCTTCGAGGGTGCGCTCGCTCAGTTGCTCAAAGGCTTCGCGGGCAGCAGCCACCGCCTCGTTGACGCAACTGAAGATGCCGTGACGGCCGCGAAAACCCCGCCCGTTGCTGACGTGGGCGTTGCGCGGCAGGGAGCCGTCGCGAGCCATTTGGACCAGGACTTCCTGGACGACGTTGCGGATCAAGGTTTCGGTCGCTTGCATGGCAAGTATCAGTCCCGTGTTCTGGTGGCGACGTGGCTATTTGGAGTGACGCGAGCGAGCGGGCGGCCTTAGCGCTCCTCGCGGTTGTAAACGCATTGTTGCTCCACATGGACGCTGTCGACGATGCCGATGATGGCCGCATCGACCGGCAACGGCTTGGTCTGGGGCGTCAGCCGGGCACTGCTTCCCTGCACGATCAGCACGAACTCGCCCACGCCCGCCCCCACCGTATCGACGCACACGAACGTGCGGCCGGTCGACTTGAGGCGGCTGCGGTCCTGTTCGTCGATGCGGTACGGTTCGACGACGAGCAGCTTTTGCCCGACCATCGAATCCACCTTCTGGGTGGCGACGACGCTGCCGGTAACCTTGGCGACGAACATGGTTGAACTGCCTGGCTGGGGAGGGATCGGTTCGTGGTTCGAGGGTGATAACAGGTTGGCAACAACTTCGACGACGGCGCCGCGCCGGCCGCGGCACCGGTGGCCTGATCAGCCGGCGGTTCCTTCCAGCAGGGCCTTGGCCTGGCGGGCGACGACCAGCTCCTCGTTGGTCGGCACCACCCAGATCTGCACCCGGCTATCGGCGGCATGAATGGCCGCCTCGCCTTTCACGTTTTGGTTGGCGGCTTCATCGAGCACGATGCCCAACTGCTCCAGGTTCTGGCATACCGCCGAGCGGACGGTGGCTCCCTTCTCGCCGATGCCGCCGGTGAACACGATGGCGTCGGCTCCGCCCAACTCGACCAGGTAGGCTCCCAGGTAGTGGCGCACCGAGCTGGTAAACAGGTCGAGCGCCAGTTGAGCCCGCTCGTTGCCTTCGGCCGCGGCGGCTTGCAGGTCGCGCACGTCGCCCGAAACGCCGCTGATGCCCAACAGCCCGCCGCGGCAGGCCAGGTCATCCAGCAGTTGCTCCAGGCTCTTGCCGGTGCCTTTCATCAGGGCCGGCAAGGCGAACGGGTCGAAGTCGCCCACGCGGTTGTTGTTGGGCAGGCCGCTTTGCGGGCTCATGCCCATGGTGGTGGCGACGCTCTGGCCGTTGCGGATGGCACACAGCGAGCTGCTGCCGCCCAGGTGGCAGGAGATCACGCGGAGGTCGTTGCGGCCCAGGATTTCGGCGATGCGTCCGGCGATGTACCGGTGGCTTGCGCCGTGGAAGCCCCACCGCTGGATGTGGAACTGCTGACTCCACTCGTACGGTGCGGCGTACAGCTTGTTCCGCGGCGGGATCGTCTGGTGGAAGCCCGTCTCGAAGGCGGCCACCAGCGGGATCTCGGGCAGCCGCTCGTTGAGCAGCCGCATCGCCCTGATATAGGGCGGGTTGTGGGCCGGGGCGGCGTCGCTCATTTCTTCCATGGCCGCCAGCACGTCCTCGGTGACGCGCTGGACGCCGCTGATCCGGCCGCCATGCACCGCCTTGAACCCGATCGCCGCCACCTCGCTGGCATCGCTCAGGCAACCCCGCTCCTTGTCGGTCAACTGCTCCAGGCACCGCCGTACCGCCACGGCATGGTCGGGCACCGGCGACTGCTCCTCCCAGGCATGCTCGCCGATCTCCACGAACGAACGGCTCAGATCCGATCCGATACGCTCAGTACCGCCACGGGCTAACTGCCGCTCATCGCGCATGTCGAAGAGGCGGTACTTGAAACTCGTCGACCCCAGATTGGCAACCAGAATCTTCATGGGAGCGTGGCCTAATCCTTGGCTAACAAAACCGTTGAACGTGCAGCCGCATCAGGCCAGATAACGCGAACGAAAGTTCGCCCCCACTAGCCCAAGGCGGACGCCCTAGCTTGCCGTGGCAACCGCGACCGTGCGGCATGGACCACCGCGGCAGGCTTGGCGCCGTATGCATTGCGCCAGGCCGCCGGCAACCATGCCCGCGTGGCCGCCGCCACCGGCGTTACGACAGGTACGCGGCAGCCAGACCTTCGGCGGGCCGGGGGATCACGTGGCTGGCAACCAGTTCGCCAACCTGGGTCGCCGCATTGGCGCCGGCTTCCACGGCCGCGCGGACGCTGCCGACGTCGCCGCGCACCACGGTGGTCACGTACCCGCCGCCGATGGCCACCTTGGCCACGATCTCAACGTTAGCGGCCTTGGCCATGGCATCCGTAGCTTCGATCAGGGCAACCAGGCCCTTGGTTTCCAACAATCCGATGGCGTCGTTCATGGTAGGTGTCGATCCTGTAGAAACGGTCGGTGTAAGAACGCTGTGCGGTAGAACGTGGCTTGTGCTTCCGCCGGTTTTTCTCAGCTCCGGCGGTGACTTAGCCGGGGTTAGTCAGCCTTCGAAGCACGGGCGCCGGCGGCCTTGGGGCGCGGAATGACCTTGATCAGGTCGTCGTGCGGACGAGGAATGACCTGCACGCTGACGACTTCGCCCAACCGGCTGGCAGCGGCCGCGCCAGCATCGGTGGCCGCCTTCACGGCAGCGACGTCGCCGGTGACAAACGCGGTCACCAGAGCGCTGCCCACCTTGTCCCAGCCGAGGAACTCCACGTTCGCGGCTTTCATCATGGCATCGGTGGCTTCAATCAGGGCGATGAAACCCTTGGTTTCAATCATGCCCAACGCCTCTACTGCCTTGGCCATCTTGCTAACTCTCCCAAAGAGAAACAGGAAGAAACGGGGTTGCGGTTAAACGGTTGGCGCGTGCCGGGCAAAGCACCGGCGCGGGTTTACGGCTTGAACAGTTCGATCTTCGTGGCGTGATCGAGGTCGGCGGCGTTGCCTTCGTCGGTATCGAGGTGCACCTCGAGCTTGCTGGTCGCGTCGGCCCGCACCACCACCTGCTCCAGCACCAGCGAGCAACTGCCCGATTCGATGCGGAGGTTCATCACGTCGCGGTCCTTCACGCCGTAGTACTTGGCGTGCTCGAAGTTCATGTGCACATGGCGGGCGGCGCGGATCACGCCCTCATCCAGCTCGACCACGCCCTTGGGGCCGACCAGCACGCAGCCGGGGCTGCCCTTGATGTCGCCGCTGAGCCGCACCGGAGCGTCGATGCCCAGGCTGATGGCGTCGGTAAACGCCAGCTCAACCTGCGTGGCCGGCCGCGTGGGCCCCAGCACGCGTACGTTGGGCAGCATCCGCCGGCGGCCGGGGCCGACGATCATCACGGTTTCTTCGGCGGCGTAGAAACCGTCCTGGTAGAGCGGCTTCATCGGGGTCAGCTTGTGCCCCTTGCCAAACAGGATTTCCACGTGCTCGTCGGTCAGGTGCAGGTGCCGGGCCGAGATGCTCACCACCAGGTTGGGCTCGGCCGGCGCTGCCGGGGCCGCTTCGCCCAACTGGGCATACACGATCTGCCGGACGATCTGTTCGACGACGCTGCGGTCGATGGTAGGCGTGGCGGCAATCATTCGTTGATCGGTTCCAAGCGGTGGGTAGGTTTGAATTGCGGGGGCCGTTAACCGGACCGGCGCCGGGCGACCGGTGACGTTTGCTCGTCGGGCGTGGACGGCGTGTTGTCGGTGCCGCCGGCAACCACCAGGTTCACGCCCGCGGCCAACATCCGGCTCCGCCAGTCTTCGCTGATGCCGTTGTCGACGACGATGCGATCGATCTCCGAGAGCGGGCACAGGTGGGCCAGCCCTTGCCGGCCGAACTTGGTACTGTCGGCGACGATGATCACTTCGTCGGCGGCTCGCAGCATGGCCTGCTCGGTGGCGACCAGCAGCGAGTTGTTGTTGTAGAGCCCCTCTTCGCCGATGCCCGACACGCTCAAAATGGCCCGGCGAACATTGAGCCGGGACAACATCTCGTCGGCATACGGCCCCAGGGCCACGCCGGTGCGCGGGTAGACATACCCGCCCACCAGCAACAGGTCGGTGTACGCATTCGCGGCGAACAGGTTGGCCACCGGCAGCGAGTTGGTCACCACCTGGAGCGGCCGGCCGACGAGCAGCCGGGCCAGTTCGTAGGTGGTGCTGCCGCCGTCCAGGAGTAGCGTGTCGCCGTCCTCGATCAGCGCGGCGGCCGCCCTGGCGATCGCCTGTTTCTTCTCCCAGTTGGCCGGCTCGGAGCCCATCTCGTAGGGCTGCGTGGGAGCCTTGCCGGTGTAAAAGACGCCGCCATGCGTCCTGCGTGCCACGCCTTCCCGTTCCAGGTGGTCCAGGTCGCGGCGAATGGTGGATTCCGATACTTGCAGTTCGGCCGCCAGCTCAGGCAGGGAGGCAAACCCACCCCGCAAGCGGACGATCTCGAGCACGCGGTGTCTTCGCTCTTTGGCCAGCATCGGTGCGGGGCCATCCTGAAGGTGTTTGGCTGTTCGATGCGTGCCTGGCAGAAATCTCGCACGGTTACTGGAGATGCGGCGGTTTCTTGCCAGAATCACGGCAGAATTCTTCCTGATTCTGCTCAACTGTAATCAGAGTATGTGCTCGGTGTTGCCCGAAATCAACCGACTAGGGGCCAAATAACGCGCACTATAGGCGCATACTGTGCTCGAAATCTGTCAGCTATGACGTCCTCTTGAAAGAAATCTACCACATTTGAGGGTTCCGGCCCCGCCACGCGCCAACATGGGAATCCTAGAACAAATAGGGCGACCGTGCCGGCGCCTGCTCACGAAAGAAAACGTGCCTCGACGCCGGCAGGCTGGGCGTACTGCTACCCCTTGCGCGCCGCGCCGGGTAAAACGAAAGAAAGGCGGGCGCTCTCGCAGCCGCGCCAGGGCGCCTGACCGGTTTGCCACCGTTTCTGGGGGATTCCCAAGCTGATGAGCTGGCAAGGCATCGAAGGACACGACGAGGTCGTCGAGCAGTTCCGCCGCGCGCTACAGCGGGGCCGGCTTGCCAGCAGCTTTCTGTTCGTCGGCCCGCTAGGCGTCGGCAAACGGATGTTTGCCATGAAGCTCGCCCAGGCCTTGCTGTGCGAGAATTCGCCCGAGGCCGAGCTGAACCCGTGCGGCCACTGCCCTGCCTGTCTCCAGGTGGCCTCCGGCAGCCATCCCGATGTGGACGTGGTTTCCAAACCGGCCGACCGCGCGTACATCCCCATCGAGAGTTTCATCGGGCCGAAAGAACGGCGGATGCGCGAGGGCCTGTGCCATAACATCGGCCTCAAACCGACGTCGGGCCGCCGCCGAATCGCGATCATCGACGATGCCGACTGGCTCAACGTCGAAGGCGCCAACTGCCTGCTCAAAACGCTGGAAGAACCGCCGCCGCGGAGCGTACTGATCCTGATCGGCACCAGCCTGGACCGGCAGTTGCCCACCATCCGCAGCCGCTGCCAGGTGATCCGCTTTACACCGCTGGACGTGGAAACCGCAGCCCGCCTACTGGTCGAGCAGCAGGTCGTATCCGATCTGAAGGTCGCCCGCGAACTGGCCCAACTGGCGGGCGGCAGCCTGTCCGAAGCGGCCGAGCAGGCCGACGACAGCCTGCGGGCTTTCCGCCGGCAACTGATCGCCAAGCTGGCGATGGTGAACTGGGATTCGGTGACGCTGGCCACCGAGGTGAACCAGTTCATCGAGAAGGCCGGCAAGGAAGCCCCCGCGCGGCGTGCCCGGGGCCGGCAGGTGCTGAGCTTTGCGGCCGACTTCTACCGCAATGTGGCCCGGGCGCTGGTTGGCTTGCCGCCCGAGGGTGATGCCGCCATGCACGATGCCGCCACCAAGGCCGCTCAAAAGTGGCCCGGCACGGCCGAAACCGCCGCGGCCTGCTTCGACCGCTGTGTGGACGCCCGGCAAGAGATCGAACGCATGGCGATGGTGAACTTCGTCATCGATTGCTGGGCCGACGAGATCCTGCGCCTGGCCCCCACCGGCTACGTCGCCACCAAGAGCCTTTAGACGGCAGATCGCCCCTTCTACCGCCCCTTGCGCTGCGACGCGCGCGCCAACAACCGCGCTGCGTGTCCGGCGTCGCGCGGCCGCTCACATCTCCCCCTAAACGACATCAAAAAAGGCCGCGTCCGTACCCAAGCTCAGGTCACGGACGCGGCCGCTGGTTACAACAGGATTTCGACGCGGCTGCCGCTTAGCAGCTTGCGGCGAGCGGAAGCGTTACTCGCCTTCCTTTTCTTCTTCCGGCTGGACCGGTTGGATCAGCGGGCCACCGCTGCCCACACCACCGCGGAGTTCGACCTGCGGGGTGGAAGGCTTGCTGGGCGCCTCGGCCTCGCCACCTTCGGCGGCGTCTTCCTCGGCCCATTCCACGCGTTTGCGGGAGAGGCCGATCTTGCGCTCGTCGGCGTCGACGCGGAGGATCTTCACCTCGATCTCGTCGCCCACCTTGCACACTTCCTCGGGATTCTCGACCTTGTGGTCAGCCAGCTCGGAGATGTGCAGCAGCCCTTCCAGGCCGTTCTCCAGGCCGACGAACACGCCGAAGTTGGTGAGCTTGGTGACGGTGCCCTTGACCACCTGGCCCGGCTGGTACTTGTTGGGGATGTCGGTCGCCCAGGGATCGTCCTGGAGCTGCTTGAGGCCCAGAGCGATGCGGCGGCGTTCCTGATCCACCGACAGCACCTTGCACTGCAACTGCTGGCCCTTCTCGACCATCTCGTTGGGATGGCTGATCTTGCGGGTCCACGACATGTCGCTGACGTGCAGCAGGCCGTCGATGCCTTCCTCGATCTCGATGAAGGCGCCGTAGTTGGTCAGGTTGCGCACCGTACCGGTGACGAGCGAGCCGGGCGGGTAGCGCTCGGCCACCTTGTCCCACGGGTTGTCCTGGGTCTGCTTCATCCCCAAGGAGATTTCCTGCTTCTCCTTGTTGATGCCCAGCACGACCACGTCGATCTCGTCGCCGATGTTGACCAGTTCAGTCGGGTGCGAGATGCGTTTGGTCCACGACATTTCGCTGATGTGCACCAAGCCCTCGATGCCCTCTTCGAGCTTCACGAAGGCGCCGTAGCTCATCACATTGACCACTTCGCCGCGGACCTTGGTGCCCACGGGGTACTTCTGCTCAACATTGTCCCACGGGCTGGGCGTGAGCTGCTTGGTGCCCAGCGCGATCTTTTCCTTCTCGTAGTCGATGTTGAGCACCTTGACCTCCAGCTCCTGGTCGAGCTGGACGAACTCGCGGGGATGGTTGATCCGTCCCCAGGTCATGTCGGTGATATGCAGCAGGCCATCGATGCCGCCCAGGTCGACGAACGCGCCGAAGTCGGCGATGTTCTTCACGATACCGCGGCGGACCTGGCCGACCTCGAGCGTCTTGAGCAGATGCTTCTTCTTCTCTTCGCGCTCCGATTCGATCAGGGCGCGGCGGCTGACGACGATGTTGCGACGCGTATCGTCGATCTTCAGCACGATGCACTGGATGGTGCGGCCGATGTAATCGCCGATATCGGCCGGGCGGCGGATATCGACTTGGCTGGCCGGCAGGAACACATTCACGCCGATATCGACCAGCAAACCGCCCTTGATCTTGCGGGTGACCGTACCGGTGACGACGTCGCCCTCGTTGATGTTCTTGAGCAGGTTTTCCCAGACGATGATCTTCTCGGCCTTCCGCTTGCTCAGCAGGAGCATGTCGGAGGCGTCCTGGTAGCGGCCATCGGGATCCTCGATGTCCTCCACCAGCACCATCACCTTCTGGCCGGGCGCGGGCGGTTCCTCGTTTTCGTCCCATTCGCTGCGGGGCAGCGTACCCTCGCACTTGTAGCCCACGTCGACGACCACCATTTCGCCGTCAACCCGGAGGATCGTGCCCTCGACAATGCGATTGGGAAGGATTTCTTCCTCTTCGCTCTCGATCAGCAGGCTTTCAAACTCTTCCTCCGGCAGGCCCTCCGCGGCGGCGTTCCACGCTTGTTCCCAAAGCTCGTCGGGGAGGTCCAGAGAGTGCAAAAGATTTCGGTTGACCATGAAGTAAGCGCTCGCGACGTTGTTCCCAGGAAGCTTCCGCGCCCCGAATGCGTCGTGCTGCCGGGAACCAAAAAGTTAGGGTGGTCGAACGGGTGAACCAACCCGGGCCTCGGGGACAGGGGGCGACAAATTGGCCGCGCCGGCCCGGAACGAATACGTAAATGTACCCGGCGTCAATTCAAGAGGCAATCTGTATTCGCTTTCCGTCAAAAACGGCCCTGCCCGCACAGGCCGCAAGCCCCCCATTTTCCGCCCGGAGGGGCCTCCGCAGCTAGCACGGCCGCCCCCGCGGCCGACATCGGGGGGCGGGGGACGCTAGCGGCCAGGCCGCACGTGGGCCTTACCCAGTTGCAATTGACACAGTTTCTAAGGCCGGCCATGATCGGCCAATCTGACGCAGGAGGCTCGTGTTTGCCATGCAGGCTGTTGCACCCAAGGTGCTTATCTGGTGGATGATTGCCTCGACGGCGCATCTACCCATCCCGGTCTGCGATGGCGATACCGTCGGTTCGCTGCCACAAACCGCCGCCTGCTGTGCCGGCGAGGGGCTCGATATCGACTTCATTCTCTTGGGTTACGACGGGCCTCGCGACGTCGACGACGGGCCCTTCCACCACGATCCCCGCGAGGACGGGCCGGTCGTGGGGCTGTTCCCGCCGTACATCTGGTCCCGGGCGGAAACGTCGCTGCCGCTGCCCACCCTGTGGATGTTGCCGGCCGGCCATTCCTGCGCCCTGTTCTCTCTGTCCTTGGCGCCGCTTCAGCGCCCGGGAGCCTTGCCGCCTGCTTCTCGCACCGCTGACTGCTGCCACGATACGTGCGTGCTGCGCTTGTAATCCCGTCCCGCCGGGACAGCGCGCCCAGGTTTTGCGTCATGCAGCGGTACTCGATCCCTCAGGCAAGACGCCTGCGGGAATGACTCTCTTTTCATGGAAGGCGACTGTACATGCCCGTTCACCCTTCGGCCGTGATTGATCCGCGGGCGACCATCGACCCAACCGCCACCATTGGGCCTCACGTGGTGATCGACGGCCCGGCGCGGATTGGCCCCCGCTGCCACCTGGCAGCCGGCGTGATCGTTTACGGTGCCACGAAAATTGGCGCCGACTGCCGCATCCACGCCCACGCCGTGATCGGCGACTTGCCCCAGGACCGGGCTTACGACGGCGGCGAAAGTTACTGCCTGATTGGCGAATGCTGCATCATCCGCGAAGGCGTCACCATCCACCGCGGCACCATCCCCGGCACCGCCACCGTGGTGGGCAACCGCTGCCTGCTGATGACCAACAGCCACGTGGGCCATAACTGCCAACTGGGCGACGATGTCACCCTGGTCAGCGGCGTCCTGCTTGGCGGTTACGTGACCGTAGGCGCCAAGGCGATCATCTCGGGCAATGCGGCCGTACATCAGTTTGTCCGCATCGGCGAGTTGGCCATGGTCAGCGCCCTGGCCAAGATCGTGCAGGACGTGCCGCCGTTCTTCATGACCGATCGCGACGGCGCCATCGTAGGCGTAAATCGCGTGGGCCTGGCCCGGGCAGAAGTCCTCCCGGCCGACCGCGACGAAATCAAGATGGCCCACCGCATCCTCTACCGCATGTCGCTGCACCGCGACGAGGCGCTCGAGCTGCTTGCGGCGCTGGTCACGCCCTCGGCCCGGAAGATCCACGAGTTCATGCTGGCCAACACCCACCGTGGCGTCAGCCGGCGCGAATCGGTCCGCCGCCGAATTGCCGCGGCCTAAGTGGCCGCACGTTTCGACTGAAACGCGCGGCCCATCAAACCACAAGCCGGGCATCGGTCCGCAATGGGGCCGATGCCCGGCTCTATTTTTTGGGGCCTGGGGCGCCGCCAGTTGGCCTATGGGTGATACGGCGGCATCTCAACCACGCGTTTGCCGTCGATCATTTCCTGCACGAACACGGTCAGGCGATCCACGATGCGGTTGAGGTATTCCTGCCCGGTTTCAGCCGAGGCCATGGCGGGCGTCGGATCCGGTTGATCGGTCAGCGCGTCCATTCGCACGTTCTCCGGAAACGCCGCCAGCGCAATTGAGGTTTCCCACTCCTGGGCATGGCCTGGCATATCGTACGGCAGGCGGTGACCGCTCTTGAGCAGCCTGGCGTCCTCCTCGGCAAGGACATCCCAGTACGGCAGGAACTGCAGGTTCACCTTGAACCGCCGGATGTACTGATCCCAGACGGCTCGCAGCGGCGTCACGTTGCCGCCGTGGCCGTTGAGCACCAGGATGTTCTGGAAGCCGGCCCGTACCATGCTGTCGATCAGGTCGTTGAGCACGGCCATGAAGCTGCCCGGCGAAAGCGTGAGCGTGCCCGGATGCTTCATGTGATGCTCACTGATACCGGCCATCAGGCCCTGGGCCACGATCACGTGCGGGCTGAGCCGGCGGGCCACCTCCTCGGCCACCACGTTCACGCTCCGCCAGTCGTGCTCCATGGCCAGGTGTTCCAGGTGCTGCTCGATAGCGGCCACGGGAATGATGCAGCACTTCAACTCGCCCGAGGCCATCCGCTCGCGGAACTCACGGCGGGTGAGTTTGCCCAACAGCACGGGAGGTTCGGCCATGGTTGTATTGCTCCTGCGGATATAAGACTGGCTGCCCGACCGGTCGCCTGCGGCAGACGGCCGCGTCCCACTAGCGGGCGGCCCGCTGTTCGATCCGGTACAACTCGGTGTCGGTGCGAAGCAAGACGGCCCGCCCGGTCACGGCCGGCGTCGCCATGATCCGGCCGGGCATCTGGGCGCGTGCCAGCTCTTGATACTTGCGGCCGGGCTGAAAAACGATCACTTCGCCTTGCTCACTGCACAAGTAGACGCGTCCGTCAGCGTACAGGGGCGATGCCGAATAATTGCCACCCAGCCGCTCGACCCACAATTCTTCGCCGGTCCTGGCGTCCAGGCACGTGAGAATGCCCCGGTCGCTGACCATGTACAACTCGTCGCCCACGATGAGCAGCGACGGGTTCAGCGGGACTTGCCGATCGCACTGCCACACGACGCGCGTGGTCTTGTCGCCCTGCCCTTCCAACGGAATCGCCAGCAATTGCGACTTGGGATAGCCGGTGCAGATGTAAACCAGCCCATGGGCAACCACCGGCCGCGGCACGGTCGAGAACCCGTTGGTATCGCACCACCAGAGTTCCTCGCCGTTGGCCGGGTTGTAGGTGCTCACCCGCATCGCCCCTGGGTTGATGCAGATGTCTCGTCCCTCGTACTCGATGATCAGCGGCGTGCAATAGGCCTTACGGCGTTCCAAACTCGTGGGCGGAGGCACCGAGCGTTCGGTCTTCCAATCGATCCGTCCGCTCTTGGTGTTGAAGGCCACCACCCAGCGGTTATCGCGGCCATCGAAGTTGACGATCAACTTGTCATTCCAGAGCACCGGCGAACTGCCGGGCCCTTCCTTGTGGTCGACAACGATCGAAGCATCGGCCCACAACACGCGACCAGTCGACGTATCCAGGCAAGCCGTACCGGCGCTGCCGAAGTGCACGTACACCCGGCCTTCCTCGATCACCGGCGTGGGCGAGGCGTAACTGTTCTTGGGATTGATGGGCAGGGCCTCACTCGGGCGAAACACCTCCACGTTGTGCAGGATCTTGCCCGAGTTGACGTCCACAGAGATGGCCCGCAGCGAACGGCCTTCGTCCTCGGCCGTAGTCAGCCAGACCTGGTTGCCGTAGACCACGGGCGAGGACCAGCCTTGCCCCGGAATTGCGGTCTTCCAGACGATGTTCTGGCTGTCGCTCCAGTCCAGCGGCAGCCCGGTAGCGTCGGAGTGCCCTTGCCCGGTAGGACCACGAAATTGCGGCCAATCGCTGGCAGTGGCGATCGCGGCAACAGCCGTCAGGCAGACAAGTAGCGGCAGGCAAGCCGGCAACAACCAAGGTCGTGGCATGGGCTGCATCTCGGCGGGGAGGCGGTGGAATGATTCCGGGGCCGCGATACCTTCGCGGAGCCGTTACTCTACCGCCCCGAAAGCCCAATCGCCAGCGTTTGGCCGCCACCCAGTCTGGCTAGCTTAGCCGTGCCGGCGGCGCTCGCGGTAGCGGCGGATCAACTGGTTGGTCGAGCTGTCGTGGGCTAGCGCCGGTTCGCTCTCGCTTTGCAGCTCGGGAATGATCCGCTTGGCAAGCACCTTACCCAGCTCAACGCCCCACTGGTCGAACGAGTCGATCTGCCAGATCACGCCTTGGGTAAAGACGCTGTGCTCGTACAAGGCGACCAGCTTACCCAGCACTTCCGGCGTCAGGCGATCGGCCATGATCGTGTTGCTGGGGCGGTTGCCTTCAAACACGCGGTGCGGCACCAGTTCGGCCGGGCAGCCCTCGGCGGCGACCTCCTCGGCCGTCTTGCCAAAGGCCAAGGCCTCGCTTTGGGCCAGCACGTTGGCCACCAGGTAATCGTGGTGGTCGCCCAGCGGGTTCAGGCTCTGGCAAAACGCGATGAAGTCGCACGGCACCAGCTTGGTGCCCTGGTGGATCAACTGATAGAAGGAGTGCTGGCCGTTGGTGCCTGGCTCGCCCCAGTAGATGGCGCCGGTCTGGTAATCGACCACCTCACCCTGGAGCGTCACCCGCTTGCCGTTGCTCTCCATGGTCAACTGCTGCAGGTACGCCGGGAACCGCTTGAGGTACTGATCGTACGGCAGCACGGCGATGGTTTCGGCCCCGAAGAAGTTGTTGTACCAGACGGCCAACAGGCCCATGATGACCGGCAGGTTCCGGTCAAAGGGCGCCGTGCGGAAATGCTCGTCCATGGCATGAAAGCCGGCCAGCATTTCGCGGAAGTGGTCCGGGCCAATGGCGATCATCGTCGACAAGCCAATGGCCGAGTCCATCGAATACCGGCCGCCGACCCAATCCCAGAACTCGAACATGTTGGCCGTGTCGATGCCAAACCGCCGCACTTCCTCGGCGTTGGTCGAAACGGCCACGAAGTGCCGGGCAATCGCCGCTTCGTCGCCCAGCGCGTTCAGGCACCACGCCCGGGCCGAATGGGCGTTGGTCATTGTCTCCAGCGTGGTGAACGTCTTGGACGACACGATGAACAGCGTTTCTGCCGGGTCCAAGTCGCGCGTGGCCTCGGCGAAATCGGTCCCATCGACATTGGACACGAACCGGAACGTAAGGTCGCGCTGGCTGTAATGCCGCAGCGCCTCGTAGGCCATCACCGGGCCCAGGTCCGAACCACCGATGCCGATGTTGATTACGTTGCGGATGGGGCGGCCGGAGTGGCCCTTCCAGGCACCGCTGCGAACCTGATCGGCGAACGCAGCCATGCGATCGAGCACAGCGTGGACCTCGGGCACCACGTTCACGCCGTCGACGGTGATCACGGCGTCGCGCGGAGCCCGGAGTGCCACGTGCAGCACGGCCCGATCTTCGGTGATGTTGATCTTCTGGCCGGAGAACATGGCGTCGATGTGCTCGCGCAGGCCCGACTCCTCGGCCAGGTGGATCAGCAGCGGCACGGTTTCCTCGGTGATCCGGTTCTTGGAGTAGTCCAGGAACAGGCCCACCGCCTCCAGCGAGAGCTTTTCGGCTCGCTTGGGATCATCGGCGAACAGTTTCCGCAGATGGAGTGGCTCAACTTGCCGGAAATGCGACTGGAGGGCGTCCCAGGCCGGACGTTTACGTAGCGGAAGTACGCTCATCGCCGATTGCTTCCTTCGCGAGCGAACGGTTTGTGGTAAGGTATGGTCACTGCCGCATCTTAGAAATCGGCGGCCAAAACCGCAAACGCCCAGAGCTACCGGAGCAGCCGTAGGCGGAGTGCTGCCGGGCGCGCGTGGCAGCGTTACAGGCCGGGTACGAGCACCCGGCCTACGTAAAGCGGCCGTTTACTCGCGGGCCAAGAGCTGCGCGATGTGCATCACTTCGATGTTTCGGCCCAGGCGGCGCAATCGGCCGCCGATGTTCATCAGGCAGCCGGAGTCGGAAGAAACCACGGCGTCGGCCTCGGCCGCCTCGATGCAGGAAACCTTGTCGTTGACCATCGAGGCCGAAATCTGACCGTACCGCACTGCGAACGAACCGCCAAACCCGCAGCACTGATCCTGCCGGGCAATCGGCACATACTGCGCGCCCTTCACGTGGCGGATCAGTTGTTCGATCTCGTCGGTGCCGCCCAATGCCCGGAGGTGGCAGGCGTAGTGATAGGCCACGCGGCCTTCGTACCGGGCCCCCACGTCGAGCACCTTGAGCTGATTGACCAGAAAATCGCTCAGTTCGAACGTGCGCGAGGCCAGCTCCTCGGCCCGCTTGCGCCAAACGGGATCGTGCTCAAAGAGGTGCGGGTATTCGTGCTTGACCATCGCCGCGCACGAGCCCGAGGGCACGATCACCGGCCACGGATCGCGGAAGACTTCGATCGTGTAGCGGGCCTGCTCGCGGGCGAGGTCGGAGTAGCCGCTGTTGAACATCGGCTGCCCGCAACAGGTCTGATCCTCGGGAAACGTGATTTCATGCCCCAGCCGCCGCAGCACCCGAACCGTAGCCTGGCCCACCTCGGGGAAGAACACGTCGCCCAGGCAGGTGATCATCAATTGCAGTTTCACGTTGAGAAACCACTCACACAGAAACGAGCGCGCAGCGAGTCTGTAAGGCAGAACGGAAGGATCAAGTGGAACACGGACCGCTACCGGCCATCGACGACGGTGAACTGCGCCTGCGAACCAGCCGGTTTGACGAGCGTTAGCCGCAACTCGTTGGCCGCCTGGCTGCCGGGCTGGCCGGCTCCGGTGACGCGCAGCGTGACGCTGTGCCGGCCAGGCTCCAACTGGGTGTTGAACTCTTTCTGGCTGCCGAACGGTTCGTCGTTCACCCAGATCGTGAACGGCCCGTCGTACTCCACCTGGAAGCCGACGGCGCCGGCGGCGGTCACATCGAACTCGCCGCGCAGGTACAGCACATCGCCCTTGAGCCGAGCGGCGATTTCCTCCAGCGGCAGCCAACCGGCGACCTTGGCATACGCCGGGAACCACTGACTTTCGGGGGCGGACAGCACCCGCTCGGAGAACGTTTCGGAGTCGGGCACTTCAGCCGTGAGCCGTTCATCGTGCGGAGCCATGGCACGCCACCGCTGCATGGTGGCCGCGGTGCGGATCGCGTAGGGGCCCGGCTTGCCAAGCTCCGACAAGAACCGCACCAGGTCCACCAGTTCGGCCCGGGTAAGGAACCGCGTCAGGCCCTTGGGCATGAGCGAGGGGCCTTCGGTCATTTCGTCGATGGACGCTACCGGGATGCTCCGCTGTTCGCCGCTGGCTTCCTTGATGATGATCCGCTCGTCGTTGCGGTCGACGATGATGCCCTGAAAGATCTTGCCGTCGTCGGTGATGACGATGTGCGTGAGGTACGCCTCCTTGACGGCTTCGTTAGGCACCAGGATTGACTTGATCAGGTAGTCGGGCGGCGAGGTCGCGCCCACGGGGCTCAAGTCCGGGCCGACGTCGCCGCCGGCCTTGCTCACCGCGTGGCACTTCATGCAGCTCAAATCATCGCGGCGAAAGATCATTTCGCCCCGAGCCGGGTCGCCGTTCTGAAGCACCTCGGCCACGAGCTGCTTGATTTCTTCCTCGGTGGGTGGAGGTGGCTCCTCGCCCACGCCGGCCGCTTCGCCCAGAATCTTGGCCAAGGGGCCATCGGACCGGCCCACGGCATACATGTGCCGCAGGGCCAGCTTGGCGGCTTCCTCGGGCAGCTTCTTACCGGCCAAGGCGGCGGCCAACAGGTCCGAACCGCCTTGATGATTGAGGAAGGCATCGATCAGCGGGGCCGGATCGACCTCGGCGGTGCCGGCGGCCAACAGGTCGGCAGCCAGGCCGGCCGCCCCCTTGGGATCGAGCGTGGCCAAGGCCGCGCCGCCCAGGTACCGCGTTTCCAGTGGCTGGTCAGCAGCGGTCAGCTTCTGAAGCGCTTGGCGGCTGGCTTCGCTGTTGATGGCCACCAGGGCGTCGATGGCCGCTTGCCGTACCGCCGGATTCTTGCTGTTCACCAGGCTGCTGAGACGGTCGCTCAGCGCGTCGACCTTCCACACGCCGGCCAGGCGAATAGCCGCCAACTGGGTGCGCGTATCGACCGCTTCCTTCGACTTCGGGGTGACCAACTCCGCGAGCTTGGCCAGGTCGGCCTCAGGCTTGACCTGCCGATTCGTGGCGGCGGCTGCCAGCACGTCGAGCGCTTTGAGTCGCACGTCGCCCCGGTAGCCGTCGTCGGCCAGGCACTGCTCGTAGATGAAGGCCAGATCCTCGCCGTTGCCACGGCTGCCAACCAGCTCCAGCAGCGTGGGGATGCGGTCCTCAGGCACCCGTTTGCTCCGGAGCAGCCGCATCATGGCAGCGGCCGGCGAGCTCTGCGCGGCGAGCGGTTCGGCCATCCACGCCGCCACCAGCAAGGCCGCAATCAACACAGCAAAACGCTTCATGGAGACTTCAAAAGCTGATCGTTAGGAAAGAAATCCTGAGTGTTCACCGTCCGTGCAGCCTGCGCCTACTGGTTGCCCTTGGCGCGGCGTTCGAGCGTACTCAGCGTTTCCTTGAGGGTGTACTCCAGGTAATCATCCTGCTCGTGCAGCAACGATTCCAGGGCGACTTCCTCGGCCTTGGGCACGTCGTCGCCCTTGAAGAAGCTGGCCGCCCGCACGGCTTCCAACCGCACGCGTGGATGCTCATCGCCGGCCTGTACCTTCAGCAGGTCCAAGGCGCCGTCCACGCGGTCGCGCCAGTAGCACAGCACGCGGGTGGCGGCGGCCCGAGCCCGCGGTTCGGGGCAGCGCAACAGCTTCTTCAGCAGTTGCTGATCGACAATGTCGTGATGCTGGAGCACCCACAGGGCTTCCAGCAGATGGTGCCAGTACTCGGGATCCTGCGGATCCTGGGCGGCCACCCACTTGTCGATCTCGCGTTTCACTTCGTCGCTGTCGCGCTCGCGCAGCTCGCGGCGGACGCGGTACCGGGTGCGGTCCTCGTATTCCTTGAGCAGTTCGAGCAGGTTCGCGGTCGGCTCGCCCGCGATCTTGGGCGGCTTCACCAGCGGACGATCCTTGTAGGTGATCCGCCAGATGCGGCCGTGGGTCTTATCGCGGTTGGGGTCGCGCAGCGAGTGCTGCATGTGGCCGATCAGCGGGTTGAACCAGTCGATCACGTACAGCGCGCCGTCGGGCCCGAACTGCAGATCGACCGGCCGGAAGTTCGGGTCTGACGACTGCAGCAGCGGTTCAACCGGCGTGGCGGTGAAGCCCGAGCCTTCTTCCTTCATCCGGTACCGCAGCACGCCGTGGAAGCCAATGCAGTTGTTCAGCAGGTAATCGCCCTGGGTGTCCTCCGGGAAGTTGCGGCTGGAAACCAGTTCGCAACCCGAGGTGGGCCGCCACTGCTTGGTGAAGAACTGCTTCAGCGAGCTGTGCTTGTGGGGATAGTCGACCTGGCCGGAGAAGGCGGTACCAAAGTAGTTGGCGCCGCCGGAGGCGTCGGCCACGAAGTTCTGTCCCCAGCGGTCGAACACGTGGCCCCAGGGATTGGCGAACCGGTACGAGATGAACACCTCGAACTTCTCGGTGCGCGGCTCATAGCGGAACACGCCGGCATCGGAGCAGCGTTGCGGACCGTAGGGCGTTTCCACCTGGGTCTGGTGGAATGTGCCTTCCTGGAAGTACAGCGCCCCGCCGGGGCCGATCTCAAACGCGCTGATCGAGTGGTGGCTGTCGGCCGAGTCGAAGCCGTGCAGCACCGTCTCGCGGTAGTCGGCCTTGCCGTCGCCGTCGGTGTCCTTGAGGAACAGCAGGTTGGGCTGCTCGGCCACGTAGGCGCCGCCGTCGGCCAGCTCGATCCCGGTGGGCACATGCAAACCGTCGGCGAAAACGGTCTGCTTGTCGGCTTTGCCGTCGCCATCGGTGTCTTCGAAAATCAGCACCTTGTCGTTGACCGGCACGCCCGGCAGGTACTGCGGATAGCTGGGCATGGTGCAGACCCAGAGACGGCCCTGGGAGTCAAACGTCATCTGCACCGGGTTCTTCAGGTCGGGGAACTCCACTTCCGAGGCAAACAGGTTCACCTGGTAGCCCTCGGGCAGCCGGAACATCTGCTGCGATTCCTCGGGCGAGGTGAGCTTGATCTCGAACTTGATGTTCGTCTGGATGTCGACAAAGTCGCCGGTGCCGCTGTCGTCGATCTCAACCGGCACCTGCTTGCCCTGGGCCACATCCCACACGCGGCGATCGCGGACCGCCACCATCTTGCGCAGCTTGGCGAACTCGGCGGGGAAGTTGACCACACCGAACGGTTCCTTACGGCCGCCGTAGATGTAGTAGCCGTTCACCGCCCGGTAATCGAACCAGAACTGGCGGTTCTTCTCGTTGATCTCGGCCCGGAGCCGCTCCAGGTCAACGCTGGGCTCCATCGGCCGGGGGCCGAACAGCGCCTCGTCGAGGATCGGGGCCAACTGGCGGTAGCCGTTGTCGGTAAGGTGAATGCCGTTGAAGGTAAGCGGCGTCTTGGCTTCGCTCATCAGCTTGAACGTCGGCGTGAACAGGTCGACGAACAGCACGCCGTGCTTCTCGGCGGCGGCCTTCATCGCCTCGGTATACAGCTTGATGTTGCCGTTGTTGCGCTGCCCGGCGTTCTGCTTGCGGGCGGGCAGATCCTCGTTGGCGATGGGCGACACCAGCACAAGTTGCGGCGGGTTCTTGCCGTTGTAGGCCGTAGTGGTGGTTTCTTTGATGAAGTTGTCGAGATCGGCCTTGAACTTGGGCAGCCCGGCCTCGCCGCCGAACGACTCGTTAAAGCCGAAGAACGCCAGAATCACGTCCGGCTTGTGATCGTGCAGCGTATGCCCATGATCCTTGAAGTCCTTGGAGCGGAGGCGGATGGTCAACTCGTCGGCCGACCAGCCCAGGTTGCGAACGACCAGTTCCAGTTGCGGGAAGCGGCTGTGAAGCAGCGTTTCCCAGTGGCCGAACTGCTGCATCCGCTCGGCCAGGGTGTTGCCGATCAGCACGATGCGGTCGCCATGTTTGAGCTTCAGCGGTTCGGCCGCCGCGGCACCACGCACGAAGGGAAGAACGCACAAAGCCGCCGCCAAGACGACTTTCCACCAGGCATGACAACTCGAAGTCATGGGTTCTCTCAACAGAAAGACTGGTTGTTCACAATCGTTGCGTCGCCAGAGCCATCCTCAAGGCGATGACGCCGGCGGCTGGCATGCTGCGGCAGGTGCCGCGTCAGGCGGGATGGTCCGCGGCCGTGTCCTCCACCAGAAAGCCTAACTGGAACACCAACCGCGGCTGGGCGGGCACAAAGGAGTGGTTGCGTCGCGGGCCACTGCTAACCGTGCTTCCACAAAAGTGCTTACCTCTGGGAAAGATGGTAGCCGCGCCGGGCCCGCTGGCCGCGTATGATACCACTGCGTCCCCCACTGCCAGGGCAAGTCCACAGTATAATGGCAAACGCTGCTGCTTCCACGGATTTGTACAATTCTAGGGGCCGCCCCCTCCCCCCGCCGCGGCAGTTGCTTGACCGGGCCACGGGCGTGGCTGAAACTGACCTTGGCGGTCCAGCCGCCGCAGTTTTCCGCCTGCCGCGTCCGGACGCCCGCCACGTTCCCAGCCAGCCCAGGCCGCACCCCCTAAGCGTTACTACGCATATCAATCTCCCAGGAGCGACCGAAATGATGCGACGGAACTTCGGAGCGTACCTCTTTGGAGTGGTGGCAGTTGGCGCCGCCCTGTTAGCCGGCAGTGTCCAGGCTGAAAACACCAAGGTGGTGCGCGACCGGATCGCTCGCGATATCCAATACCTGGCCTCCGACGAACTGGAAGGCCGCGGCGTTGGCACCCAGGGCATCCAGAAGGCGGCCGAATTTATTCGCGAGCGTTTCAAGCAGCTCGGCTTGGCCAGCGGTACGCCCGACGGCTCGTACTTCCAACCGTTCGAGGTGACGCTCGAGCCTGAGGTGGTGAAGGAGAAAACCCACCTCATCCTCCGCGGCCCCAACGGCCAGGAACTGAAGCTGGCCCTGGGCAAGGACTTCCAGCCGCAGGCCTTGGGGGGATCGGGTAAGGCCTCGGCCCCCATCGTGTTTGCCGGATACGGCATCTCGGCCGAGAAGCCGGCGTACGACGAGTACGCCGGCCTGGACGTGGCGGGCAAGATCGTGCTGATCATCCGCCGCGAGCCACAGCAGAACAACCCGCATAGCCCCTTCGGCGGCCACGACACCACCGAACACGCCTACATCACCACCAAGCTCGACCTGGCCCGCAAGCACAAGGCGGCCGGCGTGCTGCTGGTGAACGATCCTTTCTCGACCAAGAAGGCCGACGAACTGGCCCAGCCCGACTTGTTCGGTGCCCGCAGCAAGAAAATCCCCTTCGCGCATGTGACGCAGGAGGTGGTGAATCAGATGCTGAAGGTTTCGCCGATCCAGGCCGGCGATCAGAAGCTGGACAACCTGGCGGCGATCGAAGCCCAGATTGATGAGGACCTCAAGCCGCTGTCGCAACCGTTGGAGGGCTGGACCGCAGAGCTGCAAACCGAGTTTGTCACCAGGCAGGCCGAAGCGGTCAACGTGATCGGCATCCTCAAGGGCGAAGGCCCCCTGGCCCACGAAGCCATCGTGGTTGGCGCTCACTACGACCACCTGGGCATGGGTGGCTTCGGTTCGCGGCAGGCCGCGCTGCGGGCCATCCACAACGGGGCCGACGACAACGCCTCGGGCACCGCCGGCATGCTGGAGCTGGCCATGCGATTTGCCGAGCGCGGCAAGAAGCCGGCCCGCACCCTGGTGTTCATCGCCTTCAGCGGCGAGGAACGGGGCCTGTTGGGCAGCAACTACTACCTGAATCATCCGGTGGTGCCTCTGGAAGACACCGTGGCCATGTTCAACTTCGACATGATCGGCCGGATGAACGAGGGCAAACTCACCGTCTACGGCGTGAAAACCGCCAAGGAGTTCGAGAAGCTGGTGGATGCCGCCGCCGAGGGCTCGCCGCTAAAGCTCGATAAGGTCGACGGCAGCATGCCCAACAGCGACCACTACGGCTTCTACCAGAAGAACATTCCGGTGTTCCACTTCTTCACCGGCCTGCACAAGGAGTATCACACGCCCGACGATGACTTCGTCCACGTGAACGTGAGCGGCACCGCCGATATCCTCGATTACACCGAAAGGCTGCTGGACTTGGTGCTGGAACTGCCCAAGCGTCCCGAGTTCACCAAAGTGGCTTCGGCCAGCAAGGGCCCCAGCCAAGGCGGCCGGATGGCGTACCTGGGCGTGGTGCCCGACTACGCCAGCATGAACGACGGCCTGCGGATCACCGGCGTGAACGACGACTCGCCGGCGGCCAAGGCGGGACTGAAGGCCAACGACGTGATCACCCGCATCGGCGAGGTCGAAGTGACCGATATCCAAGGGCTGGCCGACGGCCTGATCAAGTATAAGCCGGGCAACAAGGTCGTGATCACCGTCAAACGCGACGGCAAGACGCTCGATTTTGAAGTCACGCTGGGTGCCCCGCGCAGCGGCAACTAACCCTGCGTCGCGGCAACCGACCGCATCACACAAGTAATCATCCTCAAACTCGACCATATCCTCAAACTCGGCGGGCGACTTGCGGCTCCCGCCGAGTTTTTTGGTGCGCCGCAAGTGCCGGCCAGCTTCGGGACGGCCCCGCCATTCCGCGAGTTTCCCGGCCTTTCTCGCCGCTACCCCACCCCGCCGTGGGTGAACTAGGACGGGGGGGCCTTGTGTCGTAGAATCGGAGAAACGCCGGGCGGCTTTGGCCAAACGGGGGACGCACTTCGGGCTTAAGCCAGCCAACGTCAGCGCCCTGGCCGCGGGGCCGGTACGCATCAACACCTGCACACCCAAGCCACCGCCCGCGAACCGGCTGCCAGCTCGGCAGCCCACGCCGCGGCGGTACCTCCAAGGATTTGTCGAGCCGGCGGTGGCCGGCCTCTACCATTCGGGAACACGTTGAATGTCGGTAGCTGAACCTTTGCAAACCCGCCAACTGCTGGAAGAGCTCCTCGAACAGCGCATCCTGCTGCTGGATGGCGCGATGGGCACCATGATCATGGCCCACAGCCCCACCGAGGAAGATTACCGCGGCGAGCGGTTTGCCGATCATCCCGTGTCGCTGAAGAACAACAGCGACGTGCTGGTGCTGACCCAGCCAGCGATGATCGAGAACATCCATCGGGCCTACCTGGACGCGGGCTCCGACATCATCGAGACCAACACCTTCAACGCGAACATCATCTCGCAGCAGGAATTCCACCTGGAAGACCTGGTGTATGAGCTGAACCGCACCGGCGCGCAGATCGCCCGCAAGGTCGCCGACGAATACACCGCCAAGACCCCCGATAAGCCCCGCTTCGTGGCCGGCAGCATCGGGCCCACCAAGGTGATGCTGTCGATGTGCGGCCGCGAGGAGCCCGGCCACCGCTCGCACACGTTCGATCAGATGGTGGCCAGCTACACCGAGCAGATTCGCGGGCTGGTGGATGGCGGCGTCGATATTCTGCTGCCGGAAACCTCGTTTGACACGCTGAACATGAAGGCGTGCCTCTTCGCCATCAGCGAGTTCTTCCGCCAACACGGCGTGAAGCTGCCGGTGATGGTCTCGGGCACGATCTTCGAAGGCGGCAAGACACTGGGCATGCAGTCGATCGAGGCGTTTTGGACCTCGCTCTCGCACTTCGACATGCTGAGCATCGGGCTCAACTGCGCGCTGGGGCCGGCCCAGATGCGGCCCTATATCGAAACGCTGTCGCAGGTGGCCACCTGCTACATCAGTTGCTACCCCAACGCCGGCATGCCCGACGGCATGGGCGGCTTTGACTCGTCGGCCGAGGACGTGGCCCGCTGGATCGGCGAGTTTGCCGAGCACGGCTTTGTGAACATCGTCGGCGGGTGCTGCGGCACCACGCCCGACTATATCCGCGCGATTGCCCAGGCGGTCGAAGGCGCCAAGCCGCACCGCAAGAGCAAGCCGCCGCGGTACTCGGCCTACGCCGGCATGGAGCGGCTGGAACTGCGTCCGGATTCCAACTTCCTGATGATCGGCGAGCGGACCAACGTCACCGGCTCCAAGAAGTTCGCCCGCCTGATCCGCAACGAGCAGTATGAAGAAGCGCTGAGCATTGCGCGGCAGCAAGTCGAGAACGGCGCCAACATGATCGACGTGAACATGGATGAGGGCCTGCTCGACAGCGAAGCCGCGATGACGAAGTTCCTCAACCTGATCGGCGACGAGCCGGACATTTGCCGCGTGCCGATCATGATCGACAGCTCGAAGTGGTCGGTCATCGAGGCAGGCCTGAAGTGCGTCCAGGGCAAGCCGGTCGTCAACTCGATCAGCCTCAAGGAAGGCGAAGAGAAGTTCCTCGAACAGGCCCGGCTCTGCCGCCAGTACGGCGCTGCCGTGGTGGTGATGGCCTTCGACGAAACCGGCCAGGCGGTCACAGCCGACCACAAGGTGGAGATCTGCAAGCGTTCGTACAAGCTGCTGACCGAGCAGGCCGGCTTCCCGCCCGAGGATATTATCTTCGACCCTAATATCCTCACCGTCGGCACCGGCATGGAGGAACACGCCAACTATGCGGTGGAGTTCTTCGAAGCCGTGCGGCGGATCAAGCAGGAATGCCCCGGCTCCAAGGTTTCCGGCGGCGTGAGCAACGTGTCGTTCAGCTTCCGCGGCAACGATGTGGTCCGCGAAGCCATGAACGCCGCGTTCTTGTATCACGCGATCCAGGCCGGGCTCGACATGGGCATCGTCAACGCCGCCCAGCTCGCCGTGTACGAGGAGATCGACAAGGAGCTGCTGGGCTACGTTGAGGACGTGCTGTTCAACCGCCGTCCGGACGCCACCGAGCGGCTGATCGAGTACGCCGACAAGATCAAGGCCGACGCCGCCGGTCGCAAGGAAGAACAGCAGCAAGCCTGGCGGCAGGAGCCCGTCGAGGAGCGGCTCAAGCACGCCCTGATCAAAGGCATCACCGATTACATCGACCAGGACACCGAGGAAGCCCGGCAGAAATATCCCAAGCCGCTGGACGTGATCCAAGGGCCGCTCATGGACGGCATGAACGTCGTGGGCGAGCTCTTTGGCTCCGGCCGCATGTTCCTGCCGCAGGTGGTCAAGTCGGCTCGCGTGATGAAGAAGGCCGTGGCTTACCTGCTGCCGTTCATGGAAGCCGAGAAAGCCCAAGGCGATGGCTCCAGTACGCGCGGCACCGTGGTGCTGGCCACGGTCAAGGGCGATGTCCACGATATCGGCAAGAACATCGTGGGCGTGGTGCTCAAGTGCAACAACTTCGACGTGATCGACCTGGGCGTGATGGTGCCGGCCGAAAAGATCCTGGAAACGGCCAAGGAAGTCGGCGCCGACATGGTGGGCCTGTCCGGCCTGATCACGCCTTCGCTCGATGAAATGGTACACGTCGCCCGCGAAATGCAGCGGCAGGGCTTTACCATTCCGCTGTTGATCGGCGGCGCGACCACCAGCGCCAAGCACACCGCCGTGCGGATCGCGCCCGAGTATCAATCGCCGGTGGTGCACGTGCTGGACGCCTCGCAGTCGGTGCCGGTGGTCGAAAAGCTGCTCGACAACGAACGCCGCGACGAGTTCCTGGAAAGCGTGCGTGCCGATCAGGAACGGGCACGCAAGGCCTACGCCATGCAGCAGGAACGCACGCTGGTTCCCTATGCCGAGGCGCTGGCCCGTCGGTTTGCCACCGATTGGGCCACGGTGCGGATCGACAAACCCTCGTTCCTGGGGCTCAAGACGCTCGACGATTTCCCCCTGGAAGAGATCGTGCCGTACATCGACTGGTCGCCGTACTTCGCCACGTGGGAATTGCGGGGCAAGTACCCCAAGATTTTTGAAGATCCCGATGTGGGCCCGGAAGCCCGCCGCGTGTTCGACGACGCCCAGCGGCTGCTCCAGCAGATCATCGCCAACAAGCTCCTGAAAGCCCGGGCAGTGTATGGCTTCTGGCCGGCAGCCAGCGAGGGCGACGACATCATCCTGTACACCGACGAATCGCGGCAGCAGGAACTGGTGCGATTCCCCATGCTGCGGCAACAGTGGGAGCGCAAGGGGCAGAAGGACTTCCGCTCGCTGGCCGACTACGTGGCCCCGGTGGACAGCGGCCGCCAGGATTACGTGGGGGCGTTCGCCGTGACCGCAGGGCTGGGCTGCGACGAAATAGTGCTGGAATTCCAGGCTCAGCACGACGACTACAACGCCATCCAAGCCAAGGCGCTGGCCGACCGCCTGGCCGAAGCGTTCGCCGAGCTGTTGCACAAGCAAGCCCGCCGCGATTGGGGCTACGGCGCCGAAGAACAACTGACCAACGAAGACCTGATCCGCGAGAAGTACCGCGGGATCCGTCCGGCGTTTGGCTACCCGGCGTGCCCCGACCACACGGCCAAGGCCACGCTGTGGCAACTGCTCGACGCCGAGAACCGCACCGGCATCAAGCTGACCGAAACCTTTGCCATGTGGCCGGCCGCCTCAGTTAGTGGGCTGTACTTTGCTCACCCCGAGGCACGTTACTTCTCGGTCGATCGCGTCACCCGAGACCAGGCGGAAGACTACGCTCGACGCAAAGGCATGCCGTTGGCCGAAGTGGAACGTTGGCTGGCTCCCAACCTGGGCTACGAGCCGGAGAAGAAGTGAGCGCAGCGAGGGTGCATCTCGTAAGGGAGTTGCTTGCAGGCTGCCATTGCCGCGATACAAACCGTTCGTGCTCGGTGAAATGGCTTGTGAGAACCTCCTGAAAATAAACAAGCACTGAACGACATCACATCAGACGAGGAACCCGACCACTACTTCCTATCAACTAGAGCGTAGTTGCCATTCTCAACCCCGCGCCGACTATAGTTACCTTCCAGCGTGTGGAGCCGGGCCCTCCCCTCAGGGCAGTCGGCCTCGGATGCGGCGTATGAAGGCCTCTTATATCGAAGGTCTAGCACTTCGCAACGTACGCTGCTTTGACGAGCAGCTGACCGATCTTACCGATGGCCAGGGCCATCCGGCCCGTTGGACGCTGATCCTGGGCGACCACGACACCGGCAACTCGCCGATTCTGCTGGGGCTAGCGATGCCGATCGACACCCAGATCAACTTTAGCCTGTTGTCATTTCTGCGGAAGAACCGATTGCGACTCATAAGCTTGAGCAGAGCGTGCTGCGGGCTGGCATTCCCCTACGTGAAAAGGCCGAAATGCATGTTTCGCCATCCTGGCGCCCCTCCGGCATTCCAAGCGAAGCATCCAGTCAGCGTCTCATCGGAATATCGCTTCATCGCAGGTCGAAGTCCTATATCAATCCTGACGACGTCGACATGCCGCTGTGTCATATGTATGGCGCCTACCGGCAGGTAATGCCGGCGGCACCGGACCGACGATCCAGCAAGTGCGGATGAGAACCCCGACGAATTCTACTTGCGTGCCCCAGCCAAGGAACGGATCCGGCTTCATCGCGATGCGGTCGCTTCTGGCTCCTCGGCAGCTTCGCGGCGGCTGAACCTGGTGAAGGATACGTTAGTCGAGGTCCTGCCCAATGTGAGCGACATTCGCGTTACCGAGCCCGACGCGGCTGACGCTGAGCCCCAAGTGGAGTTTCAAGTGCCGCACGGCTGGGTTCCATTGGACCAGCCTGGCCGTAGCTCCTGTTCCTTGGCCGAATGGGTGGCCGATCTTGCAGTGCGTTTGTCGGAATTGTATCCCGAGTGTGAAAATCCGCTCCCCCAGCCCGCGGTGTGCATGATCGATGAGCTTGACCAGCACCTGCATCCCAATGCGTGCTGCCATGCGATGCAATGCTTGTCACAGCGATTCCCCAATGTGCAGTTCATCGCCACGGCGCATTGCCCATCGCTGGCGGATGCCGCTCAAACGGGGAACGCCAACGTAGCCATGCTGCGGCGCGACGGCGATCGCGTTATCATTGAGAACCACGTAAACGGCGCCAGTGGCTGACGGCTCCCGTCAATCCTGGTCGCCGGCCGGTTCCGCAGGCTCAGGCCGTTGTCCCAGGTGGCAGGGAATCAGTGATGTCGTCGTACACGCCCATGGAATTGATGATCTGCGCCGCGGCGCGGCTCTTGGAGGATAACTCCACCATCGTGGTCGGTACCGGGGCGCCGTGCGCGGCCGCCATGCTGGCCCAGCGGACCACGGCTCCCAGGCTGACGCTGCTGTTTGAAGCCGGTGGTGTGGGCCCGCGGCTGCCGCGGATGCCGATCAGCGTGGGCGATTCGCGTACGTTTTTCCAGGGCGTGATGGCCACCAGCATGGCCGACATCATGGAAACCTGCCAGCGCGGCATGGTCGACTACACGTTCATCGGCGGGGCCCAGATCGACCCGTACGGCAACTTAAACTCCACAATCATCGGCGACGATTACAACCGCCCCAAGGTACGGCTGCCCGGCAGCGGCGGGGCCAACGACCTGGGCTCGCTCTGCTGGCGGACGCTGATCATGACGCAGCACGATCCCCGCCGGTTTGTGGAAAAGCTCGACTTCATGACCACGCCCGGCTACCTGACCGGCCCGGGTGCCCGCGAAGCCGCCGGCCTGCCGCGTGGTACCGGTCCTTACCGCGTGATCACCAATCTGGCCGTGATGGGATTTGCCGAAGAAACCTGCCGGATGCAGATCTTGAGCCTGCACCCCGGCGTCACGCTGGCCGACGTGCAGACGGCAACCGGCTTTGAGCTGCCCCCCGCGTGCGATCCGCTGCCGGTCACGCCACCGCCCAGCGACGAACAGCTCGAAATCTTGCGCAACGAAGTCGATCCGCACCGCTACATCCTGGGTCGGAATGCCGCGTAGCACAGATCGCCTGCCATAGTCGCACAGCCTCTTACGGTTCGGCCACGATCCGTTTCTGGAGCACGCGCTGTCGGCCTCCCTGTTCTTCGACGCGCACCATCACCGGCATGCCCAACAGTTCGCCACCGTTGAGCAGCACATAACGGTGGATGTGCGGTTCCGGCCCCACGTTGGTGGCCAGGTATTGCTCGATGCGGCGGCCAGGCACCGACAGGTAGCATTGCAGTGGCGTCTTGCTGAGTTGGGCCTGGCTCAATCGTTGTTCCACGATCAGGTTGCCGTGCTCATCGAGCCAGGTAAGCAGTTCCAGCTCCAGGCCATCGGCCCCCACGACCAGTTCGGCATACACGCGGAAGCGGTACGGCTGCCCGGCCGTAATGTCGAAGTCGAGCGCTAACAGTTGCCTGCCCGCTTCGGCATTGAAGGGCGGCCGCATCGCAAAGCGATGCCGGAGCGTCTCGCCCGGGGCCAATGCCAGCTCGATCGTGCCCGGCTGGATCCGCCAGCGATCGGGAGCCACCAGCGTCACCTGACCGCTGACGTTCTCGGCAAAGCCGCTTTGCAGCCGCAGTTCGTTGTTCTGGTTGTGGCCAAACTCGGCCGGCAGCAGATGTTTGGCCAGCCGCAAGCTGAGTCGCGTGCGCATCACGGCCGGATCGAGGCCAACCAGGAAGGTCGGCACCGGCCCCACCTCCACATGATGTTCTTCCGCGGTCTGAGTCTCCGCGTTGGGCGGCGGAACGTGCCGGTACCGCCATGCGTCCGGACGCCGGACACTGGTCACCGCCGGCACCGGACTGGTACGTCCCCAGATATCGATCTGCCGCGGTCGCTGCCCCAGCCAGAGCGTTTCGGTGGTCGCCCGTTCGCTCCAAACGGCCATCACAAGCTGGCCGTCGCGTTCAAATACGGCGTTGCTGCTTCCTCCCGGCAGGGTGATGCTGCCCAGGTATCGGGCACCGCCTAACAGATGGCTCGTCGTCCGCCACGGCACGAACAGTTCGGTCGGAAGGCCATCGGCATCGCACAAACCAGATTGCGAATCGAACGGATCCGGCACCACCACGCCGGCCGCGCCATACTGCATCGCCGCCACCATGCGGCGAACCAGGTCGGCCAACCGCACCGTGCGGTCATAGCGGTGATCGAGAGGCTCCAACACCACTTCAAAGCCGCCGGGCGGCTGGGCTGCCTTGGCTTCCTTCTTGGCCGATGTTGCGTTGTCCGCGGCCGATGCGGCACCGGGCAGCGTGTGACTCAAATAGCCGGGCAGTTCCTCAGCGGCCAGCGGCGGCGCCGTCCAATACACCAGGTAGTTCCACGGAGACGTGGACGAGGTTGGAGCGGGCTGTACCCAGTTCCAGGCAATGCCCAGTTCTATATCCAGCCCATGGAGAAACGCCTGCTCTTTGACGGCAGCTACGCGATTGGTCACGTCGGACAGTTCGGCGACAAACGGTTCGCGGTCGCGGCCAAGCTGCCACTTGGGCACGGCCATGGCCAGCCGCGTCATGCCGGGTGCCAGGCTGGGGAACCAGCGATCGGCCGGCGTGAGCAGCAGGTCGATCGCTTCCGGCTCCTTTTGCCACTGGAGCTTGTCGCGGACCGCCGGAGGCGGATCGACGATCAGACCGGTAACCTGAATCCCGCGCGTGGCCAGTTCCTCGATCATTTCGGCGACACGGTCGTGTGAGGCCACGTCGTCGGCCGGCAGCCAAAGCGGCAACTTCACCCGCTGGATACCTGCCTGCCGCAACAGCGGCATCAACCGCGGAAGTGCATCGCGGTGGCGAGCCGACGGCAGCGTCCACGTGAAGGTGCCTTGCGCTGGTTGCCGCTGCGGGGTCAGGACCGCCAGCGGCGTTTCCTGGTGGGCGATTACGCTTTGCCCATCAACGAGCGTTGCCCGCACGCGGTAATAGCCCGGCTCCAGACGCGGCAATTGCCACTGTCCGGCGTATACGCCCGGCGGCGCCGCCGCGCCTTGTGCCGCCACCGTTGCCAGGTGTGGCACAATCACATCGGTCGTCAACAACCATTGGGCCGGCTGTTCATTCGTAGCCAGAGTTTTTCCCTCGGGCGAGAGCAACTGCCAGCGTAGTGTCAGTGGCTTTCCGCTGGCCGCGTTGGGCCCCGGCACGCCGCGCACGTGGCCCCGCACCGTAATCGGTTCACCAGCCATGTGCAGATGAAAGGGCGCCGAGGTCTGCAACTCCAGGCGGGGCGTTTGCCGGATGACCAGGGCCCGGCAGCGGACCGAACCGGTCAGGTCTTGTTCCTCGCCCAAGGGTTCCAGGTGGATGCCCACCAAAGCCGTGACGGCATCCGGCGGCGGAACCAGTCCATCGAGTGCGAGCGTGGTCCAAGGCCGGCTGCCACGCAGCGGCCGGGTTTGGTGGCTGGCGAGCGTTCGACCATCGGCGGCGCGAAAGTTCATGCTCAGCCAACAGCCGTCGTGCCGCAGTCCTTCGGTTGCCAGCTCGGCCGCCACGCTGTAACTGTGGTTGCCGTCCAACGTGATTTCCGGAGCATAGACCACCGCCGCGCCGCCATCGAGCGCGATCCGGAGCACGTCGCCCCGCTCCGACGCTACGATCCCGATCTGCACGTAGTGGGGATAGCGCGGGCCGCGGGCACGGGTCCAGCCGTCGGGCCAGCGGTCGTAGTTGCGATCGCTCTCGTAGTCAAAACGGGTGGCATAGAGCACGTCGGCGGTAGCATCCCCGCTGGCGGCGAATGCGGCGACCGCTAGAATTGCTACGGAACCTACGATGCTCATAGACGGAACGATCCATGCCAGACTTGAAGGTCGCCATTGAGCTGCGCAGCCTGCGACAGCCCTTTAAGCAAGCCTTGCATACGGCAGCACGCCTCGGGGCGACAGGGGTAGAAATTGACGCCCGCGAGGACATCAAACCGCAGGAATTTTCGCAAACCGCCCGCCGGCAATTGCGGAAAATGCTGGAAGATCTGGGTTTGAAGGTGGCGGCGTTGAGCTTCCATACCCGGCGGGGCTACAACGTGGCCGACGATCTGGACCGCCGCGTGGCCGCCACCAAGGCCGCCTTGGACTTCGCTTACTCGCTGGGGGCGTCGGTCGTGGTCAATCACGTGGGCCGCGTGCCGGAAGAGCCTAATACCGAAGGCTGGGATCTGCTCGTCGACGTGCTCCGCGACCTGGGCAATTACAGCCAGCGGGCAGGCGCCTGGCTGGCCGCGCAAACCGGCAGCGAAAGCGCAGCCGATCTCAAGCGGCTGTTTGATGTGCTGCCCGAGGGCTCCGTAGGCATCGACCTGGACCCAGGCAACATGATCATCAACGGCTACAACCCGGCCGAGGTGATCGAGCAACTGGGTCAGCACATCATTTACGTACACGCCCGCGATGGCGTGCGCGATCCAGGCCGGCGCCGCGGTTTGGAAGTGCCGCTGGGACGCGGCTCGGCCGATTTCCCGCAACTGTTGGGCATGCTTGAGGAACGCGAGTATCGGGGCTGGTTCAGCATCATGCGGCAGCGCAGCGAAGACCCGCTGACCGAGATCGGCGCCGCAGTGCAGTACTTGAAGAACCTCTAGAACGCCCGGCTACTTCACGCCGCGTTTCTTGGTGGCCTTGGTAGCACGCTTGGCCACCTTGCGCGTGGTCGCTTTCTTGGCCGCGGTGGGCTGAGCGGCAGTGCGCTTTGCCGTCTTGCGCTTGGGCTGCGCTGCCTGACTGTCGGCCGAGGCCGCTGCGGGATCGGCAGCCAGCGTCTTGGCAATTGAAAGCACAATCTCAAAGTGCTCGCGGCTGACCGGCTGGACCGACAGCCGCGAACCGCGCCGCAGCAGTTCCATCCCCTCCAGGTCCTTGCGGCCCCGCAACACGTCCAGCGGCACCGGCACTTTGAACACCGATTCCAGCCGGATATCGACCATATCCCACCGTGGGTTATCGTGGCTGGAATCCGGATCGTAGTGCTTCTGATTCGGATCGAACTGGGTGAAGTCGGGGTACGCCTCGCGGCAAACCACCGCTGTACCAGCCACGGCGGGCGGGTTGGCATTGGAGTGGTAGAACAACACCCGATCGCCAACCTTCATCGACCGCATGAAGTTGCGAGCCTGGTAGTTGCGGACGCCGTCCCAGAACGTTGTCTTGTCCGGCTCGGCCGCCAGGTCGTGGATGGAGTACGACTCGGGCTCCGTCTTCATCAGCCAGTAGTTCACCGCACGCGCCACGGCAGGGGTCACTCCTCAAGTTCACAGGATGTCAGGTACGGATACTGTAGAATTGCCAGCCGCCTTCGCAAGGTGATGCCGGCCCGAATCGCCCGCCTCAATTCAAGAGAGCCGTGGTTTGATACGGCGGGACGGCCACCGGCCAGCCGAAACGTTCCGTCAGGGTTTTGGCCAGAGCCTGCGAAGCCTGTTCTTCGCCATGCGTCAGGAACACTTGCCGCGGCGGCATGGCGATGCCTTGCACCCATTCGATCAGGCCGGACCGATCGGCGTGGCCGGAGAATCCATAGAGCTGGGCCACCTCTGCCCGAACCGGGTAATGGCGTCCGTGAATCCGCACGGTGGGATTTCGCTCCAGGATTTGCCGCCCCAGCGTTCCGTGCGCCTGATAGCCCACAAACAGGATGGTGGTGCTGGAGTCGTCGATGTGCTGCCGCAGGTGGTGCTTGATGCGGCCGCTGGTGCACATGCCCGAGGTGGCCATGATGATCGCCGGCCCGCGAACGCGATTGATCGCTTGCGATTCCTCGCGCGTGTTGGCCAGCCGCATGCCGGGAAACCGCAGCGGCGTGGCGCCCCGGCGGATACGATCCCACGTTTCCTGATCGAGGCAATCGCGAAACTCGATGAACGCCGCGGTCACGTCCACGGCCATCGGGCTATCGAGAAAGATCGGGATATCAGGAATGTGGTTGGCGTACACCAGGTCGCTGAGGTAATACATCAGTTCTTGTGCCCGCTCGACGGCAAAGGTGGGAATCAGCAGTTTGCCACCCTTGGACACGGTATGGTTGACGATGTCGCGAAGCTGTTCGCGAACGTCGCCGCCGTCGATGTGTTCGCGGTCGCCGTAGGTCGATTCGAGCACCAGGTAGTCGGCTTCTTCCAGCGGGTGCGGATCGCGAATGAGCGGTTTGTTGCGCTGCCCCACGTCGCCGGAGAATACCAGCTTGCGGCGGACATCGCCTTCGACCAGGTCCATCACCACGTAGGCGGAACCAAGAATGTGTCCGGCCTCGCGAAAGGTGACGGTGATACCGGGCCGCACCTCAAACGCCTTCTCGTACGGCTGCCATTGAAAGAGCGGTAGCGCACGATCGACATCGCGATCGTCGTACAACGGCACTTCCGGATGCGGGCCGGTGCGGCCTTCTTTCTGGTGACGCCGTTTCTTGTACGCGGCGTCTTCAACCTGGATCTTGGCCGCATCGCGGAGGATCAGTTCCGCCAGCCGGCCGGTGGCCCGCGTACCGTAGATCGGCCCGCGAAAACCTTCGCGCACCAGCTTTGGGATCAGGCCTACGTGGTCCAGGTGGGCGTGCGTGAGGACGAGCGCATCGATGCTGGAAGCCGCAATCGGCGACGGGTCCCAATTCCGCGAGGCAAACTCCCGTTCCTGAAACAGGCCGCAATCGACCATCACCCGGGCACCGGCAACTTCAACACAGTATCGCGAACCGGTGACTTGCCGGTTGGCTCCCAGAAAATGCAGTCTCACGCTGCTGGGACTCCTGCGCAAACTTTGGCGTGCGGCAGCGGCCGCTACTATCTCCGCAAAGGCTGTTCGGCAGAGTATAAAGGGGCCGTCACTGTTTGGGGACGCCCAGGCGGTTTACTTTCGGCCGCCACAATGGCCGTGCCCCCTGTCGCTAACGAGAGGGCAACTTCTACGATGAACCGGCGCGAACACACTCTGTCGAGGAAGCCCCACTACTTCATCTTAGCTCGCGGCCTGGTACGCAATTGGCTGAGCCGGCTCATAGCCGTGACGGCTTTGGCCGCCGCGGTGGCAGGGCTGCCCAGCACCGCGGTTGCCCAGCAGCCCCTGCGAATCCGCGTGCTGAGCTACAACATCCACCATGGCGCCGGCGTCGACGGCAAGCTCGACCTGGAACGGATCGCCGGAGTGATCAACAGCGTGAAGCCCGACCTGGTGTCGCTGCAAGAGGTTGAGAAGAACACCCAGCGCACCGGCAACGTGGACCAGCCGGCCGAACTGGCCAAACTCACCGGACTGACCGCCGTCTTCGAAAAGAACATCGACTTTGCCGGCGGTTATTACGGCAACGCGGTGCTTTCGCGGTTCCCAATCGTGGAGCACAAAAATCACCTGCTGCCACGGCTCGATAACGGCGAACAGCGTGGTGCCTTGGTTGTGAAGGTGGAGGCCGGTCCGGACAAACAACCGCTGGTCTTTGTCGCCACGCACCTGGACCATCGCCGCGACGACCGCGAGCGGCGCCAGTCGGCCGAAATGATCAACAAGCTGGCCTCCGAATGGAACGCACCGGCCATCCTGGCGGGCGACCTGAACGCCCAGCCCGAGAGCGAAGTGCTGAAGATCTTTGCCCAGCAGTGGAAGCGAGCCAACCGCGAGGTCATGCCAACGATCCCAGTGGACAAGCCGCGGGGGCAGATCGATTACATCCTGGTCCGCTCGCCGGGCGAGGACGGCGCGGCCGCCACGCGGTGGAGGGTACTCTCGTTTAAAGTGCTCGACGAGGCCGTGGCGTCCGACCACCGGGCCGTGTTCGCCGAACTCGAACTGTTGCCGCCGGGCAAGGATGAATAGGCAGCGTTGATGGCGCCGCGGTACTTTGTCTTTGAGTTCATTACCGGCGGTGGGCTGTTGGCCAGCGGCGAGCCCCCGGCAGGCTCGCTGCTGGCGGAAGGCCAAGCCATGCTGGCCGCCGTCGCAAGCGACCTGGCCCAGGCCAGCCCCACCCCAGCCACGGTCAGCGTGCTGTGGGACCACCGGTTGCCAATGCCGGACTTGGACGGTGTTGCGGTCTGCCCGGTGGAGAGCGCCGCGGACGTTGCCTGGCAGTTCACACGGCTAGCCGCGGAGGCAGCCTGGACGGTGGTCATCGCACCGGAGTTTGGCGGCCACTTGGAACACTGGTGCCAGGCGGTCAGCGATACCGGTGGACGGTGGCTGGGCGGTTCGCTGGACCTGGTTTGCCTGGCGGCCGACAAGCACGCTACGGCTGCCTTTCTGGCATCGTGCGGGATTTCGGTGCCCAGGGGTGCCGCCGTAGGCCCCGGCGATGCCTGGCCCGCCGAAGTGGTCTTGCCCGCCGTGTTGAAACCTCGCCACGGCGCCGGCTCGATCGGCGTTCATCGCGTTGCAACGAACAACCTGGCTGCGGCTATCGACGCGGCACAGCAGGCAGGCAGCGATGAGTCGGTACTGCCAGATGAAGTTGAGCGTCCCTGGCGGTTGGAAGCGTTCTGGCCCGGTGTGCCTGCAAGTGTTTCGGTGCTGGCTGGCCCGGCAGGCTCTCTCATTCTGCCACCCACGCAGCAACTTCTGACGGGCGAAACTGGGTTGCAATACCAGGGTGGACGTTGGCCGTTGCAGCCGCAGTTGCGACGCCGGGCGATGCACCTGGCTGCCCAGGTAGCAACAAGTCTGCATCAGCGATCGATGGCTCCCCTGGGCTATTTCGGCATCGACATGGTACTGGGCGACGACGCCGACGGCTCGCGCGATGCGGTGATTGAAGTGAACCCGCGGTTTACGACGTCGTACGTGGGGCTTCGGGCGGCGGCGAACGTCAACCTGGTGGCGGCCATGCTGCATCTGGCCGATGGTGCAGACCTGGACACGTTAACCGCCATGATGGGCACCATTGGGTTCGACGGCAGGCCGCTCACCTTTCAAAGCGATGGTTCGATCGATCGCGGCGATGCCCACGAACTCGATGCAACCGATCAGCTAATCGAACCGTTGTGGGTACCGCACCGCGCTGAGACGGTCGCCGCGTGCCATGTGCAGGAGGCCGCCCGATGACACGCTACCTGGGCTTGGATGTCGGCGGTGCGAATCTCAAGTTGGCCGATGGCGAGGGATTCGCCGCCAGCCGGTACTTTCCGTTGTGGCAGCGGCCCGCAGACCTGGCAGCCGAATTGAAGCAGTTTCTGAACGAAGCCCCCGGCGGCTCCGATTGCAGCATCGCCGTCACCATGACTGGCGAGTTGGCGGACTGCTTCGAGACCAAACGCCAGGGCGTGCAGCACATCCTGGCGGCGGTCGAAGAGGCGGCTGCTAACCGGCCGGTGTTGGTGTACGCGCTGCCGGGCCAATGGCTCACCGTGGAACAGGCCCGGCAACAACCACTCGACGTGGCGGCGGCCAACTGGCACGCCCTGGCGACAGCGGCAGCCCAGGTGGCCGGGGTTTCACCGGCGGTTGTCGTCGACGTCGGCTCCACCACCTGCGACGTCATCCCGGTGGTCGATGGCCGCACGGTGGCGCTGGGCCGGAACGATCCGGAGCGTCTGCTGCACGGCGAATTGGTATACACCGGCGTGCGGCGCAGCCCGGTGTGCGCGGTCGCTGCGGCGCTCCCATGGCGAGGGCAAAAGTGTCCCACGGCCCAGGAGTTTTTCGCCACGACGCTGGATGCCTACCTGCTGACCGGCGATCTGCCGGAGGACGAGCACGATTGCCACACGGCCGACGGCCGGCCCGCTACGCGCCGCTGGGCGCATGATCGGCTTGCCCGCTCGATCTGTGCCGACCGCGCACTGTTCGACGAGGCCGATGCCCTGGCCGCCGCCCGCACCATCGCCGAGGCGCAAGAACGGCTGCTGACCCAGGCTTTGCGGCAAGTCCTATCGCGTCTAGAAGTTTCGCCCACGGCGGTGGTCTCCGGGAGCGGCGAGTTCCTGGCGGCCAGGGTCTGCGAAGCGGCCCAACTGCCCATCGTTTCGCTCACCCAGCGACTAGGACCAGCGGTATCGTCGGCAGCGGCGGCCTGGGCGGTGGCTTTTTTGGCAAATCAGCATGAACGGCGAGCGCCCCTTCTCCGTAGTTAAGCTCGGCGGCAGCCTGCTGCGGCGGCCCGATTGGCCGCGACTTTTGGCGGCGTGGTTGGCCCGGCGGCCCCAGCGGTGTCATGTAATGATCGTGGGCGGCGGCGAGGCAGCCGACGCGGTGCGCGAGGCCGACCGGCTCCATCACCTGGGCGACGAGCAAAGTCATTGGCTGGCAATCGAGGCAATGCAGGCAAACCTGGCGATGGCGGCGGAATACTTTCCCCGTGCGCCCATTTGTCGCTGCCTTCGCCAACTACGACCACTGCGCCAGACCGCGCCGTTGGTGTGGTTTGACCCGATGCCGCTGTTGCGTCAGGAACACACCTGGCAGGGCCTGCCGCCGCTGCCACGAAGCTGGGACGTGACCAGCGATTCGATTGCGGCCCGGGTGGCTTGCCGCCTGGGAAATACTGAATTGGTACTGCTCAAGTCGGCCCTGCCGCCGGCCCCCGGTTCGCTCGCCGACTGGGCCTCGGCGGGCTACGTTGATGCTTTTTTTCCACATGCGGCCGCCATGCTAGCAGGCATTACGGTCAGCCTGATCGATCCAGACCATCCCCAGCTTGCCTGGCAGGGGGCGCATTCCGACCTGCCCACCACCCAGCGGTGATTAGTTCCAGAAGCAGCCGCTCGACTTCGATGGTCGGCTGCTTATACTGGATGAACCTGCCCAGCCCGATAGGAAGGAACGGCTTCATGTCTCATGATCATCCCGCTTCGCCATCGCTCTTCAGTCAAGTCGAAGTCAGCAGCGCTGCTGGAGCGGAAGAGACGTCCCCGGTTGGCGAGAACACGCAGTTGATGCGTGATATTCTCACGGGAATTGACCGTCAAAACGAGTTGCTGGAGCAGCTTCTTACGGTGATGACCGCGGCCCAGCGGCAGCGGAATGCCGAACTGGCGGCATGGCGCAAGGCCAACCCGCGCATGTCGCGCGATTGCCGCAAGGCCGTCGAACTGCTGAGCCGGGCTCAGAACACCTACCTGCGCCGGCTGTTGGACGAAGTCGAAGAGCACGGCGACGCCGTCGTTGAAGGCGAGTTCCTGCTCAACGAACTGGTTGATCGCTTCGGCCCCCGCATGGCCCACCTGCACAGCCTGCTCCAGGTGATGGGCCAACTGGGCGGCAGCCCGCGCCCTGAGGACGACGCGTAAGCGGACTACGCGCCGCGAAACTGCCCGCGCAATCTCTTGATTTTTCTTAGACTTACAACGCCGCGGCGTTTCTTAGTACGGCTCGCGGTGGAAGCTGAACGGCTCTTTGGCCAGTTCAAAGCCGGGTCGCATGGCGATGTTGACCAGCAGGCCCAAGGCGATGGCGTGAGCCACCAGCCCCGACCCGCCGTAGCTGACCAGCGGCAGCGACATCCCGGTGATCGGCACCAGGCCGACCGTCATCCCGGTGTTGATCAGGGCCTGCACGCCAAACAGGATCGCAATGCCGCACGCGACCAGTCTGCCGAACGGTTCGCGGCTCGCCACGGCGATGCGCAACGCCTGCCAGAGCAGCAGGACATACAACAGAAGCACGGTGCCGGCACCAAAGAGTCCCAGACGTTCTCCCAGCACGCTGAACACAAAATCGCTGTGCGACTCCGGCAGGCGATAGGCCGCCAGATCGTCGGTGGCATCGCCGGCCAGCCAGCTTCCCCAGACGCCGCCCAGGGCCAGCACCTGCTTGGACTGATAAAGGTGGTACGCATCGTCGCTGGGCCGCACGCCCGGCGGCGGCTGCTCGAATAAGGCAGTAACACGGCTCCGTTGTTCGCGGCTCATCTGGGTCCACATCAGCGGGGCGATCAACAGCCCCGCGAGCGCCAGCTTGGCCAGGTCGGCCAGCCGAGCCCCGGCGGCAAACAGCATGGCAGCCACCAGCGGCGGGAACACCATGGCGGTGCCCAAGTCCGGCTCGCGCAGAATCAGCACGCTGGGCACCACCGCCAGCAGCAGCGGGGCCAAAAAACCGCTCAGCCGCCGCTGGCTCTCGCGATACATCAGGTACCGTGCCAGGGCCAGCACGCAGGCAATCTTGGCGAATTCCGAAGGTTGCAAGCTCACCGGCCCCAAGCGCAGCCAGCGCTGCGCGCCGTTGATGGGCGGCCACAAAAAGACCAGCACCAGCAGCACCAGCGAGGCCGCATAGATCCAGAAGCTGAAGCGACACAGCACCCGGTAGTTGGGCCAGGCCGCTAGCACCAGAGCCGCCGCGGCCACCGCGGACCAGACGCGCTGCCGGGCCAGAAAGCTGCCATCGCCGCCGTCGAGGGCCTCGGCCCGAGCGATGCCCACGTGCCCCAATAGCACCAGTGCCGCGGCAATCGCAAGCAGCAGCCACGGGACGCGGGCATACCAGCGGTCGGGGAGGGTGAACACAGGCTGGGGCCGAAACGGTTAGGGCGGGGGCGAACACGGTAGCGGCGGCCAGGAAGAATCTCCCCCGGCCGTGCTGTCAGGTTTTGTTCGCGATTTGCCCTGCCTGCGTCAATGGCAGTTGCGTCGCGAGTGTCGTCAACCCGGCGCTTGCAACGGGATGTTACGCGCTCTCTCCCAGCCTAGTCGACCTGCTCCACCGGCAAGGTCGGCCGCTGCGGCGTTTGCTGCTTGGGAGGCGGCTTGTAGGCCGTGGTCTGGCCGATCCAGATCCGGTATTCCTGGTCGGGCACATACGCTTCCCAGCCCGCCATCAGGCCGTATTCCTCGACCACCGAACGGGCTGCCAGGTAGTCGGGAAAGCTATCGGCCCACACCAAAAACCGCACGTAATTCTGCTTGGGGTTGATGCGCCGCACCAACCGCCGGAAGGTCGAAGTCGAGCCGTCTACCTTGTCGCCCGCCTCGCCGGCATCGTCGTCGGGCGTCACCACCAGGTAGATATTCTCGTTGATGTTCTTCAGCGCGAGGTTCACGCCGTAGGTGCTGCGTTTCTGGTTGTTGAAGACCTTCAGCGCCTTTTCCGCGTCGATCCGCTTCGATTTTGGATCGACGTACGAATTGATCACGTTGCTGACAATGCCCTTGAGCCGCTGAACGTCGACCGGCACCACCCGTCCCTTGCGGACCATAAAGATTGCCGGCTGGGCCTTTTCGGGAGCCGGGCGGGGGTCGGGCAACGTCACAATGGTGGCGGCCACGCCTTGCGGCTCAGGCGTATTGGCCAACTGAGCCTTCAGCTTGGCGATCTCTTCCTGAGCGGCCAGCACTTCCTTTTCCAGGGCCGTTTCTTTCTTCTGCACTTCCTCGAGCTGCTTGCGGACTTCGTCCAGATTGATCTTGCCCTGGAGCGAAGCCAGGTTCTTCTCGAGTTGGGCCAGCGACCGCTGCTTCTCATCCAGCGCCCGCTGCTCGACGGCCAGGTTCAGATTCGCGGTGGCTTCCAGCAGCTCTTTCAGCCGGCTGGAAACCTCCACCGCTTCCTGCTCGGCTCTTTTCACGTCCTCATCGGTGAGTTCCAGCAGCGGACCGTCGATGCCTTCCATCCGCTTTACCGACTCACCCACGCTCACCTGCATGAGCACCATGATAATGATCAAGATGCCCACCACGTTGGTGAGGGTGTCCAGGAGCGAGTCGAGGCTACCGGCCGATGATGAGCTTTTTCTGCGAGCCATGTTTGTGCAAATGGGAAACGGCAGTGTTGGGTGGGGGCGTGGGCAACGCCGGGTGAGGTGTGTTGCCTCGCGGCGACGCCTCCTCCGCAGCCGGTGGTGCTACTTTTTCTTGGTAAACAGGCTGAGGTCGATCTTGCCCTGCCCTTGCACGGCCAGCTTGCCGTTGGGGGCCAGGCGTTCGTTGGCAATAGCCCGCGCAGCGTTGTACGTGGGGATGCCGTCCTCACGCAGCAGAAAGACGATGCGGTCGGTCTTGGCCTTCTGGGCTACATCATCCAGCAGCTTGAGGAAATCCTGGTTGCTGCGCAGGTCGCCGCGGCGGACGCGAATCTGCTTGTCGCCTTCGTAGATCACCACGCCCTCGGGCCGGCACTCCACAAAGCGGGGCACCAGGTTCGTACCGCTACCGCTGGGCTGGATCACCACCTCGGCTTCGCCGGGCGGTTCCTTGCGGCGTTTGAGTTCGTTCTGGAGCTTGGCCAGGGTCTGGTTCAGCTCCTTGCGCTCGCTCTCCATCTCGGTGACGCGTTTACGCGACCGGTTGAGCTGCGCCAACAGTTGCACGTTGATATCGTCGCGTTTTTCCAGATCCTGCTGCTGCTTCTGGATTCGCTTGAGCTCCGCGTCGGCCAAGGCCAACTGTTCGCGGATCGCGTCGACGTTCTTGACCAGTTCTTCCAGCCGGGCGATCTCGTCGAGCTGGGTTTTGATGTCGTTCGTGATGAGTTGATATTTCCGAGCGCGCTCGATCACTTCCTCGTCCATTGACCCCAGCGCCATGCTCACGATGATCAGCGTCAGCACGCCGATCACACAGCACAGAATGCTGAGGAACGGGAACAAGGATATGCCTTCCTCGGATTTTCGTCGTCGGGCCATATCCTACCCTCGCGGCAATGGCACTTTTGGCAACGGCCAGCATGACCGCCGCTGCCACTTGTGCTGAATGATCTTCCGGAAATCGCCTTCGCGTCCCCACGGCAACGCGTGCAAGCATTAATGTCCGTTGCGACGGCTGAACCAGCCGCGACGCCGGGGAGCCAATTCCGACTTGATCACCACTTGTTTCTCGCCCAGCTCTTCCAGCACGCGATTGAGCGACGCCAGCCCTTCGCCCAGGCTGCTGAAGTGGCGGTCGAGCGCCTGGGCCGTGTCGCGCATCGCGGCGGCCACTTGCTGCTGGACTTCGTTGGCCCCGCCGGCAAGCTGGCTCATCGAGGTGCGCACTTCTTCCATGTGAGCCACGTCCAGGGCGACCATGCTCGACTGCACTTCCTGCAATTGCGTCAGCAGCTCCTGCTGCTTCTCGACGAGCGTTTCGACCTGGGTCTGGAACTGCTGCTGCGTGCTCTCCTGCTTTTCGATCACGCCGTTGACCTGGGCCAGCAGCGACGCCTGGAGCTCCTGCCAGCCTTTGCTCACCTGGCTGGTGATTGTTTCGCCGATCTTTTCCAGCTTGGCGGTCCAGGCTTGCAGTTCGGCGTGGTGGGCCGCCATCGCGGCATGGATCGCCTGCTGAAGCGCCTCGCGGTTATCGACCTTGCCGCCACCGCCGTTGCCCGCGGCACCGTCGTTGAGCCGCTTGATCAGGTTCTCGTTGCAGTATTCGTCGACCGCCCCCAGCAGGTCTTCCTCGGCCTTCTGCATGGAGCTGGCCGGGAACATCACGAACATGCTCATCACCAACGCGATCAGCGTGGTATCGAACGCCGTCGCCAGACCGCCGGTAATGTTGTTGAGCGATTGCTTCAGCGCCGAGGGATCGGCCGCATCGAGGTTGCCCGAGAAACCGGCCACGGCATCGCTAATACCGATCACCGTACCGATAAAGCCCAGAATCGGGATCGCCCAGATGAACACCTTGATCAGCGTATAGCTGGAATCGACCGTGCCGGCGTCGATCTCCGACAGGCTGTTCAGCGTGTTGGCCACTTCCGGGTTGCTGCGCCGCACGCGGAAGTGTTCCAGGCCGCGCAACACGCGGGTTACCAGGAAACTTTCGCCCGGCTGCACCGGCAGTCCCTTAACGTGCTCGATGAACCGATCGACGTTCTGCGGCGTGATTTCCGGCGACAGGTCCACCGGCAGCACGTCGAACAGCAGCGCCTCGCGCTGCCGCCGCAGCTTGCGCGACTTCAGGTACAGAATCACCATCGCCCAGGCGAACAAAAACGTCGTGCCGTAGGGCACCCAGCCGCGTTCGACGAACAGATCGCCCAGGTACATGTCGGCCTGGGCCATCGGGAACAGCACCGCGTAGAAGCCGACCGTCAGCCCCAAGGCGATCCCGCCGCTGATCAATATGCTGACGTTGGTGCCGTCATTCTGCTCGCCGGAGGACGACTTGCTGCGCTTGGTGGCCGGGCCGGTCTTGGCCGCAGGCTGCGTTGCTGCCGGGGCCTGGCCAAAGGGAGCGGCAGGGGCCTGCCCGAATTGCGGCGTTCCGAAGCTCGGAAATCCCGAGGTCAGCGGAGGCAGGTCGGTCGACTCGGGATTCTCCGTGGGCACGCTGATCGTCGTGTGGCAATACGGGCAGCGGACGCGGCGTCCGGCCAGCTCATCGCGTACCTTGAGCTTCTTTCCACAATGTTCGCACGCAAATTGGAAGTACATCGACCTCTGTTCCTGTGGGGGGGGCTTCCGACTACCGCCAACAAGCGTTTCCCGTGCTAACCGGACGAGGCTAGCAGCACGTCGGGGAGTAGCGGTGGGGAGCAGCGTTGCCTCAGCTTTCCCTGGATGAGTCGCACCGTGACATGGGGAAAGCATGCGCCGCACGATTTCATGGTAATGGACGTTAGCTCCGCGCCCATGGGCTGCGCGCAGAATTCGAGCGTCTGGCGAACCTATTCAGGCCGCACATTCTGCCAGGATTTACCCGGTTGGGAGGCAACTCACCCGCCGCATGGGTGGTTAGCATGCGACAAGGCCGACACGGGGCCTCGGCGCCCGCTGCCAAAACGTGGCGTTATTTCAGCGTGGGGCAAACATCAAACCAGTCGCGGCCGTCACGCCAGATCCACTTGTTACACTCCTTGGGTCCCCACATGCCGGGCTCGTAGAACGCCAGCTCCGGCAAACCGGTGCGCTGCCAGGTTTCCAGAATGGGGTCGATCAGCCCCCAGCACAGTTCGACCTCGTCGCTACGGGCAAACAGGCTGGCATCGCCGGTCATCACGTCCAGCAGCAGGCGTTCGTACGCCTCCGGCAGGGCCTTGGCGAACCGGGTGTCGAACCGGAAGTCGAGGTCCGTCAGCCGCATCTGCATTCCGGCATCGGGCACCTTGGTCTGGAAATGCAGTTGGATGCCTTCGGCCGGCTGGATCTGGATCACCAACCGATCCCCGTCGATCTGCCGCATGCGGGCCGCTTCGAACATCAGGTGCGGCGGCTTGCGGAACTGGATCACGATCTGCGTGGAGCGGCAATCCATCGCCTTGCCGCTGCGCAGGTAGAACGGCACCCCCTCCCAGCGCCAGTTGCCGACCGAGAGCTTCACGGCCGCGAACGTGGCCGTTTCGCTGTCCGGCGGCACGTCCTTGGCATGCCGGTAGCCGATGTACTGGCCCCGGAACGTGCGTTCGGCCACTTCGTCGGGCTCGAAAGGCTTGATGGCTTCGAGCACTTTCACCTTTTCGTTGCGGACGGTGTCCGCGGCAAAGCGCGACGGCGGTTCCATCGCCACAAACGTGAGCAGTTGCAGCAGGTGGTTCTGGAACATGTCGCGCATCACGCCGGCCTTGTCGTAGTAGCCGCCGCGGCTGCCGACGTCGACATCCTCGGCCGCCGTGATCTGCACGTGATCGATGTAGTTGCGGTTCCACACCGGTTCAAAGATCGTGTTGGCAAACCGCAGAACCAGGATGTTCTGGACCGTTTCCTTGCCCAGGTAGTGGTCGATGCGGAAGATCTGCGATTCGTCGAACGCCGAGTGCAGCTTGGCGTTGAGCTGCCGGGCCGACTTCAGGTCGGTGCCAAACGGCTTTTCGACGACCAGGCGGCGCGGACCGGTGGTTTCGCGCGTCATGCCGCACGCCTTGAGCGCCTCGACTGCCGGCTCGAAGTACTGTGGAGCCGTGGCCAGATAATAGATGCGGGCGGAACGCTGCTCGCCGCTCTCCAACTCCTGGAGCCGCCGTTCCAGGTTGCGCACTTCTTCCAGCTCGGAAATATCGCCCGGCTGGTAATAGATGAACGGCGCAAACCGCTGCCAGACCTCGGCATCGAACGCGTCGCCCAGGAATTTCGCGGTCGACTCGGCCAGCATCTGCCGCCATTGATCATCCGGCAGCGGCGTCCGCGAGAAGCCGACAATGCGGGTGTCTTCCGGCAAGCGGCCCTTGCGGAAAAGCTGATACAGGGCCGGAATCAGCTTGCGGCGTGTCAAATCGCCGGAAGCCCCGAAAATGACAATCGTTTGAGGCATCGAGCAACTTTCCTCACTATGCGTATCGTTTGGCCGCGGATGCTCGGTCCAGCACGCCAGCGGCCAGCCTGCGTCGGCACGGCTGGCGCGGCAACTCCCCCCGCGGGCTATTGGCTCGGTCTAAACGTTCTTTTCGCTGTGGTTTGCTGTGCAGCATAGCGAATCGCGCACGGTTTCAGGAGGAGGGCAAACCTCGTCAACTTTGCCGGTGACGTTCCCCAATCCCCTCGCAGGTGCGGCGAAAATCGACTAGCGGCCGCCGCGTATGGCACTGCGGCGGCGCAATCCGCCCAGTTTCTGGGGAACGCCGCAGCCCATCGGTACGTCTGATAGTAGCGTTGCTGGCTGCGGATGTTCGCGCCGAACGAACCATCCAGTTTGATTTAAGTATGCGCCGCGGCCGCAATTGCCCTATCAAAAACCGCGTGTAACAAACTTTTTGCCCACCAGCTAATTGCAGGGGCGTAGACCGTGGACGAAAATCAAGCCAACGGCGGTCGCTGGACCTGCCACGGCCGGTTTGGCCGTGGGCCAACCGTGGGTTGGTGCGTTGTCCGTCGAGGCAGCGCGTGCTGAAGGGATGTGGCAACCCACGCTGATCCAACCGCCGATTGCTGCTCTTGGTCGTTGCGGCCACACGGTTGTTCAACCTTTGCTCCAAGGTGGCGTTCGTACCCAACCCTGTCGAGAGGGGGCCACATCCATGTCTTGCCGCCTGATTGCGCTTTCGCTGTGTTGGCTGGGGCTGTCTGCCGGCCAGGTGTGGGGCCAATTTGGAGAAGCCAAGCCCCGCGTCTTCGGGCCGCTGTTGCCGTTGGAATTGTTTGGGGAAGTTCTCGACGAAGTGCTGCAGGACGACGCCACCGAACCGGCTGCGCAAGGCGAATCTCCGGCCAAAGCGGCAGTACGCAAGCCCGAGAAACCGGCACCGGCCAATGGCGAAGCGCCCAAGGCGGAGGATGAGCCTGCGCCGGTCGCCCGCAGGCGGCAGCCGACGCTCGCCAGCGGCGAAGTGCGGCTGCACTTGATGGAAGACTCCGTCGTCAGCGGCATTCTCTCGGTCGATTCCATCACCGTGACCACGGAATTTGGCACCCTAACCATCCCCGTCGACAAGATCGTGCGTATCACGCCCGGCCTGGACAGCCACCCCGCTCAGAAGCGCAGGCTGCTGGACCTGATTCAGCAACTGGGCTCCAACCAGGCCAAGGAACGCGACGAAGCCCAGAAAGCCCTGGCCGAGATGGGCGCGGCGATCATCCCCATTTTGAGCCGCTACACCGACGATGCCGACGCCGAACGCCGCACCCGGATCGCCAAGATCCTGAATGAGCTGGAAGAAGCGGCCGAGGAATCCGAGGAAGAAGGCAACGGTTCGCAGCCGCTGATCCCGCAAGACACGGTGGAGACCACACTGTTTACCGTCGTCGGCGAGGTTCACCCCAAGTCGTTCGACGTCCAAACCAAGTTCGGCAAGCTGACCGTGGCGCTGAGCGATATCCGCGAAGCCCGTCGCGACTTGGATATGCCCGAGGAGATCCGCAAGACGATCGCCGTCTCGGGTGCGAACCTGGTGCAGCTCAGCTACAAGAACTCGGGCATCCGCGTCGAACGGGGCGACGAAATTTCGATCACGGCCGACGGCACCATCGTGATGAGCCCCTGGGGCAACAATGTCACCTCCACGCCCGACGGCGGCCCCAACTTCCAATGGTACATCCCCAACAAGATTCCAGGCGGCGCGCTGGTTGCCCGCATCGGTAACTCGGGCGAGCCGTTCAAGGTAGGCTCCAAGCACACGTTTACGGCCACCCGCAGCGGCGTACTGCACTTTGCCGTGGCAATGAACCCGCAGTTCGCCAACCAGGGGTACGCCTTCCCGGGCGAGTACAACGTGAAGATTCGCGTGCTGCGCAAGTAGGACCAGCCTCGAGCGTGGGCCGGTGCACCGGCCCCGCAACGTTGCGAGGCCATGTTGCCCCCCCTCGCATGGACAGACGCACCGCTTCTCGCATGGCTGCAACAAGGAGTATCAGACATGCCATCCAGGGCCCTGGTCCTCACGGCTGTAGCGGTGGTTGTTCTGGCAAGCGCGGCACCGGCTGACGCCCAGTTGCGGGCGATCGACGCCAGAGCGTTGCGTCTGCAGGGTATCCCGCAGGAAGCCATCAGGATCCAAGCCGCCCAGCAAGCCAATCGACAACGCGGAAACAGGGTTGTCCGCCGAGGCGATCTTTCGGGCAGCATCGTGCTGCAGGAAGACCGCGAACTGCGACGCAAGCTCGAAGGCATCCAGCGCACCCTCGAAGAAGGCCGGGCCGCTGAGGCCGCGCGCTACCTGGGCACGCTGCTTCAAGATCCGAGCACGCGTGATTTCTTCATCGCAACCAGCGACGAGGACCGCTCGCGGCGGAGCTTCAAAGCCGAACTTCAGCGGCTGATCAGCACGCTACCCGAAGCAGGGCAGCAAGCCTACGAACTGCAGTTTGGAGCCGCCGCTCGTAAGCTGTTGCAGTCGGCCGTGGCCCAGGGAGATAGCAAGGCCCTGGAAGACTTGGCGACGCGATACTATCACACCGAGGCATCGGCCCAGGCCTTGTTTCTGCTTGCCCAAATGCACTTGGACCGAGGCCGGCCGCGGGAAGCCGCCTCGTGCCTGATGCGGCTTCAGGCCATGCCCAAGCTGGCCGAACCGTTTGAACCCCAACTGGGGCTGCTGATTGCCAGCTGCTGGGCTCGGGCCGGCGAGCCTGCAATGGCGATTGCCACCTTGGCATACCTGAAAGAGCATTTCTCTGGCGCCACGTTTGCCACGGCGCTGCAGCCGACTCCCCGGCCGCTGTTTGACGATCCCCAGCAGGCGCTCGCCTGGCTGGAGCAACTGTTCCCCGCCAAAACCGGTTCGCGCCGCAGCGCAAGCGACTGGCTGGTCCACCTGGGCTCGCCGTCGCGCCACGTTACGGTGCCGGCCAGCCGGCCGTTGGGGGCTGCTCGCTGGACGCTGCCCATTTCGTCCGATGCCGACGTGCTGTCCCGCATCGAGAGCGAAGGCCACGCCCTGGCGGCCGCCGGCGGCAATCCGCTGCCGATGTTGTACCCCGTGGCCGTCGGCAACACGCTGCTGCTGCCTTCGGACGAAGGCGTTCAGGCCATCGATATCGCCACCGGCAATCTGCTATGGCCGGTGGATGATGCCCGTGACTTCACCAACGCCGCTCTAGCACGACGGATCTGGCGCGACGCCGCGTTCGGTTCGTTGGCCACCGATGGCCGTGCTGTATACCTCGTGACCGGCAACGACGACGTGCCCGACGACAGCCAGGCGGCCCCCAACCAGCACGTTGTGTTCTGGGGCGGCTGGGGTGGCGGCGAAGTGGAACCTGCCAAAGCCACGCCCAACCAGCTCATGGCCCTCTCGATCGCCGGTCAAGGGAAGCTGCTGTGGAGCGTTTCAGGAGAATCGCCCACCCATCCCGACCTGGCCGATGCCGTGTTCCTGGGCAATCCACTGCCCTACGGAGGGCAACTGTTTGTGATGGCCGAAGATGGCGGAGCCATCCGGCTGTACTGCCTTGATGCTGAAAACGGCAGCGTGCAATGGTGGCAGGAGTTGGCAGCCGTTGAACACAACAGCGCCAACGACCCGTTCCGCCGGATGGTCGGCGCCACGCCGTCAATCAGCGATGGCGTGGTGGTGTGCCCGACCTCGGCCGGCGGCATGGTCGCCGTCGACCTGGCCACGCGTTCGCTTCTGTGGGCGTACCAATACCCCCGCTTGAACCACTCCCTGACCGATCGCAATCACGGCCGCATCGCCACGCTGCGGCAAGGCAAACGGTGGCTGGATGGGTCAGCCGTCATCGATCAGGGGCTGGTGCTGATCACGCCGCCGGAGTCGGACGAAATCCATTGCCTGGACCTGTTGACCGGCGACCCGCTTTGGGTGCAAAAGCGGCAACAGGCGTTGTACCTGGCAGGTATTTACGGCGACGTGGCTGTGCTGGTGGAGCCGCAGCACGTGGTCGCTTTGCGTCTGGATACCGGCAAAGTCCACTGGAAGGCGTCGCTTCCTGATCGAGTGACCGGCCGCGGTGTGCTGGCCAGCGATGGCCAATATTACCTGCCCCTGGCCAATGCCACTATTCAGCAGATTGACCTCGCCAGCGGACAATTGCGCGACGCCGTGAAATCGGTGCGCGGCCTGGTGCCCGGCAATCTGCTCTGGCACGAAGGCACGTTCATCTCCGTGGGCCCCACGTATATCGAAGCCTACGACGACCACCGCCAGTTGCAGCAGCGGATAGCCGAGCGTACCCAGCAGTCGCTCGACGATCCCGAGCTGCGTTTCGCCCAGGGGCGTCTGGCCCTGGCTGCCGGCGAAACGGCCGCCGCCATCGAACACTTCCAGGCGGCCTACCAAGCCGCGCCCAATCTCCGGCACAAGGCGGCGCTCTTGGCCGCTCTTCAGGAAGGCGTGCGAGCTGAATCGCCCCAGCGCAATCGCTGGCAAGCCCAGCTCGACCGGATGTTGGGCTTTTGATTGCGATGCGTAAGGTAGCAACAAATCATCGCTGCGTTATCGGGACATGCTTGCCGCGGCACACCCGGGGGATCGCCCCAGCGACAACAGCGGCGTATCCTGGTAGCGTGTTCGTTTTCGTACACCGCGCACAGCGACACGCCCTGTCCGCTTGTGTGGACCTACGCTCCCCCCCGAATGTGGTCGATGATGGTACGCCCAATCCTGGTGATGGCCACGGCAATGTTTCTAGCCTGCCCGGGCTGCGGCACCGACGCAGCACCCTCGGCCACGGCTCCTGCCGCTCCCACCGCCCGTCAGATCATCGACGAGCAGTGGCAAGCCGTGCTGGCCGGCAAGACCGATGCGCTGAACCTGACCGGCGTCACCGTCACCGACGAAGATCTGTCGCCGCTCGCGGCGCGAAGCACCACCGGCCAACCGCGCGGCGTGCTACGCGAACTGCACCTGGGCCCCAGCCGGCTGACCGGACGCGGCATCGCCACGCTGGCGGCCATCGATACGCTGGAAACCCTGGTGCTGGGTGAAACCCATTTGAACGACGGCGGCGCGGCCCACCTGGCGCGGCTGCCCAAGTTGCGGGTGCTCAACGTGCCGCTGGCCGAGATCACCAATGAGGGCCTGGCTTCGCTGGCCAAGATTCCCAGCCTGGAACTGCTAAGGGTCGGCAGCCATAAGCTCAGCGATGCCGGCCTGGCGGCCCTGACCGACCATCCCAACCTGCGGCAATTGATCATCGTCGATACGCCGATCACCGACGCCGCGGTGGAGCACTTCCGCCGGATGCCCAAGCTGGAATCGCTCTACCTGTTCAAAACCAGGCTCAGTGACGACGCGCTGGTGGAGCTTCAGCGGATCGTGCCGCACGTGCATTTCGATTGAGAACCGTCATTCGGCACCGGCCGTTTCTCGATCCTCGGCAGGCCCGCCGGCACCGGCCAGGTTTCGGGCAGAGTTAATCAGGCCCACGTGCGAGAACGCTTGCGGAAAGTTGCCCAGCATCCGCCCGGCCGCCGTGTCGTATTCTTCGGACAACAGTCCCAGGTCGTTACGCAAACTGAGCAGCCGTTCGAACAGTTCAAGGGCCTGCTTGCGACGGTCGATTAACGCCAGGCAGTCGGTCAGCCAGAAAGAGCATAACAGGAACGTGCCTTCGCCGGCCGGCAAACCATCAACATTGGTTTCCGTTCGGTAGCGTTCGACCAGCCCATCGCGCATCAGCCGTGACATCACAAAGTCCACCGTGCCGACGATCCGCGGATCATCCGGCGGCAAAAAGCCAACCAGGGGCAGCATCAGCAAACTGGCGTCGGCCTCCTCAGAGCCGTAGTACTGCACGAACGATTTGAGCCTGGGGTTGTACCCTTGGGCGCATACTTGAGCGTGGATCTCGTTCGCCAGGCGGCGCCAACGTTCGGCATCGCCGGGCAAGCCGAACTGTTCGACCTGCTGCACGGCCCGATCGGCCGCCACCCAGGCCATCACCTTGGAATGCACAAAGTGCTGCCGCGGCCCGCGGACCTCCCAGATCCCTTCATCGGGATGTACCCAGTCGCGTTCGAGGAACTCCATCACGCCCTGCTGCACGCGCCAGGCGTCATCGTCGGGCGGCAGGCCTACCCGCCGGGCAAGATGCAGCGTCTCCATCAATTCGCCGAACACGTCCAACTGGTGCTGGCGGTACGCGCCATTACCGATACGAACCGGCTGTGAGCATTCATAGCCGGGCAGCCAGTCCAGTTCGAACTCGGTCAGCCGCCGCTCACCAGCCACACCGTACATGATCTGTAATTGTGTGGGGTTGCCTGCGGCCGCATGGACCAGCCATTGCCGCCACGCCTGGGCTTCCTGCGTGTAACCGCCCACCAACAGCGCATACAGCGTGAACGTAGCATCGCGGAGCCAGCAGTAGCGGTAGTCCCAGTTGCGCGGGCCGCCAATCTGTTCCGGCAGCGAGGTCGTGGGCGCCGCCACGATCCCGCCGGTGGGAGCATACGTCAGAGCCTTAAGCGTGATCAGCGAGCGCATCACGTCACGCCGCCACGGCCCGCGATACCGGCATCGTCCCGACCAGTCCAGCCACCATGCCACGGTGTCGTCCAGCGCTTGCTGGGCGTTCTTCTCCAGCGGCATCGGGTGATGCGTCGGTTCCCAGGTGAACTCAAACGCCGACGATTGCCCTTGTGCCACTACAAAGTCGGCCACGATGCGATGGCTGGCAACTTCCAGCCATACATCGGACCGGCAGTACACAGTGTCGGGGCCGGCCGTCGCGCGAATACCGCGGTCGATCCGCTGATGCCACGGCAGGATCGATCCGTAATCGAACCGCACGGCCAGGTCAAAGTGCATTTGCACTTCGCCGGAAATGCCTTCCACCATGCGAAACAACTCGACCTGGCCGGTCTGCGGTGGCATGAAGTCGGTCACCCGCACCGTGCCCGACTCGGTGACAAAGTCGGTTTCGAGAATCAACGTGTTTTCGCGGTATCGACGATGGACCTCGCGCACCGGACCAGCGGGCGCGATCCGCCACCGGCCGTGCTCCGGCGTGCCCAGCAATGCCGCGAAACAGGCGTTGGAATCAAATCGGGGAACACAGAGCCAATCGATCGAGCCATCGCGTGCCACCAGGGCCGCCGTACGGCAGTCGCCAATCAATCCGTAGTCTTCAATCCGCGCAGGCATTAGCGTTCCTCGGCGTCGTTCGCCGTGGGGCATGCGGGGCGTGCTGGCCGAAGCACCAGGGCCGCGTGGCCCGGCAGCGTCCACTCCTTCATGTTCAGCATGGCCGTGCCCGAACCGCCATACCGGGGCGCATCGCTCGACCAGTACAGCTCCCAGGTGGTATCGGTCACCGGTGCCAGAAGCGGCTCGGTCATCGGCCGCAGCTCCAAGTCGCGGCCCAGGTTCACCAACATCAAGCGGTCATCTTCGGCATCGTCCCACCACCGCAGCGCCAGCGCTTCAGGCCCCAGCACCACGCCTTCGAGCGGTACCTGCTGTTGCCGACGGAATACGGGATCGTCGCGTCGCAAGGCCAGCAGCTCGCGATGCAGCCGCAGCACGGCGGCATGGCGCCGGCAGTCATCCCAGTCGAGCTTCGACTGCTCAAACGTTTGCCGATCCGCCGGGTCGGCCAGTTCCTCAGGCGGGAAGGTGGCCACGCGTTCGAACCGCCGCAGGAACTCCAGCCGTCCTTCCCGCACCATCTTGGCCACGTCCACTTCGTGATCGGCGAAGTAGAAGAAGGGGCTGGAGGCGGCAAACTCCTGGCCCATGAACAGCAAAGGCGTTTCCGGCGTCAACAACAGCAGCGCCGTGAGCGCGCGGAACCGGCCCGGCGTTGATAAATCGTGCAACCGCAGCCCCAGCGCCGAGTTGGCCACCTGATCGTGGTTCTGCAAGAAGTGAACAAAGTGAGGGCGATCGACGTTCCGCGTCGCCGTACCGCGAAACCGCTGTTGCCGCAGGTTCCATTGCCCTTGATACAGGTAGCCTCGCAGCACGGCGGAAACCAGTTCCTGCGGCGAGCCGCGATAGTCGCCGTAATAGAACTCCGCATGGCCTGTGGCCGCCACGCGGCAGGCATGATGGAAGTCATCGTTCCAAAGGCCATCCAGCCCATAGCCCCCCTGCTCGACCGGCACCACATGCTGGATGCGCTGGTCCTCGTTCTCGGCAAACAGCAGGATCGAGCGGTCGCCGGCTGCCGCCCTGGCCGCCAGGCCAATCTCGGTGATGATGTGCCGCGGCCTATCGTCGAACAGGGCCTGGGTTGCATCGAGCCGCAAGCCATCCAGGTGGAACTCGCGGATCCAGTAGGCCGCATTGCCGGTGACGAAGTCGCGCACCGGGCCCGCGTGCTCGCCGTCGAAGTTGAGCGGCTTGCCCCACTCGGTGGCATGCTTCTCAGAATCGAAATACGGCGTGTACATGCCGAGGAAATTGCCGCTGGGGCCGAAGTGGTTGTAAACCACGTCGAGGATGACGCCGATGCCTCGGCTGTGCGCGGCATCGACAAACGCCCGAAAGTCATCCGGCTGCCCATAAAGCCGCGTTGGCGCATACCAGCAAACGCCGTCGTATCCCCAGCCAAAGTCGCCCTGGAACTCAGCCAGCGGCATCACTTCGATCAGCGTCACGCCAACGTCGCGCAAGTGATCAAGCTTCTCGATGGCGGCCGCCCAGGTTCCTTCCGGCGTGAACGTGCCCACGTGCAGTTCATACAGCACCTGGCCGGGCAACTGGACGCCGGGCCACTCGGCATCGTTCCACGGGTAATTGCCGGCGTCGATCACTTGCGATGGTCCCAGCACGCCCAGTGGCTGACAGCGCGAGGCGGGATCGGGATACCGGGCCGGCTCATCGTCCACTTCAAACCAGTACCAACTTCCTGGCTTAGCGGCGCTCACTTCGGCCGAAAAGTAGCCATCATCCTCCGGCTGCATCGCGTGCCGGCTACCGGTGGTCTCACCCGGCTCCATCACGATGACGTGCATCGTTTTCCGTACGGGAGCCCAAACGCGGAAATGCACGCCTCCAGGAATAACTTCCGCGCCGTGACTGAGCGTTCGTTGTTGGATCTGCAATTTGCCGCTCCTTGGCACAAGGGCTGCTAGTACGTGTCGGCTTGTTCACCTGAGCGGTCGCAGGAATGGCAACTTCTGTGCCGCAGATGAGCACGCAACTGGGCGGCACAGCTACGTGTTCATCCCCTCCGGCTGCTCAGAGCCACCGTGCTCATGAACCAGGCAAGCGCTAGCACCTTAGGCAGTGATTCATGCACCGCCGGCCAGCAATCGCCTGTTGCAAGGAAGATTCAACTGCTCCTCGCCGCTCTGCCACCGTTACCCACGGCGGCTACCTGCGGGGCTTCATCGCAAAGGACGAGGGACGTCTATGCCGCAAACATCGCCGGTCGCTACGGCCGCCACCGTGGACCGCCACCTCAACCGCATCCCGTTGGCGACGTACCGCATCCAGCTTCGTCCCGAGCTGGGTTTGAACCAGGTCCGTCTCCTGCTGCCCTACCTCCAGGCACTGGGCATCAGCGATGTTTACCTGTCGCCGCTCTTTCACGCCCGCGAAGAAAGCGCCCACGGCTACGACGTCGTCGATCACGCCCGGATCGAACCCACCTTTGGCGACCTGGCCGCTTTCCAGAACCTGGCTGAAGACATCCGCAGCCGGCAGATGGGGTTGCTGCTGGACGTGATCCCCAACCACATGGGCATCAACGATCCGGATAACCGCTGGTGGCAAGACGTGCTGGAAAACGGCCAGGCGTCGCGGTTTGCCCGATACTTCGATATCGACTGGCAGCCCAAGGCCAGCCAGATGACCGGCAAGGTGCTGCTGCCCTTTTTGGGCAAGCCGTTTGGCGAAGCGCTCGAACAGGGTGAGCTTCAAGTGGTTTGCGAGGATTACCGTCTGCAGCTTCAGTACGGGCCGCGACGGTTTCCGCTCACGCCCTCCAGTTGGCCGATCGTGCTGGAAACCATGTACGCCTGCTGGAAAGCGGCACAAGCCAGCGACAGCAACACACAATCAGACCTCCCAAGAATTACACCGATTGGCGTCGACTTCCTGGAAGGCAATGGCCCGGCCCACCGCGTGATGGTGGTGGCCGACGACGCTTCCGCCGCGTTTGCCCCACCGACGGATTGGGAAGTCTCCGAAGAAGCCGAACTTCGGAGCATCATCACGCAGTTGCGGCAATTGCCGACCTCCGACCATCGCGACCAGGAATCCACGCAGCAGCGGTACCGCGAGCAGCGTGTCGCTCGACGGCGACTACGCGATCTGCTCAATCGCTGCCCCGCCATGCGGCAGGCGTTGGACGAGGCGATTGCCCAAATCAATGGCCAGCCCGGCGACCCGCGCAGCTTCGATTGTCTGGAACAACTGCTGGCCCAACAGCATTACCGCCTGGCGTTCTGGCGCGTGGCGGCCGAGGAAATCAACTACCGCCGGTTCTTCGACATCAACGACCTGGCGGCCATCCGCGTCGAAGACCGCGAGGTGTTCGACGCCGTTCATCAACTGGTAGCCCTGTTTCTGGAGCGCGGCTGGATAACCGGCCTGCGGGTCGATCATCCCGACGGCCTGCTCGATCCTCAGGCGTACTTCGAGAACCTTCAATCTCTGTTCCGGCATCACGGCCAGGCTGGCGACAGCCACTGCCAGCTTTATGTCGTGGCCGAAAAGATTCTGTCGGGCGATGAGCCGCTGCCGGAAGAATGGCCCGTCTGCGGCACCACCGGCTACGAACTGTTGAACCTGCTGAATCGGCTGCTGGTCGACGGTGAAGGTCTCAACAAGCTGCGAGCCGCATACGGCCGGCTCACGGATCAGGTGCTCTCGCCGCGCGACGTGTTGTACGACAGCAAACGGGCGGTGCTGCTCTCGGCGATGGCCAGCGAACTGCACATGCTGGCCACGCAGTTGTATCGCATCGCTCAGCAGTTGCGCAGTGCCCGCGACTTCACGCTAGGCGGCTTGCAGCGTGCGTTGCGGGAGGTCATCGCCTGCATGGCCGTGTATCGCACGTATATCCGGCCGCGCGGCTGGGACGTAAGCGAAACCGATTACCGCCGCGTGACGCTGGCCGTGCGCATGGCCAAACGCCGCAACCCGACCATGCCCTGGGGCGTGTTCGACTTCATCGCGTCGATCCTGCTGTTGCAGTACCCGCCGAACTTCAGCGAAGACCAGGCGGTCCAGTGGCGCGATTTTGCCCTGAAGGTGCAGCAGGTCAGCGGGCCGGTCACGGCCAAGGGGCTGGAAGATACGGCGTTCTACCGCTATTACCCGTTGGCCTCGCTCAACGAGGTGGGAGCGGAACTGGACATGCCGGCCATCGCCCCCGAGGAAATGCACCGCCAGATGCATCACCGGATGCGCACCTGGCCGCACTCCCTCTCAGCCACCGGTACGCACGATACCAAGCGAGGCGAAGATCTCCGGGCCAGGCTGCACGTCCTCTCGGAAATCCCTGACGAGTGGTGCGAAACGGTTCTGCACTGGCAGCAGATGCACCGGCCATTGCTGCAACCGCTTGAAGGCGAACCACTGCCCGACCGCAATGCCCTGTACCTGTTCTATCAAACGGTGGTGGGAACCTGGCCGGTGCCTGGTACCGCTGCCGCCGCCGAAAGCATCATCGGCCGTGGCAATACGCCGCCGCGATCGCCGTCGGACGATGGCCAGGAAACCGTCGACCACCCGCACGACCAATCGGCACAGCTCAAGCTGACCGACCGCTACGTGGAGCGGATTCAACAGTATCTGCTCAAGGCCCTGCGCGAGGCCAAAGTACACACCTCGTGGATGAATCCTTGGGAAGCGTACGAGCAGATCATCTCCGACTTCGTGCAGCATGTGCTGACCAGCGAGGATGGCCAACCGTTCCGCGACGAAGTGAACCGCCTGGTGAATCAGATCGCCCCCGAGGCCTTCACCAACGCGCTTAGCCAACTGCTGCTCAAGGTGATGCTGCCCGGCGTGCCCGACATTTACCAGGGCACCGAATGGTGGGACTTCAACCTGGTGGATCCAGACAATCGCCGGCCGGTGGACTTCGCCGCTCGGCACGAAATGCTCGCCGATCTGCGTGCCGAGTTTACCGCCGATCCCCGCCGGTTGATCAAACAGCTCGTCCTGCGCTGGCCGGCCGACGAGATCAAGCTGTTCACACTTTGGAGAGCGCTGCAGGTCCGGCAAGCGCACGCCGACCTGGTCACGCACGGCGAATACATTCCGCTGGAGGTCGCAGGCACGCACAGCGACCACCTTTTCGCGTTCGCCCGCCGCCTCGGTGATGAATGGTTGATCGTGGCCGTGCCGCGGCTCACCCATCTGCTACGCAGGCAAGATCGGGCATCAACCGCGGTGCCCGGACTGCTCAAGGTCAACTGGCACGAGACCACCATTCTGCTGCCAGAGGGCGCCCCCACGCACTGGTTCAGTGCCTGGGACACGGAACCCGCCACGGCCAGCGAGACTGCTACCGACCGCGCGGGGCTCGAGGTCAGGGATCTGCTGGTTGAGATGCCCCTTGCCCTGTTGGTTTCGTCCTCCGCCACATAAACGACACAACGTATTACTGTCTGAGAATTAGCAAAGAAGGATTGGATCTATGCGTATCTGGCCAGGTCGCCCGTACCCCTTGGGTGCAACATGGGATGGCAGAGGCGTGAACTTCGCACTCTACAGCGAACACGCCACGAAAGTAGAACTTTGTTTGTTTGACTCGGTGGACGATCCCAAGGAAGCCACCCGGATCGTCATGCCGGAACATACCGACATGATCTGGCACGTGTATCTGCCGGAGGTTCGCCCAGGGCAGCTTTACGGCTATCGCTGCCACGGTCCGTACGAACCGAACAACGGGCATCGCTTCAACGCCAACAAGCTGCTCTTGGACCCGTACGCCAAGGCCGTGGCCCGGCTTCCCAAGCCGGCCGACTCCACGTTTGGCTACCTGCTGACCGAGGAAGAGGCTGACCAGTCGTTCAACCCCGAGGACAGTGCTGCCGACGGCGCGCTGGCGGCCGTGGTCGACAACGCCTTCACCTGGGGCGACGACAGCCCTCCCAAGGTCCCGCTGCACGACTCGGTGATTTACGAAGTCCATGTGAAGGGCTTCACCAAGCTGCACCCGGAGATCGACGAAAAACTGCGGGGCACGTACGCGGGGCTCGGCTCGGAGCCGGCCGTGCGTTACCTGCGCGACCTGGGCGTGACGGCCGTGGAACTGCTGCCGATCCACATGCACGTCGACGACCGCTTTCTGGTTGAAAAGGACCTGGTCAACTACTGGGGTTACAACACGCTGGGCTTCTTTGCCCCGCATCCTTCGTACGCGGCGGATGAACGTCCGGACGACGTGGTGCGTGAGTTCAAGACCATGGTGCGTAACCTGCACGACGCGGGCATCGAAGTGATCCTCGACGTCGTGTACAACCACACCGCCGAAGGCAACGAGCGCGGGCCAACGCTCTCGTTCCGCGGGATCGACAACGCCAGCTATTACCGGCTATCGCCCGAGCAGCCGCGTTACTACATGGACTACACCGGCTGCGGCAACACGTTCAACATGCGCAACCCGCGCGTGCTGCAGCTCATCATGGACAGCCTCCGCTACTGGGTGCTGGAAATGCACGTGGACGGGTTCCGCTTCGATCTGGCCAGCACCCTCGCCCGCGAGCTGCACGAAGTGGACAAGCTGGGCGCGTTCTTCGACATCATCCACCAGGACCCGGTGCTCTCGCAGGTGAAGCTGGTGGCCGAACCGTGGGACCTGGGCGAAGGCGGCTACCAGGTGGGCAACTTCCCCGTGCTATGGTCGGAGTGGAACGGCCGGTACCGCGACTGCGTGCGCAAGTTCTGGAAAGGCGACGGCGGCGTGGCCTCGGAGTTTGCCACGCGCATCAGCGGCTCCAGCGACCTGTACCAGTGGAACGGGCGCCGGCCGCACGCCAGCATCAACTTCATCACCTGCCACGACGGTTTCTCGCTCAACGACCTGGTGAGCTACAACGAGAAGCACAACGAGGCCAACCAGGAAGACAACCGCGACGGCATCAACGAGAACGACAGTTGGAACTGCGGAGTCGAAGGCCCGACCGACGAGCCCGAAGTGATCGCGCTGAGGCGCAAGAAACAGAAATCGTTCCTGGCCACGCTGCTGCTCTCGCAGGGCGTGCCCATGCTGCTGGCCGGCGACGAGATCAGCCACACCCAGCACGGCAACAACAACGCCTACTGCCAGGATAACGAAATTACCTGGATCAACTGGGAACTGGACTCCTGGCAGAAGCAACTGCTGGCGTTCGTGCAACGGATCATCGAGTTGCGCAAGAAGCAGCCAGCCCTGCACCGTCGCCGGTTCTTCCACGGCAAGTCGCTGCGTACCAAGGATCAGTCGGAGATCGCCTGGTTGGATGCCTCGGGCGGTGAGATGCCCGACTCGGCCTGGGATGTCCCCTACATGCGTTGCCTGGGCGTGCACCTGGTAGGCGGCCGGATCGACGTCGACGAGTACGGCGATCCGATCATCGGCGATCACATCCTGATCCTGTTCAACGCCGACCACGAGATCGAAATCCCGTTCGTGCTGCCCAAGCTGCAAACCGGCAGTTACTGGATGCGGCTATTCGATACGGCACTGGAGGAAGAAGATCCCGAGGAAGGCACGCAGATCAAAGGCGCCAGGTACTCGCTCCAGCCGTGCTCGATGGCCGTGTTCCGCTCACCGGTTCCGGAGGAAGCGACCGAATCGGAGACGGCCGTGGAAGAGCAGACCGTGTAAGTGGCCGCGCGCCGGCCGCTGAACCTACGGCTTGGGCCGAGGAGGCGGCGGAGGCAACAGCCCATCGACCGGCGGCCGGGCGCGCGGATCCTGCTCGGCCGGCTGTCCGGTCACCTGGGCTTCCAGCCCACGGTCGGCATCGCGCGGGGCCTCGTCGTGGATGATCTCGCCCTGGTTGATGACGAACACTCGGTCATCGTAGAACGTGCCGGTCTTGCCGGTTCGTTTGTCGGTGATTTCGTGGCGGTACCGCACGCGGATCGCCTTGCCGTCGGGGCGCATCGCCGCCGGCAAAATATCCATCAGCACCGCGGACTTGCGGTATTTCTGCAGGAACTGCAGCACCACCTGCTTTTCTGGCGAGTTGTCCTGCCGCACCCGCTGGGCGCCGGCCTCGGCCCAGGCCGGGAGCTTTGCTTCCTCGCCCCGCATCGTGGAGAACTGCCAGACGATAAAGGCCAACAGCCCCGCCGCCAACACGCAGCGGCCGATCAACACGCGGCGCTGATACTCGGCGGACCGATCCCGGGCACGGCCGTAAATCACGACCGACAAGAAATAGTCCTGCAGCAGCTCACGATACATGCTGCTCAGGTGCCGGTTGTCCACTTCTCGTGATGAATGGCCAGGACGCGCGGGGCGTACGGGGCGCGAAGCGGAGCGCTGGGGTGTGGCCGTGCGGCGCGCTGACTGGTCAGCCGAAGCGGCGTCGCTGCCGGGCTCGGCTTCGCCCCGCTGCACCGCGCGCTGGGCCCTGCGCAACTCGCGGTTGGTCAGGTACTCGGCGACGGCCTCGCGGGTGGTGGTGAACTGCCGCCTGGCACTTTGGCGCAGTTCGCCCCTACGCATCAACTCGCGGACACTGCCGACCTGGGTCAGCGTGGGCTGGCTGGTGCCGAAGATCAGCGATGCGGCCTCTTCGGCAGAGATCGGTTCCTCGGACTTGCCGGTCAGTAAGCGATCGGGCCGCATCGCCGCACCTCGCACGTTAGGGTGCATTAATTGCCCTGGGCCTTCATTTCCTTGGCGATGACGTTGGCCTCGAACTCACGCCACGCCTTGGGATCGTTGAGCTTGGGATCCCCCGCCCGCAATCGTTCGAACGTGTAAGGGTCGAACTTCTCCGCAGGCGGCAGTTGCTTCCACGCGTCGACGGTCAGCGGCTCCGGCGGACCAATCTCTTTGAACTCCTGCACGTACTGCTGATCGCCACAGCCGGCAAGCAGCGACACGCAAAGCAGTGCAGCCAGATAGCCAAAACGTTTCATCGCGATGTTCCGAATCCAATACAAGCGGCAGACCACGGCAGCGCCAACGAGCTCGGCCCTGGAAGGACCGCGGGACCGAGCTCACCGTTTGACGGTCTGAAGAAATTGCGTCAGATCATCCCGCAGGCGTTTCGTTTGCCCACCACGAACGCGCCTTGAGGATGGACCGCAAGCCACGGCTTACGGGTTGACATCCGGCAGCAGCAGTTTGCCTTCGGAGATGACTTCCTTGCCCGCCCGCGTAGCGTAGGCGGCGTGCGTGGCCGGGTCGATCGAATCGGCAACGAACCGGACCGAGCCATCGACCAGGGCGAAGTTAGCGCCCTCGGGGTGCTGGCTGCGGAACGCGCCCAAGGTGGTGCTGCTGTTGTTGTGATCGTTGAACTTGTGGAAGGTGGTGCCCCACGCGTAGTAACCGTACGACCAGGTGGCGCCGTAGCTGGTCGAGGGAACGCCCATCGGAGCAAAGTCGGTTTCCCCCACCATGTAGGTCAGGCTCGTACCGTCGATGATGTCAGCCAGGCTGGTGGCGCGGCGATTGGGGCTAGAGGCATTGTCGTCCTCGCCGTTGCTGTCCGTATCGACCTTGGCCTTCACGGGAATGATGGCCCCGTTGTAGGCGGGCTCCGGATCAAAGCCGGGATAGCCGCCGTAATAGAATAGCGTCGGATCCTGGGTGCCGGCGCAGAACAGGTAGCTCGAGGGGCCGCGGTTCTCCTGCAACGGGGCCGTCGGCATCGCCATGCTGGGGCACAAGTACGTGGGAACGACGGCCTGCGTGAGGATCAGGTTGTAGTAGCCGTCGCCGTCCTTATCCACAGTGCTGTGGCGCGGCTCCGTGTTATCCCACCGGCTGGCCACCGCGTCGCCTTCCAGATACGGCAGCAAGAGAATGAAACCGGAGTGGTACGTCTTGGTCAGACTACCCGACACATAGCCCGTCGGCGGCGTGTAATCCATCACGGCGTGCGGCAACCGGTTATGCACCTCGTGGTAGTTCAGAGTCGCCAGCGCCACCTGCCGCATGTTGTTCTTGCACGAGGTGTTGCGGCCAGCCTCGCGGGCATACTGCACCGCGGGCAGGAGCAGGGCCATCAAGATCCCGATGATGGCAATTACCACCAGCAGCTCCACCAGCGTGAAACCCATCCGCTTGATTCTAGAAGACATCCCAAGGCACTCCACGATTGTTGAACGGGGCGAAACGCCAAGACGGCAGAAGAACCGTTCGCCTGCCGGGAGCGGGCTAGCTTGGGAAGCTGGCTGGCAGTTGTTATTGATATTGATTATCAATGTCGAAAGCCGATTTTAGAGATTCCTGTCCCCCTGTCAAGGAAGTGCCTAAATATCCCCCTAACCGCAGGCAGACGGCTTAGCACTGTGGCCGAATTACAATCCACTAACTCAAAGTGTTACAACACCTTGCGCATTTGCATTGGCGACGGGAACGATGCCCCAACGGTTGAGGGAGCTCCCAAGAAGTGCCGGGGGGGTAGGCGGGTTCAAGACGGCAAGTCAGTTCCCCCAGTTGCGCTAGAACGGGTGCGGCGGTGCCGAAACTGCGTATCAAAAGCCCAAACCCTACCCGCCATCAAAGGGGCCCCACTTCGCAGCCTGCGAGAAGCCGCAAGCAAGTCGGAGAACGCGCGGAGACAAGAAGCCCACCACCTATCCAGGCAGGGGAGATCCACAGACCCAAAACAGGGGCACATACCGCACGGCTGAAGCCACTTAGTGCGTGTTCACCTGCCGGATGTCGTCCACACTGAGCCCCGGGAAGCGCGGAGGGCGAATCTGGTCACCTGGGAAGCCCGGCACTTGCGGCTGCGATTGCAGAATCTCGGGCAGCCGCGTTGCCCGAGCCGGCATGAGCTTTACGGTCCAGTTTTGGTTCAGCAGGTTCCACTGGGTGGGCGTGCGTTGGCGTCCGACGAACCATTCCTGCGGAGTATCCGGCTGCGTTTGAGGAAACTGTCGCCCGTCGAAGGTGATGATGTCGCCGGGCGCACCGCCGAAGTTCTCCGCCACATCGCCCTGTGAGTCAGGATAGATCTTGATCAGCCGGCGCTGCGGCACGAACAGCATCACCTGCGTGAAACACATGGCGTTGCTTTGGGCGGGGTGACGGAACAAGCCCGGCAGAATCTGCGGCACCTGCTCCGCATACACCACGCCCACGAACATGTAATCCCGCTGGAGCTCGGCGTTATTGGGGAGGCCGTCCTCGTAGTCGCGGATCACGTGCAGCAGGTTGGCGTTAGGGTATTCATCGAGCAGAGCATCCAATTGCCCCCGGCTATAGCCGCGCCAGAGGTTCGCGAACTGCGACATCTTCGCTTCGTTGTCAAAGGCGCGCAGGGTTTCGCGGTTCCAATCAGCCAGATACCGATGGGCCAGGTTACGCCGCTGCCGGAGTGACCTCTCCCGATATTCTGCTTGTCCCGGAATCACATCCAGCACCGGATCAACCACCGGCAGCATGCGTCGCTGGGCCTCGGCTTCGGGGTTATCCACGGGCCGGGCGCTCGTGCGCCACAACACGCCGCGGTACAGCCGCCGCGACGCCGGGGCCGTGGCATTGCGAAAACCGTGCTCTTGCACCACCTCGTCCATCGCCAGTTGGGCCATGTGCGGCGTGGTTTGCACGATCGCCCGCTGAAACTCGGGAATCAGCTCGCGTTCCAGGATGGTTTCAAGCGTGGGTAATGTCAGTTCGCTGCTGGCGGCCACCCACTGGTTGAACGTGTCGACCATCCGCTGTTCCAGGGGCAACTTCTGCTCGATGGCCCTGCCCAGGGCCTCGAACTTGGGGATGCCCGACGCGGAGAACATCGCCCCCGCTTTACTCCAGGCAGCCAGGATGTCGGGCACGGGGGTTTTGGCCATCTGGTCGCGAGCTTCGCGCATGTAGGCCGTGAGGGCGAACACGTCGCACAGCAGATGGTTGCAGAAGGCCAGCGTGTTCATGCCCCGGGCGATGACGACGCCGCCCGAGTATGTGCCCGCATCAGCCGCGTTTTGCAGGCGGACCTTGTCGTCCACCTGTTTGCCCACGTTGATCACCATGCCCAGCAGCATGGCCAACAGCATCAGCCCGAAGACCGAGAGCACGCTGATCGTGCCGCTTTCGTTGCGATGCAAACCACGCAAGCGTGAGACCACCCAGCGGCCGATCCGCGCGGCGCATGGCATCGTCGCGGCGGCCCTGGCGCACCGATCGCTCCTGTGGCAAGCTTGCGGCATGATCAGCAGGCTCCTGAAGGTGGGGCTATCCGCCAAAGGCACTTCGCGACGGCTCGTACGACGCATCGGCGGGTGACTGCAGGGAGTGCCGATACGGGATGACCGATTTCAGCCCCTCGTTCCCCAGCGTAGCCGTGGCCGAGAGTTCGCGGACATACACGCCGCGGCGTGCGAAGATAGATGCGGCGACGGCATCGCGCCGGCCGTCGTAGCTGCTCACCGAACGGGCCAGCAAGCGACCGGGGCCAGGCAACAAGGCAAACTGGTGCGTGACCGTCACCTGGATCGGGTCCTGCCAGCCGACTTCGTTGTAGTAGAACTCCTCGCGATCGTGGGGCACATCCCAGCGTCGCAGCGGCGGCTCAAGGCCGTCGTCCTTGTGTAGAAAACTTAGTCGAATCCGCGTGGCTTCCAGCGAGTAAGCCAGCTTGTTGTCGATCCGGGCAGGCACACGGCTGTTGGTCTGGTAGCCGGGATCGAGCCCTCGGTAGACGCGGTGCAACGCATCGCGCACCGGAGTGTCGGGCACCAGGCCCAGGTCGCGCGAAGGCGCCAGCGGCATGCAGGCCAGCACAGCTGCCATCTCGATCTTGCGATACTTGGGGCTGCCCGGGTTGATGGTGAATTGCGGGCCGGTGCCGGGAATGCCGGCGTCGTCGGGCAAGTACGTGCTGATGCGGTTCTCGCCTTCTTCGCCGCCGGTATCGGCCGGAATCCAAACCACGGCGGCCCGCGCCACGGCATACGCCGCATAATTCACGACCATGATCCCGATCATCAACTGGCTGATCTGCACAATCAGCATGAAGACCATGGCGAAGGCGGGCACGGTCAACACAAAGCTCAGGCTTTGCACCGCCCCCTGCTCATCGTGGTGCAGCGAGCGCAACCGGCCCAGGCAGATCTTGGCCCCGCTGAAGCGGACCAGCAGCCCAAGCGTCAGGCAAGCCACGACCAGGGCGGCAAGCCAGGGCAGGCAGGCTTCGACCACGGCTTTGTGCATGGCTGCCTCGCAGTTGCATCTCGGGCAAGGCGGGCGGCGACAAGCATTTGCCGAAATCCGACCGACCTAAAACACCCAGTCCAACACGCCAAATCGCACGATCAACACGGCGGGGATCGACGTTGGCGCCAAGTATAACGGCTGCTGAAGATAGGCTCGATCTTCCTCCGGTACCGACGCGTGCCGGCCCAGCGTCAACACATTCTTCAGGACGCGGGCGGCCTTCACCATCAGCCGGCCGATGCCCACCTGCCAGATGAGCATCACCAGGCCCAAGGCTCCGCCCAGCACCATCATCCACAACATGGTGACCAGGCCCTGTTCCAGTCCCAGGAAAGCGCCGATCATGGCAATCAGTTTGACGTCGCCGCCTCCGATCTGAAACGTGACCAGGCAAACGAGCATCACAAAGCCGCAGGCCAACCACCCCAGGAGGCAGGCGGTCAGCGGATCAGGCACATCGGGTATCCAGCCGATCCAGGACTGCCACCGCTGGGCGTCGCCGTAACGCAACACCAGCGAGCCGCAAGCGTTGATCACCGCCGCGGCCAACATGCCGGGATACGTGGTCCAGTTGTAGATCTTGTGCCAGCGGACGTCAGTATACGTCGCCACCAGCAGCAACAATATCAGCAGCACCGTGGCCAACATGACAGCGGAGGCACAGCTCACGCGGCGGCTATTGCACCGCGTTGCCGCCGGCGTTCTCCACGTCCTCCAAGCCCCGGATGAAGTAAGCCTTGATGCGCGGCCAACCTACCCGCAGGATGAAAATCAGAATCGGAATCGCGATCGCGGCAATGATGAGAATGGTTTCGATGCTGACGGCGCCCCGCTGGTCGCGATGCACTCGGGCAAGCAGATCCCGCCACGAAGCTTTGATCATCTGGCCAAACTCCTCTCGTTCCTCAGATTGTGCTAGCTAGCGCGGCGGTGTGGGCGCGCGTGCCCGAACCTTCAGGGGCGCTGTATCGTCGTCGGCCACCTCGACAATTGGCTGCGGAAATGCGGCAGCCCCCGGCGTGGCCCCAAACCTTTACTCCATAACCCTATTGTGACAGCGGCTTACCTGCGGATGCAACCATCGGCCGCGAAATGGCGGGCAAATGGTACGGAACGCCACAGGCGGCAGGCGCTGCTTTGGTCCCTCCCCGGCGTGGAGGGACTACTAACAGCCCCGGCCGTAAGCGACCGGCGGCACGCTACATGAACGGCCACGACACCATCGTGCAGACCATCTCATAAACGCGGAGCATGATCTGCGGCGCGATGACCAGCACAAAGGCCGCCAGCGGCAGCACAATGCCGATCAGCAGAGCGTAATCCAGGGTGGCCACGCCGCGCCGTGCCCTGCGGCTAACCCGGTCCATTCCGCACCTTCTTGCGGTAACGGACCTTCGCAAGGCCACTCGGCGGGCGGAAGCGGCAGCCTGGCAAGGCCCTTGGGGTGAGAGGGCCCAAGCCTGCTCGGCCTGCGCACCGGTTACCCTGCGGCGACCGCGGGACGTGGCGAGGCGATGGAATGTCGTGCGCGCTCTCGTCAGCGTGGCGCCGCGGCGGTTACCGCGTTGCCGTTGCTCGGACATGAACTTCATGGCGGGAATCCCACGAGACATGCGCATCGGGTCATAACCGCGAGTATATCACCGGGGCTCGGCGCACCCCAAAGCCTAAATGGGCCCGCCCCGGGCGAGTTTCGCCACTGGGGACGCTTTCGTATAATCGCGCAAACCCAAGCCGTGGTATTGGCTACGGTTGAATTGCCAGCGGCGTGAACTTTGCCTGCGACGGCCTACCGGCCCGCCTTTCCCCGTTTACGGTTTGAGAAAGGATTCCCTAACGCTCATGCCTGCCAAATTTGTCATTGGGATCGACCTGGGAACGACCGGATGCGTGCTTTCGTACGCGCCGCTGGACGCCGACGAGCCCGATGTACAACTGCTTACAATACCGCAACTTGTGGCAACGGGTGTGGTCGAGAACCGTACCACGTTGCCATCGTACTTGTACCTGGCCAGCCCTCATGAGTGCGGCCAGGGGAACTTCGATCTGCCGTGGACCAAGGACCGCGACTTTGTTGTGGGCGAATTTGCCCGCCGCCAAGGCGCCGAGGTTCCGCATCGCACGATCAGCGCCGCCAAGAGCTGGCTGTGCCATAGCCGCGTGGACCGGCATCAACCGATCCTGCCGTGGAATGCGCCAGCCGATGTGAACAAAATTTCGCCGGTGACGGCGTCGCGGCGCTACCTGGAACACCTGATCGACGCCTGGCACCAAGCCATGCCCGACGCGCCGATCCGCGACCAGGCGGTGGTGCTGACCGTACCAGCCTCGTTCGATGTAAGCGCCCGCGAATTGACCCGCGAAGCGGCGTTGGCGGCGGGGCTGCCCGAGAACCTGGTGCTGCTCGAGGAACCCCAGGCGGCCGTGTACGCCTGGCTGGCCGATACGGGCGACCGCTGGCGCAAGATCCTCTCCGTCGGCGAATCTCTGCTGGTGTGCGACATCGGCGGCGGTACCACCGACTTCACGCTGATCGGCGTGTCGCAGGAATCAGGCGAGCTGGTGCTGGAGCGCCGGGCCGTCGGCAACCACTTGCTCGTGGGCGGCGACAACATGGACTTGGCCCTGGCTCACTACGCGGCCGGCGAGTTCCGCGAAAAGGGCGTCGATCTGGACCCCTGGCAATCGGTCGCCCTGTGGCACAGTTGCCGCGAGGCCAAGGAAGCCCTGCTTTCGGCCAACGGCGCCAAGAAACACCCGCTCACCGTGCTGGGACGCGGCAGCCGCCTGATCGGCAAGACCGTAAAGATCGAAATCGAACGCGAAGGCGTGGCCGACCTCATCCTCAACGGCTTCTTCCCCGCCTGCGCCCCGACCGATTCTCCGGCACGCCGCAGGGCCTCGGGCTTTCAGGATATTGGTCTGCCGTTTGAATCGGACACGGCCGTCACGCGGCACCTGGCCGCCTTCCTCCGCGCCAATAGCGAGGGTGACCAGCCGCACTGCCCAACGCACGTGCTGTTCAACGGAGGCGTGTTTAAGGCCGAACTCCTGCAGCAGCGACTTCTGGAAGTGCTGGGCGGCTGGTACCCGGCCGAGCAAGCCCCCAAGGCCCTGGTGGGTCGGCCCGACTTGGACCACGCCGTGAGCCGCGGCGCGGCGTACTACGGCTGGGCCAAGCTCAAGGGCGGCGTGCGCATCCGTGGCGGCACGGCTCGCAGCTATTACATCGGGATCGAAACCGCGGGGTTGGCTATCCCCGGCGCTCCGCGGCCCCTGCGGGCACTCTGCGTGGTGCCGGCCGGCATGGAGGAAGGCACCGAGTGCGACGTGCCTTCCGACCCGGTGGGGCTGATCGTAGGCGAGCCGGCCCAGTTCCGGTTCTTCAGTTCGGCCGTGCGCAAGGATGACAAGCCCGGCGTGGTGCTCAACAGTTGGACCGAGGATGAACTGGCCGAGACCGACTCTCTGGAAGCCACGCTGCCGGCGGAGAATGGCACCGAGGGCGACTACGTGCCGGTCAAGTTCCACAGCGTCATTACGGAGCTGGGCGTGTTCGAGCTGTGGTGCGTGGCCGAAGGCGGCGAGCGCCGCTGGAAGCTCGAATTCTCGGTCCGCGAGGATGCCGAAACGCCGTAACAGCCAGGGGCTTACGTAACCGCCTTGGTCGGACGGCCGAAACAGGGGGCGGCAACGGCGCAGCGTTCGCTTGCTGGCATGGCAGGACGTTTTGGGCTTGCTCCAATGCCTGCTTTGCTACAGAATCAGCCACCCTGGGGGAACCGTAGACGGACCGCACGCACGGTTCCCTCGGGTAAATCCCATGACGTTTATGCACCAAGGATCGGCGCATGATCATCAGCCGCACCCCTTTCCGCGTGTCGTTTTTCGGTGGCGGAACCGATTTCCCAGCCTGGTTTCGCAACCATGGCGGTGGGGTGCTGGCGGCCACCATCGACAAGTACTGCTACCTCACTTGCCGTTACCTGCCGCCGTTCTTTGAACATCGTCTGCGGATCGTTTACTCCAAAATCGAGTGCTGCCAGTCGTACGAGGAAGTTTCGCACCCGGTCGTACGCGAGACCTTAAGAGCCCTGGGCATCGACCGCGGTGTTGAAATCCATCACGACGGCGATCTGCCCGCCCGCAGCGGCATGGGCTCCAGCTCCTCGTTCCTCGTCGGTCTGCTGCACGCCCTGCATGCTCTGTGCGGCCGCGTGGTCAGCAAACAGCAGCTTGCCGAGGAAAGCATCCGCCTGGAGCAAGAGGTGCTGCGAGAAACCGTCGGCTGCCAGGATCAGTTGATGGCGGCCTACGGAGGGCTGAACTACATCTCGTTCGAGCGCAGCGGCGATATCCGCGTGCAGCCGGTTACAATCTCGCAGCAGCGCAAGCAGGAACTGAACGATCACCTGATGCTATTTTACACGGGCATCCAGCGGACCTCGTCGCAGGTGGCCGCCAGTTATGCCCACGATTTCGACCGCAACTACCGGCTGCTCAAAACCATGCAGCGGCTGGTCAAGGAAGGTCTGGCGCTGCTCTCCAGCAATACCGACATCGCCGAGTTCGGTACGCTGCTGCACGAAGCCTGGGTGACCAAGTGCCGCCTCAGCGATACGGTCAGCAATTCCAAGATCGACCGCATTTACGAGGAAGCGCTGGCGGCCGGAGCTACCGGCGGCAAGCTGCTGGGCGCCGGCGGCGGCGGCTTCCTGCTGCTGTTTGTGCGGCCCGAGAAGCAGGCCGCCGTGAGGGCACGCCTCGATTCACTGGTGCACGTGCCGTTTGCCTTTGAATCGGGCGGCAGCCAGATCATCTTCTACGAGCCCGAACGCGATTACGGCCAGGAGGAGGCCCGCCGGGCAACGCAAACCATCGCGCCATTTCAGGAACTTACCAAGGTCGCCTAGCAAGCCGCATTGAAACGCCGGGAGTGGAGCTCGGCGTAAGAACCAGGGAGGGGGGATTCGTGCAGCGAGACGATTGCATCTACGTGGCCGGTGCCGACACGCTGGTCGGCGCGGCCATCGTCCGCCGGCTCCAGCACGCCGGCTTCGAGCGGCTCGTCGGATTGGGCCACGGCGATGACGCCCCGCCCGACTTGCGTGATGCCGCGAGCGTGCGTGCCTTTCTGGAGCGGCATCAACCTCGGTACATCATTCACGCCGGCGGTGTTTCGGCCGGCATTCAAACCAACCGCACCAGCCCTGCCGACATGGCGGCGGCCAATCTGGCGATCGACCTGAACCTGATTCAGGCCGCCCGGCAGTTGCGGCCAGAGCGTTTCATTTACCTGGGCAGCAGTTGCTGCTACCCGGTGAATGCGCCGCAGCCTTTGGCTCCGCAGTCGCTGTGGACCGGACCGCTGGAACCGACCAGTCACGCTTACGCGTCGGCCAAACTGTCGGCCATGTCGCTATGCCAGGCGATCCGGCAGCAGGACGGCTGCGATTTCATCACCGCGATTCCGGCCACGGTGTTCGGCCCCGGCGATCACGGCGATGCTGAGCGTTCGCACGTGGTGTCGGCCCTGCTGGCGAAGTTCCGCCGGGCGTGTGCTGAGTTGGCCTCGGAAATTGAGATTTGGGGAACCGGATCGCCGGTGCGCGAGTTCATCGCGGCCGACGATGTGGCCGATGCCTGCGTGATGCTGCTGACGCACCTGGCTCCTCCCGACGTGGTAAACCTGGGCAGCGGCGAGGCCGTTACCATCGCCACCTTGGTCGACATGCTGGTGGAAATCACCGGCTACCAGGGCCGGATTGTGTACGATTGCAGCAAGCCCGACGGCGCACCGCACAAAGAGCTCGACTCGTCGTGGCTGTTCTCCACCGGTTGGAGCCCCAGCCGCTCATTGCGGCAATGGCTGGAGGTGGCCTACGCCAGCCTGGCAAAGCAGACCGCTACGCCCAGCAACGCCGCGTCTGTCACCGTCCCTCAGATTGCGCGTCCTTCCGCGACCGTGGCGGTCGACGCACCGCTGGATCAGCCGCTCGATGTCACGCTGTATCGGCAGCTCTATCGCATCCGTCGGGTTGAGGAAGAAATCGCCCGGGTGTACCCCACCGACTGCATTCAAAGCCCGGTCCACCTGTCGATCGGGCAGGAAGCCGTTTCGGTAGCGGTGTGCGAGGCCCTGGCGGCCAGCGACGTGGCCTTTGGATCGTATCGCAGCCACGCCTATTACCTGGCCAAGGGCGGCGACCTCCGCGGCATGATCGCCGAGCTGTATGGCAAGGTCACCGGCGTGGCTAAGGGCAAGGCCGGTTCGATGCACCTGATCGATACCGCGGCCGGCGTGATGGGTGCTTCGGCCGTGGTCGGCAGCACGCTGCCGCAAGCGGTGGGCTATGCCTTGGGGGCCGTGGAGCAAGGCCGGAACCAGGTCGTTGCCGTGTTCTTTGGCGAGGGCGCCACGGAGGAAGGCGTCTTTGCCGAGAGCTTGAACTTCGCCGCGCTCAAGAAGCTGCCGGTGCTCTTTGTGTGCGAGAACAACGGCTACGCCATCCACTCGCGGCAACAGGACCGCCAGGCGCTGCCCGACGTGACGGCGCGTGCCGCGTCGCTGGGCGTGCCGGCCCGGCGATTTGAAGAGATGGACATTTACCAGCTTTTCGCGGCCAGTTGCGAAGCCGTGGAAACCATCCGGCAGGGTGGCGGCCCGCAGTTCTTCGAGTGCTGCTGCTACCGCTGGATGGAGCACGTGGGGCCGCAGCAAGATTTCGGCGTTGGCTATCGTCCCGCAGCCGAGGCCGAACCATGGATGCAACGCGACGCCTTGAACGTGGTGGCTGCCCGCCTCAGCGACCGCGTACGTCGCGAGATTGAGACCCAGGTTGAGGAAGAAATCAATGACGCCTTCGCGTTTGCCCAGCGCAGCGACTGGCCCGGCCCCAGCGAGCTGTTCACTGACCTCTACGCTTGACGCTCCTGCCCCCCAGCTGCGCGCTGCCACCGACCAGCCGACCGGCCAACGCTGGCTCCGCTACGGTGAGGCCCTGCGCGAAGCCACCATCCAGGAAATGGAACGCGACCCGCGCGTGCTCCTGATGGGGCAAGGCGTCGACGACCATAAAGGCTTCTACGGCACCACGCTCGGCCTCGCCGAGCGGTTCGGCCCCCGCCGGGTGTTCGACCTTCCCTTGTGCGAGGAAGGCACCACCGGTATTGCCATCGGCGCGGCCCTGGCCGGCATGCGGCCCATCCATACGCACATTCGGATGGACTTCATGCTGGTGGCCATGAACCAGATCGTCAATACGGCCGCCAAGAGCCGCTACATGTACGGCGGTCAGGTCTCGGTGCCGCTGGTGATCCGCGCCGTCATCGGCCGCGGTTGGGGGCAAGGCGCCCAGCACTCGCAGGGCCTGCACTCGATGTTCATGCACGTGCCGGGCCTGCGCGTCGTCGCACCGGTCACGCCCTACGATGCCAAGGGCATGCTCATCACCAGCATCCGTGACGATAACCCGGTGATCTTCGTCGAGCACCGGATGCTGCATTCCCAGGAAGGCTACGTCCCTGAGGAAAGCTACCAGGTGCCCTTCGGCAAGGCCCGCACATTGGCCGCCGGCCGCGACATCACCATCGTCGGCATTTCGCACTCGGCCATCGAATGCATGAGGGCCCGCGATGCCCTGGCCACCGTGGGCATCGACGCCGAGGTGATCGATCCGCTCTCGCTCAGCCCGCTGGATGTTGAAACGCTGGCCTCGTCGGTTGCCCGCACGGGCCGGCTGCTCGTGGTAGATACCGCCTGGACCGCGTGCGGGGCCAGTGCCGAGATCGTGGCCGCGGTGGGCGAAGCCTTGGGCGGTCAAGCGGCCTTCCGTTACCGCCGGATGGGCTTTGCTCCGGTGGTCTGCCCCACGGCCAAGAGCCTCGAGCGGCTGTTCTATCCCAACGCCCAAACCATCGCCCAGGCCGCTTACGAACTGGTGACGGGCGACAAAGACGGCTGGAAGCCCGAGGCGATTTCCGCACCCGAGATTCTGCAATTCCGAGGACCGTTCTGATGCCGCTAAAGCAACTTGAAGGCGAAGCGCTGGTTGCCGACGTGGCCGCGCCGGCCCGGCTCGATTGGCCGCTGATGCAAGACAACGTGACCGCCGATGACCTGGCGGCCGTGCGCGAGTTCCTGTCGGCCGAAGACCTGCCGATCCTCACGCAGTCCAAGCAAGTGCAGGCGTTCGAACGGCAGTGGTCCGACTGGCTGGGCGTCAAGCACAGCGTGTTCGTCAATTCGGGCTCATCGGCCAATTTGATCACGCTGGCGGCGCTGCGCTGGCGGCTGGGCCCTGGCGAGATCATCCTGCCGCCGCTTACCTGGGTTTCCGACGTTGCCGCCGTGCTGCACAACGGCTTCACGCCGGTGTTTGTTGATATCGACCTGACCACGCTGGGCCTGGACCTCAACCAGGTGCTGGATCGCATCACCGACAAAACCCGGGCGGTGTTCCTGACACATATCTTGGGTTACGACGCGCTGACCGATGAGTTCCTCGCAGCCCTCCAGGATCGCGGCGTGGCCCTGATCGAAGACGTGTGCGAATCGCACGGCGCGACCCACGGCGGTCGCAAGCTCGGCAGCCTGGGGCTGATGTCGAACTTCTCCTTCTATTACGCTCATCACATGAGCACGATCGAAGGAGGCATGGTCTGCACCAACGACGACGATTACTACGAGTGCCTGCGAATGCTGCGCTCGCACGGCATGGTGCGTGAAGCCAGCAACTCGGCGATCCGCGACTACTATCGCAACACGTACGACGACCTGAACCCCGACTTCATCTTCGCCCAGGCGGCCTACAACGTTCGCAGCACCGAGATCAACGCCGTGCTGGGTCAGTCACAGCTTAAGCGGCTGGATCAGAACAACGAGCGCCGGCGGTACAACCTCGACCTGTTCCTGGATCACCTGGATCCGGCCAAGTACTACGTCGATTTCCGCCGCGAGGGCAGTTGCAACTACGCCTTCACGTTGCTGCTGCGCGAGGCCAACGATGTGCTCCGCGACAACGTGGTGACGCTGCTCCGCAAGCTGGGCGTGGAGTTCCGCCGCGGCATGTCGGGCGGCGGCAATCAGCTTCGCCAGCCGTACCTGCGGGAGCACGTGCCGAACTGGGAGCCGGCCGAGTTTGCCAACGTGGAGCACGTACACTTTTACGGGTTCTACCTGGGCAATTATCCGACGCTGCCCGAGGCCAAGATCCTGTCGCTGTGCGACCAGCTCAACGAGTTGCCGATGGACCGCCGCATTTCCTAGAGGGAAGGACAGCCAGACGCGGTGCCTGACGCCCGCCGCCCCTTGCAGCACGGATGCCTGCCATGTCTCATGCTCAAACCGACCTGGTTCTGATCAATCCCAATAGCCGGCGCAAGGTCTACCAATCGCTGGGTGCAACCTTGGCCGCGGTGGAACCGCCGGTTTGGGCAGGATTGATGGCGAACTTTGTCCGCCGCCGTGGATACCGCGTGGCGATTATCGATGCCGAGGCCGAGCAGCTTACGCACGACGAAACCATCGACCGCGTACGCGACCTGCGGCCACGGCTGATTGCCGTGGTCGTGTATGGGCATCAACCTTCGGCATCCACGCAGATCATGCCAGCCGCCCGCGGCGTAGCGCAGGCCGCCAAGGATCAATTGCCCGACGTTCCGCTGCTGCTCCTGGGCGGTCACGTGGCGGCCCTGCCTGAGCGCACGCTGCGTGAGGAACCGGCCGATTTTGTCGCCGGCGGTGAAGGGCTCTATACGCTGGTCGATCTGCTGGAAGCGCTGCAAACCGCGTCGCCCGACTTCAGCCAGGTTCGCGACCTGTACCGTCTGCAAGACGGCCAGATCGTGCGTGGCCCGGCGGCGCCCTTGGTGCAAAATCTCGATGAAGAACTGCCCGGCATCGCCTGGGACCTGCTGCCGATGCCGCGGTATCGGGCACACAACTGGCACTGCCTGGGGCACGACACGCGGCAACCGTATGCCGCGCTGTACACCACGCTGGGCTGCCCCTACAAGTGCAGCTTCTGCTGCATCCAGGCCCCGTTCCGCAGCGGCGAAGCGGCCTCGGGCCTCAGCGCCAAGGCCAACAGCTACCGCTACTGGAGCCCGGCCCATATCGGCCAGCAGCTCGAAACCCTGCACCGCGAATACGGCGTGCGGCACGTGAAGATCGCCGACGAGATGTTCGTGCTCAATCGCCGGCACGTCGAAGCGATCTGCCAGGAGATCGAGCGCCGCAAGCTGGACCTCAACCTGTGGGCCTACGCCCGCGTGGATACGATCAAAGACGGCATGCTGCCCCGGCTGCGTGCGGCCGGCTTCAGTTGGCTGGCCCTGGGCATCGAGGCCGCCGATACCGCCGTCCGGGCCGACGTCCAGAAGGCCTTCTGCCAGGAATTGATCTATCGGTCGGTCGAGGAGATCCGCCGCGAGGGGATGTATACGATCGGCAACTACATCTTCGGGCTGCCCGACGACACCGTCGATACGATGCAAGCGACGCTCGATCTGGCGGTGGATCTCAATTGCGAGTTCGGCAACTTCTATAGCGCGATGGCCTATCCAGGCTCACCGCTGTATCTGCAAGCACTGGCGGAAGGCTGGCCGCTGCCGGAATCCTGGTCTGGATATTCGCAGCACGCTTATAATACGTTGCCGCTGCCCACGCGGCACCTGACCGCCGCGGAGGTGCTGCGGTTCCGCGACGATGCGTTCCAGACGTATTTCACCGGAGAACGCTATTTGGGTATGGTACGCCGTACATTCGGCTCCGCGGCGGTGGACCACATCCTGGAGATGGCGGCTCACCCGCTTCCGCGGCAGCTTTATCAGCGGCACGGCCACACGGCCGACGCGCGGCAATCGGTTCCGGCCTGACCGGTCATCCCCGTGGCAATAGGGGGCACACCTGCCACCGACCGCCTGGCCCGCAATGGACTGCGAAGGGTTTGCCGGATACCGCACAACACGGAGGTTTCCATGTATTCTGCCCGCCACAATGCCGACGACGATGCCCCGCTCGGCAGCCGCAACCGGCTGCCGGTCCCCGAGTCGGCAGCTTCCATGGCCTCTGGATGGTACGAAACCGGATCTCACCTTCCGGCGACCAACTACCTCACGCCTCCGGCGTTTGTCGGGCTTGATTATCCTCCCGGCACGATCGCAGCCGATCTCTTGCGCGGCCTGCCCTGCCGCGATAACCGCGGAAGCGACTGCCGCATCTCGGTGGTCTTCTCGTTCTGGAACGAAGAGGAGGTCCTGCCCGAACTGATCCGCCGCATGCGGAGCGTATTCGACCTGCTGCTGGCGTGCGAACAGATCGGCGGATACGAACTGATCTTCGTCAACGACGCCTCCACGGATCGTTCGCTGGAGATACTGCAAGCCGCGAGGCGCGAACGACCGGATATCAAAATCATCAATATGTCGCGCAACTTCGGGGTGTCGGAGTGTGCCCTGGCAGGCATGCATTTTGCCAGCGGCGACGCCGTCATCTATATGGATGCCGACCTGCAAGATCCGCCGGAAATCATTCCGGACATGATCATGCGTTGGAAAGAGGATCCCGAAGTGCAGGTGGTACACACGGTCCGCCAATCACGGCAGGGCGAAACGTATATCAAGAAGTGCATCACCGCCTTGGGATATACGCTGCTGCGTGTGGCGTCGTCCATTGACCTGCCACGGGAGGCCGGCGACTTCAAGCTGCTTTCCGCCCGCATGGTGCGGCACCTTATCCAGTTCCGCGAGCGCAAGCCGTTCATGCGAGGGCTGATCTGTTTCTTGGGCTTCAAGCAGGTCCAGGTGCATTACCACCGCGAACCTCGCTACAGCGGCAAGAGCAAGTTCCCGGTGCTGGGCCGGAAGGTGATCGCCAACTTTTTGAACTCGGCCCTGATCGCCTTCTCGGACTTGCCGCTGCGGTTCGCCTCGGTGTTTGCCGGGCTGGCGATGTTCGGCTCGCTGGTTAGCCTGGCGGTCCTGGCGGCCAGGTGGTTTGCCGGCAACCTCGCGGCCGCCTCTGGCGATGGCTGGCTGGCCACCGCGGCCGTGGTGCTGGGTATCGGCGGCCTGCAACTCATGAGCATCAGTATCCTGGGCCGGTTCCTGGGAGCCATCTACTTCGAAAGTAAACGACGGCCCAATTTCATCGTCAGCGAGATCCACGGGTTCGCCGAGCCTAAGGGGCACGAACTGGCACATTCGGCCGCCCACGAACGTGTCCGCAATGGGGCCAACCACCGATGAACGCTACAGCCGATAGCCGCGTTTTTTTTCGTTTGCCTGGTCTGTTCCGGAGACTGCCGCGTCCCGATGCCGGCCAGATGCTGGCCGACCACGCCAGGTGGGCTGCGCCGCTGGAGAACTCCGGCGTACTCCTGGTGCTGCTCATCTCCGGGCTATGCGGCGCCTTCTTGGGCACGCCGGCGAGCCTGCAAAATGCGGTCGAGAGCGCCCAGGTCTTGGCCGGCAAGGTGATCTACCCGGCGGATAATCCGTTCTACCTGTACCACATCAAAGCCTGGACGTTGATGAACCAGATCCCCGCCCTGATGCTGTATTGGGGCGTGTCGGAACGGGCGGCATCCATGCTCCTGGGCGCGGTGATCGGCATGGTGGGCTTCCAGGCCATCGCCCTCTGCACGTATGTGCTTTGCCGCAATCCGTGGCTGGCGCTGTCCGTGCCGCTGATTGTGGAAATGTCGGGCCTGTACGACGAGATTCACAACTGCTACGCCATCCGGTTCTTCTCCCACAAGCCGTGGCAATGCTACGGCGTGATGGGCACGTCGTGGGTCGCCCTGTGTTGGGCATTGTTCGCGGCGGGCAAGCGGCGTTCGGCCGCCGTCATGGCCGGCCTGGCCCCGGCGGTGCACGTCACGCTGGGGCTGTGGTGCCTGGCGGTCGCCTTCTGCACGATGGTGCTGTTCCGCCGCCGCGTTGAAATGAACTGGCGATCGACCTTCCTGTGGCTGGGCGTTGGTTTTGCCATCACGCTGGTCAGCTTCAGCATTGCCCAGTACCAGGCGCGGCACGTGCCGTCCGTCGATCCCGAGGTGCGCGACGCCTATGTGCGTGCCTTCGCCGATGGCTGGGATACCCACCGCCGCCCTGCCCGGCTGCTGGCCCCGGCAGGTTACTACGGCGTGTACGCGCTGCTGCTTTCGATCGTATGGCTGCGTTGGTTCCGGCGCGAACTGTCACCCGGCGGCAACTTCCTGATGGGAACGATGCTGGTTTCGTCCATCGTCGGCCTGGCCTTGATGGTCAGCACGCATTTTCAAGACCATCTGCCGACGCCGCTGTTGATGGCCATGCCGGCACGCTACATCAACCTCACCTGCTTCCTCCTGCCGGCCGTGGTATTGGGCCTACTGGCGCGACGAACCAATGATGTATTCGCTTTGATGCTGCTGGTAGGCTGCGGATTTCTGCTGATTCTGCGGCCGTACTATCTGACCCTGGAACTGTTCTATATCCCCGACTGCTGGTTCACCGTGGCTCTGGCAACCCTGTTTCTGTTGGGGTCCGCCTGGCGCTGGGCCGCTTACGACGAAGAAGGCCAGCCGGCCAAGGCACCATGGGGACTGGTAGCCCTGCGGTGGCTGTGCGTCCTGACCGCGGTGTGCATGGCCGGCAGCTACGGGCAAATGTCGAAGATCCTGCTGCTTCTCTTTGCCGCCGGCGGCGTCATTATCGCCTTGCCTGAGAGAGTGCGTGCCTGGTGCGAACTTGGCATCGTACGCGAGGTGCTCATGCTGCTGCTGACCGGCTGCTGCGTGACCGCCGCCATCGAGGAACTGGGCTTCCCCATGGCCGTTACCATGGCCACGGCAACGGCCGCATTGCTTTTGCTACAGCAACGCGACACGTTGCGGCTGCCGGTAATCCACACCTCGTCGGCGCGCTGGGCGCTGGCTACCAGCATGCTAGTCGTGGCTGCCACGGCGTCGGTGCTGCTGGCGCACAGCGACGTCTCGGAAAAGTACTGCTCCATCTACGACTGCGAGAGCGATCTGCTGCTGCGGCATATTGAACAAGGCGAGGGCATGATCCTGACCGCGTCCAGCATTCGCCTGATTCAGCTCCGTGCCCGGCGGCCGGTGGTGCTCGAAGGCGCGGCCCTCAATCAGTTGCCGTATGTGCCGGAATCGGGGCCGAGCATGAACCACATTCTCCAACGGCTCTATGGAGAGGATCTGCTGAAGCCCCGTCCGCCCTCCTGGCAAATGCAACGGGGCGGCCTGATGACCAGCACCGGCCGTAAGCTGTGGGAAAAGCGTACGCCAGAGGAATGGCGGCGGCTGGCCAACGAGTTCGGCTTCACGCAGATTGTGACCTACAAGAAGTGGAAGCTGAACCTGCCGGTGGTCTACCGGACCAAACGTCTGACGCTCTACGAAGTGCCTGGCGCCAAGGTTGAGAATTACCATCGCCTGGTGCAGCAGACGCATCAGGCGGCCGTCACCAAGGTCTCCACTCGCTAGGCCCGGTGCCGTGAACCCACAGTTGCCGACGCTGCGCGCCCCCAAGCACCGCCGGGGCCGAGCGCGCGCTGACGGCCTGTCTGCGTCGGCCACCGCGGCCACGCCTGTCCATCTATCATTGCAGCCGCGCGGCGGGCATCCGGCCGCGCGCATTGCGGCCATGCCCATTGCCGCCGTGAGTTGGGCCAGCCTGGCCATCGGCACCTATCTAGGGCTGCAATGCGGCTGGCAAACCGCCATCGAAAGTGCCCAGGTGTTGGCCGGCGTGGTGTCGTATCCGGCCAACAACCCGTTCTACTTGTATCACGTGCAGACCTGGACGCTGCTGCACCAGTTGCCGGCGCTGGGGTTGGCCTGCGGCCTGCGCGAGTCGGTGCTGAGCGTGCTGCTGGGCGGCATGGCCGGGGGGCTGACATTTCTGGCCGTTTCGCTGGTGACCCTTGCTCTAACGCGTCAGCGCATCCTGGCTACACTCGCGCCGCTGCTCATGTTCGCAGCCAGCACGTATCTGGAAACACGCGGCATCTATCCGCTGCGGATGTTGTCGCAGCGAGCCTGGGCGATCTACGGCGTGGTGGGAGCCGCCTGGACGATACTGGCCTGGGCGCTACAGGCGTTGCGGCGGTATCGCCTGGCCGGCCTGGCCATGGGGTTGGCCCCGGCCGTGCATCCGCTGCTGGGCGCGTGGTGCCTGGCGTTTGGCGCCGCAGGCGCCGTCATGCCGGGCAACCTCCGATTCTGCAAGCGCTGGGCCACGTGGCTAGCCGTGGGAGCCGCCTGTAGCGCGGTCAGCTTCCTGGTTCAGTTGACGTGGACGCGAGGGCTACCCGATATCGCGTCGTCGGAGGCTGCCGCCTATGTGAACGCCTATGCGGCCCACTGGGACACCCACCGGCAGCCGTATCCCCTGGACGACGCCAGCGTGGCGATCGCGGCCATGGCCGCCGCATTGCTGGCGGCCATCGGGTGGAAAAGCCGCTTCCAAGGCACCGCGGCAACCATAGCTACCATGCTAGGGCTTTCCACGGCCGCATCACTAGTGCTTTGCGTGGCAACACATTTTGATGCGTACTTGCCGGCCATCGTCCAGACGTGCATGCCGGGGCGGTTTATCAATCTGACCGTGCTGCTGTTCCCGGTCGTGGTTTGGACGGCAGCCCGGCGTTTCTGCCCTGGTCCCGTTGGTCTGGCCATCCAGGCAGCACTATGCCTGACCTGCCTGGCGAAGCTGGTCCCTGTCGGCAAAGAAGCGCTCCTTGCCCAAACTTGGCCGCTGTTTGTCGCGACAGGGTCAGGCTGCCTTTGGTGGATGCTTTTCCGGCGGCGATGGAAACGGGCGTTCGCTCCCTTCGAGCCAACCGACTCTAAGCGGCAGAGTTGGCTTGCCGTGGCAGCCCAGGGCGTGCTCGTTTTGCTTCTGATTGGCCTTTCATTGGCCCAGCTTGGCCCGCTCGCCACCGTGTCGACGCTGGCCGGCTTTGCCGCCCTGGCGCTGCTGGAGCACCGAGGGCGCACCACGTTCGCCAGCCGGTTGCAACGGCGTTTATCAGCACTGGCCGCCACACTCCCGCACAAGCGGCTTGCGGCTATCCCAGCGGCGACTCTTGCCGCAGCCCTGGCCCTCTGGTGCGTGGCCGCGGCACAGCAAGCCAAGGCAAGCGTGCGACAATTGACCGATTGGCGGAACGATCCGTTCTTCGCCGCCATGCACCAGGGACCAGGCATGGTGGCCATTGTGGCGGGCGTCAGTTCGACGCAACTGCGGAGCCGGTGCCCCGTGCTGCTGGAAGTCTCATCGCTCAACCAGTTGCCGTACGTGCCCGAGTCGGGCCCCGAGATGAACCGCATTCTGCGGGGCGTGTACGGCGAGGACCTGTTTGCCGGCCCGCGGGGCGGGCAGCGGCGGCCGGGACTGGCCCCCGAGGCAGCCCGGGAGCTCTGGGAAAGCCGCGATGTTGCCGCCTGGCAGCGGCTGGGACAAGAATTCGGGATCGGGCAGGTAATGGCGTACCGCGGGTGGCAATTGCAGTTGCCAGTCGTGGCGAAAAACCGACAATTCACGCTTTACCGCATTCCCGACCCGATTGGACCCATTCATGACTGAACGCATCCTGGTGACCGGCGGAGCCGGATACCTGGGCTCCATCCTCTGCGAACACCTGCTCGACGCCGGGTACCACGTCACGGTGCTCGACAACCTCATGTACGGGCAGGAACCGCTGTTCCACCTGTGCTCGAACCCCAATTGGGATTTCGTCCGCGGCGATACCCGCGACGAAGCCACGCTCACACGCCTGCTGGCTCAGGCCGATTACATCCTGCCGCTGGCAGCCATCGTCGGCGCGCCGGCCTGCGACCGCGATCCGTGGCTGGCCAGGGCGGTCAACCTCGACGCCATCCGCCTTATCAACCGCCTCCGCAGCCCTCAACAGCGGATCATCTTCCCGGTGACCAACAGCGGGTATGGCACCAAGTCGGGTGAGGTGTACTGCACCGAGGAATCGCCACTGGAACCGATCTCGCTGTACGGGCGGACTAAGGTCGAAGCCGAAGCCGAGTTGCTCGCCGCTGAAAACACGCTTACGCTGCGGCTGGCCACGGTGTTTGGCATGTCGCCCCGTATGCGGCTGGACCTGCTGGTGAACCACTTCACCTACGCGGCCGTGACCGACCGCTACCTGGTGCTGTTCGAAAAGTCGTTCAAGCGCAACTTCATCCACGTGCGCGACGTGGCCGACTGCTTCCTGCACGCGATCAAGCACTTCGACGCGATGAAGGGCCGCACCTACAACGTGGGCCTGGACTCCGCCAACATGTCCAAGGAAGAGCTGGCCCTGAAGATCAAGGAGCAGGTGCCGGAGCTGGTGATCCACTGTTCGGAGATCGGGCAGGATCCCGACAAGCGGAACTACATCGTCTCCAATCAGCGGCTGCGCGAGGCCGGCTTTGAAGCCAAGCGGTCCATCGAAGAAGGCATCCGCGAGCTGATCAAAGGCTACCGGATGCTCGCCCGGAGCAGGTTCCACAATGTCTGACATTGTCGGCGCCAACCAGCCGCTCCCAGCCACGGCCGCGGCAGCGGCCGATCTGTCTGACTGCGAGGCCGTAATCCTGGCCGGAGGGCTCGGCACCCGGTTGCGCTCAGTGCTGCCCGATCGGCCCAAGCCGCTGGCGATAGTGGCCGGGCGGCCGTTTCTGGCCTGGTCGCTCGACCTGGTGGCCGCTGCTGGGGTACGCCGGGCGGTGATCTGCACCGGCTACCTGGCCCAGATGGTTGAGGACGAACTGGGCCGCAGGCACGGATCGCTGGAGCTGTGCTATTCGCGCGAGGAAACGCCGCGAGGCACCGGCGGAGCGATCCTTGATGCCCTGCCGCACACCAGTAGCTCCACGATTCTGGCACTCAACGGCGATTCGCTGTGCCTGGCCGATCTGCGGACGTTTGCGGCGGAACATCGCCGCCGGTCGGCGGTGGCGTCGCTGCTACTAACACAGGTGGACGACTGCTCCCGCTACGGCCGCGTGGAACTGGCCGACGATGGCCGCGTCACCGCGTTTGTCGAAAAAGGCGGCGAGGCACGCCCTGGCTGGATCAACGCCGGCATCTACCTCATCCAGCGCGATGCCTTGCAGCAATGGCCGGCGTGCGATGAGCCTGTTTCCATCGAGCGACAAATCTTCCCGGCCTGGCAAAGCCAAGGAGTACTCTGGGGACATGCCCAAAGCGATGCGCCGTTCATCGATATTGGCACGCCGGAGTCCTTGGCAGCCGCCGAGGACTTCTTGCGACATCCGAACCATCTTCAGCGGCTTGGTATCGCTTCACCATAAATAAAGCGGCGTCGGGCATGAATGGCGCGGCTGGCTTGGCAGCTAGGCCGTCGTGCCGGGGCAAGGCTGCGAAATCTGTTTAACCACCTCAGCCGTTTCGTCTTCGGACGCCCGGCGGGCCACGTCGGCTTGTGCCACAATGCCGCAGCAGTTGCCGCTATCGTCGAGCACCGGCACCCGGCGAATCTGATGTTCTTCCATCGTGTGGCACAATTCGTCCACCTCGTCGCCCAGGTTGACGGTGTGGCACGGCGTGGTCATGCATTCGGCCGCCGTGGCTTCCAAGGGGTTAATCCCCTGGGCAATGGTCCGGCAGACGATGTCGCGGTCAGTAACAATGCCGCGGAGGATCTGCTGCGTCCCCCGGCTTTCGACCACGGGGATCGCTCCACAGTCGTGCTCGGCCATCATCCGGGCCACGTCGGTCAGCGGGGTTTCTGGGCTACAGCAGGCCAGATCCTGGCTCATGAGTTCGGCAACTTTCATCACTGGCTCCTTCTTCAGAACGGGTGGCATGCAAAACCGATGAAGGAGGAATGCAAAACGGGTGCCCGCCGGGGGCAACTTAGCGTTGGAGCCTCACCCCAAGTCAAAGGATTGACAATGGATAAAGCGCAAGAAGCGCTGCTGGACGAAGGAGCTGGCTAAGGCGGGTAAGGCCGGAGGAGACCTGGGCGGCGGCTCGCTGGGGGCCGTGATCGCGGCAAAATTTCTGCCCACCGATGTATGTGAGCAGCAGGTGATCGTCCGGCAGCCGATGGAAACCGTGCTGACCAAGGTGGCCTCGTTTTGTTGCCTCCGAAGGGCGGCCGGCGAGCAACGAGGGAGCGGGCTACTCGCCGTTTCCCAAGCTGACCGGCGTTCTGAAGGCGGGCTTCTTGAATGCCAATCGCGCGGTCGTTCATGTCGAAGCCCTGATCGCCACCGACCATGCTTGCACGGTCCGCATCCGCGGTGCCTCCAAAGAAAGCGTGAGCCTCCAGCGGATAGCCCAGGGGGCTGTTGAACAGGTCATCAAGTTTCTGCAGTCGCTCGGGGCCCAGGTCGTGGGCCGCTGTGCCTGAGCTCTTTGATAGTATCCCCCCGCGCACTGTCTCCCACGCCGCCGTCTGCCCGTGCGTCCCGACCGAGCGAAGTGGCGGACCGGGCAAACTTTACGATCTTGGACGATTGCGGCAATCCGCCTATGATGCGTTGTAGAAACGCAGCGAATCTGCGCAGGATGCGCCGGTGAGGCTTGCACTCGCCCGGGCGGCAGGTTCGTTTCGCTCTTCAGGGCAATCTCGCCAGCCATAGTCTGCCAGCGAGATTCGGCTAGGAATGGAGGGGCAAAGAGGCGGAAAACAATTCAGGCTTGTTGCGCGTTGGCTTTCAATGGACTGAAAGGGAGTTGTTCGCATGTTCCGGCCCCGTCGTTTGATGTTGGCCCCCTGGCTGTGCGCCATGGCGATTGCTATGGTCGGCTGCGGAGGCCAAGAGCCACCAGCCCCGCCCCAGGACGGCGGCACAGCGACCGGGTCGGCCTCTACTGCCCATGAGCCCCCTGCTTCGGCGGATCAGGCCAGCGACAGCCATCTCGCCCAGGAAGGTATGCCGGCTAGCACGCCACAAGAACTGCCGGCTGCACCTGAAAGCCAGCCGGCCACAAGCCCGGCCGCTCCGTTGATGAGCGCAACTCCGCCCGCTCCGGCAAGCGGCAGCCCCCCTCAAGAGCCCGCCCAAACCGAACCGCCCGCACAGCCCCAACCGCCGGCAGTTACCACCGCCAGCAACGCGGCGGCTTCCCCCGACGGCAAGAAAAAGCCCATCGATCCCGTCGAAGCCAACGGCCCCATCTTTCAAGGCTGGCCCAAGCCCCGGCTGGCCCTGGTCATCACCGGCGAGCAGAACGGCTACATGGAGCCTTGCGGCTGTGCCGGTCTGGAGAACATGAAGGGAGGTCTGAAACGCCGCGGTACCTTCCTCGACAGTCTCCGCAATCAAGGCTGGCCGGTGGTGGCCATCGACCTGGGCGGCATGGTCCGCCGCTTCGGCAAACAGGCTGAAATCAAGTTCACTTCCACCATCGATGCCCTGCGGACGATGCAGTACGCCGCCATCGGCCTGGGCCCCTACGATCTGCAACTGCCGGTCGACGTACTGCTCTCCAATGCCGGCAACCCCGAAAACACGCTCACGGCCGCCAACGTGGGGCTCCTGGGGTTCGACACCGGCCTGCCCTCACGCTATCGGGTGGTCAAAGCCGGCGGCATCCAGGTGGGCATCATTGCCGTACTGGGCGAGAAGTTCCGCCAGAGCGTGAATAATGCCGAGATCGTGTTCAAGCCGGCCGCGGAAGCCATCGCCGAGATCCTGCCCGAGGTCCGCGAACAGGCGCAGCTCTTGATCCTGCTCTCGCACGGCACGGTCGACGAATCCACCGCCCTGGCCCGGCAGTTCCCGCAGTTCGACGTGGTCGCCACGGCCGGCGGGGCCAGCTTGCCACCGGCCGAGCCCGGCAAGATCGAAGGCAGCTCCACCTGGCTGATCGAGGTCGGCCAGAAGGGCATGTACGCCGGCGTGGTGGGCTACTATGGCGACGATCTCAAAACCCGCCGCTTCCAGCGGGTGCCAATCGACGCCCGGTTCGAGGACTCGCAAACCATTTATCAGCAGCAGTTGGCTTACCAGGATCAGCTCAAGCAACTGGGACTCACGGGGCTGGGCCTCAACGCCGTGCCCCATCCCAGCGGCCGGCAGTTCGTCGGCAGCGCAAAGTGCGGCGAGTGCCACACCAAGGCCTTCGACGTGTGGAAAGACACCCCGCATGCTCACGCCATGGAAACCCTGGCGAAGCTCGATCCGCCCCGGCAGTTCGATCCTGAGTGCATCAGTTGCCACGCCACGGGCTGGGAGCCGCAACGGTACTTCCCGTTTGAAAGCGGCTTTATCGATCTGAAATCCACGCCGCACCTGGCCGGCAACGGTTGCGAGAACTGCCACGGCCCCGGTTCGCAGCACGTGGCCGCCGAAGAAGGCACACTCGACGTGACCGAGGAGCAACTGCTGCGGCTGCGCGACCAGATGCGGCTGCCGCTGGCCAAGGCCGACGACAGCTGCCGCCAGTGCCACGATCTGGACAACAGCCCCGACTACGTGAAGAACGGATTCGAAGCTTACTGGCCGCTGGTGGAGCACAAGGGCAAGGACTAACCGCCGCCAGCGCCGTGATGGTCTCCGCGAGTACGATTTCGCCCGCCGCAGGGCACGCGGAGAACCTGCCAGGGATCGAGGTCGAGGAACGCCCGCTTGTATCAGACGCTTTTTCACATTCCCAACCGGGTTGGCCCCATTCCGTTTCTGATCTGGAACGAGAACTGGGGATTTGGGCTGGTTTGGCTGGTGCTGGTGCTCTCGGGCGGTCTGATGCTGTTCTCCAAGGTCCGCCGCGAAGGCTGGAGCCGCGACGCCACCAACTCGCTGCTCACGTTGATCGGCGTGGCCGCGGCGTACGCGGTGATCGTGCCCAAGATCGTCGACGACCAGGGGCTGCCGGTGCAGGGCTACGGCGTGATGCTGCTGTTGGCCGTCGCCCTGGGCGTCATCCTGGCCATGTATCGCGCGCGGCAGATGGGCGTCGATCCGGAGATCATCTACAGCATCACGTTCTGGGTGTTTGTCGGCGGAATCATCGGCGCCCGGGCGTTCTACGTCGCCGAGTACTATCAGCAGTTCTTGCGGTACGACAGCCAGGGGCAACTGCTGCTCAAAGATACGATCCTGGCCATGCTCAACATCACCCGGGGCGGCCTGGTGGTGTACGGGTCGTTCCTGGGAGCGTCGGTGGCATTTGGCATTCTGGCTTGGCGCAATCGATTGCCGGTGCTGCCACTGTCCGATTACCTGGTGGCCAGCCTGGTGCTAGGACAGGGCATCGGCCGAATCGGCTGCCTGCTCAACGGCTGCTGTTTTGGCGGCGTGTGCGAGCAGCCCAATTTGCCGCAGATCACGTTTCCCTTTGGCAGCCCTCCGCATGTGCGGCAAGTGGAGACCGGCGAAACCTTCATCCACGGTCTGCAGCTCGATGCCAATCCGGCCGGTCCGGTGGTCATTGCCGAGGTGCAGCCGGGCAGCTCGGCGGCCGCCGCCGGCGTAACGGCCGGTCAAACCGTGGTCACGATCAACGACGTACTGATCACCAACCTGAACCAGGCCCTCCATGTGCTGCTGGCGATCAACCAACCCGGCCAGGAGATCACCCTCCGCACGCGGGGCGAACCGCGGCCCTACACGTGGCGGGCGAACGATCCGCTGGAGCGGTCGCGGCCGGTACATCCCACGCAGATTTACAGCGCGATCAATGGGCTGTTGTTTTTCTTCCTCGCCTGGACGTACTTCCCGTTCCGGCGACGCGACGGCCAGGTGTTCGCCACGGTGCTGACCCTGTTCCCCATCACGCGGTTCTTGATGGAAATCATCCGGACCGACGAGCCGCACGCGTTCTGGCTGGGCATGACCATCTCGCAGTTGATCAGCGTGCTGCTGATTGCCGCATCGGGCCTGTTCTGGTACTGGGTGCTGCGGCAGCCCAAGGACCGACTGATGGGCCCGGCCGATTGGCAGCCGTATAACGAGCGCTGGGCTCGCCGCGCCTAGCGCAGAGCCTGACGGCTACGCGATTCTTACGGAGCCGGAGGCAGAGCGCGGCTCGCCGGGTGCCCCTCAGATCCTTGCCGTCGGCCGGCGGCAAGCAGCAGCCATCGGCTTGCCCCGCGGCGAACCTATCCCCCCGAGCCCACTGGCGTTGCAATCGGTGCTACCCTCAAACGCTTCCAATTCCCGGAGCGCCGCAGCGGCCGAGAAGCGCCGGCGGCAGAGATTGGGTTCCTTGTTTCACCGGGGGCGGTCGATAGAATGAAATCCTGTGAAGCGGACTGCGGCCCGCAGCAAGCGCCCAGCCGTTGGAACAGGTTGATGCGTCGGTGGCCGGGCACCTCCGGTCAGAGCCGTGGCAAGAGGCCGTTTTTTCGCGAATTGCCGACGCGGACACCGTGCTTGGTAGAAAATTGGCTATGGGCGTCCATAATTCCCTGCAAGGGTTTCCAGTGGGTTCTTGCCGAACCGCACAACCGTTGACGGCCCTCCCTCGACGTCCCTTCTGGTCATCGCGGCCTCGAGTCCTGCCCCCCATTACGCGATAGAGTCCGGCGGTCTGCCATGAGCGAAATGCACCACGAATGCGGTGTGGCTGCCATTTACCACTTGCCGGGCGAGCCCAGCCGGCTGTGCCCCGATCAGGGGCCCGATGCCGTGTCGCGGCTGATGCCCCGCATGCTGCTTGATATCCAGAACCGGGGCCAGCTCTCGGCCGGTTTCACCACGTACGATCCCAACCGGAACCAGTTGATCGACACCCACAAGGATGTCGGCACGGTGTCCGAAGTGTTCCGGATGAGCCACCGGGGCAAGTACGAAAGCCTGATGCGGCAGTACTCGGGCCGCGCCGCGATCGGCCATGTGCGCTACGCCACCTGCGGCGGCGACGATCGCAGCTACGCCCAGCCGTTCGAGCGCCACCACCTGCAAAAGCACAAGTGGTTCAGTTTCGCGTTCAACGGGCAGCTCTCCAACTATGCTACGCTCCGGCAGGAACTGCTCGAGGACCACGACAACTACCTGGCGCGCGAGACCGATACCGAAATCATCATGCACGCCATCAGCCGCGAATTGTCGCGGCCCGACCGCCCCAGCCTGGGGGAAATCTTCCGCCAGATCAGCACGCGGTTCGATGGCGCTTACTCGCTGGTGTACCTCAATGCCCTGGGCGACATGGTCGTGGCCCGCGACCCGCTGGGCATCAAGCCGCTGTGCTACGCCCGCGAAGGCAACCTGTTCGCCGCCGCCAGCGAGAGCGTGGCCCTGTTGAACCTGGGCTTTTCGTCGACCAGCATCCGCTCGGTGCTGCCCGGCCAGGCGATCATCATCAGCGGCGGCAAGATGACGATCGAAAATTTCGCCCCGCACGCCCGCCGCGCCCACTGCTTCTTTGAGTGGATCTACTTCGCCAACGTGGCCAGCACACTTGACGGGCGGAGCGTGTACCTGTCGCGAACGGCCCTGGGCGAAGAACTGGCCCGGCTCGAAACCATCCCGATCGACGACGACACGATCGTGGTGCCGGTGCCCGACACCAGCAAGGCCGCGGCCGACGCCATGGCCTACCACCTGCAAATCCCCTCCCGCGAAGGCCTGATCCGCAACCGCTATGCGGGCCGGACCTTCATCGAGGGCAGCGACCGCCGCCGCAAGGTCGAAACCAAGTACACGCCGCTGGCCGAGGTGCTCCGCGGCAAGCGGGTGCTGCTGGTCGAAGACTCCATCGTCCGCTCCACCACCATGCAGGTGCTGGTCGAGCGCATCCGGCAAATCGGCGGGGCGAAGGAAGTCCACATCCGCGTGGCCTCGCCGCCGATCATCGCACCCTGCTTCTACGGCATCGACATGTCGACCGTGAGCGAGCTGTTCGCTCCTAAGTTCCTGCAAGGCGGCGAACTGACCGAGGAAGTGCAGGCCGAAATGGCCGCCGCCCTGGGAGCCGATTCGCTCCGCTATCTGCCGGTGGAAGCCATTGCCCGGGCGGTCGGCTTCGACAGCGATCAGCTCTGCCAGGCCTGCATCACGGGCGACTATCCCACCCCCTGCGGCCAGCAACTCTACCAGATCGCCCTCCAGCAGGCCCAGGACGGCACCGCCTGCGCGGGCGGCGGCCGCACCTACGAAGCCCAAAAGGTGATGAGCTAAGCCCGGCGGCCTCGATCGCCGCGGCTACCCAGCCCGCCCTCCCTGACGGCGAGCAGATTCCGCAGTGCTTTTGGCGCGCGAATCATCTGCATTCTCGCCTGCGCGCTCTGGGCACGTCACAAAGCGCGCGGGCGTGACACACCTGCGTCCCTTGCGCGACCGCTCGGGTTGCCGGGCAACCAGGTGCTCGCCGCGCGTCATGCTGCCCATCATGTGAGAAATGGCTCTTTTTCTTGGCAGATTCCGTGACTGTCGCGTGGCCGGGGGGAACGCTGCTGCCTGAGGAACGGGACTTGCTTACGTGCTAGCGGCGTTTGGAACGCGCGATGGCTCTCCCGTGTGCGCACCGTGCCTTCAGTCCCGCCATCGCAAGCTGCACACCCTCAGGAAGCGAGAGTTTGCTTATGTTCAGTTCCCCCGAGTCACGCAAAGGTAGCCTGACCACCCACCCTGACGCGGAAGCCCGCATGAAGATGCTAGCAAACCTGGCCAGTCGCCACCCTGGCAAGCCGCAGGCCACGAAGTCGGCTGATGAAAACTGGCAAGCCCGCGGCAACCGCTAGTCACAAAGGCTGTCAACGGGCCAGAAACTACGCCCCCAAACAAATTCAATGCGAGCCGCATCCTCAGAGGAACCGAGGACGCGGCTCGCTTCATGTGATCGTTTGCCGGTTCTGACTGCCGCAGGCGCGGGGGCATGGTTATGGCCGTGACGCCCGGCGCTAGCTTTGCCTCCGCTGCTTGGCGATTTCCTCGGCCGCGAACGAATATCGGTGGGGCTGCATCGTGGCCGACTGCGTATGATCGCGGCCAACCTCCGCTGCCAGACGCCGCAGCTTGAGGATGACCCGCTGCTTGAGCGAGACGTACGGCTGAGCCATCTGGCGATGGGAGGAGGCATCCTCGCGCTGTGGACCACTACCGGCAGCAGGTCGTGCTTCCTCAGCCGACAATTGGCCGGGCTGGGCATGACCGTTTCCGTTGAGGGTCGCGCGAGCGGCGGCTGGCTTGAATGTTCGGGCCATGGTTTATCCTCCCATGTGCAGCCAGTTGTTACTTCCCACGACAAAGTGCAACTGGCATGCCTTTCAGACGCCCCCCACCTAGGGCCGTCTCAGCCCCATACTCAGCCAAGGCTTACGCCGACCGACTCCTCCGTGCCCGGCGCTAACTTTCCAATCATGCACTGGCCGCGATCGATTCATGCCGTGAAGCTGTGAGCGGCCACCTCGCAGCGAGTCGATGCTACCGGGCGCGGGCGTGCTCGGCCTCGACCATTTGCCGCTGGGCCAGGCTGCCGTTCATCTGCCGCACCAAGGCCGCCGCCCGCCGCAACTCCTTCAGGGTCTGCAGCACGGGCGTGGGCAACCGCTGCAACTCTTCGTCGCTCCGCTGCCCCGACAGCACCCAGGCCATCAGTTCGCTGGGTGGCTGCGAATCCATGGCGCTGCGCCAGGCCGCCAGGCCCGGCACCTGCGAGGCGTACATCGCCTCCGCCACGGCCGAACGGTTCTCGGCCAGAAGTTGTCGCATCCGCTCCTCACAGCGAACCAGGTGGCCCACGGCGCGTCGGGCTTCTTCGTCGCCCTCCAGGTACAGCGTTACGAGGAACGACCCGCTGCCGCAGACTTCGCGGCTATCGAGCGAGCGCCACAGCCCCCGGCGGATGCCCTCGGCCCGGCAGTGCACGTGGATCACGTCACCCCGCCAATGCACCGGCACGCGGAGCAAGCAGACAAACTGGTGCGCGCCCTCCAGCGAGGTTTGCGGCGAAGGCCGTAACTTGAAGTACACGCCGCGTTCGCGGTCGAGCGTGCCGCTGGCGGCCAGTAATTCTTGCGGCGGCAGCAGTTCGTACTTCACCTGGGTAGCGCGCTTGGTGCTGGCCTCGGCGCTCGCCGTGATCGAAACCACTTCCAGATTGGGCTTGGCTCCCACGCCGATCGATGCCCCGCCTTCGCGCCGCTTTTCCACCGCAATCGGGCCGGCGTACTGCGAAATCAACTCGGTCCGCGGCAAGTGGTCGACGATCCGCAGCGTTTTGTCGGGGCTTTCAATCTGGAAGAAAAGCTGCGCTAGCTCCGCTTCGTTACCGCCTTCCAGCAATGTGGAAATGTGGAACGCGGCCTCGACAAGCCGCTCGCCCGGATTCAGCACGCCGAACTCCGGCGGCGTGACATCGCGGCAGGAAACGACATAGCTGACATCGAAGCGTACGCGAGGCGGCGCCGCCCAGGCCTGGCTTGCTAGGTCAGCGGCCCCCGCGGGCCCCAGCCACAAGGCCGTTGCCAAGGTGAGCCCCAGCCAGCGGGAAAGAGGGAAGCGTCCGGCGCAGGCGTGGAACGTCGTGCGGTCCATCTCGACAAGACTCCTAAAGGTGAAGCGTGCCGCCCAAGCCTGGGCGGCGATCACACCGGAAGGCGTCGTGCCTGATGTGCGGACCATGGCACCGGAGCCGTTGCCAAGAAGTGCGGGTTACCCGGCGGCGTCCGTTTACGTGGGGGGACATCCGCTCAGGCTATCTCTACCGCTTGCTCGTCTCTCTGCTCCGATTCGTCCGCGGCCTCTCCTGGCCGTGGCAATCGTAGAAGTGCCCAACGGGCAAGGCAACGGCCGCGGCACGCAAATGCCTGGTCTTCATCCGAGCAATCGTTCACCGGCACCGTTTAGCCTGCCGCGGCCCATCGTGCTCAAAGCGGCCCGCCGAGCTACTTTACGATCGCAGGCTTGCACCGCCCCCTCCATGCGAGCAGCCCCCATCCTGGGATGCTTGCGGTGGACATTCGCGGCATCTATCGTGTGACGCTGGCGACACTAGCATGTGGGAAACTGTCGCGCGGGGGAGCATTCGCAACGGTGGTCGCGCCGCCAGCGATGCCGTCCTACCGCGCTACTCGGTCCGCAACGTCGCCGTAACGAGAACACTTTAACAACCACTGTGGGTACAAACGCCATGACATACGTTTGCCGCTTGGGAGCGATGCCGCGCAGCCGCTTCGCCGCCGGTGCCATCGCCATGATCGTGACCGCTTGGGCTGCCTTGGCCCAACCTGCTCTGGCCCAGGCTGACGATAAAGCCGGTGACAAGCGTCCCGATCCGCAGAAGGTCTACCTCTGGCCCGAAGGCGCGCCGCATGCCAAAGGCGAAGCCGAGGCCGATCGTCCCATGATGTACGTCTATCTGCCGGCGAAGGACAAAGCCACCGGAGCCGGCATCGTGGTCTGCCCCGGCGGCGGATACGGCGGACATGCCATGGACCATGAAGGCGTGCAGATTGCCAACTTCTTGAACGAACACGGGATCGCGGCCTTTGTGCTCCGCTACCGTTTGAGCCCGTACCGGCACCCGGTCCCTCTGCTCGACGCCCAGCGGGCGATCCGCCTGGTGCGGAGCCGTGCCGCGGAATACGGCATCGATAAGAACCGGCTGGGCATCATGGGCTTTTCGGCTGGCGGCCACCTGGCTTCGACCGTCGGCACGCATTTCGACAACGGCAACCCGGACGCCGCCGACCCGATCGACCGAGAAAGCTGCCGCCCCAACTTCCTGGTGTTGTGCTATGCGGTGATCAGTTTGAGCGAGCCGTATCACCACGGCGGTTCGCGCCGTAACCTGCTGGGCGAAAAGGCCGAAGATCCCAAGCTGATTGAAGAACTCTCAAACGAAAAGCAGGTGACGAAGGATACGCCGCCGACCTTCCTCTTCCACACCGACGAAGACACCGGGGTGCCGCCCGAAAACAGCGTGGCGTTCTACCTGGCTCTGCGCAAGGCTGGCGTGCCCGCCGAAATGCACATCTACGCTAAGGGCCCGCACGGCGTGGGCCTGATGCCCGGCGATCCGGTGCTTTCGACCTGGGCCAAGCGGCTGGTCGACTGGCTGAAGGTTTCCGGCTTTTTGAGTACGGCTCCCCGGGCGGCCGTGAAGGGCAAGGTGACGGTGGATGGCCAGCCGCTGTCGTACGGCACCATCGCCTTTGTGCCGGTGGAGGGCGTCGGCAAGGTGACGGCGGTTGCTCGGGTGCGCAACGGCGGCTATCAGCTTTCCGCCCAGAACGGCCCGGCGGTCGGCCCCGCCAAGGTGGTCATTACGCGGATGAGCCAAAGCGTCATCAGCACGGTGCCCACCATCCAAGGGGCTGAGCAGATCGAGGTCAACAGCGGCAAGCCGGTCGACATCGCCGCCGGCACCAACACTTTCGACTTTGACATCAAGTCGCCCTGAGGCTCCCGCTCCGCTGGTGTGAACGCCTCGGGAACGGCGACAGCTTACTGAGCTTCCTTGGGCAGCTTGATCATCAGCAGCCGCGGATCGCTGGTACCGATCGCCAGTTCGGTGCCGTCGGGCGAGTAAGCCAGCGCATAGGCCGCCTTCACAGGCAAGGTCTGCTCCATGAGCTTCTTGCCCGTCAAGTCCCACACGATCAGCGTGCCGGCATAGCCCAGCGTAGCCACACGCTCGCCGGTGGGACTGAAGGCCAACTGATAGATGTGATCGCCGTGGCCAGGCGTGGTGCGTTCCGGAGAGGACTGCCCGGTCTTCCACAGGTGCCACGTCTTGGCCAGGCCCGCGGCGGCAAACTGGCTGCCGTCGCGATTGAAGACCACATCGTACAGGCCGTCTTCGATGCCGTCGGTGATGGCGGCTTCCTGCTTGCCGGTGGCAGCGTCCCACAGCCGTACCGACTTGTCGCCGCTGGAGCTGATGAGCTGCTTGCCGTTTGGATGGAACGCCACGGCGTACACCTGGCTCGTGTGACCGGTGCAGTTGGCGTAGTTCTGCCCCGTGGCCGTGTTCCACAGCTTGATCACGTTGTCGGCGCCCGCCGAAGCCAGCTTGGTCCCGTCGGGGCTGAATGCCAGACCGTAAACGTGCTGAGCATGCCCGGGGAGGTTCAAGCGCGCCTCGACATTGGCCGGCAGCCACCGCCGCACCGACTTATCGGCCCCGACCGTGAACATTGCCCGAGCATCGGGCGACAGCACCAACTGGGCGATGGCGCCCTCGTGACCGCTGCATTGCTGGCCAAGTTCCAGTTGCTGCATGCCCTGCACTTGCCGCAGGGCGTAGTTGCGAATCACGCGGTCTTCAGCGGCCACAACGATCTTCTTGCCATCGGCGTTGATCGCCACGTCGACGATCTGGGCCGGCAGCGTGGTTTCCGTCAGCATCTGGCCGTTGAGGTTCCAGACACGGAGCGTGCGATCGTCGGCCGTGACCAGAAGCTGCCCGTTGCCGCTGCGGTCCATGCACCGCGTAACCTGCTGGACGCCTTCGAGCTTGCGGACCGGCGCCAGGTTCGCAACGTTCCACATGCCAATCACGCGATCTTCGCCGCAGGTGATGAGCTGCGCGCCATTGGTGGTGAGCGCCAGATCGTGGATGGGTCCCTGGTGCAACTGAGCGCAGCGTTGTACCGCCGGCGCGACTACGTGCGCCGCGTTCTGCTGGCTGCCGAGAACCAGCTTGGTGCTATCGGGCGTAAACGCCACGGCCAGTACACCGCCGGGGCAAACGAAGGTTTCGCCCAATGTACCGCTGGCCAGTTCGAACAGCCGGCCGCGTCCATCAGCTCCGCCGGCGGCAAGCCGCGCGCTATTGGGCGAGAACGCCAGGCTGGTGACCGCCTGCGGCTGTTCCCAGGTGACCGCTTCCTTACCGTCGGCCAGCAGCCACACTCGCACGCGGTTGTCCGCGCCGCCTGCGGCAACATACTTGTTGTCGTTGCTGACGGCGACCGCCTGCACCGGGCCTTGCGAGCCGCCGAATGAGCGTTCTTCTTTGATGGCCGCCAGGTTGCTCACATTCCACAGCCGCACGGCTTTGTCGGCACCGCCGGTGGCCATGAGCGTACCGCTGGTGTTGTACGCCAGGCCGTTCACGGTTCCTTGATGCGCGGCGATGGCCGCCAGTGCCGCAACCGGCCGCACGAGCACACGACCGTCTTGTGTCGCGATGGATGCGGTCTTGCCGTCGGGCGAGAGCACCGCGCCGGTTGCCGGCTGCGGCAGCGTATAGCGCTGCAATTCAATCGCCCCGGCTAGGTCCCACAACCGGGCCGTTTTGTCCGCGCTGGCGGTGAGTAGCCGCTTACCGTCGGCTGAAAACGCCACCGAAGCAATCGGGCCGGAGTGCCCCGTTAGCGATGCCGCCTTCGAACCATCGGCCAGTTTGAAGAGCCGCAGGTCGTTGGCGTCGGTAGCCACGGCGACCTGTTGGCTATCGCTACTGATCGCGAAAGCACGAGGGCCGGCGGCAACGTCGATCGTCCGTACGTCTTTGCCGTCGGCCGCGTTCCATGCCCGGATGGTCTTGTCGCCTGCCGAGACGAGCTGCGCCCCGTTGGGCGTGAACAGCACGGCAACCACGGGCCCCGTGTGACCGGCGATGTCGCGCACGTGCTGCCCATCGCCGGCGTTCCAGATCTTGATCAGGTTGCCCACGGCCGCAGCGATTTGAGCGCCATTGGGGCTGATCGCCACGGCCGCCGGAACCGCATCCAGTCCTTCGAGGGTCCGCACCAGGGCACCATCGGCCACGTTGTAGAGGCGAATCTTCTTATCGTCGGAAGCCGTGACCACCTGGCTGCTATTGGCCGAGAACGCGGCCGCGCGCACGGGACCTTCATGCCCTGCGAGCGTCTTATGTTCGCTGCCGTCGGCCGTCTTGAGCAGCCTGGCCGTTTTGTCGTCGCTGGCCGTTAGCAGGTAGCTGTTGTTGGGAGCAACGGCCAAAGCCCGGATCGGCGACTTGTGCGGGGTAAGGTCGCGGCCTTGGGCCACCGGCATTTGCCAGATGCGAACCACGCCGTCGGCGCCGGCGGTGGCCAGGTGCTGGTTGTTGGGATGATACACCAAGGCGTGCACCGCACCGGCGTGGGCTTCCAGCGAGCCGGCCGCCGCACCATCGGCCGACTTGAACCAGCGGACCGTACCCGTGGGATCGCCCGCGGCCAACATGCTGCTATCGCGGCTGACGGCCAGGCTTTGTACAGCCGCTCCGGCATTCACGGCGCGAAGCTGCTTGCCATCGGCAGGCGCATACAAGCGGATCTGCCCATCGGCCGAACCGGCGGCCACAAACTGATTGTTGAATGCCGTCGCCACCGCCTGCACCGGCTTGGTCGCGCCGGCCAATGCGACAGGCGCCGCAGGCGGCCAGGCAAACACGCGCACGGTGCCATCGCGGCCGGCGGCCAACACGGTCTTGTTATCGGTGTTGATCGCCACCACCGCGACTTCCGGCGACTGGATGGTGCCGCTGTGAATTCCATCCGCCAGGTTCCAGCCATGAATCGTGCCGTCCTCACACGCAGCCAAAACCAGCTTGTTGTCAGGACTGATCGCCAGCGAAACGGCGGCTGCGGTCGCACCGGCAAGATCGCGCACGTGCTTGTTCTCGGCCGCGTCCCACACCTTAATCGCCTTGGAGCGATCGGCCGTAACCAGCCACTTGCCATCGGGGCTGACGGCGGCCGCTGTGCCTTCGCCGGCCAGCTCCGGCAACTTGGCGACTTCGCTGGCCAGCGGCATGTCGTACACCTTGACGGTGCGATCCAGGCCGGAAGTCGCAAACTGCTGCCCATCGGGCGAAATCGCCACGGCCAGCACCAGGTTCTGATGATCGGCAATGGTGCGGACCACTTTGCCGGTTTCGCGATCCCACAGCTTCACCGTGTGATCGAAACTGCCGGTGATGACCAGCTTGCCATCTGGCGTGAAAGCGACCGCATAGATCGGATCCTGATGGCCGCTGAAGTAGGCGATTTGCGCATAACCCGACGTCGCGACCGCCAGCGTCCCACAAGCGGCCAGACCGGCCAGCAGCATCCGCGTTGCGTTCATCACGGCGTTCCTTTCGGTTGGTAACCCGGGCAATGGCGAGCCATCTTGTGCATGCCCTCTTTGCAAGAAAATCCTGGAAGGCTCGCCAGGCATGAGCGCCCGTCAATGTAATCGCAGCACACGGCCAGGGCAAAACTACGTGGCCGCGCCACGGGACTTTATGCGCGCGTCGTCCGATTGATCGCGCTCCCCAAGCGGCCGCAACCGCGCCGCGCTCCTTCCGTGCCGCTCGACAGGTCGGCCGCATCGCCCTACGCTGAATCCCAGGGCTCATCCTCCGCTGGTTCTACCGGGTATTGAGTCGAACCGGCCCAACGTTTCGCGGGAAAAAGTCCGCACGTTCAGGAAGTTGTCGCCATGCCGCTACGGATCGCATCGCTGTTGGCCAGTGCCACCGAGATCGTTTACGGCCTGGGGTTAGGCGATTCGCTGGTGGGCGTGAGCCACGAGTGCGACTACCCGCCCGAGGCCACCACTAAACCGCGACTCACCGGCAGCCGGATCAACGCCGCCGCCAGCAGCGGCCAGATCGATCGCGAAGTACGTGAGCGCACAGCCGCCGGCGAAGCCCTGTACGACATCGATGTCGCGGTCTTGGCATCACTCGCGCCCGACCTGATCATCACGCAGGCCCAATGCGATGTGTGCGCGGTGCGCTACGCCGACGTGCTGGAAGCCGTCGCCACGGAGCCGGCGCTGCGCAACACGCAGGTGATCGCGCTGAACCCACAAACATTCGACGACGTGCTGGCCGACATCCTCCGCGTGGCCGAAGCCGCCGGGTGCCGCGAACGAGGCGCAGCTTATGTCGCGGAATTGCAGGGCCGCATCGAAAAGATCGCCGCCAAGGGCCGGTCGATTCCGCCGGAGCAACGTCCGCGCGTCGCGTGTATCGAATGGACCGATCCGTTGATGCTGGCCGGCAACTGGATGCCGCAGATGGTCGAACTGGCGGGCGGAGTGAACCTGTTGAGCAAGGCGGGCGAGCATAGCCCCGTTTGCCGGTGGGAAGATCTTCGCGCGGCCGATCCCCAAGTGATCGTGGTATGCCCTTGCGGCTTTGACCTGGAACGTTCGCGGCAGGAGCTGGCCACGTTGGAGGCGCTACCAGGCTGGCACGACGTGACGGCCGTCCGACAGGGGCGCGTTTACCCGGCCGACGGCAACGCTTATTTCAACCGCTCGGGGCCGCGGATGGTCGAAAGCCTCGAAATGTTGGCCGGCTTCATTTACCCCGGCCGCACCTGATCCATCACAATCACGATGGCACGCAGCCGCGTTTGCAGGGTAAGATGCGTGCGCAAAAAATCTGCGGCAGGCGAAGCCGTAGCCTCGCCTGCCGCTCAAGTGACCCGCTGCACCCTCCCGCACTCCCCAGTAGGTCGGGTGCGTGCGGGTCGTTCATGATTTCTTCGTTGGTCGGACGTTACAGCCGCGGAGCCGGAGCTTCGACGGCGTCTTCCGTGGTTGGAGCCGGGGGAGCATCCAACCCGGCCGGACCTTGCACCGGTTCCGGCGTAAGCATCGGCGCCGTGGGGGGAGCCGGCGGAGCTTCAGGCGCCGGGGGAGCTTCCTGGGTCGGTCGCGGCGGCGCCGGGGCCGGCGGTGCATCTTCGGCCTCGCGCTTTTCGGCAGGCTTGGCCGGTTCTTCGGTAGCCGGGACCGCGGGCGTTACAGCTTCGGCCGGTTCCATGTGCGGGATGGTTGCCGGATCGAGCTGAATCCCGCCCGAAGCATAGCTCACCGGCATCGTAAACTGCGGTTGCCGGTGGTAGCTGTGCAACTGGCAATGACCATGTCCGTGGTGACCGCGGCGGTGAGCAAACTTGTGGCACGGCCCGAACACCGAGTGGAACAGGCCGTTCATGTCGTGGCCCGTGTACGGGCAGGGCGTGGTATCCGCGCAGTAGGTATCCCACACATGCAGATTGCGCGAGCGGGGATACAACGTGGACGTCCAGATGGAGCCGTCGCAGGCAGGCTTGGGGCAGCATCCATAACCGCCAGCGTGCGTTCCGCATCCGCGGCATCCGCAAGCCGAGAACGCGTTGTACGCGTGCGGACCGCAGAACGAGGAACCGTGGCCACAACCGGCGACCGGCGCAATCTCGTAACCATGGCCAAGGTGCGGGCCGTAGGCCGGCACGACCATGGGCTGCGGCGTCAGTGGTTGCGCGGCCCAAGCAGCCGGCCCACTCAGCGCCACCAGCGCCAGGCTGAACAATCCTAGTCGCATGGCTGGGTACTCCTTTGGAATGGGATCGGGGGAGGTTGCCGCGCCGTTCCGCTGACGCTGGGTACAACCGATTGGCTTGTCGGCCTACCCAAAACGTCTCCATGGTCCGATCGCGACACGATCAATGCGTGGCATCGCCTTCCATGGTTGTCCGCCCTACAACGGCGGCCAGCCAGGTCGCCTGCCGCAGCCAACCGCCCCTGCGTACCAGGGAACGAGCCGACGCCCTCCAGCAGGCGCAGGATGCCAGCGTATGGCCTGCCGAACGTGCCCAACTCCGCTGCTGAGGAGGCCGGACGGCAATCGCAACATCGTGGGGGGCAGCAGCTGCGCCGCCCGAGCCAGCATGGCGCTACGTAGCGCGGCCCTCATTGCACAGCCGGCGCGATGGGACGCAGCTCGCCGCTGCCAGCCACGGCAATTGCCGTCATCTGCACAGTTTCAGTAGCAGGCTAAGCAACCATTGCCCACGTTTCTTGCGCAGGCAAACCGCTGTGATGCAATTTCGCCACATTGCCCAGTTGGTCAGGTCGTTTGTGGCATTGAGCCCGATACGCAAACCGCGGTAACATCGGCAGATAGATCGACCACTGTCCCCGTGCGAATCGCTCCGCGAGGTCTGTTGTCCTGGGGAAACGCGCGATCCGGTAAACGGTGCCCACGGCACGTACAATCGCTACCACCGTTCATATCTGCCCCCTATTGTGCTTCCGACCGTTCCTGCCATCTCGGTGCTGTGTTGTGGCCTGGGCATCCTGGCCCTGGTGCTGCGGTGGCGTGCTCTCCGGGGGACCACGCTGCGAGCCCCATTGGCTTGGGCGGTTGTGGCGTTTGCGGCAATTGCCGCGGCCGAAGCGTCGATTGCCTGGCTGAGCGTGTCGCAAACTTTTGCCGTCCATCTGCGCTACCTGGCGGCTGTCTGTACGTTCTGCCCGTTGATGGCCGTGCTGGGAGCCAAGCGTCCCCAGGATCGCGGCTGGCAATGGGTCGTGGCCACGCTGGTGCTGGTGGCGGCCTTGCCCAGCCTGAACACGATGGCGTTCTTTCCGGCCAGTCCGATCGAGCTACACGGCTTTGTCCGCTGGTTTCTGGTACTGCCGCTCTGGGGATTGGGCCTGGCCAATCATCTGCCCACGCGGCTTTGGCCGGCTTCGCTGTTGGCGTCGGGCGGACAGCTTTGGCTGCTGGCACCCCAGATGCCGGAGTTCGCCTGGTTGTTGCCGCCGGGCATTGCTACCGATTTGCGCGTGGCCACGGCGGCGGCTGCCTTGGCCATGGCGGCAACCGTCTGGGCCGTTACCTGGCCAGCGCGGCGGCCCACGGCACAGCCGCTGAGCCAGCTTTGGCTCGATTTCCGCGACGGCTTTGGCACCGTGTGGGGCCTGCGGATCGCCCTGCGATTTCAGGCCACGGCCGAGATCTGCCGCTGGCCGCAATCACTCACCTGGCATGGCCTGCCGGCGGAAGAAGCCCTGCCGCCCGAAACCCAGCTCGCTATGGAACAGGCTTTGCGAACCTTGCTGCGGCGATTTGTTTCCGACGATTGGATTGCAGCCCGATTATCCCCCCCATAGACTGCCCTCATGGCCACCTTCGAGACATCCAACACGGAATCGCTGTCGGTCGACGAACTCCGCGAGCGTCTGGCGGGCCTGACGCGGCTCTTGGACGTAACGCGCACCTTGGCCGAGGAAATCGACCTCGACAAGCTGCTCGATACGCTCACGCGCGAAGCCTGTATCGCGCTGGACTGCGAACGGGCCAGCTTGTTCCAGTACGACGACAAGAACCACGAGCTTTACACGCGCGTGGCCACCGAACTGGAAATCGAGGAGATTCGCACCAGCATCGACCGCGGCATCACCGGTTACGTGGCCCGAACTCGCGAAGTCACCAACATCCCCGACCCGTGTTCCGACCCGCGCTGGAACTCCAGCGTCGATCAACGGACCGGCTTTCGCACCCGCAGCATCCTTGCGGCCCCGCTGACCAGTCCCCACGACCACAGCCTGCTGGGCGTGCTGCAACTGCTGAACAAGCGGTCGGGCCATTTCGACGCGTTTGACGAAGACTTGATTCGCGCGTTCAGCCAGCACGCGGCCGTGGCCATCGACCGTGCCCGGATGATCCGCGAACTGAGCCGCCGGCACGAACTGGCCGCTTCGCTCAACGTGGCCCGCGACATCCAGCGGGGCTTCATGCCGCGCGTGCTGCCGCACCCGCCCGGCTATCAACTGGCCCAGTGGTGGTTCCCCAACGCGGCCGTGGGCGGCGATTACATGGATGTGTTTCCGATGCCTGGTAACCGGCTGGGCATGGTCATCGCTGACGTGTGCGGCCACGGGCTGGGACCGGCGCTGATCATGGCCACGGTGCGGGCCGCGCTACGGGCATTACTGCTGGAGCACGACTCGCCCGACAAGCTGCTCGAACAACTCGATCGAGCCATGGCGGTCGATTTGCAAGACGGTCGCTTTGTCACCGCCGTGATGACGCGGCTGGACCTCAACACACACCAGGTCGACTACGCCAACGCGGGCCACGGCCCGGCCCTGCATTACTCGGCTGCCGAGGACCGCTTCGAAGTGCTGCAATCAACCAGCACGCCGCTGGGCATCATTGAGAACGCAGAGTATCCGCTGGGGCCGCCGGTGACGATGGAGCCGGGCGACCTGCTGCTGCTGTGCACCGACGGCATTGTTGAAGCCGTCAACACCCGCAACGAACAGTTTGGCGCCGCCCGCCTGGAAGCCATCTTGCGCGAGAACCGCCACCGCGACGCCACGCAGATCGTCGAGACCTTGGCCGAGAAGGTCCAGTCGTACTACCCAGGCGATCATCCCGACGACGACTTGACCGTGCTGCTGGTGAAGCGAGTCGCTTGATCGGCCGCGATGCCCCCATAACAGTCGGACGTGTCTCGACCGGCTATCGCTCCATCGTACGACTACTTGATTGCAGCCGGCTGAGCTTCCGCCAGCGAGTTCGTTTCGCTGGCCGGCGAATATTCCACGGCATCCTGCGGACGCTTCTTCAGGTACAGCCGCGTAATCAGGTCCTGGTAGCCGTTCACCATGCACTCCAGCGAGTAGTGCTCCACCACGCGGCGGCGGGCGGCCTGGCCCATCGCGGCGGCTTGCTCCGGCGCGCGGAGGATCTCCAACAGTCGGGCGGCCGTTTGCTCGTCGCTGCCGGGCGTGGTCAGATATCCAGTTTCGCCTTCGACGATGGTTTCCGGGATCGAACCGACCCGCGGAGCCACGAACGGCTTGCCGCACGCCATCGCTTCTAAGATGGTCACCGGGTTCGCTTCCATGTGCGAGGTCAGCGTCACCACGTCCATCAGCGACAACAGCTCGGGCACGTCGCTGCGGGTCCCGGCGAAAATCACGGCGTCGGTCAGACCAAGTTGCTGGCAAAGCTGTTCCAAGGCCGGACGGGTTTCGCCGTCGCCCACAATCAGGAACCGCGCAGCCGGTACCTCGGCACGCACCTTGGCCGCAGCCCGGAGAAACTGCTCGTGGTTCTTCTCCGGCCGCAGGGCCGCCACGATGCCGGCGACGGGGTTCGATGCATCCAGGCCAAACTCGGCCCGCAGCTTGGAATCGGCCGGCCGAGGCTGGAACCGCTGCACGTCCACGCCGTTGGGGATGACAAACACCTTGTGGGCGGGGAATCGTTCCACCTCGCGCAGGTAGCGGCCATGCTCCTGGGCGACGCCGATGAAGCCGTCGGTGATCGGCGTGAGCATGCGGTTCAATCGGCCAACCACGTCGGGCCAGCCGGTCGAGTGCAGTGCCGTGAGAATCACCGGCACGCCAGCCGCCTTCGCCGCCAGGCGTCCCCAGAACATGCGGTCGCCGGCACCGACCGTCACCACGGCGTCGATCTTGCGCTGCTTGAGCAGCCGCGTGAGCTTGGGCAGAACCCGCAGGTCGTACTTGTGGCGAAGCAGGTGCGAAAAGAACGCCACTTCCTGTGAGATCACCTCGCCCAAGGGACCAGGATATTTGAGGCAACAGACCTCGGGTATGAAGCGATCGCGATCCAGCCTGCGGATCAGGTTCACCAACAACGTTTCGGCGCCACCGACCGGCATGAACGTGTGAACGAACATCACCCGCAAGGGACGGCAGGCAACGAGCATGGTGAACTCCGGCGGAACGATTCGGTGGGATGGTGATGCCGGGCCGCAGCAGGCAGGGAGCGGGGGCGGGCCACGACGGCAGGATGGCCTAGCGGCGTTTCCAGGCCAAGGTGCAACTCAGCGCAAAACCGCGGCATAGCAGCCGCGTGAGCTTGAACGGCAGTCTCTCCAGCAGCGGTTCAAAACAGCACTTCAGCCCAATGCCGCCGGATCCGCCCAACAGCGTGTGCTGCCTGGTCACCACCCACGGCATGGTCACGCGGTCGAAGCCCGCATCGCGGAGCACCGCCCGCATCTCGCGGAGCGTGTACTCCTTGAGGTGGAAGCCTTCGGCATCGGTCCGCGGAGGCCGAAATTCGCCGGTGATGTCCGATGGCCGCATGTGCCAGTTGGGCGTGATGGTTACCAGCACGCCGCCGGGCGACAGCAGCCGGTAGATCTTCCGCAGGTAGTCCAGGCTTTCGTCGGGCGGCAGGTGTTCGAAGACGTCGTTCCAATAGATGACTTCGAACGACTGCTCCGGCAGGTCCAGTGACAGGAAATCGCCCAGCCAAAGGTTGCCGGACCAATCGTCGGGCAGCCGGCGGAGGGCCTGTTGCCGCATGTTTTCCGAGACTTCGATCCCGGCCACTTCAAAACCCTGGCGAAGGATCGCTTCGAGCATGACGCCGCTGCCAAAGCCGATCTCGAACAATCGAGCGGTCGCCTGCGGATTACCGGTCCGCGCGCGGAGCTGCTTCTGCTGCTTGCGGAGCAGCCGGGCCACCAGTCGCACATAGCGAGGGCTGAAGCCCATCACCAGGCCGTCGCCGGCGGCCGTTCCGGCACGGCGGGCGATGATCTTGGTGACGGTGTCGTACCCCTGCTGGAACGCCCGCAGGCGGTCTTCCGAGCCGCGGGGAGCCTGGCGAATGGCGGCAGCAAACGCCCGTTCCTGCTCCCAGTGCAGTTGCGCAATCTCGTCGGGGGAGAGTTGATCGAGATCTCGTTTGGAGCCGTCAATGAGTTCGATATCCATGGCGACGAACCACGGGGGCTTCAGGGGGGAATTATGCGCGGGCCGGCGGGCACCATTTGGCGCACGGGCTCCCCCCAAACATACGTCACAACAGCGGCTGCGTGCCGGCTGCCTGCGACCAACCGTAGAGGACCGCTTGGGGGACGCCAAGCCTGGTGCTTCCAAAGTTCTACGTAAAGCCGGCCTTGTGGTTTCCGCGTACCACGAGAACGCTGGAACGCCATCCCCCCAAACCGGGCTTAGACTGCCCGCCGTCAAGAGTTGTGGTTGAGGATGTAGTCGGCCGGCCGGTACAGCAGGGCGATCGGCAGCATGATCACAGCGGTGGCGCCGAACATCCAATACGACGGCACCTTCAGGGCGTCGAGCACCAGTTGCGCCACCATGTAGAAGACGGCCGAGCCGATAATGGCGATCCAGTTGATCAGATTCATGGTGCCGATCATGCGGCCTTTAATGTTCTCCGGCGGTTTGGCCTGGAGATACACCTGCACCGGCAGCGCGAACAGCCCGGCGAAGAACCCCGACACCGCCAAAGCCACCTGGCTGCAATAATAGCCCAGCAAGTGCTCGCCGTTGATCGACAGCGACAGCGACACCAGGCACACGATCAACCCCCAAGTGCCCAACCGCACCAGGCCAAACCGGACAATGCCGGCGGACACCTTGCCCGCCAGCACGAAGCCGGCGGCAATGCCGATGGATACGGTCGTCAGCATGAAGCTGGTTTGAGCTTCGTCGAGCTTGAATGTGCGCAGCCCCAGCGTGTTGACGGCCAGCGGAATCACGGCAGCCACAAACCAGAAGACGGAGTACACCAAGAGGGCGCCTTGCAGTCCTCGGTCGTTCTTGAGCACCTGCCAGGTTTCCGGGGCGATCGCCAGGGCCGAAAGCTTAAACGGAGCCCCCGGTTGCGCGATCGGCGTCCGCCGTACCAAAAGCGACGTCGCGGTCCCCACCATTGCAATGCCCACGCACACCACGGCCGGTAGCCACAACGAGACGCGAAACTCGCGGAGCAACCAGCCGCCGATGTAGGTGCCAAAGATGAGGGCCAGGAAGGTGGTCATCTGGATCATGCCGTTGAACCGCGGCAGATCCTGGCCGCGCACCATCTCCGGCAGAATACCGTACTTGGCCGGGCCAAACACGGCGCTCTGGGCGCCCATCAAGAACAGCACCAGCAGGATGCCCCAGGGGATGCCCACCACGGCGAATGCCTCACCGTCTTCCATAGGCTGCCGCGGCGGCATCAGGTAGAAGGCCAGCACCGCCCCCATCATCACCACGATTTCGGCGACCTTCGATCCGACGATGATCGTCCGCTTGCTGATGATGTCGGACCAGTAGCCGGCCACGCCGGAGAGCAGCACGAACGCCACGGCGAAAATGCCCTGCGCCAACATCTGCATGTCGGCCGGCTTGCTGCCCGGCGCGGGATCCAGCAGCACCAGGGCACAGATCAACAGCACGATCTGCTTGAAGATGCTGTCGTTGAGCGCCCCCAGAAACTGCGTGATGGTCATGCCGTAGAACGCGGGATCGCGATACAGCGGGGGAAGCTGATCGCGATCGATCGACAAACTCGCGGGGCGAGCAGCCTCACTGGGTGCCCGATAGGCCTCCACGGCATCGTCGGCCAGGGGTTCTTGGGTCTCGGACATAACGCTCCGAGGTCGTTAGCTAGGGGCTTGGAATCCGGGCTCCGCCACCGCCGGCGAGGGCTGCCAGACAACACCAGACTCGCCAGCGCAGGCGGGACGTGCCCTCAGTTCCGGCCGCCCCGCGACACAAAGCGCAAGCAAGCGTGAGCGCCCCTGTAATCGATGCCGGAGCCGCAAGCAATGCCAGTCGGCGTGGCGGCCGATCGGCCCTGCCATCCGTGCGCGCGGAACGGCCGTCACCGGGCAGACATCGCACGGATGGCCATAACCGTCGCACGCGGCGTGGCCCCCATGCCCCGCGGGGGGTTACTTGCAGTCGCTGATCGACACGACCGGCAGACCGCCCTCCTGGGCCATCTCGCGGATGTCCTCGGTGATCTTCATCGAGCAGTACTTCGGCCCGCACATACTGCAGAAGTGGGCGCTCTTGAAGGTATCCTGGGGCAGCGTTTCGTCGTGCATCCGACGAGCCGTCTCCGGATCGAGCGAAAGCCGGAACTGCTCGTTCCAGTCGAAGGCGAACCGGGCCCGGCTGAGGGCGTCATCGCGATCCTGGGCGCCAGGCCGCTGCCGCGCCAAATCGGCGGCGTGGGCCGCGATCTTGTAGGCGATCACGCCCTGCTTCACGTCCTCGGCGTCGGGCAGGCCCAGGTGCTCCTTCGGCGTGACGTAGCACAGCATCGCCGCGCCATGCCAACCGGCCAACGCCGCCCCGATGGCACTGGTGATGTGGTCGTACCCGGGGGCGATGTCCGTAACCAGCGGCCCCAGCACGTAGAACGGAGCGCCGTCGCACCACTTCTGTTGAACTTCCATGTTCATCTGGATCTGGTGCATGGGGATATGGCCAGGGCCTTCCACCATCACCTGAGTGCCGTTCTCACGGCCACGCCGGGTCAGTTCGCCCAGCACCTTGAGCTCGGCGAACTGGGCCTCGTCGCTGGCATCGGCGATCGAGCCGGGCCGCAAACCGTCGCCGAGGCTCCAGGTTACGTCGTACGCCCGAAAGATCTCGCAAAGCTCGTCAAAGTGCTCATAGAGCGGGTTCTGCTTGCGATGGGCCATCATCCACTTGGCGATGAGCGAACCGCCGCGGCTGACAATGCCGGTCACCCGCCGCATGGTCAGGTGCAAGTGCTCCAGCAGCAGGCCGCAGTGGACGGTCATGTAATCGACGCCCTGCTTGGCCTGGTGTTCCACCATGTCGAGGAAGTGCTGCGGCCGCATGTCCTCGATATGACCGCCCAGCTCTTCCAGCATCTGGTAGATGGGCACGGTTCCGATGGGCACCGGCGAGGCATCGATGATCGCCTGGCGGATCGCATCGATGTTCTTGCCGGTGGACAGATCCATCACGGTATCGGCGCCGTACTTGATCGCCACCTGGAGCTTTTCGAGCTCCTGCTCAATGTTTCCGGTGACGGCCGAGTTGCCGATGTTCGCATTGATCTTGCACTTGGCGGCCAGCCCGATGCCCATCGGCTCGAGCTTCTTGGACAAGTGCACCTTGTTGGCCGGGATGACCATCCGGCCGGAGGCTACCTCGCTGCGGACCAGTTCGGGCTCGAGGTTTTCGCGCCGCGCGACAAATTCCATCTCCGGCGTGATCACGCCGGCACGTGCCTGCTCGATCTGCGTCATGGCTTGGCGCAGCCTCCTGCATCGGCAGAGGATCTCCACTCCCCGCGGGCTGGCACCGGCGCTGCGGCTGCCCCCAATTGGCAGCCTGGCATGCGGGAGGGCGGAAACCTCCTGACAGAGAACCAGTTAGTTGCAAAACGAAGCGAAGCGGGCAAAGCGAGTCAGCCCGCCAAGGGAATCGCGCTCATCGTATACCAGCAGCCCCAATTGTCAATTCGCCCGACGAGGGCTACGCATTGCGCAAGGTCGATTCATGTCTGGTGTTGAGCGCAATTGACGCCGCTCTTGCGGCCATTTCTGCTGGGGGGGCGACAGCCCCCCACGGACTGCTGCCGACAAGGGATTTCGCCGTTTTTGCCGACGTTCGCGCGGACGGCAGGCATTGGCGCTTAGGCTCCCCCACGGCACCTGCGTCCCAGGCAGGCTGCGGTGGGGCCGTCTGAAATCCCCCAACAGCAAGCCCCTCCCACTGGACGTTGACACCATGCAGCGGGGGATGAGAATGGGCAATGGTGGCAGATCCCTCCCTAACCATATTCCTCCCACCTTAAGGATTGATGATGCAAGGGGCAGTATCTCTCGAAGTCATCCCGCTAATTTTCCTGCTGAAGCTCGCGTTCTTTGTCAGCCTGTTCTATTTGGCATGCCTGATATCGAGCACGCCGCTTCCGCCGTTCTTTAAGACCGCAGGCCTGGTCGCCCTTTCCCTGGTGATCACCACGGTCATCTTCGGCGTCACCCTGCTGGGGTTCTACGTGGTCTTGGAGGTGTTCTATCACGTCGAAGTGACCATACCGAAGCTGACAGGCGGTATCGGAGCCATGTTCGTCAACATGCTCATTGCGATGTTCGGCTTCTCGGTGTTCGTGGTGGTCGGCGGCCTGATCTACAACTGGGGGCTGAAGATCGACAACGGCCAGAGCATTGCCACCGTTCAGGCCGGTATCCCCACCGCCTTCTGCGTGATGGTCTTTATGGTGGGCGTGCTTGGACGCCTGACGGGCATCGTCTCCGAGCCTCAAGAAGCGGACCCGACGCAGGTCGCCCAGGCCGATTTCTCGTCATTTCCGACTCCGGCGGAAGCCGCAACGACAGACCAGCAACAGCAAGCCGCTGAACCGGCGGCCCAGCCCGAGGACGGGGCATTTACTCCGGCGAGTGCCGCTGTGGCGGCGTCGATGCCTTCTGACGCGGAGGCTTTGACTGAAGATCAGAACTCCTCCTTGTTGTTGCCTGCGTCGCCCAGTGGCGTGAAGGCGCAGCCGCCTCGCGGCTCGGTGCTGCCGCCAACCGAAACGCGGGCCTTCACCGAACTGTTTTCGACCCCGCCGGCGTGGCCCAATCCCGTGGGCGAACGGCCCAGCGATTCAACGGAAGCGGAAAGCGTTCCCTTCAGCACGCCTGAGCCCGAATCGCTGTTTGTGCCGGCCACGCGTCCCATTCCCGTAGGACTGTTGAGCCGAGCCGACTGGGCCCTGGAGCATGGGCAGATCTATGCCGCCCTGCAGCATTTGTATGCCGCGGCGGTCGCCGAGGACGCCCCGCTGGTCTGGCAGAACGTTGCCTGGAGCGAGACTTTCAATCGACCCCTATTCAGCGTGATGTGGGGCGTTGGCGTCGAAGGGGCCATTCCAACCTACAGCAATCCCAACCTGGCCACCGCTGGCATCCTGGCGGCCGTTTATGACCAGTTGCAGGGGCTCGCCCGACGCAGCGTGTTCAGCAAACACGCCGAACAACTCGTTCACGATGCCGGCGTCGCCGCCGACCGTCGCAAGCTCGTCGCCAGCGCCCGCGAAGCGGGCCTCGACGCCCTGGCCGTTGTCAGCCTGCAACGCGTATCCGGCGGGGCGGGTCGCACCTCCGAGACGATGCTGTACGTCTACCTGTTGGATGTCGCCACCGGACGTACACTCTGGCGGTCCGACGGCCTCACGCGTACCCGCTATCTCAGGTTCCGCGAACAGGGCCACGACCTCGGCGTGGAGCTGGCCGCCGAGGCGGGGCAAGAAGCCAGCCGCTTGAGTGCCCTGACCTCGACGTGTCCGTTGAAGGAATCCGACGCGCGTGCCCGTATCCGCGAATGGATCGACGCGCGCCCCAACAATCCGCTGCACGCGTTGTTTGTGCTGAACTACCTCCACCGGCAACAGAAGATCAGCGACTCCGACAAGGCGCTGATGCTCGAAGACCTGGTCGGCCAGGAAGCCGCTGCCGTCCTGGCCGGAAACGATGCCGACGCAAAGGGGCAACAGGTGGCCAACTGGCTGCCGCAGCTACGTCCTGCCGCGGTGCCCCGGCCCAGCTTCCGCAACAACCGTCCATTTGCCGGCTTCTCCGGCGAGCAGTCCGATATCCCGTCCGAGGAATCCGTGCCTGAGGAACGGCCGGCCGAGCCCGAGGCGGAGTCGCTTCCCCGCCGTCCGGCGACGTCGGGTGCTGGTGGCGCGAGGTCCTTCATCGATTGATAGGCGGGCATCGCTACGAAGCAGCCCAAGGCAGCTCACAGCTTGTCGCGCTAGCGGCATGCCCGTATTGGGCTTATTTGGACCGACTTGCTGCTAGCAACTCGCGTGCCAGCAGCGGTCGGTAACCGGCATTGCTCCTCTCGACACGATTGGCTATGCTTCCCGCCCCCTATCGGTATGCGCACGCTCCGCGCGTGCGGCTCGCGGTGCGGGGGCAGGCGTGTCCGCGGTGCTCAGGAGGCTCCACGTACAACCGGGCGAACAACGGTATCCCGCTTGCCGGCGGGCTGATCGACCAAGGAGGGAATGGTGCTCGCCAAGTGGCCCATTCGAAACAAGCTGTTGATGATGATCGTGCTACTGTCGCTGATCATCATTGCGCTCACCCGAAGCAGCTTGTACGGGGTATACGCCTACCGCGACCTGGTCAAAAGCCTGCAACGGTTTTCCGAATTGCGGCTGGCCACCGAACTGGCTGAAGCCGTCAGCGATCTGCGGGTTGCCACCGCCCGCTTGAACGAACTGCACAGCGACCGGCAAAACGGCCTGCTGCTGAACAAAGGCGAGCCCGAGCTGGACCTCCGCGAGGCTCGCGAAGATTTTCGCCACCGGCTGGAGAACGTGGAGTCGGCCGTCCAGGCCTACCACGAAGAACTGAAGAACCAAGCCGCCGAAGGCAGCAAGATCGGTGGACACCAGCGCGAGCTGGAAACGATCCGCGAATTCCAGACAGCGCTGGTGCGGATACGCCGCGCCGATCACGACCACGACTGGGTATTCGACAAAGTTCAAACCGGACGTCTGGGCCGCGAAGTCGACCGGCTGCAAATGCTGGCTGCCGAACTTCCCAGCTATCTGCACGAAAGCATCCTCGGCGTAACCGACGAGGTCCGCTCCACGTACCGCTGGTACATCAGTGTGGCCTGGGTCACGCTGATCTTCACCATCGTGCTGCTGGGCGCCATCATCTGGGTGGCCTACCACAAGATTTTCCGCCCGCTGCGCTCGTTGGTGGAAGTCGCCCGGAAGTTTGCCGCGGGCATGTTCCAGCACCGCGCGCAGCCGGAAGGCAACGACGAGATGGCCGAACTGGCTCGAGCCCTCAACGATACTGCCGCGATGTTCCTGGACGTCCGCAACGACCTCGATCGCCAGGTGCAGGAGCGCACGCGGCAAATCGTTCGCAGCGAACGGCTGGCGGGCGTGGGCTTTTTGGCCGCGGGCGTATCGCACGAGATCAACAACCCACTGGCCTCCATCGCCCTGTGCGCCGAATCGCTCGAGCTGCGGCTGCGCGAAAACGACGATCCCCAGACGCTGCAGGAACAAGCCGACGTGGTGCGGCACTACCTGAAGATGATCCGCAGCGAAGCCACGCGCTGCCAACAGATCACCAGCAAGCTGGTCGACTTCTCACGCATCGGCGAGACCGTACGGATCCCCACCAACCTGCGTGTGCTCGTCGAAGAAGTGATGGAGATGCTCAGCCATCTGGGCCGTTACCGCGACCGCAACGTGATCGTGCATCCGTGCGGCGAGGTGATTGCCGAGATCAATCCGCAGGAAATCAAGCAGGTGATTCTGAACCTGCTGACCAACGCCCTGGAAAGCACGCCGTCTGACGGAAAGGTGGAGATCTCGATCCGCACCGTCGACGGCCAGGCCGAAATCCAGGTAAGCGACACCGGCTGTGGCATGACCGACGAAGTGCTCGAGCACCTGTTCGAGCCGTTCTTTACGCGGCGGGCTCAAGGGCAAGGCACAGGCCTCGGCCTGTCCATCGCCCATCGCATTGTGGCCAATCACGGCGGCGAGATCCGTGCTGAAAGCCCCGGCCCCAACCAGGGTTCGACGTTCACCGTCAGCCTGCCCATGGAATCGCCTGCCGCCATGCCCATGGCGCTGGCTTCTTAGCGCACAGCCCCCCTGCAACGAGCCATCGCACGGCAGCAGCCGCCAAGCA